>OCTW013406593.1_pt1 | contig 79892 bp, 73 predicted proteins | sample 1539671 | NCBI WGS metagenome assembly OCTW01 (sample SAMN02144230, study PRJEB22623) | gut metagenome | biome: sheep rumen | host: Ovis aries | place: New Zealand | reverse complement strand
TATTGAGGTGGCGGTGAAGGTGGTAGTAGCCGCGCTCACGGCCTTCCTGACGGCCATCACGACCACCAGTTGCATGGGTCTCGGACCCGTCGGCATCTGAAAAGGAATCCCCCAGGCAAAAAGTCTGGGGGATTCTTGGCTATTTCGGATATTTGGACTATCTTTGCAGGCAGGAATAATATATAAAGGTATATGGAATATATGTCACAGGAGGGCTACGACAAACTCGTGGCCGAACTCCGCCAGATGGAAAACGTGGAGTTGCCCCAGGTGAGGGACGCCATCGCAGAGGCACGCGACAAGGGCGACCTGAGCGAGAACTTCGAGTATCATGCCGCCAAGCGCGAACAGGCCAGGCTGCTCAGCAGGATACGCTTCAAGCAAAGGGTGCTGGCCAACGCAAGGGTCATCGACATGTCGAGGATGAACAACAACGACAGCGTGCAGTTGCTGAGTAAGGTGGAGATGACCAACATGGCCAACAACAACACGATGACCTACACCATAGCAAGCCCCCACGAGGCTAATCTCCGTGAGGGCAAGATTTCCATCAAGTCGCCCATTGCTCAGGCGCTGCTTGGGAAGAAGGTCGGCGATGTGGTGGAAGTGCGCGTCCCCGCAGGCATGCTGAAACTGCGCATCGAGAGCATCCGCCTTACCTGATACGGTCCATCGAGCGGACGAGCCTCTCGTCGGCATTGATGGCGCGTCGCGCCATCAGGTAGAGCACCAGGGCAATGACGGGGAAGACGGCAGGCCACGTGGGACGGAAATCGACCACGCCCCATGACTTGTCGCCTACGACCTGGGAGATGACGAAATAGCACACGTACCATCCCACGATGAGCAGGGCATTGAACAGGCAGAAGAGTGCCTGCACCTTCCGGTTATGGTAGAGGAAGATGGCGTATGTGCCAATGACAGCCGTGGGGAGCAGGATGGCCATCAGGGGCCACGTGTCGAAATGGTGCCTGCCGAGCGGGTCGGTGAACCACAGGTTATAGACACGGGCTACCTCCATGCCGGCGGCCTGGAAGGAACCTATCTGCATACAAAGACAAATGACGGTCATGATGATGGCCGCCATCAGGTATAATGTCTGCTTACGCTGGATCATCTCGACAAGGGATTAGTTTTCCTCTGCTGCATTCTCGCGAGAGGGGTCACGCCAATAGATCTTGTCCTCGATGAACTCCTGGGTGGCAAGAAGGGTGGCCTTGGGCAGTTTCTCGTAATAACGGGAAATCTCTATCTGCTCACGGTTCTCGAACACCTCTTCCAGAGAGTCGTTATAGGATGCGAACTCGGCCAACTTCTTCGACAGGTCCTCCTTGATCTGGAGGCTGATCTGGTTGGCACGCTTTGAAATGATGGCCACGCTCTCGTAGATATTACCAGTATCACGGCACAGGTCCATGATATTACGAGTCACAGTATTAACGGGCGCTTTTGATTTCTTGTAATCCATATTATCTTAATATTTCAATCCTTCAATTCTTCAATTCTTCAATTCTTCAATTCTTCAATTCTTCAATCCTTCAATCCTTCGTCGCTTTCTTGCATTTAGCGATATACTTCTCCGCCGTGGCGACGTTCTTAGAGTCGGGGAACTCATTGATGAAGCCATAGCACTCATCCTCGGCATCACGATAGCGCTCCAGGCGACGCTCCTCCGTGCTGTTCTCCGCCAACTGGAACTTGCTCTTCACGATGAGCAGCATGAACTCCTCACGCAGACTGCAGTAGGGGTAGTTCTTCAGCGCATTCTGGGCCGTGATGATGCTGGCATTGTAGTTGCTCTCGTCGTTGGAGTTGATATTACCGAAATATCCGCCCAGATTGTAATAGAGTTGGGCTGCGAGATATTCCTTCTGGATCAACTTGTCGTAGAGTTCGTAGAGGCGCTCCTGGGCACGGGGGCGCAACTTGGAATCCGGGAAGAGGTCCATGAACTGCTGGTAGGCGTTGATGGAGCCATTCGTGGGCGACTGGTCGAGACGGGGCTCGGGGGAACTCTGATAGAGCGACTCTCCCACGTAGAAGGCGGCCGGCTCGGCATAGATGCCACGGGGATAACTCGTCCCGTACTTCTTGAAGGTCTCGGAGGCGGCATCGAAGTCGCGATTGGAATATTGCGCCATGCCCAGCATATAGAGGCACTCCTGGGCCTCATCGCTGCCCTTCTTGACCGTCACCAGTTCCTCCAGCAGCGTGATGGCCTGCTGGAACTTGCCACAGGCGAAGAACTCCTTGGCGTATTCGTACTTCGCCTCGGTATTCCCGTACTTATAGACGGCGTTGAACTCCGACGCGCAACTGCACATCAGGATCGCCATACATGTACCTATAAAGAATGCTTTCTTCATATCGGGGTGCAAAATTAGGTATTTTCGTTCAAATAACAAAGCATTTTGAAAAAAATTATGAATTATGAATCATGAATTATGAATTATTTATTATCTTTGCATGCTCTATGGGAAAATATATATTGACATCAGACTATAAGCCGACGGGCGATCAGCCCGAGGCCATCAGGGAACTGACGGAGGGACTGGAGCGTGGCGACAGGGCCCAGGTGCTGCTGGGCGTGACGGGCTCGGGAAAGACCTTCACGATGGCCAACGTCATCGCCAACTGGAACCGCCCTACCCTCATCCTCAGCCACAACAAGACGCTGGCCCACCAACTCTATGCGGAGATGAAGGAGTTCTTCCCGCAGAACGCAGTGGAGTATTATGTCAGTTATTATGACTATTACCAGCCTGAGGCCTATCTGCCCGCCACTGACACCTATATCGAGAAGGACTTGGCCATCAACGACGAGATCGACAGACTGAGACTGTCGGCCGTATCTAACTTGTTGTCAGGCAGAAACGATGTCATCGTTGTATCATCAGTTTCATGCATCTACGGCATGGGGAGTCCTGTGGCCCTGCAGGAGAATGTCATCGAACTGCACGTAGGACAGAAGTTGGACCGCAACGCACTGTTAAGAAAACTGGTACAGTCGCTCTATGTCAGGAACGACCTCGACCTGCAGCGTGGCAACTTCCGCGTGAAGGGCGACACGGTGGATGTGGCGATGGCCTACAGTGAGGTGGTGCTGCGCGTCACGTTCTGGGACGACGAGATCGACGCCCTCGAGGAAGTCGATGCCGTGACCTTCGACCGCCTGGCCCGCTTCGACGAGTACAAACTCTATCCTGCCAACCTCTTCATGACCTCGCAGGAACAGACCAACATCGCCATCCACGACATCCAGGACGACCTGGTGAAGCAGGTCGCCTTCTTCGAGGAGATGGGCGACCCCATGAAGGCACAGCGCATCAAGGAGCGCGTGGAGTACGACATGGAGATGATCAAGGAACTGGGGCACTGCTCGGGCATAGAGAACTACAGCCGCTACTTCGACGGCAGGAAGGCAGGAGAGAGGCCCTACTGCCTGCTCGACTTCTTCCCCAAGGACTATCTGCTCTTCATTGACGAGAGCCATGTGTCAGTACCGCAGATCAGTGCCATGTATGGCGGCGACCGCAGCAGGAAGAGCAACCTGGTGGAATACGGTTTCCGACTGCCTGCCGCCTTCGACAACCGTCCGCTGCGCTTCGAGGAGTTCCAGCAGGAGGTGAACCAGGTGATCTACGTCAGTGCGACCCCCGCCGACTTCGAGTTGGAAGAGGCAGAGGGCGTCGTGGTGGAGCAGGTGATCCGTCCCACGGGACTGCTCGACCCGGAGATAGAGGTGCGCCCCAGCGAGAACCAGATCGACGACCTGCTGGACGAGATACAGACCCGCAGGGAACGGGGCGAGCGCGTGCTGGTGACCACCCTGACGAAGCGCATGGCAGAGGAACTGGCGGAATACCTGCTGAACCACGGGGTGAACACCAGTTATATCCACAGTGAGGTGAAGACCCTCGAGCGCGTGAAGATCCTCAACGACCTGCGCCAAGGGGTGTATGACGTGCTGGTGGGCGTGAACCTGCTGCGCGAGGGCCTGGACCTGCCAGAAGTGTCGCTGGTGGCCATCCTGGATGCCGACAAGGAGGGATTCCTGCGCAGTCACAGGAGTCTGACACAGACGGCAGGACGCGCTGCCCGCAACGTGAACGGCAAGGTGATCATGTATGCCGACACCATCACGGCCTCCATGCAACTGACCATCGACGAGACCAGGAGAAGGCGCGAGAAGCAGATCCGCTACAACGAGGAGCATCACATCACGCCCAAGCAGATCGTGAAGAACATCAGCACGGGTGCCCTGCAGAACGAGGAGCGCGCGGACATCAGGGAACTGCGACGCGCCATGCTGGTGCCAGACACCAAGGCCGCCATGGCCGCAGACCCCATCGTGGAGCGCATGACCAGGCCACAGTTGGAAAAGAGCATCGCGGAGACCACCCGTCTGATGAAGGAGGCCGCCAAGGCACTCGACTTCCTGCAGGCTGCACAATACCGCGACGAGATTATCAGGCTGCAGAAAGAACTGGAACTTAAATGAAGTGAAAAGTGAAAAGTGAAACGTGAAAAATTAAGAATTAAATAAGAGGATGTGCCTGATTATTGAATATTCTTAGTAATTTTGCGCGGAAAAAAGGAGAAATGAATATGAAAAGACTCGTGATAGTATTGCTGACAGTGCTGCCGCTGTGGGCCGCAGCCCAGGACAACACGTGGGAACGGATTGAGGAAGAGCCCCAGGAGAAAGTGAACCGCGATGCCAAGTACCTGGTGCCGAATGCTGTCCCCGAGGTGAACGGGAAGGTGTGCTGGGAAACGACCATCGAGGCACCTGGCAAGTCGGCCAGGCAGATATACGACATCCTGCTGAGGCAGTTGGAGAAGATGGTCAGGGAGCCCAACCAGATAGAGAACAGCGTCGTGGCCGTCAAGGACTCCGTCAACTATGAGTTGGGAGCAGTCTTCCATGAGTGGCTGGTCTTCAAGAGCGTGGCCATCTCACTCGACAGGACACAGTTTAATTTCCAGATACTCGTCACCTGTGCCGACGGAAAGGCAAACGTCAGGATGACGCGCATCAACTATGACTACGACGTGGATCGCAAGCCGCAGCACTATGCCGCTGAAGAGTGGATCACCGACAAATACGCCGTCAACAAGAAGCACACGAAACTGTATCCGATATCAGGAAAGTTCCGCAGGAAGACCATCGACCGTAAGGAATTCATATTCAATAAGTTCAACACTTTGCTTAACGAAAAGCAACAATGAGTAAGGATCATATTCGCAACTGGCTTAACATGATCTTCATGGTAATGGCCGTCGTAGGTGTCATCGTCTATCTCACAAAGGACAGGATGACAGGTACCTACATCATTTTGATAGCGATGTGCTTCAAAATCGCGGAATCATCTTTGAGAATGATGAAATGAAAGCAAGACTGACACTGCTACTGGTCATGGTGCTGGCCCTGACACGCGTTGAGGCCCAGGACGTGTTCAACCAGATGGATGAGTCTGGCAACATCACCCAGCGCGATGGTAACCAGAACTTCAACAAGCACAATAACGACACCACGCGCAACAAGGAGATCCCCAAGGGCTTCTATACATGGACCATCGACAGGACCACTGGCGACAGGACCTTCGTCGAGCCTGACACCCTGCCCCACCTCTTCATGAACACCACCTTCAACACTGGTGTGTATGGGGAGTACAACCACACGGGCAGCAACTACACCCCACGTCTGAGCAGGCTATTCTTCAACCGTCCGGAGAGTGACATCTTCATCTTCACGCAGCCCTACAGTTTCGTGCAGAAACGGCCCGACCAGTTCCTGTTCATGAACACCCTGTCGCCCTATACCAGAGTGCTCTATGACAACTGCGGCGACAAGACCAACGGCGAAGACCATATCGACGCCATCTTCTCCGTCAATGCAGGCAAGCAGGTCAATATCGGATTTGACCTCGACTACGCCTACGCGAGAGGCTACTTCAGCAACCAGGCCGTCTCGCATTTCAACGGGACCGTGTTCGGATCCTACATCGGCGACCGCTATAACATGCACCTGTTCTTCAACGCCAGTCATCAGAAGGCCGCTGAGAACGGAGGCATCACCAACGACAATTACATCACCCATCCTGAATCCTTCCAGGACAACTATGCCGAGAACGAGATACCCACCTTCCTCTCTCAGAACTGGAACCGCAACGACCACCAGCATATCTTCCTGACCCACCGCTACAATATCGGCTTCTATCGGAAGGTCAAGATGACAGAGGCCGAGTTGAAGGCCCGTGAATTCGCCATGGCCTCCAAGAAGGAGAAGGAGGCAAGGGAGGCCGCCAACAAGGAAGGCGGAGAACAGGATGGGGATGACAGGAGAAGGAGAAGAGAGGAGGCAAAGCCCACAGGACGGCCTGAGGGTGCCAAGATCATGGGGGCACAGCCCAGGCCAGACTCCCTGGCTATAGCCACAGACACGACCCGTATCAAGGTGGAAAGCCAGGCCGCCATCGACAGTCTGGCCAGAGCACAGGCCATCCAGGACTCCATCGATGCGACCATGAAAGAGGAGTATGTGCCTGTCACCAGTATCTTCCATACGCTGGAATGGAACAACAACCGCCATATCTACCAGGCCTATAGTACGCCTGCCGACTATTATCGCGATACCTATTATACCAGCAACGAATACGTAGGCAACGACTCCATCTATGACACGGCCAAGAACATGCAGTTCAAGAACACCTTCGGACTGGCTCTGCTGGAAGGGTTCAACAAATATGTGAAGGCTGGCCTCAAGGCCTTCATCACCTACGACTACAACAGTTACGAGATGCCTGACACCCTGAGTGGGATCGGCACGCTCTCCAAATGGAACGAGCATGACGTCAGCATTGGCGGACAACTCAGCAAGACGCAGGGCAAGACGCTGCACTTCAACCTGAGGGCAGAGACGTGGCTGGCGGGGGCCAATGCAGGCAAACTGCACCTGGACTTCAACACCGACCTGAACTTCAAGTTGTTTGGCGACACCGTGCAGTTGGCGGCTAATGCCTACTTCCACAGGATCACCCCGACCTTCTTCCAGAAAGACTACCACTCCAAGCACCTCTGGTGGAGCAATGACCTCTCTGCCGAGACCCGTACGCGCGTGGAAGGCGTGTTCAGTTATCAGAAGACCAAGACGAAGGTGAGGGTAGGCGTCGAAGAAATCCAGAACTACATGTACTACGGCATGAGTTACGACCTCACGCCTACCTCCAACAGCAACTATAAACGGTCCAACATGACGGCTGGCGTCTTCCAGGAATCAGGCAATATCAATATCTTCACTGCACAACTCCATCAGAACTTCCGCTTAGGGCCCCTGAACTGGGAGAACGTGGTCACGTATCAGAACAGCAGCAACAAGGACGTGCTGCCCCTTCCGACATGGAACATCTTCACGAACCTATACCTGAAGTTCAAGATTGCCAAGGTACTTGGCGTGGAGTTGGGTGCAGATGCCACCTACTTCACCAAGTACTATGCGCCTGACTACATTCCGATGATATCGCAGTTTGCCGTACAGCAGAATGAGGACAGCCGCGTGGAGTTGGGAGGCTATCCCTTTATCGACGTCTATGCCAACATGGTGCTGAAGGGCGTACGCTTCTTCGTGATGATGAGTCATGTGAACAGCGGCTCAGGCAATGGCATGAGTTTCCTGGCCCCCCACTACCCCACCAACAGCAATGTGCTGCACATCGGTGTCTCCTGGCCCTTCTTCAACTAAATCAGCAAGAGGCCGATACTGACACAGAGGCCATAGACGAAGATATTCCTGGCCGTCTCTCCAAGGCAGAGGTTCAGTGCCTTCCCCTGGTAGATCCGCTTGATCTTCAGATAGGTGAGGATATGCATCAGCAGATAGATGATGGGGAAGAGGAACGCCAGCAGATGACCATTCATCCAGAAAGTGCCGCCCAGGATGACGGCCCCGATGCCCACTGCGAGATAGAGTTGGAGGCCCGCCTCTGCACCCAGTTTCACGATGATGGTGTTCTTCCCCGCCAGACGGTCGTTATCCCTGTCGCGGAAATTATTCACGATGAGCAGGGCGTCGATCACCAGTCCGCAGGCCAGCGATGCCAGGAACACCTGCCAGGTGACGGTGTGCAGTTGGACATAATACGAGCAGCAGACAGGCACGATCCCGAAGAACACCAGCACCAGTATGTCGCCCAGTCCCTGATAGGAGAAGAAGGTCGTATAGAGGAATGCGAAGACCACGCACAGGATGCCCACCAGCACCATCTCAAGGCCTCCGTACCAGGCCAGTGGCAGTCCGATGACACAGGCGAGACAGGTCGTGGCGGCGATCGCCTTCTTCATCGCGTCGAGCCTGACCCACCCCTGCGCACATGCCCTGCGCGGACCCAGTCGCGTCTCTGCATCGTCAGTGCCATTGGCAAAGTCGAAGAAGTCGTTGATAAAGTTCGCATCGATCTGCATGGCGAAGGCGAACAACAGGCACAGGAGTGCAGCCACCCATGAGAACGTGCCCTCCTCATAGAAAGCCTGCGCATCGGTATAGGCCAGAGCCACACCAATCATGACAGGAACCGCTGCCCCAGAGAGGGTCTTAGGACGGGCAGCCAGCAACCAGGCCTTAGGCGAATTTGTCTTAATATAATGCTCTTCCATCACAATTTTCTGTTTTTCCTTGCAAAAGTAATCAGAAAATCGTATATTTGCAAACAAAAGACAGACTTTTTCACTAAAGCCATCAACTATGAATTATCAATCCGGCACCCCCAGCCTTGATCTGGTGGAATTTATAGAGACCCAGATTATCCCCAGATACGCTGCCTTCGACAGAGCGCATAACATGGAGCATGTCACCCGTGTGATACGCAGTTCCCTTGAACTGGTGAAGACCACGGGGGCAGATGTCAATATGGCCTATACCATTGCCGCCTACCACGACCTGGGCATGATCGGACACCGTGCAGACCATCATATCCGTGGTGGCAAGATTCTCGCTGCCGATGCCAGGCTGAAGAAATGGTTCACCCCAGAACAGATCAAGATCATGAAGGAGGCCGTAGAGGATCATCGCGCCTCAGCCAGTCGTGCCCCAAGGAGCATCTATGGAAAGATCGTGGCCGAGGCAGATCGCGACATCGACAGTCAGACGGTGATCAGGCGCACCATCCAGTTCGGCCTCAGCAACTATCCCGAGATGGACAAGGAAGGCCATTGGAAGCGCTTCAAGGAGCATATCGACAACAAATATTCGAAAGACGGCTATATCAAACTGTGGATTCCCAACTCCCCAAATGCCAGGAAACTGAACGAACTGCGCGAACTCATCGCCCAACCCGCAAAGTTACGCGAAGCCTTTGAGCGTATCTTTGCAGAGGAAACGAGTCCCTCCCCCATGGGAGAGGTCGGGTGAAGGCTCCCTACATGAAGTATAGATAATAGACGGCCGCCAATAGGACGATCAGTGCGATCAGGACAGCAGACTTCACCAGGCAGGTGGTCACCTTCTTGATGACGATGAAGGCCACCATGATAGCGACCAGCACAAAAATATAATATCCTACGTTCTCCATCACTTGAACAATTTTCTGAATGCTACAGGAATCGGTGTCTCAAACTCCATGGGCTCACCAGTCACAGGATGATGGAAGCACAGCAGCCAGGCATGCAGGCAGAGACGATGCAGGGGATCGTCGCCATTCCCATACTTCACGTCGCCACAGACAGGATGGCCCATGTCTGACGAATGCACACGGATCTGATTCTTGCGGCCCGTCTCCAACTTAAACTCCACCAGGGAGTGCTCCGTGGTACGATCGAGCACATGATAATGGGTCACAGCATACTTCCCACCGTTATCAACTGGCGAGGAGTACGTCACGTAAGCCTTGTTGTCCTTCAGCCAGTTGGAAATGGTTCCCTCGTCGTTCTCCATCTCGCCAGAGCAGACTGCCACATAGCGACGGTCATAGACGATGTCGTGCCAATTGTGCTCCAGGATCTGCTCCGTCTCCATATCCTTCGCATAGACCATCAGCCCGCTGGTGTCTCGATCCAGCCGATGGACGACATGCGCCGTACATTTCTGGCGCGACTTCTTGAAATAGTCGTCGAGCACAGATTTGACATTGAGCGTAGAGTGGCCTGCCGCCATGGAAAGGATACCCTTTTCCTTCTCCACCACGATAAGCCACTTGTCCTCATAGACAATCTTGACGTAGCGGCTCTTAAAGCCTTGCTGGTTGCGCTTCGTCTTACTGACAGCCACCTTCATGCCACGCTCCAATGGGAAATCAAACTGGGAGACGGTCTTGCCGTTCACCTTGATCCCCCTTCCCTGCAGCGTCGCCTTTATCTTTGACTTGGTCTGCGGCACATTGGCCATCAGCCATTCCAGCAGAGGCATCGGCTCCGACACGGTATAGTGTTCATAATCACCCTCGCGATTATATCCTGCATTGTACCTCATGATATCCTATATATTCGATTTGAGTTTCAGAATCTTTTTCCTACCAAAGTAAAACATCAGGCACGGGGTTACAAACCCAATGACACTGCCCATGCAGACATCCGACAGGAAGTGTTGCGAAAGATAGACGCGTGAGTAGGCGCCCAGGGCGGCAAGTGCCAACAGGATCAGCAGCGAGAAGCCAAAGAGGATCTTTTTACTGCGGTTATGCACGACTTCCCTCTTATAGCGATATGCCAGATAAAGTGCACAGCAAGTGCAAAAGATGAAGAAGGTAGAGGCGTGCCCTGATGGGAAAGAGTTGCCGCTATGCAAACTGACGCCCTCCACCACAGGCAAGGCGATGTCAGGGTAATTCTCAAAGACGCTGGAAGGGCGTGGCATACTGATGAGGTGCTTCAGTATTTGTAATACCGCACCTCCTGACAGTTCACAAAGGCCAAAGAAAAGGATCATCCTGACTTTCTTCCAGAAAACAGGGATCAGTGCCAGGGCATACAATGGTCCCTCAGCCAACATGGAGTAATACGTGAAGAAGACGTCTTGAAGTCTCGTGTGGTACGAATTCAACAGCAGATGAAGTTCTAATTTCGGATACACATACTGCAACCCTAACATCGACATCAGCAATATCGAATACGCCACACCATATACCAAAAAAACTTTCTTCATCACCAATAATAATTTTCAATCATATATCCTTATCTCTACTCTAACGGAATCTCAGGATGCTGCACAGCCAGCGGCAGGTCTTTCTGCGAGAGATAGAACATATAGAGGATGACGGGCTTCGAGCCTCGGTTCTCGCCATGGTGAATGGTGTTCACCATCTCTACGACGGGTTCGCCCTCATGCACGGTCTTCTCCTTGCCATCCTGGCCGATAATGGTCAACTCGCCTTGTACCAGTATGCCGTAGTTCATCACGGGATGATGGTGCCAGCCCAGTTTCTGTCCAGCGGGGAAGACATACTTCACTGCCACGAGTTCTGGTCGGCCCTGAAGATAGTCAGGCAACTCCACACCGTCCCAACTCTGGCTGGTACGAATCAGTTCAGTACTCTCCACCTTCTGCACAGCATTGTCCTCCTGCGCACGGGCATCCTTACAAGAGGTGAGCGAAATGTTTACCATCATTGTGCCGCAAGTAATAAGGATGGCGGCCATCATCCGATTCATCTTTTTCATAAGCCTTATTTGTTTATTGTTATTTTTGAACATTTATATCATCATATTTACCGGTAGTATCACGCATCCATGCTGTCACATTCTGCCCCAAGAGTTGCTTGAAGGCGAGACTAAAGGTACTGTAACACCTATAGCCACTGTCGTGAGCCAGTTGCTTGGTGGTAATTGGAGAATGGGTAGCGACAGCCTCATGATAGAGACTGACGAAATGATTGACGCGCAGACCGTTGATATAGGCATTGTAGGTCGTGCCCTGACGCGAGAAATACTGGCTGAGGTAGTAGCGATTGATGCCTATAGCCTTGGCCAACTGCTGAAGGGTCAGGTCATGCTGCAGATAAAGTTGTGCATCTACGCAATGATCCTGGAGCAACTTGGTGATATCGTCGTGGGCGGCAGGCAAGACAACTTTGCCATCCTCCGTCTCGGCAGTAGTCGCTTTCTCTTCACAGTCCGATGCCTGCGACTGATGGATGCTAAGATCGCTCAACGTCTCGACGCGCCACAAAAGATAGCATACCAGCAAGATATCGCCAACATGAATGAGGTACTTACTAAACGTCCCTCCAATACCACTGACGTATATACTGAACAGCATCAGGATGGCGGCCAGTACTACGAAACTCTGCCACACTTCCTTGTGCTCCAGGTCGGCATAGTTGTCGCGCAACCAGCGCCCGTATTGTCTCACTGCGAATACCATATAAATCGTAAAGCCGATGCCCATCAGCAGCAGATATACATTCAACACTGGCCATAGGTCATCACTGCCCCTGAACACGCACACCGCCATTCCTACCACGAACGGCGCTACCATCAAGCCAACGGGCCAAAGGGGGCGTCTGCGGTCCTGCAGCATGGTGAGCAGTACGATGATGGAGAGAGGCAAGACCGCCATGCTGTCAAGCAATCCGCCAAAAAGATAACGCATCATGGCATCATCCCTTGTGGTGGAATAGGCTACTGGCAAATACCACACGTGGTTCAGGACCATGGCAGCAAAGAACGCTGCTGTCCACCTCCGCAAGCGAACTGACGACGTAATGTCAGGAGAAAAGGCGTTGCCCCGTCGGAACAGCAGATAGCAACTGGCCATCATGAACATCATCGCCACACCCGCGTATAGCATCAAAAAGAATATATCCTCACGTATCTGTTGCTCGTACATGATTGCCTACCTATCACCAATTCCGCCGCAAAATTACAAAAAAATCGGGAATAATAAGCAATATCATCCCCATTTTTTATTATATGGCCAAATTTATGGCTACCTAACCACAAAGACGAAGCCACCACGGGGCTGACAGGTAACGGTTTTGGGCAGTTGTCCGCCAGAAGTCTGTATATCCCACTCTCCCTTGTCAGAATCGCTGTCGAGAAAGGCGATGGAGACTGACCCGTTGATTGGTATATCACTGATTGTCAGAGGGATATCCCTGACAGCGTCTGTACCATTGACACCAGCAACAAACCACCTGTCGCCACTGCGTCGAGCCAGTACGGCATATTCACCAGGATAGCCGCTGACGAAGCGTGTCTCATCCCAGACGGCAGGGAGGGTGCTCAGGAAATCCTGCACCTGAGCGGGTTGTGACAAATAACTCTCTGGACGGTCTGCCAGATGTTGCAGACCACTCTCGAAGAGTACGGTAAGTGCCAGTTCGTGGGCATTGGTCGTGATGTGGGGATGCTGCGAGTCGCTGAAGGTACAAGGGGTATAGTCCATCGGACCTATGACATTCCGCGTAAAGGGCAGCGTAGCATTATGAGAGGCAGCCTTGGTGGTGAAAGTAGGCACGTTGTTATACCACTCTGCGCCATAGACGCCCTCCGTAGAGAGCAGGTTGGGATAGGTGCGCTGCCAGCCCCTGGGGATGGTAGCCCCATGGAAGTTCACCAACAGATGATGGCGGGCTGCCGCTTCCAGCAGGTCGATACAGTAGTCCATATTCGCCTGGTTGTCGCCAGAGAAGAAGTCAATCTTCACGCCAGCCACGCCCAACCGCTCGCACCAGGCAAACTCGCGTTCGCGATCCTCTGGCTTGTTCAAACGGTATTTAGGTGTGGGTGCTCCATCCACCCACCCGATGCTGGAGTTGTACCAGATGAGCGGCTGGATGCCTTTCTCATGAGCATAGCCGATGGCATCCTCGATGGTATCTCCCATCTCATCCCACTCGGCATCGATGAGGACGTAGGGGAGTTTCAGGGCGACAGCCATATCCACGTATTTCCGGATGATCTGGTAGTCTTTGGACCCGTGGTTATAGGCCCAGTAGATCCACGACACCACCCCAGGGTGTATCCATTGAGTGCTCTCTAACTTACAAGGTTCGCTGACATCTGTCACTAGCGTCGATTCCACCACATCTTTCAGAGTGCCTATGATGGCGACCCGCCAAGGGGTGTGCCATGCACCAGTAGCAGGCGATGGGCATTCGGCTGGCGTGACACGGAACAGTTCCTGGTCGTTCATCAGACTGGAGGCACTCTGCCCTCGCTCGATATCAGCCTCACTGAGCAGGACGAACAGACTGTTGGCAGGCTCGATCAGGGCAGGATAGCCCCAATGGTTGTTATAGCCCTCTGGGGATTTGGAAATTCCACTGAACGACGGCACGGGCTTCACCTTATAGGTGGTATCCAGTGGGAAGAAGCCCTCGTAGGAGTCCGTCCACTGCTGCATCCAGCGGCGCGTGCCCTCTGCAATACGATAGGTGGTCCGCTCATCTTGCAGTCGGATGGTCTTGCCCTCCGGTATCTCGTAACGGAAGGCGATACCGTCATCAGACAGTCTGACAACCATCCGGACGCCATCGCTCATCGTGGTCTTATACTCGTTGGCTTCATATAAGCACTCCAGCCGCTTGCCTGCCAACATGGTGTAATTGTCATTGATATGGCGGACAAAAGTGGGCTGTTCCAGCATGGTACCACCAAATCCCAACACAGGGATTTGCAAGACCTCCCGGAGACCTCGATACACTCCCAGTCCACCATCCTCCACGGCCAGCGTCAGACTACCATTTGGCGACGAGACCTTTTTATTCTCCTGTTGATGTGCCATCATCACACTTGCACACATCAGCATAATCATCAGAATACCTTTCTTCATACGTTCTGCATTTACCGCTGCAAAAGTAGCAATAATCCCTGAGACGACGTTCGCGATTTGTAACCAGTTCTTTAGCAGATGTGTCATCGAGGGTGTTTTGCACAGAATTCACGCCATCTTCATGGGGCGGTATGGAAATAAAATCGTAACTTTGCAACCATACAAATCACAGTGATCATGAAGAAACTATTCATTACCGTCCTCTTCGCACTCTTTGCTTTTGGCGCAGAGGCACAAGACCGGCTCTATGCCGATGAGTTTCCCCTTGGGGATGTCACCCTGCTCGACGGACCTCTGAAGCGGGCCCGCGACCTGAATATTCAGACGTTGCTGCAGTACGACTGCGACCGTCTGCTGGCTCCCTACCGCAAGGAGGCTGGTTTGGAACCCAAGGCCAAGACCTATCCCAACTGGGACGGGCTGGATGGTCATGTAGGCGGGCATTATCTGACGGCCATGGCCATCAATGCGGCAACGGGTAATGAGGAGTGCCGCCAACGCATGGAGTACATGATCAAGGAACTGCAGACGTGTGCTGACGCCAATGCCAAGAACCACCCTGAGTGGGGCAAGGGCTATGTGGGTGGCATGCCCAACAGCGAGCAAATCTGGAGCAACTTCAAGAAAGGAGACTTCAGCGTGTATTTCGGCTCGTGGGCACCTTTCTACAATATTCACAAGATGTATGCCGGCCTGCGCGATGCCTGGTTGTATGGCGACAACGAGCAGGCCAAGCAACTGTTCCTGGGCTTCTGCGACTGGGCTATCGACCTGACGGCCAACCTCTCTGATGCACAGATGGAACAGATGCTCAACAATGAGCATGGTGGCATGAACGAAGTGCTGGCTGATGCCTACGCCATCACAGGGGAACAGAAATACCTCGACGTGGCGCGTCGCTTCTCCCATCGCCGCCTGCTGACACCTATGTCACAGCGTCAGGACTGTCTCGACAACATGCACGCCAACACGCAGGTGCCGAAGGTGGTGGGCTTCGAGCGTATCGCAGAACTGAGTGGAGCAGAGCCTTACCATACTGCCAGCCAGTATTTCTGGGACATCGTCACAGGTGAGCGGTCACTGGCCTTTGGAGGCAACAGCCGTCGCGAGCATTTCCCCAGCAAGGAGGCCTGCACTGACTTTATCAACGACATCGACGGACCAGAAACTTGCAATACCAACAACATGTTGAAACTGACGGAGGATCTGCACCGTCGCAACCCAGAGGCCCGCTTTGCCGACTACTACGAACTGGCGACCTTCAACCATCTTCTCTCCTCCCAGCATCCAGAGCATGGCGGCTATGTCTATTTCACCCCAGCACGTCCTCGCCACTATCGCAACTACTCCGCCCCCAACGAGGCCATGTGGTGCTGTGTAGGAACAGGTATGGAGAACCACGGCAAGTATGGCCAGTTCATCTATACAAAGGTGAAGGACGCCCTCTACGTGAACCTCTTCGTTGCTTCAGAACTGAACTGGCGCGAGAAGGGACTCACCTTGCGCCAGGAAACGCAGTTCCCCTACGCAGAGAACAGTCGTATTACGATTACCAATGGCAAGGGACAGTTCCCGCTGCTGGTGCGCTACCCCAGTTGGGTGAAGCCTGGTGCTTTCTCCATCAAGGTGAACGGCCAGCCAGTCAGTATCATCAGTGGTCCGTCGTCGTATGTCACCATCGACCGTCAGTGGAAGAAGGGGGATGTGATCGACATCACCTTCCCCATGCACAACAGCATCTGCTATCTGCCCAACGTCCCCCAGTACATCGCCTTGATGCATGGTCCTATCCTTCTTGGCATGAAGACAGGTACGGAAGACCTGGCGCACCTCATCGCTGACGACAGCCGTTTCGGACAGTATGCCAGTGGCAAGAAACTGCCCATCGACCAGGCTCCCATCCTCATCAACGACGATATCGAGGCCATTGCCTCCCAGTTGCAGCCCGTCGAAGGCAAACCCCTCCACTACACCCTGAGCACGAAGATGGTGAACCCCGTCCACCATGAACTGCAACCATTCTTCGAGATCCATGACAGTCGTTATATGATGTATTGGCTGGCTCTCTCCGAGGCCAACTATAAGGACTATCTCGCCCAGTTGGCAAAGGCCGAACAGGAGCGCCAGGCTCTCGAAGCCCGTACCATCGACAAGGTGCAGCCTGGCGAGCAACAGCCAGAGACAGACCATAAGATGGAGACTGACGATTCCTTTACAGGCAACAGCAACGACGTGTTCTACCGTGATGCCCGCGACGGCCACTACTTCAGTTACCTGATGCAGACGGGAGGACGCACTGATCTCTCGCTCCGCCTGAAGTATTGGGGCGTTGGCGAGTGGAAGAGCCATGAGTTCGACATCTTCATCGACGATACACTGGTGAAGTCCGTCAACAACACTGGCAAATATCGCATCTCTGAGTTCAAATACGAAACCTACGCCCTGCCCGCAGAGGTGCTGCAGGGCAAGACGCAGGTACGCGTGAAGTTCGTGGCCAAACCACAGAAGATGATTGGTGAGATCTATGGTGTAAGACTTATCAGTAAATGAAAAAAGCACTTTTCTTCATAGGGCTGTTGGCAGTAACGGCGCTGATAAAGGCCCAGGCACCATGCGAATGGGAGAACCCCGCCATAGTGGGTATTAACAAACTACCCTATCATGCTACCCTTCAACTTCCCTCCAAAGAAAGGGAGTGTCCAGAGATCATCTCCCTTGACGGGCAGTGGCGTTTTCACTGGAGCCGTAAGCCCGAAGAAAGGCCAGTCGATTTCTTCCAGGAAGACTTCGATGTGAGCCAATGGGACTACATCTCTGTTCCTGGCAACTGGCAGATGCAGGGTTTTGGAACGCCCATTTATATCAACATCAACTACCCTTTTGTGAGGAATCGCCCAAGTGTTACCACGGAACCGCCAAAGGACTGGACCGCCTACGAGAACCGCAATCCTGTTGGTTCCTACGTGACTACCATCAATGCGACGAAAGAGATGCTCTCGAAGAACCTGATTCTCCACTTCGGCGGTGTCCACTCAGCGATGTATGTCTGGATAAACGGTCAGAAGATAGGCTACAGCCAGAACTCGATGTCGCCAGCAGAGTTCGACGTGACTAACTATCTGCACGAGGGCAGCAACCGTCTGGCCGTTGAAGTCTATCGCTGGTGTGATGGCAGTTATCTGGAAGATCAGGATATGTGGCGGCTCTCTGGCATCTTCCGCAGTGTCCAACTATGGGTACGTCCCCTGGCACATATCGCAGACTACCGAGTAACGGCTGTTCCAAATGCAGACTACAGCCAGGCGAACGTCACGGCAGATGTTACACTCTGTAACACTGGGCAGAATATGACAAGAGATTTGAAGGTTGCCCTTAACATTGACGGCAGGACGATCGAAAGACCTCTTTCAAGTATCGCAGCAGGTGATACCACACAGATCCGTCTCGACTACCTACTGGATAGTCCTAAACTATGGTCTGCGGAAGAGCCCCATTTATATCCTTTCAGCATCAATCTGTACGATGCCAGGAACCAACTGCTCGAACACTTTGACTACCATCTCGGTGTAAAACGTGTGGAATGTGTAGGCGAGGTCTTCAAGATCAATGGGAAGAATGTCAAACTGCGTGGCGTAAACCGTCATGATCACCATCCCCGCACTGGTCGCTTTGTAGATGATGCCACCTATGAGCAGGACATCCGTCTGATGAAGCAAGCCAACATCAATTTCCTGCGAACGTCTCACTATCCTGATCGCGAATATCTCTATGAACTGTGCGACCGCTGGGGACTCTACGTGATGGACGAGGCCAATCACGAGAGCCATGGCTATGGCTATGCCAACAAGGAGATGGGCAACGACCCTGCATGGCGGGATGCCCACGTTGACAGAGCCATCTCATTGGTAGAGCGAGACAAGAATCATCCCTGTATCGTCCTTTGGAGTTTGGGCAACGAGGGAGGTGTCGGCCCTAATATCGAAGCCATGTATAATAAGGTATGTGAACTCGACACCATTCGTCTGCCTTTCTACGACAGCGACCGTCGCTATTCCGCTTTCTGGGATGACAGTTACCTCAGTCCCTCAGTATTAGAGCAGCGTGCCAAGCAAGTATCAGACCGCCCCTTTATGATGCGTGAATATGGTCATGCCATGGGAAACTCGATGGGAAACCTACAAGACTATTGGGATGTTATCTATAACGATAGTTCTATCGCAGGTGCAGCCATCTGGGACTGGGTGGATCAGGGGATTCAGAAAGACGGCTACTGGGCGTATGGCGGTGACTTCGGCGACATGCCCAACGATGGGAACTTCTGTATTAATGGTCTGTTAGCCCCAGACCGTATGCCTCATCCTCACTATTATGAGGTACAATATGTCTATCAGCCTCTTCGATTCGTACAAGAAGGTGACAGTATCCGTATTATCAACCGTGACTTCTTTACGGACATCGACAAGTATGAATACTACTGTGAAATCTTTTATAACGGAAGGCTGGTCATAGGGGAACTCGCCAGAGTGAAAGGAGACAAATTTGAGATTCCCTATCCTTACTACCCCTTCAACGAGCCAGAACTGATCCTTAACGTCTATGCCCGTCTGCGCCAAGACACGCCCTGGGCTCAGGAGGGATTTGTCGTGGCTCGTGAACAGTTTATCCTGAAGCCCGACGATGCCTTGCCAGCATTTGGAGGAGAGGCTGCGCAATCAGCCAAGAAGACATCAGAAGGAATCGAGATCACTACGGAGAATGGCTCCGTAACCATCTCTGACACAGGTGCACTCTGCAGTTGGATTATCGATGGTGAGCAGAGACTCCTTGCTCCACTTGAGCCTTACTTCTGGAAGCCAGAGAACGACAACCAGCATGCTGCCCGCTTTGCCGAGCGAACTGCTGCCTGGCAGGATGCCGCCTCAAGGCGGACTGTGAAAACGATCCGCACAGAGAAAGACGGCGAGGCCCTGAAGGTCATAGCGGAGACATCGCTTCCTGTGGGAGCCGACCTCACCATCACATACGCTATCAAGGACGACGGACGCATCAAGGTTGACATGGATTATCATCCTACCGCTAACGATATCCCAACGATGCCTAAGTTTGGCATGCGCATGCGCCTACCCCATGAGTACCGTCACATCAAATATTATGGACGCGGGCCTTGGGAGAACTATCCAGACCGCAAGCGTTCTGCTCTTATTGGCATATATGAGATGCCCCTCTCAGAGTATGAGACGGAATACGTGAAGCCCCAGGACAACGGCAATCGCTGCGACGTCAGATGGTTCGAGATATCCTCACCCCAGAGGAAACTGCGCATCGAAGGCTGCCAGACGCTCTGCATCCGTGCCTGGGATTATGGTGAAGAAGAACTGACAAGGGCCCGGCATCCCCATGAAATAGACCGTGGACATTTCGTCAATCTTAATATCGACGGAAATATCCACGGTGTTGGAGGCATCGACACTTGGGGAAGCCGTACATTACCCCAATATACCATTCCCGGCAATCAGCCTCATCATCTAAGTTTCATTCTCTATTAGTAGAACTTGAAGTAGCGGCGGGCATTATTGTAAGAGATATCCTCCACCATACGGCCCAGGATTTCCATGTCGCAGGGCAGCAGTCCCTTCTCCACATCGTTGCCCAGAATGTTGCAGAGGATACGGCGGAAGTACTCATGACGCGGATAGGAGAGGAACGAGCGCGAGTCTGTGAGCATGCCCACGAAACGACTCAGCAGGCCCAGCACTGAGAGGGCGTTCATCTGACGGATCATGCCATCCATCTGGTCGTTGAACCACCAGCCGCTGCCAAACTGTATCTTGCCTGGCTCACCACCCTGGAAGTTGCCCAGCATAGTGGCGATCACCTCGTTGGCACAGGGGTTCAATGTATAGAGGATGGTACGTGTGAGTTTGCCCTTCTGGTTCAGTCTGTCCAGGAAGTGCGACATGGCCTTGGCGGTATTGAACTCGCCGATGGAGTCGAAGCCCGTGTCAGGACCCAGTTGGTTGTACATGGTCGTGTTGTTGTCGCGGATGGCACCATAGTGGAACTGCTGTGTCCAGCCTGCGTCGGCATCCATCTCTGCCATCACGGTCAGGAAGCAGTTCTTGAACTGGCGCACCTCCATGCTGGAGAGTTGCTGGCCGCGCATGGCCTTCTCGAAGATCGTCTCGATCTGTGAGTCGGTATATTCCTCATCGTGAAACTCCTCGATGCCATGGTCAGAGAGTTTCGATCCCTGCTCTGCGAAGAAGTCGTGACGCTTCTGGAGGGCATCGACCATGTCGGCGAACTTCGTGATGCTCACGCCACTGACTTCGGAGAGTTGCTCAATATACTTGGGGAACTCAGGCTTCTCGATGTTCATGGCCTTGTCAGGGCGCCAGGCGGGGATCATGATGGGATCGTCCTGTGCCTTGTGCTTGGCGTACTCAATATGGTTGTGCAGGTCATCCACAGGATCATCCGTCGTGCAGACGCACTCCACATGGTAGTGCTTCATCAGACCACGGGCGGAGAACTCAGGCTGCTTCAGTTTCTCGTTACACTCGTCGAATATCTCACGGGCCGTCTTGGGGTTCAACTGCTTGGTGATGCCAAAGGCTGTCTTCAGTTCCAGGTGAGTCCAGTGGTATAGCGGGTTACGGAAGGTGTAGGGCACCGTCTCAGCCCACTTCTCGAACTTCTCCCAGTCGCTGGTATCCTTGCCTGTGCAATACTTCTCATCGATGCCGTTGGTACGCATGGCACGCCACTTGTAGTGGTCGCCGCCCAGCCACAGTTCCGTGATACTCTTGAAACGATGGTCGTTGGCCACCATCTCAGGGATCAGGTGACAGTGGTAGTCAATGATAGGCATCTTAGCCGCATGGTTGTGATACAGGTCCTGGGCGACCTCAGTCTCCAGAACGAAGTTATCGTCATTGAATTGCTTCATAATGTTGTTGTTTTAGTGGTTCGTTTTAAATTTTCCGCAAAGATAGCACTTTTCTCCGAAACTTTGCCTATCTTTGCAGAAAATATTTACGTAAACGTTTGATGACCTTATGCGCAGCAAAGTCCTACTCATCTATACTGGCGGCACGATAGGCATGAACCGCAACCCTCAGACGGGTGCCCTGGAGCCCTTCGACTTCGAGCACCTGCTCTTCAACGTGCCAGAACTGGAGCAGTTTGATACGGAGATCGACACCTACCAGTTTGACCCTCCCATCGACTCCAGCGACATGACGCCATCCCACTGGACGAACCTGAGCCACTGCATCGCCGACCATTACGACGACTACGACGGCTTCGTGGTGCTGCATGGTACGGACACCATGGCCTACACAGCCTCTGCCCTCTCCTATATGCTGGAGAACCTGACGAAGCCCGTGGTGTTCACGGGGTCCCAGTTGCCCATCGGCCAGTTGCGCACGGATGGCAAGGAGAACCTCATCACGGCTGTGGAGATTGCTGCCGCGAAGGATGGGGATGGGCATGCGCTCGTGCCTGAGGTGGGCATCTTCTTCGGAGGCCATCTGCTGCGTGGCAATCGCACCACCAAACAGAGTGCCGAGGAGTTCAATGCCTTCGAGTCGTTCAACTACCCCCATCTCGTGGATGCTGGCGTGAACATTACCTACCATCGTGAGCGCATCCTGAAGCCAGACTGGACGAGGCCGATGACGCCCCATTTCCGCCTGGACAACAACGTGATCATCTTCTCTCTCTTCCCTGGCATCCGCGAGGACCTGATCCGCCATATCATCCACACGCCCAACCTGAAGGCCATCGTGATGCGCACCTTCGGCTCTGGCAATGCGCCACAGAGTCCCTGGCTGCTGAACGCCCTCAGAGAAGGTACGCGCAACGGGAAGGTGATCGTGAACATCAGCCAGTGCATGCAGGGCGCCGTGGAGATGGGCCGCTACGACTGCGGCTACCATCTGCAGGAGGCTGGCGTCATCAGTGGCAGGGACTCGACAGTGGAGAGCGCCGTCACGAAACTGATGTTCCTCCAAAGCCACTATAAAGAAGACCCGCAGACCGTGCGCCAGTTGATGACACAGAGCCTGCGGGGCGAGATAACTGTTTAACGATTTTACTTATTTGTTGCTCTTCATGAAACGGAAGTCAATGCCACCTCCGAAGTCGCCAATGCGATCATCCGACATCGCCATCATCAGGAACTTCTGGCCGTCCTTCTCGACAGTGTAACTGCGCACCTTGTCGGCCTTCAGTTGCTCTGCCGTCATCTCCTTGCCGCTGAAGGTGTGATAGCACTTCACGCCCTTGGCCTCAAACACCTCTGCCAGTTTATTGTGAATGGCATCCATGTCGCCCTCAGCCAGTTGGTGGTCGCCATAGAATCCTACGCCAATGGTGCCACCGTTGGTGCCGCTCGACGACTTCACCACGCGCACGTTGGGGATGCCCTTCAGGTCCTCAGCCTTGATGCCGAGCGCCTCGAACGAGCCTTCGTATTCCGGAGTTGTGTTGATGCTGAAGAGCGAGACGGCGAAGTTGTAGATGATGAAGTACTGCTCGTCGCGCTCCGTCACCTCGAAGGCAGGATTGGGCTCATCGGCATAGTATTCAAAATCCATATCGCGCTCGAAGTCGTAACTGACCCTCAGCCCCTTGTCCTTGCCCTGCTCAGGCTGATAGACGATGGCATCGAGGTCGCTCCTGCCAGCATCGAAGCGCTCCTTGGTATATTTCGGGATGCGGAAGCCCTTCTCCTCGAGTGTCTTCACCCAGGCCTGCATCTCCTCCTTCGTCACGCCTTTATAATATACGCGATACTGGTGCGACCGGTCCTCGTCAGTGAGTTCAGTGAAGACGATCTTTCCCTTCGTCTCGATCTGCGGGATGCCACAGGCGTCATAGATGGCTGCGGGCCACTGGCCATCGGCGAGACCACTTGACGAACTTGATTCACTGCCTCCAGAGGCCGAGCCCCCACTCTTTCCGCCACCGCAGGCCGTGAGGGTCAGAGCAGCGATGCACATCAGTGCCAAATAGACTTTCTTCATAATTAGTATGGTTTAGGATGAATAAAAATGTTGGGGGCAAAGGTACGTACATTATTCTATATACACAATTCCCCAAATGGGGGTTTTTGCCAACGCCAGGAAAAAGACACACAATTATTTGGTAATATCAGGAATTGTTCGTACCTTTGCCATGAGTAAGCGACGGGAGAAGGCGAAAGCCCAGATTCAAAAGAAGTCCTGGGAAACAAATCTAGGGAAATACCTTCTGGATGTTTCTAAGTATGTACTAACAGGTGTGGTAATCACCTCCCTCTTTAAAGATGTTACAGACAAGACAATGGTGTATGTCGTAAGTATTGCTATTGTACTATTAACATTATGGACAGGTTTAAGATTAACAAATAAAAAAGAATGATATGGGTGTATATTTAGTGGCAATCGTAGTTGGCATTCCATGCTTATTATTTCTCATCTATAGTTATACCCCATGGGGGAAAGAATGGATGAGGCAACACAACTTGCTATAGGACATCTCACAAGATATCACTTTGTGAGGAAGAAAGTATTCGCCCTGGGGTCTTGCGGCCCCAGGGCGAATGGCTAAGTCCTAAAGTTTAGTCTTTATTTCATGATGAATTGGCTTCGCCGATTCATTGCAGCGCTCGGCATAGCCCGAAAGCGAACTTTCAGGACTCTGCACTCACTTCTTGATGAATTCTACGCGGCGGTTCTTGGCGCGGCCGTCCTCGGTGGCGTTGTCGGCGACGGGTTCGTGAGAGCCCTTACCTACGGCACGCATGTTGAACGGATCGCAGCCCAAGCCTTCGAGGGCCTTTACGACGGCCTCGGCACGCTGCTGGGAGAGCGGGTCGTTGATCTTGTCAGAACCTTGATTGTCCGTATGGCCCTGCACCTCAAAGCGAGCCGTCGGGTTCTTCTTCATATACTCCGCCACCTTCTGGATCTCCTCCATCGACTCAGGCTTCAGCGTTGCCTTGCCCGTCTCGAAGAGAATGTTGTTCGTGACGAACTTACCCGTCTCGGCAATGGCCTTCTCAACGGCAGCCACCTTAGCGTCGATGTCTGTGGCATTGCGCTCATAGAGATCAACGGCACCTTTGGCGATCACCACATTCTTTATATAGACAGGACTGGTACCACCACTGGCGAACCATGTCACCCATCCTGCACCAGGCTTTGCATTCGGCACATTGATCTGACGTTTGCCATCGACATAGAATTTGATGGCACGCTTGTTGAACGAGAGGGCAAAGTGATGCCAGCGACCATCATTATTAGTTGTAGTTTCTGCAGAAGTTGCGTGTCCATCTTTACTATTGAAAGAAGGCTCAGAGGTTAGACAATAACTACAATCGTATGCTTGTTTATCATGACAAGTATTATATGTAATAGTAAACAACTCATTGTCGCGAGGCGATTTTTCGTGCATGATATCAAGTTCTATCGAAGCGCAGCCATCCTTTTTTCTGTCGTCATACAGCATGTCGTACTCAATGGTAAACACATCGCCTAAGTAGTTCTTGATGCCTCCCTTGACAAGCGGAGCAATCCAGGAATCACGCTGGTCCATCTCGATACACTTTGCGCCATTGATACTGGCCACCTCGGCACTACCTCTGACGAGATCCCACTTGGAGGGGAACTCACCAATCTGCTCACCAGCGAGGTCATCCTCGAACATCACTACTGAGCCACGCACGAAGTCGCTCTTCTGGTTCTTGGCATCAACGGGGGTATCGTCGCCAGACTGCTCTGTCACTTCGGCATCCTCATAGTCGGCATCGTCGGAATCTTTCGATTTCTTGTCCTTCTTCGAGGACATCTTGCCCTCCACCGCATCATCGACGGCTTGTTCGGTCTTCTGCTCCACTTTGCGCTCCACGGTGCGCTTGGCGGCGTCTTCTGCCACCTTACCCAGTTTCTTCAGCCATCCCTGAGCGTCGGCTGTGCCAGCGCAGGCAAATGCTACGATGAGCATCAAAATCAGTTTTTTCATCATTTCTTGAAATTAGGTTTTAATGATTAAACAATATCTGGCGACAAAGTTACGGCATTCTCCCGATATACGCAATCCCCCAAATGGGGGTTTTTTATCGGAGATAAAAGTGCTTTTAGGACGGCAGAAATCAGAATATCTATAATGAAAACATAAAAAGGTGTGCCGCCTGTGCCACTTTTTACACAACCAACTAATACACAATATGTTATAGGCGGCACACCACTACAAAAAGTATGCCGCCCGTATGCCACCAGTATGCCGCCAAAAATAAGGAGCCGCTTTACGAAAAATAGGAGCCGCTTTACGAAAATCAGAAGGTACTTTACGAAAATTAGGAGCCTCTTTAGCACACAAAAAGAGGCTCCCAAATTTTGTCCCAAGCCTTGGGACAAGAAGAAATCCCGACTTGACGACGGCATACCAGGGGCACACCGGCGGCACACCTTGCAATACCAGTGTGCCGCCCATAATAAACTCATTCATAACATATTACACATAAAGCGGCACAGGCGGCACACCTTTTCAAACATTATAATCCATAGACAGATGCACGCAGAAACAAATCAGGCGACTTTTTGAACATTTCACACCTGATTATTTTGTGGAATGGAAAATATTTCGTACATTTGCAGCAGAACATCGAAACTATCACTATTTTGAAGATCATCCAGTTTCCCAAAGTCTGCTATGCCGTGGCGGCATGCCTGCTCTTCCTACTCGGAGGACAGCGGGCTAGTGCCTACAACGACCATCGCGTGGGGAAGATCGACTCCATCGAGAACCACCTGCTCAGCAACAGGCAGAAGATGACTGACGATGAGATCATGGACTGTCTGAAGAAACTGATGCGCGGCTATCTGCCCAGGGACTCCAGGAAGCACGACCGCTACTGTCAGGAGGCGCTCGCCCTGACCTATAAGCACAACTGGCTGAACTCACGCAAAGACGTGCTCACCCAACTGGGTCTGCAGCACTACGGACAGGAGAAATACGAGGAGGCGGAGCGCTACTTCTTCTGGGCCCTCGCCGTGACGGACTCGATGAAGGGCGACAAGCGATATACGGAGGAGGATCGCGACGACAACTACTCGCAACTCTATGGTTCGCTGGGCAATCTCTACAATATCCAGGACAAGGCGCTGCTCGCCATCGAGTATTACCAGAAGGCGCTGCCCATCTTCGAGAAGTACGGCTGGCTGGAGTCGCAGGCCACGCTCCACCATGTGGTGGCGGAACTGTGGCTCTCGATGGGCAACAACGAGAAGGCCGAGACAGAATACCTGAAGGGCATCCAGGTGGGCGAGGCCTCTGGCGACTCGCTGATGATGGTGCTGCCCAGGCGCGGACTGGTGAAGGTGTATCTCGACAAGGGCGACTACGACAGGGCCCGCGAGACGGTGATGCCAGCCTACCACTACTACAAGGCGCATCGCGACGAGGAGCCCGACGACTATGCCGAGACCCTCTCGTCGCTGGTGAAACTCCACCTGATGGATGGCCACGAGGATCTGGCCAAGGCAGAGGCCTACGCCACGGAGGCCCTCTTCTGCGTGAACGAGGAGATGGACTCAGAGACGCGCTTCGACGTGTATGCCGCAGCCACGATGGTGGCGATGAAGGAGAAGAGTTGGAAGCAGGCCCTCGAGTTCGGTCTGAAGTCAGTCCACGAGGATGACGAGAAGGCGACGCTGAGCGACGTGAGTTGCTACGAGATGATCGCCCAGATCTATATGCAGTTGGGCAACAAGGAGAAGGCCAGCGAATATATTAATAAGGTGCGCAGGACGATGGAGCAGTTCGCCACGAACAACTACCAGTCGAGCCTGAGCCAGATGGAGGTGCTCTACGAGACAGAGAAGAAAGAGGCAGAGATCGCCCAGTTGACCAAGGAGCGCCGATGGCTCCTCTGGGGCGGCATCCTGACGGCACTGGTGCTGCTGCTGATGGCCACCGTGTTCTTCCTGCTGTGGCGGAGCAACAGACTGAAGCGCAAGACGGACCTGATACTGGCCAAACTCGAAGGCGAGCAGGCAGAGCGCGTGAGGATCGCCCGCGACCTGCACGACCGTCTGGGCGGACTGCTGACAGCGCTGAGGATCAGGATCTCAGAGAACGCTGAGGACGCCAATATCCCCCTCATCGACCAGGCCATCCGCGAGATGAGGAACGTGAGCCATCACCTGCTGCCCGACTCCCTCTCGCGCCATGGGCTCAAGACGGCCTTGACGGACTATTGCGCCACGATGAAGAACGTGAGTTTCTCGTTCTACGGCGAGGAGCGCCGCATCGCCCACGAGGAGGCCCTCTACTGCATCATCCACGAACTGGTGAACAATGCCGTGAAGAGTGCCCAGGCCAGGAAGATCAGCGTGCAGATGATGGTGGGCGACGACTATACCCGCCTGAACGTGAGCGACGATGGTATCGGCCTCCCCACTGAGGACAGTGAAAAGGGCATGGGACTGAGCAACATCCGTGAGCGCGTGGCAGCCATCGGCGGCAGGATCGACATCAGCAGCCAGGAAGGGAAAGGGACAGAAATCAACATAGAAATCAAAAACGAAGATCAAGATGATTAAGATCGTCATAGCCGAAGACCACCAACTGGTGGCAGAAGGTATCGTCAGTCTGCTGGATACCAGTGTCGAGTGCTGCGGCATCGCCAGGACACTGGCAGAGGCCACCACCCTACTCGCCAGTCAGAAACCAGACGTGCTGCTGCTCGACATCGCCCTGCCCGACGGCGACGGCATCGACGCCATCGCCCAGTTGTCTGTCGCCAGTCCGAAGACACGTGTGCTGATACTGACAATGTACGCAGAGGCAGCCGTCATCCAGCGGGCCATGAATGGCGGAGCCTGCGGCTATCTGCTGAAAAGCAGCAGCAGAGGGGAACTGATGGATGCCATCAAGACAGTGACAGAGGGCAGGACATACATCTGCAAGGAGGCCCAGGCCATCGCCTCCAACCAGTTGGGCGACAGTCTGGAACTGACACCCAGGGAGCGCGAGATCCTGCGACTGATCGTCGCTGGAAAGAGCATGAAGGAGATCGCTGGCGAACTGTGCCTCGGCTTCGAGACCATCCACACCTATACGAAGTACCTGCGCCAGAAGTTGGGCTGCAACAACACGGCCTCATTGGTGCGTACCGCCATCGAACAGCATCTGGAGTGATGGACAAAGAGACAGGAAGATACAATTCTCATCAAACTAACAAATACGATTATGAAAGAACTTAAAGGAACAAAGACAGAGAAGAACCTGCAGGAAGCATTCGCAGGAGAGAGTCAGGCACGCAACAAATACACCTACTGGGCATCGAAGGCCAAGAAGGACGGTTACGTACAGATAGCAGCCATCTTCGAGGAGACAGCCGCCAACGAGAAGGAGCACGCCAAGATGTGGTTCAAACTCCTGGAGGGCGGAGCCATCAAGAGTACGCCAGAGAATCTGGAGGCCGCAGCCAATGGGGAGAACTTCGAGTGGACGGACATGTATGCCCGCATGGCCCAGGAGGCCCGCGAGGAGGGCTTCAATGAGATTGCCGAGAAGTTTGAGGCTGTAGGCAAGATCGAGAAGGAGCACGAGGCACGCTATCGCAAACTGCTCGACAACATCAATAAGGAACGCGTGTTCTCAAAGGACAACGATGTCATCTGGCAGTGCTCCAACTGCGGCCATATCGTCATTGGCAAGAAGGCCCCTGAGGAGTGCCCCGTCTGCAACCATCCCCAGGCCTACTTCCAGGTGAAGGCTGAGAACTATTAACCCCACTCCTCCCTAAAAGGGGCGGGGAATTAGGAAAGGAGTATCTGTACGATGCGCTCAGCGGTGCGGCCGTCCCAACGATCGGGAAGGGCGCACTGCTTCCATTGGCCAGCCACCATCGTCCTGACGGCTTCTCCCAGGCGCACTGGGTCTTCACCAACAAGCACGTTGGAACCAACAGATACCGTCTCCTGGTGCTCCGTGTAGTCGTTGAGCGTGATACAGGGCACACCGTTGAAAGTCGCCTCCTCTGCCACATTGCCAGAGTCGGTGATGACACCCTTGGCGTGAGCCGTCAGCCATCCGAACTCCAGGTAGGAAAGCGGATCGATAGTCATAAAGTTTCCTGCCCCCGTTGCGACAGCCTGGCGGGCGATGCCACGGAGGGGAGCGATGATGGGGATGTCACCAGCAGCCTCCGTCATGGCCTGGAGCATACGCTGCAGGTTATCCTTATCGGCCATCAGCGCCTTGCGGTTAAGGGTGAACACGAGGTATCCGCCCTCCTCGATGTCTGGCAACGAGGCTGGCCTCTTCAGGCGAGCATGGTTGAAGCGTAACGTATCCATCAGGATATTGCCCACCATATAGGTCTGGGAATCACCTGACTGCTCGCGCGTCGCAACACCCGTGCTGCGCACACCAGCAGTAAAGAGATAGTCGCTAAGGGCATCGATGACCAGACGGTTGATCTCCTTTGGCATACTGATATTAAAGGAACGCGTGCCAGCGACGAGATGGGCCAGGCGGATGCCCCTCTTCTTCGTGACGATCGCCGCCGCCATGGTCGAGGCAAGGTCATCGACCACAATCACCACATCGACGGGATGCTCATCGAGAAAATGGTCGAAAGCCGCCATCACACGACTGGTGATCTCGTTCAGGCTCGTGCTATCGACGCCAAGGAAATACTGAGGGCGTGGCATCTGCAGGTCATCGAAGAGCGACGGTTCCAACGTGGGATCATCCTCACGACCAGCGTAGATCAACAGACAGTTGGCATCCTGCCGCTGCCATATAGTACGCACCAAGGGAGACACTTTGATGAAATTGGGCCTTGCGCCCGCCATGATACAGATATTTTTTGTCATATATACCAATATTTTCGTGCAAAGGTATGCATTTTCTTCCTAATATTTGGATATTTAAGGAAAAATCTGTAACTTTGCACGACAAAAGACGAAACAACTAGTTGAATATGGCTCTCAATACGGTTTTCAGAAGATTTATAAAAATAGCCATTACAGTGCTCGCATGCCAAACAGCCAGCGCACAGCAACTACAGGCTACCCTATCCCACTTCTCCACGGATGACGGACTCTGCAGCAATGCCGTCTCCAATATCTATCAGGATGACTACGGCTATATCTGGATAGCCACCTGGAACGGTCTTTCCCGCTTTGACGGCTATGAGTTCTACAACTACAAGACTGGCAACGGCAGCCATATCAAGAACCTGCACAACCGCATCCTCGACATGGTGATCGACCAGTCGCAGAACATCTGGATGCGCATGTACGACGGACGCGTGTTCGTGCTGAACCGCCAGACAGACCAGATCATCAACCCCTTTAAGACCTACAGCGGCCATGAGGAATTCCGCACGAACTCGCCCCTGCTGATGACCAGCGAGGGAGAGGTGCTCATCAGCATCGAGAACCATGACCTCTTTATCATGTCACTGAACCGTCATGGACTGCGGGCAGAACGTGTGAACACTGGCGACCTGCATATCACGAGCATGGCTGAGGGCGCTGAGGAGGATATCTGGTTTGGAACAAACGAGGGCATCCATCGCCTGGACCGCGGTAACCACTCACTGGTAAAGGAAGGCATCCTGGACAAAGAGTCTATCTCCTGCCTGCACTCCAAAGGCTATTACATCTACGCAGGCACCACCAAAGGCGCCATCTATTCCTTCACCTACGGACAGAATCCCAGACTGATCCGTCAGCCAACGGACTATGCCATCATCAACATGTTCATAGACAGCCACGGCAACCTCTGGTTCTGCGACAGCAGGATGGGTGCCTACCGCCTGAATATAGAGAACGGCCATGAGAAATTCTTCCAACACAACGTGCCCGTACCTGAGTATGAGAGCAGAGGCGGCAATATCAACGAGGCCAATGGCACGGTATGGGTGCGCATGAACCACGGCGGCTACGGCTATTACAACCCAGAGACGGACATGGTGGAGTATTTCCACAACGACCCCAGCAATCCATGGAACCTCTCCAACAGGGTGCATGCAGCCCTGGAACTGCCAGAGGGCATCGTCTGGGAATCTACAGGTCGCAGAGGACTCGATAAACTGGAAATACATAATAACAAGGTGGTTCGCGTAAGACCCGTCCCCAATGCTGCCAGATCCATGGAGAATGAGATACGCGCCATATACTACGACCACCAGCGCAAACTGCTACTACTGGGCAACAAGAGCAGTTGTATCTTCCTCAACTATGACAACGGCACCCGCAGCACGATCACCCATGATGCCAAAGGGGAGCCCCTTGGCCGTATCTATGGCATCTCCAAGGACACAAAAGGAAACTACTGGGTCTGTTCAAAGGACAACGGACTCTACAAGATGTCGCAGGTCAACGGTGCCTGGACACTCGTGAACTACCGCCACCAGGCTGACGACCAGCAGAGTCTGAGCAGCAATAAAGCCTATATGGCCGTAGAGGATAAACATGGGAACATCTGGGTGGCGACATACGGAGGAGGTGTCAACCTGATGACGAAGAAGGACGGAAAGGAGATATTCCTCAGTCCTCTGAACGGTATGAAGGACTACCCCAAGAATGCCTATATGAAAGTGCGCACCATCGAGGCCGACAACGAAGGGAATATCTGGGCAGGCACCACAGACGGCATCCTCATCATGAACTATCATGACAACCGACTCACCATCGAGCCATTGCGCATGCCCCAGGACGGCGACAAGATACTGATGAGCAACGACATCGTCTATATGAAGCGCGATGCCAAGGGTACGATGTGGGTAGGCACCAACGGTGGCGGCATTGGCTGTACCATCGGCAAGGACGCAGACGGCGCATGGCTCTTCGACACCTTCGACGCCAAGGACGGACTGCCCTCGGAGGAAATACGCAGCATCACCTTCGACCAGCGGGGCAACGCATGGTTCGCCACAGAGCACACCATCATCTCCTTCGACGTGAGCAAGAAGATATTCACCACCTTCTCAAGCCTCGACGGTGTCGATGAGACGCCGATCTCAGAAGGTGGCGCCGCCACCACTGGCAACGGCAATATCCTCTTCGGAACCATTGACGGCTACTACGTGGTAGATCGCAAGAAACTGATGACCTCGACAGGAGCGCAACTCAAGATCAACATCACGGATTTCTTCATCGACGACGAGATGCAGAGCCCGCGTCTGAACAGTGCCATCGACTATTATGTACCAGTCAGCAAAAGCGTAGAACTGCCAAGCAGGAACAAGTCCTTCGCCTTCAGGTTTGCAGCCCTCAACTATCAACTGCAGCACCATGTCCACTACCAATATATGCTTGAGGGCTACGATAAAAACTGGCAGAACGCAGGCAAGAACCGCATGGCCTATTACAAGGACGTGCCAGCAGGTACCTATACCTTCAAAGTGAAGGCCTTCCTCCTGGAGTCGCCAGAGAAATACGACCTGCGCACCATTGAGGTTATCGTGCCATCATCGCCCTTGCTGTCATCAACGGCTTTATGGATATATCTTGGCATTCTACTGACAGTGGCTGTGGTCCTGCTGATAAGGAACAAAGGAAAGATTTTCAAGAAGCGTTAAAAAAAGACAAGTTTTCGCATATTTCATACGCCGCTTCTCGCATTTCTCATAGAAAAGTTGTAACTTTGCAACCAATAACGGGTCGTGCCGCATAGATCGGGATACTCTACATTAACAAAAATCATCGGGATTGTTTCCCTTGCCAATGGCGGGCCACAGTCATCCCTCCGGGGAGAGCAGTAATGCCGGTGGATTACAACAGCAGGGAGCACCCACATCGTGTGAAACAGGAGTTTTCACCAAATCATCGGCACGTACCCGCTTTTTTAAGTTCATAGTTCATAGTTCATAATTCATAGTTCATAGTTGATTGGTTATGTTTTCTGGGATTATTGAGGAGTTTGCGACCGTTGTTTCTATCAAGAAAGATCGCGAGAATATTGATTTTACACTGAAGTGCTCATTCGTTGACGAACTGAAGATTGACCAGAGCGTCGCTCATAATGGCGTATGCCTGACAGTCGTACGCATTGAGAACGGCACCTATACCGTCACGGCCATGAAGGAGACACTGGATCGCACCAATCTTGGTCTGCTACAAGTAGGCGACAAGGTGAACGTGGAGCGCTCAATGCTGATGAACGGACGCCTCGATGGTCATATCGTGCAAGGACATGTTGATGAGACTGCCAAGTGTATCGCCACGGAGGATGCAGACGGAAGTACCTATTTCACCTTCGAGTATCCAGAGAACAGAGAGATGGCCAAGAAAGGCTATTTCACTGTGGATAAGGGCAGCGTCACTGTCAACGGGGTCTCGCTGACGGTCTGCAACCCCACATCGAACACCTTCCAGGTAGCCATCATCCCCTACACCTTCGAGCACACGAATTTCTGCGACATCAAGGTGGGCACCATAGTCAATCTCGAGTTCGACATCCTTGGCAAGTATATTGCCAGACTACAGCAGTTATAATCTGTAGTATATCAGGCAAGGACAGGCCGCAGGGAACTGATGGAGCGTATCTACCGTAACCACAATTCTTCTGAAATTATCCTTACTTATAGTAATGTGGTCAGAAGAGACTAACTTGCCAAAAGAGAAATCGCCAGAAAGCGAATCAATGGCTTTCTGGCGATTTGAATTCCTTATTCCATAACAGGTTTGCACAATATCATTTCGCCTTGTAAGCAGCGACACGCTTTACCACATTGGCCTTGATGTTATTGTAGTAAAGGTCATAGTCATTTTCGTGGTAACTACCAGTTCCGAAGGCGGTAAGTCCAGATACGGGCTCAACCACCTTGGTTGTTGTAATGACAACACCCCTTTTCAGATCTATCTGCGCATCTGCAGCGTGAGGAACAATCTCAAGTTTCTTAGTTTCATAATTAAAGAGGTAGCCGCCCAGATTTTCCTCTGCAGAAGCATTCCGCCAATATCATAGCACAGCATCTTATCCTCGCTTGAGGTAAGATAAATGCTCGGCATATACCACAAGTGGCTCAGGGTCATAGCAGTAAAGAAAACACCTGTCCACCGCCGCAAACGAATTGGTGATGTGATGTCAGGGGCAATGGCATTGCCTCGGCGAAATAACAGATAGCAACCGGCAACCAAATTCAGAACCGCCACTACTGCATAAAGCATCATATAGAGTACATCTCCCTGAAACTCTTGCTCGTACATGATCGAGATATCACGCTTTGTTTGAAAATAGTTCTTTGGGACAGGAGATGAGTGTTGTAGCGCCATGATGGAGGAGGAAATCACGATCGCGGAATCCCCAGAGTACAGAGATACAGGGCAGGCCGCTATTCCTGGCTGTCTGGATATCGACATCGCTATCACCCACATAGACGGCATTCTCCTTCCCCACCCCCAACTGGCGGAAAGCCTCATTGACAGTATCGGGAGCAGGTTTCTTGCGTATCCCTTCAGCCTCATGCTCTCCAATGGCCACCTCGATCGTGTCAGGGAAGAAATGGCGAATCAGGTCCTGGGTGGCCGTCATAAACTTATTACTGACCACGGCCAGATGACAACCCGCAGCCTTCAGGGCTTCGAGAGTCTCAGGAATCCCATCGTAAGGACGGGTCGTGTCAAGGGAATGGAGCATATAGTGCTGACGGAAGGTAGCGAAGGCCTCATCGAACGAAGGATTATCGGCCCCGCCGGGCACGGCACGTTCCATGAGCAGTCGTACGCCATTTCCCACAAAACGGCGGATGTCATCAATGGAGTGTTCAGGCATCCCATGAGTCCGAAGCGCATAGTTGACGGACGCAGCCAGGTCGGCTAACGTATCAAGCAGCGTACCGTCGAGATCGAAGATATAGGTCTGGTATCTCATCGCTTACTACGGGTAATCATGGTACGTACCTTATTATTATACTTATGGGCCGCAAGCAGGTCGTCGATAGTGACGTTCATGCGGTACTTCCAATGGTTATAGGGATCACTGGGCACGTTGATACGCTCCTCGCGCGGATTCTTGGCACGGAGTTCACCATCCATGGAGAGCCAGTCTTGCAGGGAAAGGATACAGAGCATCGACGGACAATACAGGTGACGCGCGACAATCTCCTCAGCCAGATGGGCAGGCAAGTGTTCTGGCGCCCTACCTTGTTTCTGGAGCATGGAGACATAGTAGCGCTGGGTTCGCTCCTGACTATCCTCCCACCACAGTCGCAACGGCGCCATATCATGCGTAGAGAATGTGGCGACACTACGATAGGGATTGCCATCCAGATGGGCAAACTCGTAGCCTGTCTGCTTAGGCATCGTCTGTATCTCTAACGTCAGGATACGCAGTTGGTCAAGTACAGGCTGTACACAATCAGGCAGCATCCCCAAGTCCTCCGCGCAGCATAGCATCTGTGTCTGTCCGAAGATGTCCGTCAGGCGACGAATGGCACTTTGTCCCCAGAAGAAATCATGACGCTGATAGAAATAATTATTATACAGTCGCATGTAGGCATCCTTTTCCTCTGCACTCAGCGCCTCATAGACAGGTTCATGCCATGCATCGATACGGGGATGATACATGTCAGGATGATGAGGATCTTCAACGAACAGGACCCCACTGATGAGCCGATAAAGTCCATCACGGATCCAGAGGCTGTTCTCATCCCCTCGTCCCTCGAAGAATGCCTGCACCTTCTTCTGGGTGTCGTACTCGGAGCGGAGGTCATACAAGCCGTATGCACGTGGAATCAGAAAATGATCACGGACGTATTGTGCATGGAGGCCAAACAGGCGATCCAACAGACGGTCATTGATAAACGGACGGGTGAACAAGTCGCGACGAAAAGACAGACCGAAGTACTCGATTTCTCCCACAGTCAGGGGCAATGCGGGCGAGAAATGCCCCAGCAGTCCGAACACGGCATCCTGCGGCACCTCCCATATCCGGAAGAAGCCCAGGACATGATCAATGCGGATGGCATCGAAATATTGCTCCATCCATCGCAGGCGACGACGGAACCAGTGAACCAAGGGGACAGATTCCTGATCCTCACTCCAGTTATAGGTAGGGAATCCCCAGTTCTGCCCGTTTTGCGAGGATGAATCAGGAGGAGCCCCCGTTGAACAGTCCATGTTGAAGAGTTCTGGGTGGACAGTTGTCTCCACGCTCTCACGATTGACACCTATCGGAATATCTCCTTTCAGGATGACACCTTTGGAACGGGCATAATCGGCAGCAGCCTTCAACTGACGGTGGAGATGATACTGGGTGAAGAATGTCTGGCTATGAGTACTAAGACTATCTGTAAGGCCAGAGAGCCAAACGGCGTATGGTTCCAGCCAGTCCTTGTTATCAGCGAACCACTGCTTGAACTCTTTAGAATCAAGTGTCAGTTGCCCACGCTCAGCAAAGAGGTCATGCAGATACTCCATCTTAACCCGATCGACGGCTTCATAATCACTGTAACTGAGGGCATTTAACTCCTGTCTCTGTCGATGGAAGGCCGTCATTCGCGATTTGCTCTTCAATATTCCCACTTCTTCCAAATCCAGATAATGAGGATGGAGAGCAAAGGCGGACACGATATTATAGGGATAGGAGTCGCTCCAGTGACGGGAGACCGTCGTATCATTGACAGGCAGGACCTGGATGATCTTCATCCCCGTCTCGACAGCCCAGTCAACCATCCTGCGCAAGTCTCCGAAATCACCGACACCGTAGGACTGCTCACTCCGCAATGAGAAGACAGGTACGGCTACACCCGCAGCGCGCCAGGTCTGCTCTTTCACACGTAGTCCTTCTCCCATCAGGACTAATACAGAGCCGTCGGGAAGTTGCGCATCGGGAGTGGAAAGGCCCTCTACGCCCTCCACATGACGATTATCCCCTTCTTCCCAGGATACAAGGGCCTTGGTTTGGTCATCGACAATGACAAACTTATACTCTATCGGCAACATGATGGTATCGACATTCACAGAGAGCATCCAATCGCACTGTCCAATATATTCCATCCGCAGATAGCGTGACGGATTCCAACTGCCAAGTGTAGGATGACTACCTATCAGGGCCACTGCCTGGCCACTGAGCAATTGGGGTGCTGACACACGGAACAAGATGGTCTTTCGATACAAAGGCATCCTCAATGGCTGCAGTGCCTCCCCCACGGCCAATCCTTTCGTTATGCGGTAGGCGTTGGAATAGAGATGATGCTGCAGCGGGAGATCGCGCCACTGGTCGTGTAAAATATAATTTTTTGATGAGTCGAAAGGGTAGGTTCGCGGCACTTGTGTCCATTCTCGCCTGACGACCTGCCCATCACCGTTTTCAACCTGATAATAATAGGTAAAAGAAGAAATGGGATGCTGTCGGGACTCCAAGGCAGCCGTCTCCAGCGTCCACTGTGTCCCGTCTTCCGTCGTCATCAGTAGATTATACTTCTTTTGAGTCCCATCTGTACTGATATACCTGATGACCACATGAAGGTTTTCCCCCCACTGAGTACCGTATTGTATGGAGAATCTGAGTTTCATGATTTCGCAATTTGATGCAAAGGTAGAAAAATTTTTCGACTAATCGAAGAAAATGAGCATAAATTGTTGTAACTTTGCACACGATTTCTTAATCACATAAAAATGAAACAAGTAAACCCCAGATATTATCTGTTGGCTGCGGTACTTTGCCTGTTCTGTCTGCTGGGAGCCATCTACTACTGCTACATAGCAGATTTCTCTACCAGCGACAGTACCCAGTATATCTATATTGACGATGATGATACCCAAGACTCTGTGCAGGTCAAGTTGAAGCCTTTCACTACGCACGTGGGCCTGACAGCCTTCAATACCCTGGCCCGTACCATGCACTATTCGGACCACATCAAGACCGGCCGATACGCCATTCCGACCAACACCAGCGTCATTACGATCTTCAGGAACCTGAAGAACGGTCATCAGGAGCCTGTCAGACTGACGATCCCGGAAAGCCGCACGATGGACAGACTGGCAGGAGCCCTGTCAAGGAAACTGATGCTTGACAGTGCCACCGTAGCCATCTTACTGCGAGATTCCACCTTCTGCGCCCAACAAGGCCATGACACGGCCACCATTCCCTGCCTGTTCGTGCCAGATACCTACGAGGTCTATTGGAACACCTCATTAGACCATCTGCTAAAGCGTTTGAAGAAAGAGCATGACCACTTTTGGGAAGGAGAGCGGACGACCAAGGCACAGGCTCTCGGACTGAAGCCAGATGAAGTCTGTACGATTGCCAGCATTATCGATGAGGAGACTGCCAACAATGGGGAGAAGCCAATGATAGCAGGCATGTACCTGAACCGTCTGAAGAAAGGAATGCCGCTACAGGCAGATCCTACTATTAAGTTTGCCCTGAAGGATTTTGCCCTGAAACGGATTTACCACGACATGCTGAGGTATGACAGCCCATATAATACCTATAAGAATGTTGGTCTGCCTCCCGGCCCTATCAAAATAGCGTCTGTGGCAGGCATTGATGCCGTCCTGAACAGAGTGGATCATGACTATCTGTATATGTGTGCCAAAGAGGACTTCTCTGGTACGCACAACTTTGCGAAGACTTATCAGGAGCATCTGAGGAATGCGGCCAAATATGCCCAGGCACTCAACAAAAGAGGCATTAAGTAATGAAATCAAGAATCAGTAAAAGATATGGAAGAGAAGACTATCAACGTAAATGAAGAAAAAAAGTCGGTGAGTTTCATCGAACAAAAGGTTATTGACGACCTGGCAGCAGGCAAGAATGGTGGCAGGATGCAGACTCGTTTCCCACCAGAGCCTAACGGCTACCTGCATATCGGTCATGCCAAGGCTATCGCTATCGATTTCGGACTGGCTAAGAAATATGGTGGCACCTGCAACCTGCGCTTTGACGATACGAATCCCATCAAAGAGGATACTGAATATATCGAGAGTATCGAGAATGACATCAAATGGCTTGGCTTCCAGTGGGCCAATGTCTATTACGCCAGTGACTATTTCCAGGAACTCTGGGACTTTGCCGTATGGCTCATCAAACAAGGTAGAGCCTACGTGGATGAACAGAGTTCTGAACAGATAGCCCAGCAGAAGGGGACGACCACCAGCCCTGGTACCAACAGTCCGTTCCGTGACCGACCTGTGGAAGAAAATCTGAGGTTATTCGAGTTCATGAACAGCGGGAAGTGCGAACCAGGCACACTCGTACTGCGTGCCAAGATCGACATGAGCCATCCGAACATGCTGTTCCGCGACCCATTGATATATCGTGTACTGAACATACCACATATCCGCACTGGTAACAAGTGGAACGCCTACCCCATGTATGACTTCACCCATGGACAGAGCGACTATCTGGAAGGTGTTACCCACTCATGGTGTACGCTGGAGTTTGTGGAGCACCGCCCCCTGTATGACCTCTTCGTGGAATGGATGCGAGAATGGATAGCCGACTGCGGAGCACAAGCAGAGAGTGACAGCAAACTCTCAACTCTCAACTCTCAACTCTCAACTTACCAAGGTCCTCGCCAGACGGAATTCAACAAGTTGAACCTGAACTACACACTGATGTCCAAGCGAAACCTGCTGGCTCTGGTGAACGAAGGACTAGTCAATGGATGGGACGACCCTCGCATGCCAACTATCTGCGGTTTCCGCCGCCGTGGCTATAGCCCAGAGAGTATCGTCAATTTCATTGACAAGATAGGATACACCAAGATAGACGCCCTCAACGACATGGCCTTGCTGGAGAGTGCGGTTCGTGACGACTTGAATAGCCGTGCCATTCGTGTCAGTGCCGTTCTTGATCCCGTGAAAGTTGTCATTACCAACTACCCTGAAGGGCAGGTAGAGAAACTCACAGCCATCAACAACCCTGAGAATGAGGCTGACGGAACGCATGAGATAGAGTTCAGTCGCGAACTGTGGATAGAGCGTGACGACTTCATGAAAGTAGCCGAAAAGAAATTCATGCGTCTGGCTCCTGGTAAAGAAGTACGTCTGAAAAATGCATATATTATAAAATGTGATGAGGACCATCCCTGCGATGAGGATGAGAACGGCAACGTAAAGACCATCTACTGTACTTACGACCCAGAGTCACGTAGCGGTCTCCCCGGCTCTAACCGCAAGATTAAAGGGAAGACGCTGCACTGGGTCAGTTGTGCCCATGCCGTAAAAGCGGAAGTTCGCCTTTATGACCGTCTGTGGAAGGTTGAGAACCCACGAGACGAACTTGCAGACATACGCGAGAAGGAAGGATGCGACGCTGTGACGGCCATGAAGCAGATCATCAACCCCGATTCACTCTGCGTACTGAGAAACTGTTATATTGAACCCTATGCCGCTGGCATGAAACCACTGACATACCTTCAGTTCCAGCGTATCGGCTACTTCACGCCAGACGCAGACACGACATCCGAGAAGCCTGTCTTCAACAAGACGGTAGGACTCAAGTCATGACAGACGATCAGACATACTTTAATAGTGAAGAGTTCCGACAGATCTTAAAAAGATATGAAGAGTCGGTGCAGCAAGGACACTCTATCTATATGGAGGCAGATGACCTTGCTGACATTGCCGACTATTACCAGTATCATGGCAGGAAAGAGGATGCAGACTGTGCCATTAACCTGGCGCTGAATTATAATCCAGAGGCAGTAGGCCCACTACTTTACAAAGCCCGTGAAGCACTGAGTATCAAGGACTTTGACACAGCAAGGGAATACGCTGCCCATATTGAGGCCGTTGATCAGCAGGAGGCTCTCTATCTTCAAGGGGAGATACTTATCTGCGAAGAGAAAGTTGATGAGGCAGACGCTCTATTCAGACGACAGATGCAGGACATCATGCCCGACGAATGGGCAGACTATGTCTATGATGTAGCCAACATCTTCTCTGACTACAACATCTACGATAAGGCATTCGAGTGGATGGCACGGTCACAGGGAGACGAGTCTGACGATTTCAAGGAACTGATGGCACGCACACTTTTCGGATTGGGGAAGTATCAAGATAGTGAACGGATCTTCAACGAACTCATTGACCACGACCCCTACTCTATCCGGTACTGGAATGCTCTGGCAAGTGCACAGTTCATGAATGAAGACTATCACTCTGCCATCACCAGCAGCGAATATGCCATAGCCATCGACCCCAATGACGCAGAGAGCCTGCTTTCCAAGGCCAACAGTCTATACAGTCTGGGAAATTATGAATCAGCCCTGACCTACTTCCAGAGATATTCGGAGATTGTGGCTGACGACGAATTCGGATTCCTCCATCAAGGCACATGCCTTATCAATCTTGAAAGATTCTCCGAAGCGGTACAGGTATTGGAGCGGGCCGAACAATTGGCAGGTAGCGAATCACCCTACCTCCCAGAGATATGTCAGGAACTTGCCTTCGCTTATAGTGAACTGCATAAACCAGAGACAGCCCTCTACTACATCGATCTGACACAGGACATGGACTGTGACCATGTCAATATGGAGATTATCAGAGGTCACATCCTCTTGGCAAACCAAAAGCCAGAAGAAGCCGAGGAAGCGTTCAAGGATGCTTTGCAACTGTCAGACAATTCGCCCAGGACAATGCTCCGCATCATTGTATCCCTATATGACAACCGCTATGTCCATACATCTTATATACTTCTCAAGAACTTCTTCCAGCATGTAGAGGAGAACTGGGCTGATGGTTATTCCTATATGGCGCTATGCTGTCTGGACCTGAAAAAGACTGACGAATTCCTATACTATCTTAAGATGGCTACAGAACGGAATCCAAAAGAGGCCAAGACCGTGCTTAGCAATTATTTTCCCAACGACATGGCGCCTCAAGACTATTATGCATACATGTCAAAACAAATGAAAACAGAGAAATGAACTTTATTACAAATATTCTAAATGCCATAGGATGGTATCCTACGATATTCATCCTGATGCTACTGGAGAGTACTGTGATACCAGTCCCCTCTGAATTTGTCGTAACCCCTGCAGCCTATCACGCAGCAAGCGGTTCCCTCAATGTCTTCCTGGTGATCCTATTCGCTACACTCGGTGCAGATGTTGGTGCCAGCATAAACTATTTCGTAGCACTTTATGTAGGACGTCCCGTTATTTATAAGTTTGCTAACAGTAAATGGGGAAAAATGTGCCTATTGAATCAGGAAAAGGTAGAAAGAAGTGAGAAATATTTTGACGACCACGGTGTCGCAGCCACACTGACAGGACGATTCGTACCAGTAATCAGACACCTGATATCCATCCCTGCCGGACTGGCACGGATGCATTACGGGAAATTTATCTTGTTTACGACTATTGGTGCTGGAGGATGGCATAGTGTCTTGGCTGCCTTAGGCTGGTATTTGCACGCCATTGTTCCCGAAGACCAACTTAACGACAAGATCAGCGAATATGCAGAATACATCAAGGTGGTCATCCTTGGACTCATTGCACTCGCCGTCATCTACTTCTTACTGAAGTCGTGGATGAAGAACAAGCAGAAAGGATAATCCCCAAAGTACAAGAAACTTGTATAAATAATGAGAATTTTCCTCAAAAATTCTTGTTATTAAAAGTTTTTTTGTATTTTTGCCGATTATTATCAGCAGTTAAGAATTATGGAGAGAACGAACAATCATCTGGTGATTATGGCTGGCGGTATTGGTAGCCGCTTTTGGCCTATGAGCACGACCGAAAACCCGAAGCAGTTTATTGATGTCCTTGGCGTGGGCAAGACACTACTACAACTGACGGTGGAGCGATTTGGAGATTTTGTAAAACCAGAAAATATATGGGTAGTCACTAATCAGAAATATGCAGATATTGTTAAGAAGCAACTGCCCAACATACCTGATGAGAATATCCTGTGCGAGCCATGCCGCCGTAATACAGCCCCATGTATTGCTTACGTGAGTTGGCGCATCAAATCGAAAGATCCAAAGGCGAATGTGGTCGTGACGCCCAGTGACCACATTGTCACAGACACCGCAGAATTCCAGCGCGTTATTAAGGAATGCACCGTATTCACTAGTGAGACAGATGCCATTGTCACCTTAGGGATGAAACCCACACGTCCGGAAACTGGCTATGGCTATATTCAAGCAGACCTCAGCACCAGTTCTCTTCGGAACAAGGAGATATACCGTGTAGATTCATTCCGCGAAAAACCTGATCTGGCAACTGCACAGGAATATATTAAAAAGAACTATTTCTTTTGGAATGCTGGTATATTCATCTGGAATATCAATACCATCGTCAATGCCTTCCGCGTCTATCAGCCATCTATCGCAAAGATATTCGAATCGCTGCTGCCCATCTATGGTACCGACAGGGAACAAGAAGAAATCAACCGCCTATTCCCCGAATGCGAGAACATCTCTGTCGATTATGCCATCATGGAGAAAGCCGAAGAAATTTTCGTCTGTCCTGCTGATTTCGGCTGGAGTGACCTGGGTACGTGGGGATCTCTGCTTGAGCAAAGCAAGAAAGACCTTTATGGCAACGTATCCATCGGACAGGAAATCAACATCTTTGAAAGTCATAATTGTATCGTACACACGGCACAGGAGAAGAAAGTGGTTATCCAAGGACTTGACGGATACATTGTCGCAGAAAACAATGACACTTTGCTGATTTGTAAACTATCCGAAGAACAGCGTATCAAGAATTTCTCCGGAAATGGATAAAATAAAACATCATTATATGGATAAAAAGGTTGCTCTCATTACTGGTATTACTGGTCAGGACGGTTCGTACCTGGCAGAATTCTTAATAGAAAAAGGCTATGAGGTACATGGCCTTCTACGCAGGTCTTCCTCATTTAACACTGGGCGTATCGAGCACCTCTATCTTGACGAATGGGTGCGTGATATGAAAAAGAAACGCCTTGTCAATCTGCACTGGGCAGACATGACTGACTCATCGTCATTGATTAGGATTATCGGTGAGACCAAGCCGACGGAAATATATAATTTGGCAGCCCAAAGTCATGTCAAGGTCAGTTTCGACGTTCCCGAATATACCGCAGATGTTGATGCTACGGGAGTATTACGTCTATTGGAAGCAGTCAGGATATGCGGACTTGAGAAGAGTTGCCGTATCTACCAGGCATCCACGTCAGAACTTTATGGAAAGGTTCAAGAGGTACCACAGTCCGAGACGACCCCATTCTACCCCCGTTCTCCCTATTCAGTGGCAAAACTCTATGGTTTCTGGATCATGAAGAACTACCGGGAGTCATACGGTATGTACTGCTGTAATGGTATCCTCTTCAATCATGAGAGTGAGCGCCGAGGCGAGAATTTCGTGACTCGCAAGATAACACTGGCGGCAGCACGCATTGCCCAGGGCTATCAGGACAAACTCTATCTCGGCAATCTGAACTCGCTGCGCGACTGGGGGTATGCCAAGGACTACATCGAGTGCATGTGGCTCATCCTGCAGCAACCCGAGCCCGACGACTTCGTCATTGCCACAGGAGAATACCATACCGTCCGCGAATTCGCTACACTGGCCTTCAAAGAAGTAGGTATTGAACTGGAATGGCGTGGTGAGGGCGTTGAGGAGAAAGGCTATGACAAGGCCACAGGCAAGTCCCTCGTGGAAGTTGACCCCAAGTATTTCCGCCCAGCCGAGGTAGATCAACTCCTTGGAAACCCAGCAAAGGCTAAGGCCAAGTTAGGATGGAATCCACAAAAGACATCTTTCCCTGAACTCGTCAAGATTATGGTTCAGCACGATATGAAATTCGTGAAGAAACTGTTTATCAAAGCACAAATGGAAGAATGACTATAGATAAGAATAGTAAGATCTACGTAGCGGGACACCACGGGTTAGTGGGTTCCGCTATTTGGAACAACCTTTTGCAAAGAGGATATACAAACCTCATCGGACGTTCCCATAAAGAACTTGACCTAACAGACCAACTGGCAGTAAAGGCTTTCTTCGATGCAGAAAAGCCAGATGCCGTAGTTCTTGCAGCAGCCTTTGTCGGTGGCATCATGGCCAACTCTCTGTATCGGGCAGACTTTATCATGCAGAATATGAAGATGCAGTGCAACGTCATCTCAGAATCGTATGCGCATAGGGTCAAGAAACTGCTTTTCCTTGGTTCGACGTGCATCTATCCTAAGAATGCGCCTCAGCCCATGAAGGAAGACTGTCTGCTGACCTCTCCCCTTGAATATACCAACGAGGAGTATGCCATTGCCAAGATTGCAGGACTAAAGATGTGTGAGAGTTATAATCTGCAATATGGTACAAACTATATCGCCGTCATGCCGACCAATCTCTATGGTCCTAATGACAATTTCCACCTGGAAAATTCCCATGTCATGCCAGCCATGATGCGTAAGATATATCTATCCAAACTGATTCATGATGACAACTGGGAAGCCATTCGCAAGGACATGGATAAGCGTCCCGTACAGTTTAAGGAGAATGGTGAGAAGATGACCGCCGACGGCTCCGCCTCTAAAGACGCAATACTCTCCGCACTAGCCAATTATGGCATATATGATAACAAGGTGGTGCTATGGGGAACGGGCAAGCCTCTCCGTGAATTCCTCTGGAGCGAGGACATGGCAGATGCCAGTGTTCATATATTGCTCAATGTGGATTTCAGTGATATTATTGGTATTGAGAAATACTCAAGTGTCCATTATGGTGCATCTGCAAGTGGAACCGTAGATCGAAATAACTCTGAAGGAAGGGGTGGTGCTATCCCCTCATTAGGAGAGATACGCAACTGCCACATCAACGTCGGTACTGGCAAGGAACTGACGATTAAGGAACTTTCGGAATTGGTCGTGAAAGCCGTTGGCTTTGAGGGGAAAGTTGAATTCGATACCTCTAAGCCAGATGGCACGATGCGTAAACTGATTGATGTCTCCAAACTGCATTCTCTTGGATGGACGCATAAGATTGAGATAGAAGAAGGAGTCAGGAAACTGTTTGAGTGGTACCGCTCTAGTTTAGTATAAAATTAACCCCCGCCGAATAGCGGGGGTTAATTCATTTACTTAGCGTAGAGCGCAACGATCGTTTCGTATTTTTCCTGCTTGCCACTGGTCTGTTTCGGCTCTTCAACTTTCTTGCCATACTCATAGACCTGCTCAAGCGTCAGTTTACCATCTTCAAAATCCTTGCCGATTCCGCTATCGAATGAAGCATAACGCTCCTTCTTCATAGCGGGCAGTTCGGAATTCTCCAGGATATCGGCAGCATTCTCAAGGGCACGGGCCATGGCATCCATACCGCTAATATGAGCAATGAAAAGATCTTCAAGGTCAGTACTGTTTCGACGAATCTTAGCATCGAAATTAGTTCCGCCATTACCCAAGCCACCATTACGGATAATCTCCATCATAGCCTGAGTCAACTCATAGTTGTCAATGGGGAACTGGTCAGTATCCCAGCCATTCTGTGCATCGCCACGGTTGGCATCAATGGATCCCAACATACCTGCATCGACCGCACAGGCCAATTCATGCTCAAAAGTATGACCAGCCAGTGTAGCGTGATTCACCTCGATATTCACCTTGAAGTCTTTGTCCAAATTGTGAGCACGGAGGAAACCAATCACGGTCTCTGTATCAACGTCATACTGATGCTTAGAAGGCTCCATGGGTTTCGGCTCAATCAGGAACGTTCCCTTGAATCCCTTGCTACGAGCATAGTCGCGAGCCATCGTCAGCATAGTAGCCATGTGTTCTTTCTCACGCTTCTGGTCCGTATTCAGGAGACTCATGTAACCCTCACGACCGCCCCAGAACACGTAGTTAGTGCCACCCAGTTTAATAGTAGCATCTATAGCATTCTTAATCTGTACGATGGCACGTGCCACAACGTCGAAGTCGGGATTGGTAGAAGCACCATTGGCATAGCGCTTGTTACCAAACACATTTGCGGTACCCCAGAGCAACTTGATCTTCGGGAATTGCTTCATCTTCTCCTGGGCATAGTCAGTGATAGCCTTCATACGAGCCTCGTATTCAGCAATTGTCTCACCCTCCTCAACGAGATCGACATCGTGGAAGCAGAAGTACTCAATGCCAAGTTTATCCATAATTTCAAAACCAGCATCCATCTTATCTTTGGCACGCTGAATAGCATCGCCAGCCTTGTCCCACTCGTAGGAGCGAGTCTGGCCGCCAAACTGGTCTGCGGAAGCACCGCCCAATGTGTGCCACCATGCCATGGCGAACTTCAGCCAGTCCTTCATTTTCTTACCCATGACGACTTTCTCCGGATCATAATAATGGAAAGCCATCACATTCTTACTATCCTTTCCCTCAAAAGGAATCTTACCCGTAAACGGGAAATACTCTTTTGCCATAACGTCTAATTTAATTGTTTTTATTTAATACTCTTTTCTAATGTATCCTTCCATGCGGCGTATGCAGTCTGATAGTCAGCACGATGTGCCTCGTCAGGCTCAATCACCTGCAACTTCTCCAATGTAGCAAATGCCTCGTCAGCACTCTTATAGATACCAGCACCGATACCAGCGCCCTTGGCAGCACCTACAGAACCATCCGTATCATAGAGTTCGATCGTGGCACCACTTACACCGGCCAGAGTATTGCGGAATAGTGGACTCAAGAACATATTTGCCTTACCAGCATGAATTTTCTTGATATCCATACCCATCTGCTGCATGATCTCCATACCATAGCAGAAGGAGAACACAATACCCTCCTGAGCGGCACGTACAAGATGAGCCTTGTTGTGTTTGTTGAAATTCACGCCATTAATAGAGCAACCGATTTCCTTATTCTCCAGCACGCGCTCGGCACCATTACCAAATGGAATAATCGTAACGCCCTCACTTCCAATAGGCACAGATGCAGCAAGGTCATTCATCTCTGCATAGCCGATCTCCGGTGTGATATTACGATGTGTCCAGGCATTCAGGATTCCAGTACCATTGATACAGAGCAGTACGCCCAGACGGGTTTGCTCTGCCGTATGGTTCACATGGGCAAAAGTATTCACCCGGCTCTGCTTATCATAGTTCACTTCACCCAGCACGCCATAGACCACGCCAGAGGTACCCGCCGTAGCCGCGATTTCGCCAGGATTCAGTACATTCAGCGAGAGGGCATTATTAGGCTGGTCACCACCACGATAGGTAATCGGCGTCCCTGCCTTCAGTCCCAACTCAGCGGCAGCCTCAGCACTTACCACGCTCTGTTCTGCAAACGTCGGAACGATATCTGCAATTAGCGAACTGTCAAACCCGTAATACTTCATCAGGAAATCAGCCACCTGATTATTCTTGAAATCCCAGAACATACCTTCCGAGAGTCCACTGACAGTAGTATTGGGCACTCCGCTGAGACGCATGGCAATATAGTCGCCAGGCAGCATCACCTTATATATTTTATTATAAAGATCAGGCTCATTCTCCTTAACCCATGCCAGTTTGGCTGCAGTGAAGTTGCCAGGAGAGTTCAACAGATGAGTCAGGCACTGGTCTGCGCCAAGATCCTTGAAAGCCTTCTCTCCGTAAGGAACGGCACGGGAGTCACACCAGATGATGGAGGGGCGAAGCGGCTGAAGATTCTTGTCAACGCAAACCAACCCGTGCATCTGGTATGAAATACCAATAGCCTTGATCTCCTCTGCTGTTGCACCAGCGTCGGCCATGATCTTCTGCAGACTTAGTTTTGCATTGTTCCACCACATCTGTGGGTCTTGTTCAGCCCACCCGGCCTTGACGGCCATAATCGGAGCCTCTTTCTCGGGAAAGAAAGCCGTTGCCACACACTTGCCATTATCGGCATTTACAAGCGATGCCTTAACTGATGAACTACCGACATCGAAACCTAATAGATATCTGTTTGCCATATTGATAAAAATAAATCTTTATATTTATAGTACGGTTTACCTGCAAATTTCCCCCTTTTTTTTCAATCCGCCAATATTTTTTCAAAAAAAAGTAATTTTTTTACCATATTTTGTGTTCAATTAAAATATTTTGTTTACCTTTGCACATCAGAATAGTACTATTACCGAATAAATTAAGTTCATATATGAAGAAAAAAATACTAATACTTGACGACAAAGAGACCATAGCAAAGGTCCTCTCTATCTATTTGATGAGCGACTATGACGTACAGTGGCTGCCCGACGGACTGCAAGGCGTCAAATGGCTTCAGGCTGGAAATACTCCAGACCTCATCATTTCCGACATCCGCATGCCGGGCATGAGAGGTGATGATTTCCTGGAATGGATCAAGCAGAACGAGTTGTTCCAGCACATTCCCGTCATCATGCTGTCCAGTGAAGACTCTACCAGTGAGCGTATCCGCCTTTTGGAGATTGGGGCTGAAGACTATATCGTCAAGCCTTTTAACCCCATGGAACTTAAAATCCGAGTCAAGAAAATAATTCCTTAAATTCGGCTGATTATATTATATGATAGGTGTAGTATATCTCGGCAATAATCCAGAAAGCCAGGAACGACTGAAATACATTCCCGGTCGGTTGGTGCAATATGCGACCAACTACAAGGATGCAGCCAGCATCTGTGCTCCGCATGTTCGTAACGAGCATTTTATACTCTTCTACGAGCAGAATGTACAGACGGAGGACATCACGGCCATCACCTATTTGAAGAAGAAATGTAGGAACATCTACATCATCCTGCTCACCCATCAACTGACGATAGACGACAGGAAGATGTATCAAAAATGCGGTATCAACGACACGATTGACGCAAATGCCTCCATCACGGAGATGAACAAGAAGATTCAGTTCATTGCCGATCGTGAAGGCATGCTGTTCGACGATGCGCCCTCCAAGCACCGCATCCTACGATTCAAGATTCCTCTCTGGAAGCGCCTGTTCGACATTGTCTTCTCGGCATTAGCCATTATCATACTCTCTCCAGTCTTCATCATTACGGCCATAGCCATCCGTCTGGAGAGTAAAGGGCCTATCATTTTCAAGTCCAAGCGTGTGGGTACGAACTACACGATCTTCAATTTCCTGAAGTTCCGCTCTATGTATGCCGATGCAGAACAACGCTTGAAGGAAGTGGCAAAGGAAGCCGGCAACCAATACGCAGAGAAGGAAGAAAAAGAAGAAAAGGATCATCCGACCACCATCACTGCTCCCCTTGGAGATGAGGCAGAGATGATGATGATGGATATGGGCATGGAGTCCGACATGATGATCAGCGACGAGGAAGTGATGCTGGTAGGCGACGACTTCGTGGTAGCAGAATCAGATTTCAACAAGGAGAAGGAAGAAGAGAACAGCAATGCCTTTGTCAAGATTGAGAACGACCCGCGCATCACGAAGGTGGGCAAGTTCATTCGCAAATACAGCATCGACGAACTCCCGCAACTCTTTAATATCCTGAAAGGTGACATGTCCATCGTGGGCAACCGTCCCCTCCCCCTCTACGAAGCCGAGAAACTCACTATCGATTCAAGCATCGACCGTTTTATGGCGCCCGCTGGTCTCACAGGCCTCTGGCAAGTGGAAGAGCGCGGCAAAGGCGGCATGATGTCGGCAGAAGAGCGCAAACAGTTAGATATCACTTACGGACAGACCTACAACTTCATGCTCGACATGAAGATTATCTTCCGCACACTGACCGCCTTCATCCAAAAAGAAAACGTATAAAGAAGAAAATATAAAATAATCACAATGAATAAATTAAAAAGACTATTATTTATTGTAGCAACCGCAGGAATCAGCACTTCCGCCTTCGCACAGTTCGACGAGAGTGGTATTGCAGCAGGATTCTTTGACTCCAGCAAGGAGAAAGACATCAATTTCTCGGAGTTCCATTTGCCACCATTGTCAATCTTGTTTGAGAATGCCAAGGCAACGCCACGCATTATGACGCTTGAGAAAGCACGCCAGATTGCCCAGGCAGAGGTCGCCAAACAAAAAAGGCATATTTTCTCATACGTACAGGGTCACGCCAGTTACAGTTATGGAAAAACCGACATGTGGGGAAACAATTCTTCTTCATACAATCGAATGATCTACCAGTTCCAAGGCTCTGAGCAGAGTTATTGGAACGTAGGTGTTAGCCTCGCTGTACCTGTAGAAGACATTCTGGATTTAGCAGCGTCTGTCAGACGTAAGAGGCTTGAAGCAGACCAGGCTGTTTTAGCAAAAGATTTGGCATACGACGAACTCAAACTGCAAATTGCAACTTTATATGTTAAGATTACCAATAATTTGGTAGCGTTAAAAACATCCGGTGAAACAGCCGCTGCATTACAAGGTGCAGGTGCCTTAAATCGCGAGGATTTCGAAAATGGTAATATGAATGTTGAAGACTATGCCTATACAAAGATGCATGAAGTCGGAGTTGTACAAGGATATCAGACTCTTCAAACTGAAATTACGACAGATATTATTACACTTGAAATTCTTACTCATACACCTATCATCACTAATGCAACCACAGAGATAACGCTTGATACCGCAGTACAGAAAACAGAAAAAGAAATTGCAAAGGAAAATAAAGAAGTAGAAAAGCGTATCAAGAAAGCAGTCAAAGAGGACGAAAAGAGAACAAAGGCTTTGGAAAAAGCCGAAAAGAAGGCTGCAAAAGCCGCAGCCAAGGCAGCAAAGAAACAAAAGTAACTTAAAACCAGTTGATTATGGACTTATTCAGATATATAGTAAGATTCTTATACAAAATCCGTTGGTACCTCATCATATTACCGCTGATTGCGTTAGTGGTGGCATGGTTTATGACCCGCAACATGGAGCGTGTCTATGATGCAAATACGACCATCTATACTGGTATGATTACGGGCTATAACATCGAAGGTGGATCTGGTGCTGCAGGTGGAAACACGCAAACAAACATGACCAACCTGATTTTATTGATTTCAACGGATGCGACAATCCATGAAGTATCTCTTCGATTGTTTGCCCGCTGTATGATGTATGGTAATCCCAACAAGGATAACAACTATATCTCTGCCGAGCATTTCCGCCAGTTGAACAATAGTGTCCCTGCTGATGTCAAGGCATTGATCAACCACAACAGTGAAAATGCCACATACGCCAATTTAAAGGCCTACGAGCGTCCATCACAAGATAACTATATCTTTGGATTAGTCAACTACCATCCCTATTTTGGCATCAACAATATCACGAGCCGTTTGAAAGTTATACAATTGCAACGAAGCGATATCATTGATATAGGTTACTCAGCCAACGATGCTGGTATAACATATAACACTTTGGACATCCTCAATGAAGTGTTTGCCCGCCAATATGCACAACTACGCTATGGCGAAACCAACAACGTCATCAAGTTCTTTGAACGAGAAGTGGCTCGTCTATATCGTATCTTGACAGGTGCCGAAGATGACCTCATCCGCTACAATGTAGAAAAGCGTATCATCAACTATGGTGAACAGACCAGAGTCTTAGCAGGTCTGGATGGAGGTCAGAAGACCTCAGACAATCAACTGCTGAAGGATCAGACGACTACACGTGCCTTGATGGATTATCTCGAGCGCCAATTAGGAGATCGGGCTAAGATTATCAAAGCGAATAAAGAGTTTACTGAACAGGTAACTGATATTTCTCGCATCCAATCCCGTATCTCTAACCTCCGTCTCATGAATAGTGAAGGCAATGAAAATGGCGTAGAGTCTCAACTCGAATTAGCCAAAGCAGAAAGGATGCTGCAGGATGCGACAGCCAATGTGCGAGGTCTTGTAAAGGACATTGAAGCAGGCACGTATAGTACGGAGACTGGTGTTAAGGCCAATGACATGATCAGCAGATGGCTTGACCAGGTTCTCTTACTGGAAAAGACGAAAGCAGAATTATCTGCTCAGGATATCATGCGCCAGAGATTGGATAAGGAGATCCTCTATTATGCACCAATCGGAGCAACCATCGCACGAAAGGATCGCCACATCAGTTTTATCGAAGGAAACTATATGGAGATGTTGCGTGCACTGAATTCCGCCCGTCTTCGTCAGAAGAACCTCCAGATGACTACAGCAACACTCCGTGTGCTGAATCCTCCTATGTTCCCCATGAATGCCCAGCCAACCAACCGCATGATGATATTGCTTGGTGCATTCTTGCTGACATTTGTATTGACGGCCATGTACTTCTTCATCATCGAACTCTTGGATCGTACGTTGCGGGATCGCATGCGCTCTGAGCGTATCACCAAGATTCCTGTCATGGGATGTTTCCCGAAGGAGAGCACATTACGCTATCGCCGCTTCAATAAGACGATTGCCGATATGGCACTCCGACAGTTGAGCAAGGCCCTTCTCCCCCACTTCAAGGAAGGTCAGCAGAACGTTCTGAACCTTATTTCCACGGATGCTGCCAATGGTAAGAGTTACATCGCTCAGGAGTTGGAGAATTATTGGATATCAATAGGCCTTCAGGTACGCCGCCTGACCTACGATGAGGACTTCCTGGCAGAAGACAGCCGGTTCATCATGGCCAAGGACATCAAGGACATCTGCCCAGATATCCTTCCGAATGAGATTGCCATTATTGAGTATCCGAATCTGGACGACCACTCTCTGCCACCCGCATTATTGAACATGGGTACTGTCAATCTGATGGTCACACGTGCCAACCGGACCTGGAAGGACGTGGATCAGAAGGCTCTGAATGAACTTCAGTCTCAGTTAGAGAATAAGGATACCCTGTTTATGTACTTGACAGAGGCACAGCGCTATGCCGTTGAGGAATTTGTTGGGCAGTTACCCCCATACACCAAGTTCAACAACTTCGTATATCGCATATCTCAGATGGGCTTGACTGCTGTAGAAAACAACCACGCTAAATAGTCCATTATGGCACGGGTATATTCGAATAGACTTTCAGAATACTCGCATGAAAACGGAGGAAGAGTGCTACTACTCTTTCTCCTGTTTTTACTTGCCATCTACGAATTCGTGAATGCCGGTTTTGGGGCATTCGCCATCGTATGCCTTCTTCCATGTGTCATCCTATATATATTTGCAGCATTCAGATGGAGAATGTTTACATTCTGGACCCTCATACTGATTAACTATTTAATTCAGATGAAAGACATCAGCCTGCCTGTGCCGATGTCACTTCCAAATGAGGTTCTGGAGTTAGTCCTTTTGGCCATTGCAATCATCGATGCACGTCAGACTCCCCAGTTCAACAGAGCAGGCAATCTCATGCTCTTTGCCCTGATCGTCTGGTGCGTCTTTTGTACTTTGGAACTTCTGAACGACACATGTAGTCTTGGAATAGACGCGGCGCTATGGTATAATGGTGCACGACTCATGGCATTTCAAATACTATATATTTTCTTAGTCTTCTCCATCTATATCTCTTCACCCGAGACCTTGATGAGATATCTCAAACTTTGGGCCATCTTGTCATTGTTTTCAGTATTCTGGGTCTGGAAACAGCAAAACTTGGGATTCACTCCTGCTGAAAAATTCTGGATGGAGACGAGGGGACGCTCAACACACATTCTGAATGCCGGTACGCTGACCAGATATTTCTCCACATTTAGTGATGCTGCGAACTATGGCTGTAACGCTGCTGCTACAACTGTTGCATTCATCTTGTTTGGAATAACCACAAAATTGAAAAAGGAAAGATTCTTTTTCCTAATAACTGGCATTTTAGTATTCTGGGGTATGTTTGCGTCAGGTACCAGATCTGCTATTTTTTGCGTAGCAGCAGGATTTATACTATATATTTTCCTGTCTAAGTCATTTAAGATTGCCATACCATTTACCATCGCTTTTGCTTTCTTTGCTTTCATTCTTGTATTTACCGATATAGGCAACGGTAACCAGCAAATCCGACGAATGCGATCCGCATTTAATAAAGATGATGCATCAGCAAATGTACGTGACATCAATAAAGAAGCCATCAAAAAGTATATCCAAGATGCTCCATGGGGCATTGGCTTAGGTATGGGCTATAACGTCCCTGCAAACAGTAAATACTATAAATTAGCAACGATTCCACCCGATTCTGAATACGTGTATATCTGGATCAGGACAGGCCCAATAGGCTTAACGGTGTTTATCATCACGACATTAATCATGTTGGCTGGTGCCTGTTCTACAGTATTATTCAGGCTAAAAAACAAGTCTTTAATTGGTATAGGAGGTGGCCTTTGCGGCGCTTTTGTCGCTATACACCTGGGAGGGTACGCCAACCAGGTGCTCATGCAGTTCCCTAACTGCCTCATCTTCTATGGTGGCTTAGCCATCGTATATGTCCTACCCTATATTGAACCAGAATGGATAAAATATGAAGAAGGCTTGTTAGCGAAACAAGAAGAAAGAAAACGCTTAAGACTGGAAAAGAAAAAAGCATCAAGGGTAAAACTTTATTGGTGATTGACAATTGAACATTGAACTGTCGATAATAACTATCAATTATAACGGGTTGAATGACACCTGTGCATTGATTGAGAGCATCCCCTTCAATGACAAATTGGAGGTGATAGTAGTGGATAATGCCTCCAAAGAAGATGAAGCCACGATCCTGCAAGACAGATACTCCCATATCAGAGTCATCAGGAGCAAAGAGAACCTGGGGTTTGCAGGCGGCAACAATCTGGGTATCAAAGCCGCTCAAGGCAACTATCTGTTTTTAGTCAATAATGACACCATCTTTAAAGAGTTCAATGTCCAAGCACTCATTAACAGACTTGAGTCCTCATCAGGAATTGGCATCGTATGTCCTAAGATCCGATTTGCATGGGATCTAAATCCGATACAGTATGCCGGATATACCCCCCTCTCTGCAGTGACAGTCAGAAACCAAGCCATCGGATTCGGAGAAAAGGATCAGGGACAGTATGATACAGCCCATCCCACCCCATACGCCCATGGAGCAGCCATGCTCATCAAGCGTGAGGCTCTTGAGAAGGTCGGTCTGATGCCAGAGTGCTATTTCCTTTACTACGAGGAGTTAGACTGGTCTATGATGTTCACCAGGGCTGGCTACCAGATATGGTATGAACCTGCATGCACCATCTATCATAAAGAAAGTCAGGCAACGGGCCAGAACAGTCCTCTCCGAACCTATTATCTGACTCGAAATAGATTACTACTTGTCAGAAGAAATTATTCCTCGGCAAAGAAATGGTTGGCTTATAGTTATCTGCTATGTCTGGCATATCCAAAAGATCTACTCAAGTTTGCCGCTCATGGCAAGTGGGACTTATGCTCAGCCACACTATCTGGCATGAATGACTTTTTTAAACTCTCAACTCTCAACTAAATACAATGGATTTCTGGCTTATCTTATATATCATCGACTGGTTCCTCTTCATTCTGACAGCAGGTACTGTACTTTATCTTAGCATCTTTTCCGTTGCCTCGCACTTCGGGAAGAGAAGTGATATTCCCAAATCGAAAAAGCAGAACCGAATCGTTGTTCTAATCCCTTCATACAAACAGGATAATGCCATTGAGCAGACCGTCATCTCTATTTTAAGTCAGGCATATCCCCAACGCATGTTCGACGTGACTGTCATCTCCGACCACCAGGACGAGATGACAAATATGCGCCTGGCACAATATCCCATCACACTGCTCACACCTAACTTCGCAGAGAGTACAAAAGCGAAGTCTCTCCAATATGCCATCCTGAATCTCCCAGAGTTTAAGATCTATGACATCGTACTCGTTTTGGATGGTGACAACATTGTTGAACAAGATTTCCTGCAGAGGGTGAATGATGCTTTTGAGACAGCAGCGACCAAAGCAGTGCAGTTCCACCGTATCTCTAAGAACAGAGACACGACAACAGCGCGTTTGGATGCCATTTTCGAGGAGATCAACAACGCTATCTTTAGGAAAGGACATATCAACTTAGGCATATCCTCCGCCTTGGCAGGATCTGGCACTGCCTACGATTTCGCTTGGTTCAAGACAAATGTCATGAAAGCCAAGACTGCAGGTGAAGACAAGGAATTGGAAGCACTTTTATTACGGCAAGAGATCTTTATAGACTACTTTGACGACATCTATGTCTATGGCGAGAAGAAACGAACCACATCGAAATTGAACGAACAGCGTGGTCGCTGGGCTGCACAACAGATCCATAACGCCGTTCGTAATATCAAGTTCCTCCCTGGCGCCATTTTCAGGAAACAATACGACCTGGCAGATAAAATCATCCAATGGATGCTTTTACCACGTACGGTAATGGTAGCCATCATCCTTCTCATGAGCATCGTCTTGCCCTTTATCTATATGACCATTGCCCTTAAATGGTGGCTCCTTGGTTCTATCGCCTTGTTCTTCTTTGCAATTGCAACGCCCGACTATCTTGTAGATGAGATGTGGGACAAGACCTTCCTCCGTTCGCCCTTCAAGAGCCTTTGGAAAAAATACGGAATTAAACTTCTCAAGAGTAGAAAATGATCTGGACAGTCATACATATTATAGAGATTATATTGTGGTGTATCATTGCCTGTTCCGTGGCATACGTGGTATTCTTTGCCATCATTTCCTTGTTCTATGATAAAGAAGACCAGGTGGCAATCCATGCAGCGGCACTCAAGGACAAAATGACACGGTTCCTGATTCTCTATCCAGCCTACAAGGAGGATCAGGTCATCATCAAGGCTGTCGAACAGTTCCTGCTTCAAGACTACCCTACTACCCATTATACGGTAGCCGTCATCTCTGACCACATGCAGCCAGAGACCAATGAGACTCTTCGCAAGATGCCCATCACGCTGCTCACCCCAGCCTTTGAGAAAAGTTCCAAGGCCAAGGCCATGCAGTATGCCATCAACGAAGTGCAGGGAGAGTTTGATAATGTGGTCATCCTGGATGCCGACAATGTCGTTCGCCCCGACTTTTTGTCAGAACTCAACGTGCTTTGCTCTGTCTATGATGCCATCCAGTGCCACCGTTGCGCCAAGAATGCCAACAACGACGTGGCCGTGCTCGACGGTGCCAGCGAAGAGATCAACAACACCATCTTCCGCAAGGCCCACAACCGTCTGGGACTATCCTCAGCCCTCATCGGCTCTGGTATGTGTTTCAATTACGACCTCTTCAAGAAGAATGTATTCCAACTCTCCACGGCTGGCGAAGACCGCGAGATGGAGGCTCTCCTGCTTCGTCAGGAGGTCTTTATCAAATATGCCTCAGAGATACACGTATTTGACGAGAAAGTCAGCAGTCAGGACAATTTCCAGCGTCAGCGCATGCGCTGGATGACGGCACAGATCCAAAGTCTGCTGAGCAATCTTCCGAAGATTCCCAATGCCATCATACATGGAAACATCAACTTTGTCGATAAGACCATCCAACAGGCATTGATTCCACGTTCTATCCTCATCGTCCTTTTGGCAGGCATCTCCATCCTCATGACGCTTATCGTACCTGCATGGTGTGAGAAGTGGTGGTTCCTCTTTGCCTCCTTGGCGATTGCACTGTTCATTGCCTTGCCAAGTCAACTGCGTTTCCGCTCCTTTGCCAAGGTGCTTGCTATTCCCGGGCTCGTGCTGAGGATGCTCAAGAACGTCCTGCACATAGACAGAAAGAATACCGATTTCATCCATACAGAGCATCATACATAAGGGCTAATTATGAGTGGCAGAGTGCATAAGAGTTTCCTAAACGCGGAAGTAAATCTCATCTTTTATTTCCTGACACTCTTTTTAGCCTTCTATTCCAGAAAGATATTCCTGAATTGCCTTGGAGCAGAATTCATCGGACTCACAGGAACACTGGGGAACATCCTTGGATACCTGAACTTAGCAGAATTTGGTATCACCGCCTGCATTGGATTCTTTCTATTCAAGCCTCTCCAAGCCAATAACAGGCAGGAAATCTGTGAGATCCTCTCTGTCTTAGGATTTCTATACAACAGAATAGGCTATGCCATTCTGGCTGGCGGTGTTATCATTAGCCTATTCTTTCCATTTATCTTCTCCAAATCAGAATTAAGTTTAGGCATTATCTATTTTGCCTACTATTCTTTCCTGGGATCATCACTCATTGGCTATTTCATCAATTATCGGCAGATTCTCCTTACAGCCGACCAGAAGAACTATCTTGTTGCCATCTACTTCAAGTCCGCAAGTCTGTTCAAGACCATCTTACAGATATTCCTGGCATATAATTACCAGAACCTCTATGTCTGGGTAGGTGTAGAATTCCTGTTTGGCATCATCGGGTGCATCATTCTCAACTGGAAGATCAACAAGGAATATCCTTGGCTACAGGTAGAGAAGAAGAATGGCAGGCAGTTATTAAAGAAATATCCAGATATCATTGCAAAGACCAAGCAGGTCTTTATACACAAGATCAAAGACTTTGTCCTTGTAAAGAGTGACGAACTCTTCATCTTCCTGTTCGTTTCCCTGAAGATGGTAGCCTACTACGGCAACTATATGATTATCATCTCGAAACTCATATCCCTTTTCTCTGCCATAACTGGTAGTGTGGGTGCGAGCATTGGTAATTTGGTGGCGGAAGGGGACAAGCCAAAGATGCTAAAGGTGTTCTGGGAATTTACGACCATCCAGCATACCATTGCCGCCATTCTGGCCTTCTCCCTATACAATTTCATAGAGCCTTTTATTGCTCACTGGTTAGGGCCAGAGTATATCATGGATCATCGGATCCTGATACTCCTCATCATCTATATCTACATCACAAACTCTCGCAATTCCGTTGACAGTTTCAACTACGCACATGGACTATATGCCGATGTATGGTCGGCCTGGGCAGAGTTGATTATCAATATATCCATCACCATTGTTGGCGGTCTCAAGTGGGGCATTATTGGTATCCTCTTGGGCAAGATTGCCAGCCTCCTTGCCATTGTCGTATTATGGAAGCCCTATTATCTCTTTTCATCCGGATTCAAGGAATCTGTCTTTATATACTGGAAAGGAGTTTGCAGGAATTATGCCATCTCTGCGGTATCCTTTGCCGCAGCCACATACGCCTTGTCATTTATCACCATCAGCCCTTATCAAAGTTTCTGGACCTGGATTGTCTATTCAGCCATTGGCATGGTGATATTCCTGGTCTTCGACCTCAGTTCCACCCTACTTTTTGCCAAAGGAGCAAAGGATTGCGTAAACAGATTTAAGAACATCAGAAAGAATACCTAACATGAAATATTCTATCATCACAGTCAACTATAACAATAAGGACGGGTTACGGCGAACGATTGAGAGCGTGATCCATCAGACCTTCCGCGACTTTGAATATATCGTCATCGACGGAGGATCTAAGGATGGTAGCGTAGAAGTATTAAAAGAGTACGATCAGCATATCGCCTATTGGGTGTCGGAAAAAGACAAGGGCATCTATAATGGCATGAACAAAGGGATTGCGAAAGCAACAGGCGATTACCTCAATTTCATGAACTCAGGCGACTGTTTCTACAACGAGAGGGTCTTGGAGGAATTAAGCAAGATACATTGCACTGAAGATATCATCGTTGGAAGAGACTACCACTACAATCCAAAGAGCGGGAAAGGTTTTGCTACGATCCTGCCACCACGTATATCCATGCTGACATTCTATATCCAGACCCTCCCCCACCAAAGTTCTTTCTTCAAACGAGAACTGTTTACTAACACGCCCTACGACGAGAACTTAACGATCGTATCCGACATTAAGTTCTATATCCAAAAGATATGTGTAGAGGGCTGCAGTATCAAACTCATCGACGAGATTATCTGTCGCCGAGAGCCAGACGGCATTAGTAAGGCACGCAACGACAAACGCATTGCTGAGCACCAGAGTGTGCTTGCTGAGTATCTGCCCATAGGAGCGAGAAAGGACTATGACACCCTCCAGTTACTGGACAAGACTACGCTCTACAAACTCCTGCATCTCCTTGAAAATCCTAAGACCTGCAAATGGCTGACATACATCATCAAAATTGTTTATCGCTTAAAGAAATGACAAGATGAAATCAATCGTCCTCATTTTCCCATATTTCGGCACTTTACCCGCACAGTACAAGATGTGGCGTGAGACAGCCCTCCGTAATCCGAGTGTAGATTTCATGTTCTTCACAGATGCCGATGTGGAACCTGCCAAGAACATCATCGTCCATAAGATGCAGTTCAGTGACTTCAGACAATACATACAGGCTGTCTTCGACTTCCCCATTGTCTTGGATCGCCCTTATATTCTCTGTGACTTCAAACCCGTATATGGTCAGGCACTACAGAAGTACGTCTCCAAATACGATTTCTGGGGCTACGGCGATCTGGATGTCGCATACGGCGACCTCAGGGCATTCTTCACGGATGACATTCTTGAGAAATACAAATACTTCCTTGGTTATGGTCATCTGACGCTTTATCATAATGACGAGGAAACCAACACTTACTATAAGGTGATCGTTCCTGGTTATCAAGACTACAGAGAGGTCCTAACCATACATAAGCAAACCTTCTTCGATGAATATGGGCATAAAGGAACTGCGGATAAATGGAAAGACTGCCGAACGCAGGATTGTTTCCTGGATTACCAGTTCGACAATGTAACTCCACCCAAGCAATCTTATTCGATGAATAGTCTCACCAGGGGATGGAAACAGATACTATTCGAACATCAGGGAAGTAAACTATACATGCTACGTTTCCATGAAGGTAAGTTGGAGAAAAAAGAGTCACTCTATGCCCATTTCCAGCATCGCCCCTTCATGAAAGATAAGGTGAGTAACTATGACCATTTCCTGGTTACGCCTGGCTCCATGATAGACTATCCGAAACACTTTACTACTTTCTGGCTACGATTCTATAGCAGGAAACGTAGCCTGATGACCAAATACTATCAGTGGAAGGATCGTGTACTCTGGAAGATGGGAAAGGGGCATATCAGGTAATTAGCAATATGAATTTCAAGTTTGAAGTAAAAGACATCTCCACATATCGTTCAGAACTGATGGGCTGGGCCATCCTATGGATCATGATGCTCCATTTCACCTTCACCCAAATCAAGCCACTCGGTTTTGTTGCCCAATATGGTTTCGCTGGCGTCGAAATATTCATGCTGGTATCTGGTTTCGGCCTTTTCTTCTCATTGGAGAAGAATGACAGTCTTTCCCACTTCTATAAGAAAAGAGTTTTCAGGATATTTCCCACCTATTATATAGTGGGAATATTTGCAAGTATATTGTTATATCACGACAGCATCTTACAATATTTATTCAGGTATTCTACAATCGGATTCTGGACAGGAGGGATTTATGCTGAGTGGTATGTCCCCTCAATTATTGTCCTATATCTCATTGCGCCCTTTATCAAGAAACTCTTCGACAAGCAACTGTTTTTCTGGATTATTTCTATCTGTCTGGCATTTCTTCTGATCAGTTACATAGTAGTCTCAAAGGATCTTGTATCCAAGGGTGAGGGCCACTTTTTCCTCCTATACCGCGTGCCTGCCTTTATCTTTGGGATGGCATGTGCCTATTGGGTGATGAGTAAGGCGTCCTCCAAATACTATCTTTATATCCTGGCTCTCGGAATACCTCTATTTGTGATGCTCTTTCCGAATCACCACCAGATATATAACTACAAGTATTTCTCCCTTCTTTTCCTATTGCCCTTATTTGTCCTTTGCTTTATAATGATATCCAGATTCTGCCACTGGTTAAACCCTATTATTGCGGAGATTGGTAAAGCCAGTCTGGAAGTATATCTAATCCAAGGAATGTTTGCCCATGCTATCCTGACGGGTGTGATAGCCATCCCTGCTGCATGGCATGATGCCATGAGTATCCTGTTGATATTTGGCTCTACCCTCCTTGGCATCACTGTCCACTGGCTCATCGACAAGTCTGGTATCAACAAACTACTGTAAATCCTTGGCTATCGCCTTGGCAATGCAAGCATCAAGTTTCTCATAGCCTTGACGATTCAAGTGTATCTGATCATCCAAGAATATGGACTTATCAATGCTTGGGCTATCTGCATTCCAGTCTGTCATAGGGACATAGACGATCTTTTCCATCAGATTCTCCCTGAGGAGCATAAAGTAGAGTGCTTCCCTATATTTCGTGAACTGATACATCCGACATTCCGTCATTCTGGACTTAACAAAATCTGACATCAGATCCCTTACTGGCTTCTTGCCATAAATCTGCCATATATTAACATCAGGGATCTCCACAACGACAGGACGGATGTGATTGACCAGCAGGAAGTCCAGAATCAGCCGATAATAGTAACAATATTGTCGTGTCCCAAGATTGGCGGCAGCATCATTGATGCCTGCAAAGACGACACAATAATCTGGCGCTTCAGTCAATAAGGTACGAGTTCCATATCCATCAGAAGCAAACATCAAGTGATAGATACCTTTTATCCGCTCTCCACCTTTTCCTTTGGAGGTTACAACGGCAGGCTTCTTCGTTTCCGACTCCAGCAAATCATTAAGATAGGCATCCATACCTGTCTCATGGTGGATGCCTGCCCAACTATCACCAATCAACAGGACCTTTACCCCTTCATGGACATCATGCGTCACCTTATATGGAGGAATCCTGGATTCCAACGCCCACAGATGTTTCCACCTTGAATAATAATAGATATAGGCGCATTCTATGAACAAGAATACAAGAAAAGTTATTCCAACAATGATCATAACACGATATCGCTTCATTATATTTCAATAAAAATAACATTCGACCTACAACAGCAGCCTGCTCAGGAACTGGTTCTTGTGAATCAGTAAAGACACAGCCCATCCGCCCAACAAGGCCAAGAGAATCTCAAAACCTCCTGCCAGATAGCCAAGAGGCTGACCTGGCAGGATCAGTTGCCACAGATCTTTTGCCATAACGATAAAGGCCATCTGTATGCAGAAAATAGTCAGGGAATGGCGACCTAAAATAAGGAGCAGATTCCCTGCAATAGTATGCACCAAGAACCGTGCGCCCCATAAAACCAGAAAACTACCTAAGGTGCCCAACACGAAATATGATACCACAGAAGTGCCGTACATCCTGACAGAGAGGTTCATCTCACCTCCAACACAATGAATACCAATGTAAATGATTGCAAGGAGCAGAACTACCCACTTGTCAGTTTCCATCAGGTTATGCTTCCTTGCCATCATTCCCATATACATGAACAATGCCGTCAGGAAGGCTGTATCCAAACTCCAAGGCAATAATATAGGACACCAAGAGAGCATAAATGTGGCAATGACATAACCCCCTATAGTATAGTACCTGTATTTTTCATAATAGACTATCAAATAGAAAAACAAATAGGAGACTATCATCGAAGTCAAGAACCACATCGGATAATTCCCTGAGGTAAGGAACTTAATATTGGGAGTCACGTCCAGAGGATAGAGGCAATACCTTGAATAAAGCATTCCTGCGACTTCACGAAGTGAGAAGTGTCTGAAGACGCAGAATAGGACAAAGTTAAAGAACAAGTATGGGACAAACAACTTTTTGAAGCGCTTCAGCATAGAACCTTTGAACGTACCCTTCACTGAGCATGTATAGCCTGAGCAGAAATAGAAGATAGGGACAAACATACCCATAAATATCCACATAAGCCCTAAGGCATCAGAATGAGAGCATACCACCAGCACAATTCCGAAGCCCTTGGCAATATCTACATAATCAAGCCACTGTTTCTCTTTCATTTCTGCAAAGATACAACATTTTCGGCAAACATAAGATTATTTCCTCCGTTAAAATATCCCAAAAAGAGGAACAGACTCACTTTATTACAAAGATAATTATTATATTTGCAATAAAATTGAAAATCGCAATCCTGACATCTGGCATACTGCCTGTTCCTGCCGTACAGGGAGGAGCGGTGGAGAACCTGATAGACTTCTATCTGGCCTACAATGAACAGCACCATCTCCACGACATCACCGTCTATAGCGTCTGGCATCCGGATGTCAAGAGGCATCCTGCCTTGCAGTCCAAGGTCAACCACTATCGCTATTACGACAACAGCAGTTGGCTCGCCAAGGCCATGAAGAAAGTCTATCTGAAGATAAGAGGTGGCGAAGAACCCCACCATTACTCCATCGAATTCTTCCTGGAACGCACACTCTGGCACATCAAGAGACAGAAATACGACCTCATCATCCTGGAGAATCGGCCAGGCTTCTCACTGAAGGTCAAGAAGGTCTCCGAGGCGCGCCTCATATACCATATCCACAATGAGAAACTGGGGCCTGCCTCAAGTCGGGGCAGGGAAATATTCGACTGTGCCGACAGGATTATCTGTGTCTCCGACTTCATCACCAACCAGGTGCAGTCCATTGATCCCCAACAGAAGAAATGCATCACTGTCCACAACGGCATCGACCTGAATGCCTTCTCGCACCAGAACAGTCCTTTGATATCAAGAGAGCAACTTGGATTAAGCAAACAGGACTTCGTCATGCTGTTCAGCGGCCGTATCAATCGTGAGAAGGGCATCCATGAACTCCTGGAGGCGATGATGCGACTGCCAAAGAACCATCAGATCAAACTACTGGTCATCGGCAGTTCGTTCTATGGGACGCAAGAGACAGGGAATGCCTTCATCCGCCAACTCAAGGAGATGGGCGAAAGCATCAAGGACCAGATCATCTTCACAGGATTCATCCCCTACGACCAGATGCCCGACTACCTCAGGATGGCAGACGTGGCAGTGATCCCATCCGTCTGGGACGACCCCTTCCCCACAACCGTCCTTGAAGCCCAGGCCATGGGCCTCCCCATCATCACGACTCGGCGGGGCGGCATCCCTGAGGAGGTGACTGAAGAGAATGCCATCATGCTCGATACGGATGAGCACTTCGTCGAAAAACTCGCTGCCGCCATCCTCGACCTCTACGAGCACCCAGAGAAGCGGACTGCGATGGCGGAGGCTTCACTCAGGCGCTCCAGACTCTTCGACAAGGACACCTACGCCAAGAACTTCTTCGCAGCAATAGAGTAATAACACCTGTCCAAAAGGAATAAGTATGATGCAGATATCTTTGAGGACGTATTAATAACAGAACTGGTGAAAGAAACACCATAGAATGGACTTCACCACAGATATTCCTCGACGTAGTCGGGGAAGTGGAGTTCTGCTGTCCAACCGTTGGCGAGACATACCTGGCGGACGTAGGCTTCGACATCGGGGGTGACGGGGCGCTTGCCACTGTGGTACTCGTAATAGCGCTTGCGGCTGTAGGTCTGTATCAGGCGATTCTTAATATTCCGCTCGATGCGACTGGGCATATCGTGATAGATATGCAACAGTCCTAAGGGCATGCGGACAGCCTCCGAACTGCGATACATCTCACATGACTCCGTCTCTGCCTGCGGCTGACAGAGATTGATGGCCGTCGTGACATAACGGTCCTGAGGGATATAGGGTATCACCAACGCATGGAGACAATGCTCGCGCAACGGGCAACGGGCACTGAAACAGGGGGGATAGGTATTCGCCTTCTCGCGAAACATCCGTTCATTCACAGGGGGAATAGAGGAATTTTCTGGAATCATCTGAGTCTATTTATTAGGAGATTATCAATTCGGATGCAAAGATACAAAAAATATGTGATACTCAAAACAAAATACGACAAAAAGTTTGAAAAAATGGCCTAACTATTCATAAATTGCAATAACTCATTATAAATCAAAAAGTTAACTTATGAATAGAGGGCAAAATTATAGGTTTATCTATACATAAATTATTATAATTTAATAGCGAAATTCTTACGAAAACGCTTAAAACTCCTTTATAATCTGGTGTTTCACGACTGCAATAAAAAAAGAAACAATTTGTTTCTGCTCATGAAACACTTTGTTTCTAAGAGAGAAACAAAGTGTTTCGCATGTCGATATAATTGCGAAACAGTTTATTGAGTTCTAACAATCGCCTTGAAAATTAATAGTAATTAACAAATTGAATGAATAGTGATACCCAAAATATAAAGTACTGTTCATAGGCTAATTACCTTAAAGACAGGTGGTTATACAGAAATATGAATAGATATAGCAAAAAGTATAAAAAAAAAGTTGGAGAAATAAAGAAAATTAGTTAACTTTGCAGAAAATTTCAGAACTCACAACTAATGGGGAAAATTACAATCGTCAAGTTCTCACGTAACACAGAAACGCTCAGGCCGACCGAGTTGGCTGAGGTCGTACGCACCATCCAGTCATGCGAATACCAGAAAGAGATGGAAGATGTGCAGCACATCATGCTGACCACCAGGCTGAAGCGCCAGGAGGACGGCAGTCTGAAAGGTGCCAGCAACTATACCAACAGGATTCCGCGCGTATGCTTCGCCTCGGAGATGGAGAACCGCAACCGCCAGAGGGTGCGCAAGGCCTATACGGGACTGGTGCTGCTGGAGGTGAACAACCTGCAGAGCCACGAGGAGGCCGTGGCCGTCAGGCAGGGTGCTGCCCTGATGCCGCAGACACTGCTCGCCTTTGTGGGAGCCAGTGGGGTGAGCGTGAAGATCGTATGCAGAGGAGAACTGTATCAGACCACCCCAGCCTCTCCTGCTCAGGAAGGGAAGAGGCTGCCCACTGACGATGAGCAGATCGAGCGCTTCCACCTGAACCTCTACGAGAAGGCACGGCTGGCCTACAACGCTCAACTCGGCGTGACCATCGACAAACTGGAGCCGAGGCTGGACCGCACCTGTTACCTGGGCTGCGACGCCAATGTGGCCTATAGCCCTGACGCCATCCCCTTCTATACGGATGCCTCCAGTCTGAAAGAGGCCCTCAAGCCGCTGAAGCCCAAGGAAAGCGCGGAGAATATCATCCCTGGGCGAGACCATTACCAGTCGATGCAGATCATCTACCAGTACTGTCTGACGAAGGCCTACGACGACACGATAGCCGTGGCGGAGAAGGAGGAGCGGACGGCACTGATAATCACCCGTCTGGCAGGCTACTGCCAGGAGTCGGGCCTCGACATGGCCTTCGCCCAGCGGCAGACGCTCTTCAGTCTGACACTCGGACAGGATGTCAACCTGGTGCGCAAGACCTTCGAGAACGCCTACCGCCAGGAGCACGAAGAGAAGTACCGCCAGCGGATGAGCATCGCCAGGCCGCTGAAGCACGTACCGCCAGAGACACTGCTCACGATGAAGATCGACATGTTCCTCAATACGAACTACGAACTGCGCAAGAACGTGATGCGGGGCGTGGCGGAGTACCGCCAGCGCACAGGGCTGGGCTTCTCGTTCCAGGACCTGACGGAAGAGGCGCGCAACTCGATCACCATGAGGGCCTTGTCACAGGGCATCAAATGCTGGGACAAGGACATCAAGCGCTATGTGAACTCCAACGACATCACGCTCTACGACCCCATGGAGGACTTCCTGGACCACCTGCCCAGGTGGGACGGCAAGGACCGCGTGGAGCCGCTGGCGCAACGCATCAGGACCACCTACGAGGAGTGGCCCCACCTCTTCCATATCTGGATGCGCTCGATGGTGGCCATGTGGAAGGGCAAGGGACAACTCACTGGCAACGCCCTCGTGCCGCTCATCATCGGCCGTCAGGGCTGCGGCAAGTCGAGTTTCTGCCGTATCCTGCTGCCACGCCAGCAGCGCGAATACTACAACGACCGCATCAACTTCAAGAACGAGAGCGACCTGAACCTCGGACTGACCTCGTTCGCGCTAATCAACCTCGACGAGTTCGACAAGATCACCCAGCGCCAGCAGATCGTCCTGAAGTACCTCGTCTCGACGGCCGACCTGAAGTATCGCCCACCCTACGGCAAGGCCTATTCGAGCCATCGCCGCTATGCCTCGTTCATAGGCACCACCAACGAGCCCATGCCACTGGTCGATCCCACTGGGTCGAGGCGATTCATCTGCGTGCAGGTGGAGGGCAGCATCGACTTCGAGACACCCATCGAGTACGACCAACTCTACGCCCAACTGAAGTACGAGGTGGAGGAACTGGGCGAGCGCTACTATCTGACGAAGGACGAGGAGCATGCGCTGATGCAGCACAACCTGCAATACCAGCAGTTGAGCGGCCTGGGCGAGATGCTGCTGTCGATCATAGAGAAGCCAGAGGGCAACTCAGAGGAGAGTCCCGATAACGGCCAGTGGCTCTCGCTGAAGGCGATCTCCACCCTCTTGAAACAGGCGTTCAAGGGTGGCTACCAGGAAGACCAGAGCAGTCTGATCAAGATCGGCCAGTTCCTGAGCCGTCCCGAGTACAAGTTCGAGAGCCGTCGCAGGACCAACGGCTGGGAGTATTGGATTAAGGTACGATAAGCCATGAAACAATATATCCTCCTGCTCCGCCCGCTGCAGTGGCTCAAGAACACCTTCGTGTTCGCCCCCATCTTCTTCAGCAACAACCTGCTGAAGCCCGACTATTTCTGGCCCACGCTCGTGGTCTTCGCGTCGTTCTGCCTGATGGCGAGTTCGATCTACTGCTTCAACGACCTGAGGGACATCGAGACAGACCGTCAGCATCCCAAGAAGCAGCACCGTCCGATAGCGTCAGGAAAGGTATCCGCCAGAGGCGGCTACGTGATGATGCTACTCTGTACGATAGGCGGCTTCGCCCTCCTGCCCTTGGCTGGCAGCAGGAACACACCTTATCTATATATGGTGCTTGCGGCCTACTGGCTGATGAACGTCGCCTACTGCCTGAGGCTGAAGCAGTATGCCCTCATCGACGTGACGATCATCGCCATCGGCTTCGTGATGCGCGTGCTGATAGGTGGCCTGACCACGGACATCTGGATCTCCCACTGGCTGGTGCTGATGACCTTCCTCGTGACCCTCTTCCTGGCCTTCACCAAGCGCAACGACGACTACCGCATCTTCGAGCAGACAGGGCAGAAGCCACGCATCTCGATCACGGGCTACAACAAGACCTTCATCAACGAGGCCACGGCCATCATCGCCTCCGTGACGCTGGTGTGCTACATCATGTACACCATGTCGCCAGAGGTCATCCAGCGCATGGGCACCCGCTATGTCTATCTGACCTGTGGCTGGGTGCTGGCTGGCATGCTGCGCTACCTGCAGAACATGATCGTGTACGGCCTCAGCGGCAGTCCCACGAAGTCGCTCGTGAAGGACCACTTCGTGCAGTTCTGCGTCCTGGGCTGGATTGCCTCGTTCTTCGTGATCATCTATCTCTGAGGCGACGAAAGACGATCGTATGTCTTCTGAATAGCGTAGGAAAGTACAAGTATGATCGGATAGACGATGCCTGCCATATACAGCCATTTCACAGTGGTGTCAGAAGGATTCCAGATAGTCTCTGCGGCCCAATAGAAGAACCGGTGGAACATATAACAGGCCATGCTGGCATAACTGACAAAGACGACAATCCGACAGGCCAACGGCTTGAAACCACCTCCATTGTCCTTAGGACCGTCAAAAAGCAGTCTGCTGACAGCCTCGCAGATAAAAAGGACCACAAATACCCCTGCCGCTCCAATAAGCATCTGACAAGAGGGATAGAACATGAAAGACTTATGTATTGAAAAGAAAACCACCAGGGACATGAATAACAGAACGATCAACGACTTGATGGCTGTTCCATAAGAGAAACAGAATCTCCAATCAAAATACGAAGCAGACACGACACCAACAAAATAGAAGAACACGTCAAAGACAAAACGATTGTCTATAGAAGGGAACATGAAACGCGCCAGCAGAAGCAGGCCAAAGAGGAAAAGGCTACAACAGACCCGCCATCGCAGTCCATATCTTGAGACCAAAGGAGTAACCAAGTAGCACCAGAGAATGACAGGAATATAATACAGTGTCATTGGCTCAGGGCGGACAAAAGGCGAAATGCACAGCAGGCCATTGATGGTGGCTTCTGCCGTATTAAACCCTATAAGCCACAAGGCAATAGAAGATACCACGAACAACGGGATGACCCGCCATATGCGCTTCCTGTAAAAAAGCAGCACATCAGCATGACCCTGCTGCCCAAAACAATACTTCTTACCCAGCAGATAGCCTGAAACAAAAGTAAACAATCCAAGGCAGGCATGTGCCACTGCGGTACTTGCAGCATAAACAAAAGAAGTCTGGCTGTCATTATATACATATCCGTAAAGGTGGAAATAGACCACCAAATAAGTCATGCATACTACACGGACGACATCAAATCTGTACTCTCTCATCTTGTTCCCATCTGTTTGTTGTTGCTATTCTTCCTTAACCAATCAGCCAGTTCATCCAACATCTGACGATGATAAGGAAAACTGTACTGATACCCCCAGCCATGTCCACCAGTAGGATACACACGGAGCGTCGATAAACATCTGTGAGCCTGCATCTCTTCATGAAACCGAATCGAATTCTGAGGATTCACTTTCTGATCATCGCCTGAAAGGGTTATGTATGCTGGAGGAGCCTGACTGGAAACATGTAATTCATTACTATACTGATTCTCCAGTTGCTCTGACGCATTCTCACCCAACAGATGATCATGCGAGCCCTTATGCGTCAGGTCCTTTTTCATGGAAATGACAGGATAGAAAAGGATGCCGAAGTCGGGACGTATCGAGTCATTCTCACTGACCATCATGGTAGAAGCCAGATGCCCTCCTGCACTGAAGCCGACAATACCTACACGATTCTTTTCGAAGTCCCATTCCTCAGCATGCTCCCTCATCATCAGGATAGCATCGGTCCCATCAGTCAATGGAACTGTATGGTCGTGATCAGGCATCCTATATTCTAACAGGGCTACAGCGTACCCCTGACCATAAAAGAACGGGAACCACCAATAGCCCTCTTTCCATCTTTCCAGATAAGTGTATCCTCCACCAGGACATATTACGACGGCCCCATGAGCCGAATGACTGTTCTTGGCAGGCAAGACATGCAACACGGCACCATGTGGTAGTTGAACGTGAATGATCGTGTTTCTAACAACGATGACACCCACCATGATGATGATGAGTAAAAGAACAGATATACAGATAAAAATCTTCTTCATACTTCAACACACGACTATATTAACCTCCAATCGTCCACTTCAAACACTTATACTTATTAAAGATGTATGACAACTGCAAGGGAATAAGAAATCCTATCAGGAACAATATAAAGGGGCCAATACTCCAGTGCGCCTCAAACCATTGATGCAATACTGGTATTGAAAAAACCGTATCCATGACTATCTGGTTAAAGATATACAGGCCCATACTCAGCCGTTCCGTCTCTTGAACAAGATATCGTGACCTGTCTGACATCGATGTGCCCTTACTTAGTATAATCAACAGATCGACACAGATGACATAAGCACAGATATTGCATAGAAGACCGATAAGTCCATAAGGCAATGGCAAAGCATACCAAACCAGAACAAGCAAAAGGAGAACAGCAAAAGGTAAGGTGATATATGCCCAATTAGGCAGAAGCCAGCCAACACGCAGTTTCGCACAGACATACCCAATCATGAAAGCCGGGAAGTATTTCAGCACTTTATTGATACATAAGAAATTGTCTGGATTAATGTACTTATAAAAGAGAAACCAGGAAACAATGCCAATAATAACCAGGGCGAGTCCTATCTTCCAAGTGAACCTGACCCTTTGACCATTCAACAACTGGAGGACTACGGTCAGTGTAAAAACGCCGAACAGCATGAGCAAGAACCACAGATGGCCAATGCCGTAAAACAACAATGACCATGTATCCCAAGGCCATACGACAACCATGGGTATGCCCCAGAAGAAATAAGGAATCAACAGTCGGACAGCCTTAATACGGATCACCTCCGCAGGGTGACGGTATTTGTTCCTATAGATATACAAATAGCCATATAGATAGCCAGATATGAAAACAAACATATTCAGGTCGATCACATCGAAGAAAGTGGATAACTTCGACCAGAAAGGAATAGTCAAGGCATCAAACTTCACCCACCTGCCATTATAAAAGCACATGCTGTGGAAGGCAACGATCATCGTCATTGCCAGGACACGCATAATTGATATCTCTTCAAAACGTTTAGATTGCTCCATGAATCTGTCTGGTATTTGTGTTAAAGTCGCTAATTATTTCTGATATGATACAGGAGTCCAGCACGTGGTAGCCCTGATAGTTGATATGGACATGATCCTCCTGATAAATCTCCTCCGAATAATGATGGTTTTCGGGAATCCAGTGGTCTTTGGGAATAAACAGGACACTATCACTCAACCCTGTTTCTTTCAGCATCGACTTCAGCCCCTCACGGAATGGGGTGATATCATCTTCCACGACACCTGTGAAGTAAGAATATAAGCGATAAAGGATACGTTGGCGCCTCCGATGTGAGTTCAACCACTCTCCCATCTCGAAATCTGGTATTTCCATAACCACTGGGCGGATATGATTGGCCAGCAGTAGGCGGATAATCAAACGATAATTGCCAGTGTAATAAGATACAGGTCGCTTCTTCCACGTATCGTTGATACCCACCATGACCACACAGTAGTCTGGATGTTCCTCCAACAAAGGTTGCGTACAGATATCATGCATCCATGAATATTCCTGGGTCTGGCTCCTGAACATATAATGATATACCTCCTTGGACTTGGCACCACCTTTTCCTCTGGTCATGCATTTGATGGGCTTTGTAGTCAGTCGCCTTCCAAACTGTTCAAAAAGCGTATCGCAGTTCAGCGTCATGTGCCATTCTGCCCAACTGTCGCCAATAATAGCCACCCGCAGAGTATCATCATCAGGACGAGGCCCTACACTGTAGAACGGTAGTTCTTTAGCAACCCGAAACTCTGCGTCGATAAAAACATAAGCCTGATAACCGGAATAGCCAAGCACGGCAAGGAAGACCAATGACCACCACAGCCATTTCAGCCTTCTGACCCTAACCAGGATTCTATATACCGTGTATAATTTCATGATCTGTTCAAATGCTTAAGTTCTTTTACACCAAAGAGATAATGTCCGAGGAAAGGACTCAGACGAATCACATAACTGGCCAATAGGCTCAGGGATAATACAACCATGGCTATAACCATAACCACCAGGAACTCCAGAAGTTGGTTGTCGTAGGCTCGTAACTGGTCAGCGTAGGGCATCAGGAATCTGGGCAGGAAGAAATAATGAATCAGGTAGATGTCGAGGGTACGCGTACCCACATACTGCAAAGGCTTGGAGAGACGGATTTTCTGAAGCCAAGAAGCAGAAAGACGGAAACAGGTGAATATCATCCACATGCCCGTAATGCCACCAACGTAGAACCTGAGCATCTCATAACATATATTGTCAATATGAGGTGTGGAGGCCACAGCAAAGAATATAAGTGCCATCGGCATCCAGACTATAGGCTTACTGGTCCAACTGACAAACTCATCAAATCGCCTCCTCATCCATGTGCCGATGTAGAAAAACAAGAAGTAGCGCCACAGGGCAACACTCATGAAGCCAAGGGCATCGACCACCAGCACCCAGCCTCCCACTGCCGAGGCATGAATATCGTTGTAATAGCGCGCATAGACAAAGGACGCCAAAGTAATAGCCAGCGCCAACCATGGTCGCCACCTCTTACCCGTCCGTACAATCAGCATATAGAGGATGAAGAACTCAAAGAGCACGAATGTGAACCAATAGCCTCCCTTCAGCGCCCCCAACTGTTGGAAGAACTCTGGCGGAGGTGCCAGCAGCAACAGGAAGATAAACGTGGGCAGGATCTGCACCATGAACTTATGGCGCACATTGGCCACGAACGGGCGCTGGGCAACAGGCTCGAAGAGCCAGCCACTCAGCATAAAGAAACAAGGCAGGCGGAAGAGGAAGAACGTGCCGTTGAACCCCAGTAGCGAGTCGCCCAGACAGAAGTGACAGATATGAGAATAGACCACGAGGATCATCGTGAATCCCCGCATCGCATCGACGTATTCTATCCGTTGCTTTGCCATTGTAGGTGCAAAAGTACGGAAAAAAGTCGTAACTCTTGGCTGTTTCAGCAGAAAATATTATCTTTGTGGCATGAAAGAGCGGATCAACTGGATAGACTGGGCAAAGGCGCTGACGGCATGCGGCATCGTGTTCATACACGTGCCACAATCCCAGGAGTGGTTCTATTTCCGCTTCCTGCAGGCATGCGTACTGACGGTCTTCCTCTGGGTATCCGGCTATCTGAAAAAGGACTATGGCAGCGACAAGGCAAACTGGCGCAAATACTGGCACAGCCTCATCCTGCCCTACCTGCTCTATAACGCCATCGTCTATCCCTATTGGCTGGTGAGATACTACATGCTCAACGGAGGGATGCCAGACCTGCTACATGCCCTGCGCCCAGTGTTCGGAGCCCTGCTCCTGGAACACGAGAACGCATTCTGCGAACCCCTCAACGGTCCGCTCTGGTACCTGCCCGCCATCCTATTGATGCACATCACCATCGACCTGTGCAGGAAGACCCGCCACCAGCATGCCATCATGATCGCCCTTTGCTGCCTCGCCATGGTGCTCTATGCAGCCAACAAGAAGTGGTACTTCGCCCCTGACCTGACCCCCATGGGCTTCCTGCGAGGCCTGCCCTTCTACTATCTTGGCTACGTCATGGGCACAAAGGGGACTGTTCCCAATGTACCCATCCCCACTGCGTTCGTGCTCCTCGCCATGAGCCTCCTCTTCTTCCACTGGCACCTGCAACTGTACTACGCAGGTGAGCACTGGCTGCACATCGTCCTGTTCTACCCCGTCAACCTCTGCTTCCTCTTCAGCGTCATCTATGCCTGCAAACTACTGGATGGCATCAGACTGAAAGGCATCACCAATCTCTCCATCGGCACGCTGGTCATCATCGGACTCTTCTATCCGCTCATCACCATCGTCAACTTTGCATTGGAACACCTGCTCCCCATCGATGGCGGCATCTGCTACCACTGGTATGAGGCCATCCCCGTGACCCTTCTCATCGTCGCCCTCCTCTACCCCGCCATCCGCTTCGCCCAAAGACATGCCCCCATGCTCATAGGCAGAAAAAAAACAAATCATCAACATGGCAGGAAGAAGACAATTCCCTATCGGTGAGCAAGACTTTGCGAACGTTCGCAATCGTAATTTGGTGTATATCGACCTTGGAAACACTCCACTCCATGATTAACAGGAACCTTGCAGAATACGAACAACTCTACGACATAGTCCCAAATAAAGACGACAGTTACAGTACCCGACTAACAGCCATCATACAAGAGGCACACAAGCAAACAGGCGAACAGGTCGTTGTGCTAATTGATGAATACGATGCTATCTCCAAGAAAACTTATATACAATCTTATTAATCCGATCTACATTAGTACGAACAAATCTAAATTTCAAGAACTTATTAAAAGGGAAGAAAAGCATCAGTATATTAAGTGATAGCAGAATTCGACCGTGCTTGAGGGATCCCCTCAACATTCTTCTTTTTATAGTTTCCAGTGTCTTATTAGTCTCTTCATCAATACCATATTTATCCCTGACATCCAGTGTGAAGAGCATCCAATGAAGCAGAAAAAGGCGATGAGCCACAAAATGCACAGTCTTCCCATCCACCTTTGGCGGGTTATCAAGTACCATCTTGCAAATGAAAGCAAAACTACGAATAACATTGGCAGACCTTTTCTCGATGGTATGAATAATCGAATTAGGATTATTTTCATAGATATAGGTCAGGTTGGGAAGCACCAGAATGGAGGACACGTGCTGAACAACCCTATACATCCATGGTATATCCTCATAGATCACCCCTGCATCAAAATATAGATAATGGTAATCACCCAAAGGACGCCTTATCAACTTATTCCATACATGATGGTCAATCTGTCGCCGCAGCAAGAGTTCCCACATCTTCTCCTTATCACTCAGAAGGACAGGGCCTACCTGCCCTTTAGTAATGGCAGAATTTGTCGTGGTATTCACTCCAACACACAATGAACTACCCATCACTATATCCACCATGGGATTGGACAACGCATAAGTAAGCAATTCGTGAAGGGTGTTCTCCATTAAGCAGTCATCTACAAGAACACACTCAATATTAAACCCATCACATTTCTGTGCAATGACAGAATCAAGACATTTCCGGATATAGTCCTCGACATTATAGACAGGGATAATAATGGATATTGTCATAGTAATATAGTTTAGCCTTTTATCATAACAGAAGCAATTCTCTCCACCACGCGCTCGGAGGCATGTCCATCGTCAAAGACCTTAATAGAGTCAAGGAACCTGTGCAACTCTGCATGATATTGCTCCATATCAATCCCATCAATATAGTTGCAAAGATCATCGCTCGTCTGGCAGATGCGCGTCGGAAGGTCAAAGTAGATTTGCTTCAGGCCACGATTGGTCTTATAGTCGTCCAAGTCTGGCGCATAGAGAAGAACCAACTTATCCATGATCACTTCATCATAGATGATGGTCGAATAGTCTGTGACAAGCACGTCGGCAATCAACAAAAGTTCCTGCATATCAGGATACAATGTCACATCAGAGATATTGGGCGTATCGGCAAACAAGTTACTTCCCATCACGTTGGGATGGAGCCGGACTAAGACATGCCAGTCACCGTCAAAGCGAGCATCAAGGTGACGTCTCATCTTTTCCAGATTGATGTTATAGACGTCTGTCCTGAAATCGTCACGGAAGGTAGGAGCATATAACACAATCTTCTTTCCAGAAACCCCTAACCGCTCCTTTATCCTCTGCTGATAGTCCAAAGGTCTATACAGCATGTCATTTCGAGGAGACCCACACTCGAATATCTCACCATCGTACCAGAAGGCATTCTGGATCTCCTGGGTCTGAACACTATTGCTGGACAAGAACAAATCGATGTGTTTGGAATCTTCTATGGACTCCTTGACACATTGAGGCTGCAGTTTGTCTATGGCATCCTTCTCTATCGTCTTGAAAGCCATGGAGCCATGCCAAGTCTGAATATAGTATTAGCTTTTCTTCTTACAATATGGCAGTGCTACCTTGACATTCGACACAATGACTCTGGCAGTTGACAACTCGTATGAAGAGCGGGCAGACTGCAGACTGACCTTCCGGATCCCTGGCGGGAAAGACATATTCATGTCATTAACCAGCCATACCAGATCATACGGTAGCCCTTGACGAATAATCTCCTCTGCAATATATTTAGGACTATCACCATAGCCTTTGCCATGAAAATTATTGAAGACGATTTTCTGCCGACTTGCAGGAAGCCACTGAAGCAGCCGACCGCAAATCTTATTGAACTTACTTTGAAATCTCCAGTATAAATGCCGGTAGTTCATCTCTTCTACACTTTTGATGTTATATTCTCAATCCGTCCACTGTTCAGTTTGTAATCATAACTATGCCTGCCCTCAGCCCTGAAATCCTTGTGATAACGGCGAAGAACCTCTTGATAGACCGTATCGTATTGGGGGATAAACAGGTCGTTCTTCTTCTCTATCTCAGACAAGATAGATGTTGCTAAAACATTCAACTCATCCAAGTTTGTCTGACCACCAGTAAAGCCAGTCCCCTTAATCGATCCTGGTGATACATTCAGAACCCTGTTCGTACTACCAGCCTTCTCCAATTCTACGTTAATACTCTCAATAAAAATCTTCAGTGCAGCCTTGGTTGCTCCATAGACTGAAAAGAAAGGACTCGACATGAATCCTGCTATGCTAACCATGACCCCACAATAGAAATCATCAGCCCCCAATAATTTGTCGTAGAAATGCTCGATGATGCGAAGGACGGGTATTGTATTGACATTGAAATAAGAGGATATGAGTGCCTCGTCGATATCCTTAAACAAGGCCAGTTTACCAAAACCAGCCGTGATGATCAGCGTGTCAATATCCTGAAAAGAATCGAAGATGGAATAATCCTCCGACACGAGATCGAATCTGTGGTATTCAACCTTTTCCGTAAGATATGCAGGTGGAAAAGGTGCCTTGTCAACGACATACACTTTCTCCACACTATCCCGACCTGTGAGGATGACGGTCATTGACAGACCGATTCCACCAGCACCGCCGACAATTAGTATCTTCTTCATATTTCAATTACATTATCCCGTTTTGCAAAAGCCTGCATGATGCCAGCCATGGTGATGCTCTCTTCCTGGCGAAGTCGGACCGTTGTGAGACGATGATCAAATACGCAGGATACGAACTCCTGGATTTCATATCTTAATCCCGCCCCATCCCATTTATAG
>OCTW013397811.1_pt1 | contig 79901 bp, 68 predicted proteins | sample 1539671 | NCBI WGS metagenome assembly OCTW01 (sample SAMN02144230, study PRJEB22623) | gut metagenome | biome: sheep rumen | host: Ovis aries | place: New Zealand | reverse complement strand
CAATCCAGTAGAGCCACGAAAGTATTGAATTTACGCTGTTTTCAGAGCTTTGACAGTAGTTACTAGTACAAATGGCTTAAAACTCAGATGAATGAGCTTCTGTTCTGTATTGCCGGAATTGTTGTTGCTGTAGGGATGATCCTGTGCAATGGTAGATTTCGAAAAGAGACCGGCGTGTGGGTAGGGATCATTACGGCTGTGAGTGTGATATATGGAACAGCATTCTGGGGAATCAATCGAATCGTGGCAAGCGTAATCGGAAAAAGGAGACAGTAGAATCGGACTTGTCGCTCTGTTTTCCTGCAACCTTGAAAAGATTTGCACTGCAGATGGTAAGAGCAAAGAACCATTATACCATCCCTCTTCAGTCTGAGATAATGATACAAATGTTTCGAAATACATGCGTCTGACTTCGCTAGAAAGGCGGATAATAAATATGAGACTCAAAAAAGACAATGCGGCGCTGCAGCCTCCGATGGGCTGGAACAGCTGGGACTGCTTCGCAGCAGGAGTAACGGAGAATCAGCTTCTGGATAATGCGGCTGGATTGGCGCAGCTGAAGTCCTGCGGCTGGGAATATGTGGTCTGTGACATTCAGTGGTCAGAGCCGCTGGCAGCGAGTGAGAAAAATCAGGGTGTTGTGTATCGGAAGTTCGCCCCGCTCACGCTGGATGTATGGGGACGGCAGATCCCGGCACCAAACCGGTTCCCGTCTTCTGCGGATGGAAAAGGCTTTGCTCCAATCGCCGAAAAAATTCATGCCATGGGGCTGAAGTTCGGCATCCATATCATGCGTGGTATTCCGAGACAGGCAGTACATGAGCGGCTGCCGATCTTTGGAACCAATGCAACAGCGGATGAGGCAGCCCGCCCGGATTCGATCTGCTGCTGGAACGGCGATATGTACGGTGTTGACCCGGCGTCACCCGCAGGGCAGGCGTATTATGACTCGATCTTCCAGCTGTATGCAGACTGGGGTGTGGATTTTGTGAAGGTGGATGACATCTGCCATGAGCATCTCTATGTGGATGATCCATACGGGGCAGCAGAGGTAGAAATGATCCGCCGCGCGATCGACAAGACTGGAAGGCCGATGTGTCTGTCTCTCTCGCCGGGGCCGGCGGTGATCGAAAAAGCCTGGCATCTGGAGCATTATGCCAATATGTGGCGCATCACCGATGATTTCTGGGACGACTGGAAGCTTCTTCTGGATATGTTTGACCGCTGCGAGCTGTGGCAGGGGCATGGAAAGCCGGGATGCTGGCCGGACTGCGACATGCTGCCGCTGGGGAAGATCGGTACCGGATTCGGCCAGCCGAGACAGACGAATTTCACGCATGCGGAGCAGCGCACACTGATGACACTCTGGTGCATTTTCCGCTCACCGTTGATCATGGGTGGGGACCTGACACAGCTGGATGACTGGACACGGTCGCTTCTGACCAATGAGAAGATTCTTGCGGCGCAGCAGACTGGCAGGGAACCGGAGCAGATGGAGCGGGATGAAAAGCATGCCGTCTGGACGAGCCTGACGCAGGAAGGCGGACGGTATCTGGCGCTTTTCAATCTTGAGAATAAAACGCAGACGATATCGGCGTCTCTTTCTGATCTGGAATTTGAGGTGTGCAGTGCAGAGGATCTGTGGGGCGATACACCGGCCACGCTTTCTGGAAGCTGCATTCAGGCAGAGCTTCCGGCGCACGGCGCAGGAATGTATCTTCTGCAGAAGTGAAGCAGGTTCATGGGGCAGTGCCGACTGTGGATGGCATCCACAGTCGGCAGGTCAGGCAAATTTTTGCGCGAGCAGGCAGATCAATCGTAATGGTAAACAGTGCTGGTTGAATAATCGATATCATCGTTTGTGATGATGATCTTTTTTACTGTATTATCAATATTTGCGAATGCTGAGAATTCCCTTTCATAGGTTTTTTCTTCTGCCACGCTGTAGGCAACCTGGATCAGATAAAGCTTACCATCCCGGGCTGCTCTGAAATCAATCTCCCGCCCTTTGTTGTTGTAGACCGTTACTTCGTATCCCAAATAGATTAATTCAATTAAAACAATGTTCTCCAGGTTATGCGTAAGATCATACCGATTTCCGGACACTCGTATACTGTTTAAGGAAACATCCTCATCATACAGCTTATAATAATAGTTGAGCTTTGTCTTTGCTTTGGGAGAATAGAGGGGAATGTCTTCAATAACGTATGCTTCTTTTAGATACCCGAGATATTTAATTACCGTCGGAACAGAAACAGAAATGTTCTGTCCTTTCAAGGAGAGGCCAGAAGCGTGGTGAAACAGATACAGGGAATGGACGTGGATGGATAATTACCAGGAAAAGTACACGCTGGAGAGTGTCGATTACGGTTCGCAGCTTCGCGGGAAATCATTTGTTACTTCAATTGGTTTCAGCGCCTGGCACTGGCATTACGAATATGAATTGATGCTGGTCCTGAAGGGGAAGGTTACACTCCGGTCAGAGAGATGGACGGGATCTGTTACGGAAGGAAATCTCGTGCTTGTAAACTCAAAAGAGCTGCATTCTATCGTTGGCGGGAATGAGACAAATCTCTGTGGGTTTGTACAGTTAAGCCCGGATTTTTTCAGAAGCGGGACGGAGGACAAGCGGCAGTTCAGATTTTTTCTGAACAGTATGAATCAGGATGAGCAGCCGGAAGATGGAATTGTATCTATCCGGAACCATGTGTCGAGGATTTTGATGTGTACGCTCATCGAGAAAGAGCAGACAGCATACAGGCTTCGGGGAGAAATGTATAGTCTGGTAGCGGATCTGGTGGAGGGTGCTGATTATGACATCCTTATGAGAAGGCAGAAGGAAGAAACAGGGTCTGAAGAGCTTCTGGATATGATCGACTATATTCGTCGGCATGTGGCAGAGGATCAGCTGAGTGTGCTGCTGGCACATGAGTTTGGAGTCGGGGAGAAGACGCTCTATCGCTACTTTAAAGCCGGACTTGGGATGTCTGTGCGGGATTTCATTGAGGAAATGAGAGTTCAGCAGGCCAGAAAGCTTTTACGGACGACCGACCATGACATGCCTTTTATCATCGATGCCTGTGGATTCGGTTCGGAGAAGACATTCTACAGGTCATTCCAGAAGCTGACGGGTCAGACACCCCTCAGCTACAGGAAATCAGATGGTGGAAACACCGAGCATGCAGAGGTACGGGGGTATCTGGATTACGAGAGATACGAGGCACTTGATCTGTTGAAAGGATTCCTGTCATGACGCCGGAATGGATTGTGCAGAATATGTCTCTTGAGGAAAAGATCCATCTGATGAGCGGACGGGCTGACCGCTCCAGAATTCACGGAGCGCTCAAGGGAACATTATCGGAACATTATAATGAAAAGCCCTACGCGGCGGGAGGCAATGACAGGCTCCATGTGCCTGAGATCAGATTCTGTGACGGACCGAGAGGTGTTGTCTGCGGCAGGGGGAAAGCCACCTGTTTCCCTGTTCCGATGGTTCGGGCAGCCGGATTCAATCCGGACCTGGAGGAGAAAATCGGGATGGCGATTGCGCAGGAGGCGCAGCAGTTCGGAGCCAATTTCTTTGGCGGGGTCTGTATTAATTCCCTCTATCACCCGGGATGGGGACGGGCGCAGGAAACGTACGGGGAAGATGACTTTCTGCTCGGAGAGATGGGTGGCGCTATGGTCAGAGGTGTTCAGAGCGTCGGCGTCATCGCCTGTCTGAAACATTTCGCCTTCAATCAGATGGAAAACCAGCGCTTCCGCGTGAATGTACGCTGCGACGGCCTCCGGACAGAACGGGAAGTATTCCTGCGTCATTTTGAGAAATGTATCCGCAGAGATCATGCAGGAGCTGTGATGAGTGCCTATAACGCCTACAATGGTGTGATGTGCGGACATAACCGATATTTGCTTCATGATGTCCTGAAGGAGGAGTGGGGATTTCAGGGATTCCTCATCAGCGATTTTACCTGGGGCGTGAAGGATACAGTCGCAGCTGCGCTGGCAGGCCAGACGGTTGAAATGGCAGACACCAAGTACTTTGGTGAAAAACTGGTGGAAGCAGTACGCAGGGGTCTTGTTCCGGAGTCTGTGATTGACGATGCGGCACTGCGCATTGTCCGGACCATGAAATCCTTCGAAAGGATTTCCATGGAATCGGAAAAAAGAAAAAGACTGAAGAAGAGAGAGATCCGGGAGCTGGCGCTTCAGTCCGCAGAGGAGGGAATCGTTCTGCTGAAGAACGAAGGAGATGTACTTCCATTTTCGAAGAGAAGGCTCCACACGATTGCAGTGTTCGGAGAACTGGCTGAAGAAGGAAATCAGGGAGACAGAGGCTCTGCAAGAGTATATCCGGAGCATGTTGTCTCTCCGCTTGAAGGGCTGATGAAGCTGGTGAATGGGACGACAGATGTCATTTATTATCGCGGGCATAACATCGCTCATGCAAAACGTCTTGCGGATGAGGCGGATTGTGTGATCGTGATCGCAGGATTGACATACCTGGATGAGGGAGAAGCACTCTCGAAGGATCAGTTTACGGCTGAGCGGGGAACTTCAGTCGGAGGGGACCGGGAAGGCAGATTGCGTCTGCATGATGAGGATGAGAAGCTTTTGAATGAAATCGGCAAGGTCAATCCAAATACTGCCGTTGTCATAATATCCGGATCGACCGTGATCCCGGGGAAATGGGTCAGCCAGGTGCCAGCCTTACTGTGGGCGGGCTATGGCGGACAGGAAGGCGGAAATGCGATCGCCCGCGTTCTGTTTGGCGAGGCGGAACCGGGCGGAAGGCTTCCATATACAATCCCTCGGCGGGAGGAGGACTTGCCGAATCTGGACTTTGAAGCGTCAGAGGTGACGTATCAGTACTACAGTGGATACCGGAAGCTTGCACATGAGGGGGTCAGGGCCCTGTACCCATTCGGGTATGGACTGTCTTATACATCATTTGCATTGTCTGATGTATCGGTCAGGCGGGAGTTTCCGCCTGATGTGAAGGCAGAAGGAGAAACGGAATGGAACAGCGATCCGTTTTTCACGGTCTTTTGTCATGTCAGCAATACCGGAAATAGAAGCGGCTCCACTGTTGTGCAGGTATATGTGGAAACCGTGAAGTGTCCGGTACCGACACTGAAGGGATTCCTGAAGGTAAAGCTGGAAGCCGGAGAGGGCAGGGAAATCAGGATTCCGATTTTCTGCGATGATCTGAAGTATTTTGATGAAGAGGAACATGTTTTCAGATTGGTGCAGGGGGATTTAAGCATTCACGTCGGATATAGTGCAGAACAGATCGAATGGAGCGGAAAGTGTCAAGAATTGCACCATCATGACGACCTGTGATTTAGTGCAGAAAGAGCACTTCCATCAGCTGACAACAGGTGTGCGGCAGCTGATGGAATTTTTTTGTCCAATTTTGACAGTGAGTATTCCAGATATGACAGCAGAAGGAGCAGAGAAACTTCTATACTTGTCTGCAGCAGAGCGATAGAAGAAAAAGACAAAAGAGGAACAGAAAGGTGAAAAATCTGGTAATGAATCCATATCTCCCTCTGGAAGAACACATTCCGGATGGAGAGCCCCATGTGTTTCAGGACAGGCTGTATCTGTTTGGCAGTCATGACCGAGAGAATGGGAAAGAGTTTTGTGAGCTGGACTATGTGACATGGTCAGCTCCTACCGATGACTTGTCTGACTGGCGGTATGAGGGTGTCATCTACAGGAAAGATCAGGATCCATATAATCCGGAAAGGCTTCCGATGTATGCCCCGGATGTCGTGCAGGGACGGGATGGCCGGTATTACCTTTACTACTGCATCAAATTTCAGGACAGCATACATGTTGCAGTTTCTGACAAGCCCCAGGGAACATACAGGTTCTATGGACAGGTTCATTACAAAGATGGCAGGGTGATGAGTGAGAACCAGCCGTACGACCCATCGGTCATTTGTACGGAGGAAGGAAATTATCTGTACTTTGGATTTGCGCCCTGCATGATCAATATTCCACGATACAAGTCACAGGACCTGAAGGGTGGCTCTGTCGTCAGGCTGGCGGATGACATGCTGACTGTCCTGGAGGGACCGGAGGTCGTTCTCCCATCACAGAAGTATGCTACCGGAACGTCATTTGAGGTGGATCCGTACTTTGAGGGACCGTCGATCAGAAAAATTCATGGCATTTATTACCTGATCTATTCATCCGTTCATACGCACCGGCTCTGCTATGCAACGAGCAGCAGGCCGATGGACGGATTTCAGTACAGAGGCTGCATCATATCCAACACGGATGTTGGGTACAGGGGACGCAGAGAAAAGGATCAGCTGAACAGCGGGGGAAACAATCACGGGGGACTCGTGGAGATGAACGGGCAGTGGTACATCTTCTACCACCGGCACACTTCTCTCACTCAGTATAACCGACAAGCCTGTGCAGAGCGCATTTGCATTGAGGAAGATGGATCCATACCGCAGGTCTGCGTGACAACCAGCGGGCTGAATGAGGAAAGGCTTCCGGGCGTGGGCGTATATCCGGCAGTCTATTGCTGCAATCTGACAAATGGACATATGGGAGCATTGAATTCTCTGGGGCGTTCCAACAAGGCGGCAGATTTTCCTTATCTGACAAGTGATGAGGACGGAAGGTATGTATCCAATATTTCATCGGGGACAATCATCGGATATAAGTATTTCGATCTTAGAAAAACGCATCAAATCCGGATCCGCTACCGGAGGAGGGGCGAGAACTATGTAGATGGGGTGATCCGGATTTTCACGGAGATTGACGCGCCGGATACGGCATGCAGAGGAGAGATCCGGGTGAAAACGGAAGTTTCAGACAGAACTGTACCGGAGGGTACGTTCAGGAAAGCGGAGGGGAACGTTCAGTTCCGGGATGATGATCAGGAACTCTATCTTCGATATGTCGGAAGCGGAGCAATAGACCTCATGGAAATGGAACTGATGGAGTAAGTGGTGCGGCAGGGCATACAGGGACAATCATACGAGGAGGAAATCACAATGAACAAGTATGCAGGAAAACGGCCGGGGTTTGGCGAGAAAATCGCCTTTGCCCTGGGGGACGGCGGATGTAACTTTGTCTGGACGACTTTGGGGTCGTTCCTGACCGTCTATTATACCGACAATGTCGGCATTGCGGCGGCAACGATTGGAACGATGATGCTGCTGGCAAGATTGCTGGATGGAATTTCAGATCTGATCATGGGTGCGATTATTGACCGTACGCATACCCGGTGGGGAAAGGCACGCCCCTGGATCTTATGGTCTGCAATCCCAATGGGTGTCGGGCTGGTGCTGATGTTCTCCGTTCCGTCATCGCTTTCGTCGAATGGAAAAGTAGCGTACGCCTTTATCTCTTATGTATTGATGGCGGCCGTTGTCTATACGGCATGCAATCTGGCGTACAATACGCTGCTTGCCCTGTTCTCCCCTGAGCGGAAAGACCGCATACAGGCGAGTTCCTTCCGGTTCTTCTGCACGATGGCGACAGTCCTGTTTATCAATTACAATACCATGAACTTTGTCGGAAGGTTCGGATGGACAGGAATGGCATCGATCTTCGGCGCAATTGCGGTTGGCATGCTTCTGATCACATTTTTCTTCACAAAGGAGCGCAACAACCAGGATATCGCAGATGACGCTGACCAGACCTTCGTCGATACAGAGAAAAAGAAAAAAGCACCGAAACTGTCTGTCGGAAAGTCGTTTGCCTATCTGTTCAAGAATAAGTACTTCCTGCTTTTAACACTGATCTTCGTTGTAAACTATACAGCGCTGGGCGTGAATAATGGACTTCGGATTTATTATGCAAGAGATGTGCTCGGCAACGTAGGTCTCATGGGAACCCTGACACTTTGCTTCATACTTCCGAAGATGATCGGCAACCTGGTGTACCCGTACATCGTAAAGGTACTTGGAAACTGGAGATCCATGGTCATCGGTTATATCGTTGAGATTGCAGGTGTCTTACTGATGGCAGTCCTTCCGACATCTGCGTCCGCAGCATTCACAGGACTGATCCTGCTTGGAATTGGCGGAATCCCACATAATGCCGGGCTGTTTGCAATGGTAGCGGATGTCGTGGATTATGGTGAGTGGAAGACCGGCGTCAGGCTGGATGGACTTACAAATTCAGCAACATCCTTCGGCATGAAGGTTGGTGCAGGACTTGGCTCCGCGATTGTTGGCTGGGGACTTGCGTGGGCAGCTTATGAAGGGAAGCGAACCGCGCAGAAGGTTGCACAGACCGCAATGACCATCGCCCGCATCAAGAGCGCATACACGATCATTCCGGTTATCCTGTTTGCAATCGGCCTTGTCGCGCTGCTCTTCTGCAACCTTGATAAAATTGCGCCGCAGATGGAAAAGGATCTTGCGGCAAAGCATGCAGAGTAAAGAATAAAAGAGGGATCATTCAGCTCCCGGCTGTCGGTTTTATCCGGCGGCCGGGAGCTTGCTTTCTTCAGGAAAATGTGGTGCAATGACGGAAAGAGATCAAAAGGAGGACCGCTATGATACAAATCAGAAGAGCAGTCGATAAGGATATTCCGAGACTGCATGAGCTCCTGGGGCAGGTGCTTCAGATTCATGCGGAGATTCGGCCAGATATTTTCATTTCCGGGACGACAAAGTACACGGACGAGGAGCTCCGGGAGATGATCCGGAATGAAGAAAAACCGATCTACGTCGCGGCGGATGAACAGGACGTGTGCGTGGGATATGCATTCTGCCAGCTGCGGCAGCAGCCGTTTTCCAACAATATGGTGCCGTTTCAGTCTCTTTTCATCGATGATCTGTGCGTCGATGAAAAGATGAGGGGGCAGCATGTCGGGGAGAGCCTGTTCGCTTTTGCGAAAGAGGAGGCAAAGAGGCTGGGTTGTTACGAGGTGACGCTCAATGTCTGGGAAGGGAATACATCTGCGGAGAAATTCTATGAGAAGATGGGGATGAAGACCAAGGAGCGGCAGATGGAGTACATTCTGTCCTGACATAACGGCTTCAGTGAAAATTTCAGCGGACGTGAATCGGAGCAACCGGGACGGGATTTATGACTGAGCCTGATTGCCGGTGCGTTGTTCCTTCCTATATGCTGTCGGGGACAAGCCACACTGTTTTCGAAAAGCCTTTGAGAATGCAAGCGGATCCGCACAGCCCATGGAACGGGCAATCCAGCTGACCGGGAGGTCTGTTGTCCGAAGCAGACGACGGGCAGACTGCATCTTTATATTTTCCAGATATTGCTTGGGTGTCGTTCCAAATTCGATGCGGAACAGCCGCGTCAGGTGATTGGGGTGGATGCCGAAGTGATCCGCAATCTCCCTGATGGAAGTCAGCTCTGCATACTTATAGTCCATGTAGAAGCGAATCTGCTCTGCTGTCGTCATCTGTCTGGAAGCGGAGAGCTGGACGCCAAGGTCACGGGTGAGCATGGCAAGCACTTTGTAGAGCGCGGATTCTGCTTCAAAGTAGCTGGAGCCTCTGCCACTCTGGAGCCGGCTCATATGCAGCAGCAGGTTTCCGTATTTTTCTACGGGTAGATTTCGGAGCAGATAGTGTTCTTCTGAGCAGGACATGAAGCCACTGACGCAGTTTCCTGCCTGGGTTCCGAGAAAGCTGATCCAGGCGTAGTGCCAGGGGACAGTTCGGGAAGCTTCATAATACAGGACTTGTTCCGCAGGGATGATGAAGACATCACCAGCATGGACGCTGGAGCGGCTGCCGCTGACATCAAGGAATCCTTCCCCTGACAGCACAAAATGTATGACATTGTATCTTCGCGTTGTGGGGCCGTAGCCATACCCGGGCTGACAAAACTGGTGCCCGATATTCAGAACCTCGAGTTCGGATGAGGCCTTCTCTTCAATTGTCTTGGACGTATCGATGTATTCTTCGCGGTCCATGTTCACCTCTTTTATCAATCGGATGACGATGATCTGTTTTCCAGATTATCCATGTCTATACAACATCATAACAAATATGATTTAGTTGTTCAATAATGTTTGAATTTTCCATATTCTGATTGAATAATTCCATTCAGAAATCCTGCGTTAAATGATATAAACAGATCAGTGAAACACAAGACCGGAAGAGAATACGGACAAAGCTGAAAAGTGTATAAGGAGCCAAAGATGCTGAAACATATCATATATCCGGATGGACGGTTTTCAATCGGAACAGAGCGGTTCGGCCTGCGGGACGCCTATCCGGCAGCAGACGGAAAGCAAATCAGTCCAGAATCGGTATCTGTAGATAAAAATTCCATATGTTACAGAATGCCATACGGGAAGCTGTTTCTGAGATTCTCGGATTTTCGGGGCGGGAAAGGTCTGCGGTTGTCAGTCAGGCTTCAGGATGTGAACCAGGCAGTCGAATTTCATGATTTTGAGCCGATTGCCGGGGCGGAACTTTACGGCACGGATATGCTTTTCCAGCAGGGGTTCGGCATGGCGGGGCCTTCCGGCTGTCTTCCGATACAGGAGCTTTCAGGGCGCGCGGAGTCTTTCGGATTGATCAGCCTTTTTTCACAAGAGGGGGCTGGCAGCCTGAGCATATGTGCTTCTGATTACAGACACGTTACGGCAGGATTTTTGGTTGCACCGGATCAGGGCCTGTTCATGGAGAAGAAAGTTGTGCTGTCTGCCGGGTTCAACCTGGAGGGGGTTCCGGGTGAGATGGAATGCCTTCCGAAGCTGATTTTCCTGGAGAGCACGACACTTCAGGAGGGACTTGACGAAACGGCAGAACTGATTGCGGGTGAGATGGAGGCAAGACAGGTGATGCCACCTGCATTCCATTGGTGCAGCTGGTATTACCTCTATCAGAACCTGACGCAGGGACTGCTGGAAGAATACGTTCGGGGCATGAGACAAAAGGAGGTGCCTTTCCAATATGTTCAGATTGATGCAGGGTATGCGGATTCGCCGGGAGATTGGCTGATACCAGGCAGCCGTTTTCCGGAAGGGCTTGAGAAAGCCTCCAGGACGATCCGGGATGCCGGGTATGAACCCGGGATCTGGATTGCGCCCTTCATGGTGGGAGAGGAGTCAGAATTGTATAAGGCGCATCCGGACTGGCTGCTGAGGGGCACAGATGGGAGTCCGGTTGCGGAGCTGAGCAGTTTTGTGGAGCCGAAGGTCTGGGGGAACAGAGACAGCCATTATTACATTCTGGATACCAGTAACCCGGAGGCGATGGCGTATTTGAGGAAGGTGTTTACAACACTGAGAGGATGGGGATTCAGACTCTTCAAGACGGACTTTATGCTCTGGAACATGAAGGATACATCAAAGGTCAGAAGATTTGACAATACCAGGACTTCAGTGGAGATTCTTCGGGACACGCTGGATATGATCCGGGAAGTGATCGGGGAGGACAGCTATCTGCTCGGCTGCATTGCGCCATTTATGCCGTTTATCGGATATGCGGATGGGATGAGAATTGCGGGAGACGTGGGCGCACAGTGGACTGGAGCATTCAGCCCGGAGAACATGCTCCGGGAGGTGTCAGCGGACACCTATTTCAACCAGGTGTTCTGGCAGAATGATCCGGATTCTGTACTTCTGAGAAATTTTGACACACAGCTCCGAGAGCAGGAAATCCGATCTCTTGCGCTGCTTCAGGCTATTTCCGGAGGCATTGTGACAACATCGGATCCGCTGCACCGGCTTGGAGAGAAGAGTTTGAAGCTTCTTTCTTTCATCCGCCCGGATAAAGAGAAACACAGGCCGGATGTTCCAGGTCTGAATGGAACATATCAGACCCTGATCATGGCGCATCGGCTCAAACAGGGAAACCTGCTCTATCTGCTCAACGCTGCCGAGAAGGATATTCTGGAACAGGTGGATCTTTCTGAACTGTTTGGAAAGAGCGGACAGTTTTGCCTGGAGTATGAGGAATCCGAATCCATTTCGAAGTATGGGACATGCCTTGCGGACGGTCCTGCTGATGCAGGCAATGCAGGAAAAAAACCGGTGTACGGTGCGGACAGATGTTCCGCGCGTCATATTGCGGGAAGAAGCGGAGATCGGATATTTGTAAGCCTGAAACCGCATGAATGTGCGCTGTTCTTCCTAACAGATCAAAAGCTCAGGGAACAGCCTGGCAATCTGTGGAAGTGGTGATTTGCTGATTCATTTTCAAAAGGTGAATGGGCAGACGGATACAAGGTAACAATTGTTTTCTGAAGGAGGAAGGAAATGAAAAAACAGATTTCACTGGTACTTGCGGCGGCAACTGTATGCTCGACTTTGTCTGCGGGCGCTGCAGCTCCGGTTTTTGCCGGAGACAAGGTGTCTTTCACCATCTTCAATTCGAAATCGGAGCTTGAAGAATACCTGGAGGAAGCAGCAGAGGAGTACGGCGAAGAAAATGATGTGGATATCGAGGTTTATTATTCACAGGATACAGTCTCCTCGCATCTGGCAACACGGTATGCATCCAAGAATCCTTATACATTGAATATGGTGGATGCAAAGGATATCTACACCATCGGTGCACAGTACGGGCTGGATCTGTCCGATCAGGACTGGGTCAAAGACACAGATTATGCGATCAGTACAGATGGCAAGGTGATCGGATTCCCGTTCTGCATTGAGGCGAGGGGGTTGCTTTATAATGCGGACGCCATCAGCAAGATAACGGGCGAGGAGTTCGATCCGGACAGCATTAAAACGCTGGATGACTACGAAGCGTTTTTGCAGAAGCTGGTGGATGGCGGAATGGAGTTACCGACAGGCATCCTGAAGCCGGACTGGTCCCTGGCCGCTCATTTCCTGCAGCAGGTATATGAGGAACGTGAGGATCCGGAGGCATTCATTCAGGATCTGTACGCAGGGAAAGTGGATTTGATGAAGGACGAGAAGTTCAATGCGCTGATGGACTTCTTTGATGTCCAGATGAAATACAATATGTTCAAGGATGCTGCGATCTCGGTCGAGGATGCACAGGTTCACCAGGCGCTGGCTGAAGGTGAGGATGCCTTCCAGTTCGGCGGATGCTGGGAATGGAACGACATTATTGATTTTGATTATACCGGTCACATCGGAATCATGCCGGTACCGCAGAATCTGGAGGATGCATACACGGGAAGCATCGTCGGAGGCGGGTCCAAGTTCTTTTATATCGATAACAGCGAGAATACAACCCCCGAGCAGCAGCAGGCAGCGGAAAAGTTCCTTGACTGGCTGGTCTATTCAGAGGATGGACAGACGCTGATTTCGGATACGTGCGCGGTTGTTTCTCCGTTCCGGAACAATGATGTCACCTGCGCAAACGATATTGGGGCTGAAGTCAAGAAGTATGCGGATGCCGGAAAGATGGTGCCAAACTATGATCATGATCCGGATGACCATTATCCAATTGTCGGTGCAAGTATGCAGAAATACCTTGCAGGGCAGATCGACCGGGAAGAACTGGCGAAGGAAATTGAAGATTACTGGAAAAATGTAAAGCCGGCAGAGTAATCCGGCAGAGTCGGAAGCCCGGAAGCATTGTAAATAGTTCACAAAAAGTCGGGAGAAATGTGATTTCCCCCGGCTTTTTGTTGTACAATCAAAGAATAGATCGTCTGTTTCAGGCAGAATAGACAGGAGGATAGTCATGGCAGAAGGGTTCAGACTGAATAATGGGATGGCGATCCCGAAAATCGGTTTTGGAACATATAAGGCGGCGGACGATGGGACATCCAGAGTAATCGACGAGGCGATCCGGGCAGGCTACCGGTACTTTGATACGGCATCGTTTTATGAAAACGAGGAGGAGCTCGGGATGGCCTGGACTCAGAGCGGACTTGAGCGCGGGGAGATTCAGATTGCGTCGAAGGCCTGGAAGAGTGAGCTTGGGTATCACGAGGTCCGGAAGGCGTTTGAGCGGTCTCTTGAACGTCTCAAAACGGATTATCTGGATCTGTATCTGATTCACTGGCCGTTGCCGACGCCGGACTATCGGGCCTGGGAAAAGCTGGACCTGGATACATGGAAGCTGATGGAGGAGCTTTACCAGGAAGGAAAAGTGCGTGCGATCGGTGTCAGCAACTTCCTTCCACAGCATCTGCTCAACCTGATGGAGCATGCGGAGGTGGTGCCTGCCGTGGATCAGCTGGAGTTCCATCCCGGTCATACGCAGGAAGTGACGCTTCGGTTTTGTCAGGATCATGGAATCCAGGTACAGGCGTGGAGCCCGCTTGGAAGGAACCGGGTGCTGAAGGATCCGCTGATTGTATCGCTTGCGGAAAAGTATGGTGTCTCACCGGCACAGCTTTGTCTGAAGTATGATCTTCAGCGCGGCGTAATGGTAATTCCGAAAGCGTCCTCACCGGAGCGGATGCGGCAGAACCTGAACCTGGGCGATTTCACAATCTCGCAGATCGATATGTATCGTATCGATACGATGCCGGACTATGGATGGTCGGGGGAACATCCGGAGCGGGAACGCGTTGATATCCAGATCAAGGCACATGAAGGGTGAGTGGGCACACGAAGCACAGCCAGCGTGACGGACGGAAAAAACAACAGGGAAACAGAATGCGGAGCACCGTATACGGAATGTCGCAGGCAGCCTGTGCGAGACTAGCCAGAATAGGAGAGCAGACAGATGGGAGAAAAAGCAAAGGTTTATTTCACCGATTTCAGGACGAAGGTTGACGTACCGCTGACAGCAAAGCTGCAGAAGCTGATTCGGAAGGCCGGAATCGGATCGATTGACATGGGAGGCAAGTTTGTCGCCATCAAGATGCATTTCGGGGAACTCGGGAACCTGGCGTTCCTGAGACCGAATTATGCGAAGGCAGTGGCTGACGTTGTGAAGGAGAATGGCGGAATGCCATTTCTGACGGACTGCAATACGCTCTATCCGGGAAGCCGTAAGAATGCACTCGAGCATCTGACCTGCGCGGAGCTGAATGGCTTCAATTCCATCACAACCGGCTGTCACGTCATCATCGCAGACGGACTGCGCGGGACAGACGAGGTGGAGGTGCCGATCCGGAACGGTGAGTATCTGAAGACGGCGCTGATCGGAGAGGCCGTCATGGATGCGGATGTGTTCATCTCTCTGACGCATTTCAAGGGGCATGAAGCGGCCGGATTCGGCGGAACCATCAAGAACATTGGGATGGGCTGCGGGAGCCGTGCGGGAAAGATGCAGCAGCACAACGATGGCAAGCCGCATGTGATCGAGGAGAAGTGCAGAAAGTGTCATCGCTGCGCCAGAGAGTGCGGTTCGGACGCGATCGACTACGAGCGTGGTGTGGCGCATATCAACCAGGACATCTGTAAGGGCTGCGGGCGCTGTATCGGTGCCTGCGCTTTTGATGCGATTGAGAATGACAATGCGAATGCGAATGAGGTTCTTGGCTGTAAGATGGCGGAGTATACGCAGGCCGTCTGCGATGGCAGACCCTGTTTCCATATCAGTCTGATTCAAGACGTCTCACCGAACTGTGACTGTCATGGGGAGAACGATGCTCCGATTCTTCCGGATGTCGGGATGCTTGCCTCCTTTGATCCGGTTGCCCTGGATCAGGCTTGTGTGGATCTGTGTGAGCGGCAGACTCCGATCCGGAATTCTCAGCTGGGCGATAACCTGGCAAAACCAGACTGGCATCACTACCATGAGCACTTCAAGGACAATAATCCGAATGTGGCGTGGAAGGAGACACTGGAACACGCTGAGAAGATCGGTCTGGGCACAAGGGAATACGAACTGATTACGATGTAAAGTTCTACTACGCGGATGGATCAGTGCTGGAAATTCCCTAGAGGCGACTGATGCAGGCAATCGGCTGAAAGAATGAGCAAGGAAGATCGGTCTCTTGTAATTTTGTTTGAAATATCTTACAATTCTCTCTAATGGGCTTTACAGATTGAACAGAAACAGGAGGGAGAAGATGAGTCTTTTTGGCGGTGTGATCAACATCACGGGGATTACGTTCTTCGTGATGAGTATCTTTGCAATTATTGTCGGCGGCTATCTGATCGGCAAGATTTCGATTAAGGGTGTCTCGCTGGGGACGGCAGGTGTCTTCATTGCTTCAATTATATATGGAATCCTGCATTCGAAGCAGCTGGCTGACACAATGAATTTCAGCGGGATTGATTTCAGCCCCGATGCGCTGAAGATCATCGAGAACTGTGGACTGGTTCTGTTTGTCTGCTCCGTCGGCCTGATCGCGGGGCCGAGCTTTTTCTCCAACCTGAAGAAGAATTTCAAGTCCTATATCCTGCTCGGAGTTGTGATTATTCTAAGCGGCGGCCTGACAACAGTTGTCTGCTACTTCATCGGAAGAAACGGGGAGGCTGACACGAAGCAGTTTGTCGCGCTTCTGACCGGTTTGCTCTCCGGGGCTCTCACATCCACGCCGGCGTTCTCGGCGGCGAAGGCGACCGTCGCGCCGGAGTATGAAAGTGCCGTGACAGTTGGATACGGGATCTCCTATATCTTCGGTGTCATCGGCGTCGTGCTGTTTGTTCAGCTCGTCCCGAAGATTCTTCATGCGAACATCGATGAGGAGGTTCGGAAGATTACGGATGTGTCGGCCGGGCAGAGACGGAAGGATGACCGGCACTATGTTGAGATTGACCCGTTTGGAATTGGTGCCTTCGCGTTCGTCATCCTGACAGGGATTTTTCTCGGAGCGATTCACATCCCGCTCACATCGAAGGGACTTGCCGGAACTTCATTTTCTCTGACCACAACGGGCGGCGTGCTGATCGCCGGATTGATCTGGGGACATTTCGGACACCTTGGTCCGATCTCACTTCATGTGAAGAGCGAGGTACTCAAGACCTTCCAGGAATTCGGTCTGATCCTGTTCCTGATCGGGGCTGGTGTGTCTGGCGGCTCCAAGTTCATCGAGTACTTCAAGCCGATCTATTTTGTGTATGGCTTGTTCATGACAATGATCCCGATGATCATCGGATTCATTGTCGCGATGAAGGTCGTGAAGTTGCATCTGATGAATGCGCTCGGCTGCATTACGGGCGGCATGACATCAACACCGGCGCTTGGCACCCTGATCAAGGTTGCGAAGACAGAGGCTGTCGCTTCTGCATATGCGGCAACTTACCCGATCGCCCTGATCACGGTTGTGCTGGTCTGCCAGTTCCTGATTCTGCTGCTGCACTGATTCAGTCAATGCCAAAATTGCAATAAGAGAGACAGAGATCTGCGGAGAAATCCGCAGATCTTTTTCATTTGATAAGATTGAGAATATGAAGAATATACAAAGATATATACAGTTAATTGTGCTAAATAATAGATGAAATTCAGTTAATAATTCAGTATAATTATATTAATCAGATACAAATGAGCCTGCCGGCGGGCAGACAAAACAATGAAAGGAGCGGAGATATGAAAAGAGCAGGAAAGCTGAGTGTGTATCTGCTGTCACTTATTCTTGTGGTATTTCTGACAGCGGTTCCGGTGGCAGCTGCGGAAGGAGAATCGGAGAGCGGACTGTCGAAGGATCTGGTGATTCTGTTTACGAGCGATGTCCATTGCGGTGTGGATCAGAATTTTGGCCTCGATGGGCTGTATCAGGTCCGGAAGTATTATGAAGACCAGGGGTGTTACACCCTGCTTGTGGATGACGGAGATTTCATCCAGGGCGAACCGATTGGGACGATGACGAAGGGCGAGGCGCCGCTGGAACTGATGAACGCGGCAGGATATGACATTGCCATCCCGGGCAATCATGAATTTGACTATGGGATGGATCAGTTCCTGGCGCTGACAGAGAAAGCAAGGTTCCCGTACATCAGCTGCAATTTCAACAAGGATGGAAAACTGGTCTTCGATCCTTATGTCATTAAGGATTTTGACGGTATCAAGTTTGCGTTTGTCGGCATCACGACGCCGCAGACCATCACCTCGTCTACGCCGGCTTATTTCCAGGATGACGCTGGAAACTTTGTGTATGATTTCTGCCAGGACGAGACGGGAGAAAAGCTCTACGCGAAGGTTCAGGAGGCGGTCGATCAGGCGAGAAAAGAAGGTGCGCAGTATGTTGTCGCCATGGCGCATCTCGGCAACGAGGATACGGCTTCGCCATGGCGGTATGATCAGGTGATTTCCAATACAACCGGGATTGACGTGCTCCTTGACGGACACAGCCATGATACCGATCAGGTGACGATGAAGAACAAAGACGGAAAGGATGTGATCCGGACTGCCTGCGGGACAAAGCTTGCCTGCATCGGCACCGTGAGGTTCGGGATGGATGGGACCATCAGCAACCAGCTCCTGACCTGGGGCCTGGAGGGATCTGCGAAGGATACATTTGGCTTCAGCAACTCCGTCACGGAAGAGGTGAAGAGGGCACAGGAGAAGCTGGACGAAAGCCTGAAAACAGTCGTGGGACATACGGATGTGAACCTGACGATTGTGGACCCGACTGCAGTTGATGACGCGGGCGAGCCGATCCGGATTGTCCGCAATGCAGAGACAAACCTGGGCGACCTGGTGGCGGATGCATACCGGGCAGCGGGAAAGGCGGACATTGGATTTGCAAATGGAGGCGGAGTCCGGGCCAATATCGCGGCGGGCGACATTACACAGGGCGATATCCTCACGGTTCAGCCATTTGGCAACATGGTTTGTGTGGCGGAGATGACCGGGCAGCAGGTCCTGGATGCGCTGGAGTGGGGAGCCCGCACGGTTCCGAGTGAGAACGGTGGTTTCCTTCAGGTTTCGGGACTGACATACGAGATCCATACAGACGTCCCGGATCACTGCACACAGGATGAAAATGGCCTGTGGACAGGGCACGAGGGAGAGTATCGGGTGAAAAACGTCACAGTTGGCGGAAAAGCACTCGAATTGGAGAAGACATACACGGTGGCAACACACAACTATATGCTGAAGCAGCAGGGTGATGGATATAACATGTTCGGTGATGCAAAGATCCTGCAGGACGAGTTCATGCTGGACAATCAGGCCCTGATCAATTTCATTGCGGACGACCTTGGCGGGACAGTCGGGGATGCGTATGAGAATCCTTATGGAGACGGCAGAATTGTGGCGGTTGAGGACGGTTCGCAGACGGAAGGCAATGCAGAAACAGTAACAGAAGCTGCATCCTGACAGATTGAAGGCAGCATGGATGGCAGACGCTGCCCGATCCGGAAGCGGCAATGTCTGCAGACAGCGGAAGCTGCGGAAGGGGCTGAAATACCAGCCCCTTCTTTTTGTGCAGGCGACCGCTCATCATCGAGTGCGGAGCACGAGATGATGACGGAGTCGCCGAATCGAGTAGGACAGACATGTTCGTGCCCATATGAAAAGACATGGAAGTCCGTATGACGATGTGCTATAATCACGCCGTTAATGAGCGATCAAGAAGGATGAACAGGTATTTTTCGACATGAAGCTGAAGAAAAACTTTCGACTGACATCCGCCCAGATCATTCTGGCGGGGTTTTTTCTGGTTATTCTGGCCGGAGCGCTTCTTTTGATGCTCCCGATTGCCAGCATGGAGGGAACGGCAACGCCGTTCCTGGACTGCCTGTTTACATCCACATCGGCAACCTGCGTGACCGGACTTGTCGTCTATGACACGGCGACGCACTGGAGCCTGTTCGGAAAGATCGTCATTCTGTCATTGATCCAGGTCGGCGGGCTTGGAGTCATCACTACTGCATTTCTGATCCGTGTCATTCTCGGTTCCAAGATCTCCCTGATTCAGAGAACGCTTCTGCAAGACTCCATTTCTGGGGACAATGTGCAGGGAATTGTCCGGATGTCGCTGTACATTATGAAGGTGGTTATGGCGGTGGAGCTGGGTGGAGCATTTCTCATGTATCCGGTGTTCGCACGGGATTTCGGACCGGCCACCGGAGCAGGATACGCACTGTTTCACTCCGTTTCGGCATTCTGCAATGCGGGCTTTGACTTGATGGGCGTCCGGCAGAAATACTCTTCTCTGACCGCTTACCAAGGCAGTCCTGTGATCAACCTGGTGATCATGACTCTGATCGTGTTCGGCGGTCTGGGCTTTTATACCTGGAGGGATTTGCAGAGAAACAAGTTTCATTTCAGCCGGTATACGCTGCAGACGAAAGTGGTTGTGACGACCACTGCCATTCTGATTCTTGTTCCGGCCGTCATCTTTTTCTTTGCGGAGTACGGATCGCTGCCGGCAGGAGAGCGGGTCCTTTCTTCATTATTCCAGTCTGTAACGACCAGGACAGCAGGCTTCAATACGTCGGATCTCACAAAATTCAAGGAAAATGATCTTCTGATCATGATCATGCTGATGTTGATTGGTGGTTCTCCGGGATCAACCGCCGGCGGCATGAAGACAACGACCATCGCTGTCGTGGTCGGGACCTTCCTGAGCATGAGTGGACGCCGGAGCAGCACTGTCCTGCACCAGCGCCGGATTCCGGCGAAGACTGTGCGCGCTGCATTTTCCATTGTCCTGATGTACGTCACCCTGTTTCTGGCGGGCGGTATGGCAATCAGTGCGATGGAGCATCGGTCCCTTCTGAGAAGCTTCTTTGAAACGTCTTCCGCGATCGGAACCGTCGGTCTGACGCTCGGCCTGACGCCTTCGCTTCACGTGCTATCGAAGCTGATCCTGATTGTCCTCATGTTTTATGGAAGAGTCGGGGGATTGACTTTCATGTATGCGACATTCAGAAGGTCCAGGGTCGGGTCCTCGTGCCTGCCGCAGGAGGACCTGAACGTAGGGTAAACATCAATCGCAAGAAGCCGCGTTCTGCGGGGAAATGGAGAGAAGAATGAAGAACAATATCCTGCTGATCGGTCTTGGATATTTTGGAATGACAGTTGCGAAAAAGCTGACAGAGTACAAACAGGATGTCATGGCGGTCGACATGAGTGAGGAGCGCGTTGATATGGCACTCCCCTTTGTGACGAATGCAAGAATCGGCAACACGACCGATGAAAAGTTTGTTGCCAGCCTTGGTGTGAATGACTACGATTTCTGTATTGTCGGAATCGGAGACGACTTCCTCAGCTCTCTTCAGACGACAGCCTTTCTCAAGGATTACGGGGCTAAATATGTGGTAGCCCGCGCGACATCCGATGCGCAGGAGAAGCTCCTTTTGAGAAATGGGGCCGACAGGGTTGTTTTCCCTGAGAAGACGCTTGCGACGTGGACGGCGATCCGCTTTGCCTCGAACCATATCTTCGACTACCTGGCGCTGGACGACCAGTTCTCCATTGCGGAGATCGATGTCCCGAAACGCTGGGTCGGGAAGACTGTTCACGAGCTTGATATCAGAAAACTTTATCATTTAAATATCATCGCGCTGAAGGAGGACAATGTTCTGATCCCTGGTGTTGATCCGACAAAGCCATTGACTGCGAATCAGAGGCTGGTTGTACTGGGACGAAAAGAGAATATCGACAAGTGTTTCCAATAAAAACAATAATAATTACTAAATTAGTGCTTGCGCCCTGTTTTCGTACATGCTAGAATGAAGTCACAGCAGATGAGAAACCTCTGCAGGAGAAAATCTGCAGAACCAGTGTAGAAAACAAGAAAGGAAAAAAAGATGGGAAAGAATCCGTACGCAGGCACCAAGACAGAGAAGAACCTTCAGGAAGCGCTGGCTGGCGAATCCATGGCGAGAAACAAGTATACATACTTTGCTTCCGTTGCAAAGAAAGCAGGCTATGAGCAGATTGCGGCACTGTTTCAGAAGACTGCAGACAACGAGAAGGAGCATGCGAAGCTGTGGTTCAAGCATCTTGGACTTCTCGGAGACACAGCTGAGAACCTGGCTTCGGCGGCAGAGGGTGAGAATTACGAGTGGACTGACATGTATGACCGCATGGCGAAGGATGCCGATGAGGAAGGGTTCCACGAGCTGGCCGAGCAGTTCAGAAGGGTAGCGGCAATAGAAAAAACGCATGAAGAGCGTTATCGCAAGCTGCTTCACAATGTCGAAGCGAAGGAAGTCTTCGAGAAGAGCGGCGTAGTCGTCTGGGAGTGCAGAAACTGCGGACATGTCGTTGTCGGAACAAAGGCTCCGGATGTTTGTCCGGTCTGCTATCATCCGCAGTCCTTCTTTGAGGTTCGCGCAGAAAACTATTGACAAGCAGTGTTTTTACAGGAAAGCCTGATGAAAAAAGTCGGCTCCTGAATCATGCAGGGGCCTGACAGCATGACAAATCGTGCTATGTGAAAGTATAAAAGAAGCGGTACAGCCAGGATCGCATATCATTCAGGCTGTACCGCTTCTCTTTTCATTACTGTTTGTCTGCGTCCGTTGCAGCGTTCTTCTGCCCTTTTGCATACTGTTCTGTGATATAGCGCTTGATCGCCGCAAAACTCTCCGGGCTGAGGTCATGTTCAATCTTGCAGGCGTCGGCAGCGGCTGTCGTCTGGTCAACACCAAGACTGGCCAGCCAGCAGGAAAAGAATTTGTGGCGTTCGTAGATTGTGCTGGCAATCTTCAGACCTTCATCTGTGAGGTAGATATACCCCTCCGGTGTCACAGTGATCAGACTGTTTTCACGGAGGTTTTTCATCGCAATGCTGATACTGGATTTCTTGTAGCCAAGCTCATTTGCGACATCGACAGAGCGGACGACAGGCTTCTGCTCGCTGAGCATCAGGATGGCTTCCAGATAGTTCTGGGCCGATTCAGTTGTGTGATATGGACGTGAAGAGTGTAATGTAGTCTCACCCATAACGTTTCTCCTTTACTTTATTAGATATTTCTAACGAATGTTAGCACATCGGAGGCACTCTTGTCAATCAGGGGATACAAATTAAATTGAGTGCAATATTACAGAGAAAGAAAATCCGGGAGAGGCCGGCTGTGGGATCTCCCGGGTGAATACAGTGCAGATTGTGAATATGCTGGAATTATACTGCTTCCGATACGGATCTTCTGCTGTATGTCTTTGTATTCTTGTATGGATCTGGTCTGAAGAGCAGATACAGCATGATGATCAAAAGGACAACCGCAACCGCTGTCCATGCCGTGAACCCATTCGCACGCAGGATCCAGAGCTGATAGACGATCAGACTGGCGACATAGGCGAACACATTCTGATACAGAATCGCAAACCAGAACCACTTCCGGTCGTTCATTTCCGCTGCCATGGTGCCGATTGCCGCAAGGCACGGGGAATCCAGCAGGTTGAAGAGCAGGAAGGAGAAGGCTTCCGCCGCACTTGGGAACCAGGAAGCGATGGCCTGGCCAACGACAGCTGTGTCTTCGGAAGCGTCAGAGGCAACATGTGCCAGGACACCCATCGTGGAGACGATGGATTCCTTCGCGGTAAAGCCGGAGATCGATGCGGCAACCGGCTGCCACTCGCCAAAACCGAGCGGACGGAAGATGACGGCAATTGCACCGCCGACCGCTGCGAGGACGGAGGAGTTCGGGTCGTCAACAAGTCCGAAGCGTCCGCCTTCCATCCCGAAGCTGGACAAGAACCACATGACAAGGGTTGCGATGAAGAGAACGGTCCCTGCCTTCTTCAGGAATGCTTTCAGCCTTTCCCAGACATGCATCAGAACTGTCTTTGGCTGCGGAATGTGATACTGCGGGAGCTCCATGACAAACGGAGCTGCTTTACCTGAGAATGGTTTTGTCTTTTTGAGCATGACGGCGGAAATCAGGACAGCGGCGATTCCGACGAAGTACATCATAGGTGCCATCCAACCGCCTGCAGAGAAGTTCCCCGTTACGGAATAACTGGTGATGATGCCGCCCATCAGAGCGATGACAGGGAGCTTGGCGCCGCACGGGATGAAGGTCGCTGTCATGATGGTGAGACGGCGGTCATTGTCCTGGTCGATGGTCTTGCTGGACATGATGCCCGGAACACCGCATCCGGATGAGATCAGCAGCGGGATGAAGCTCTTTCCGGACAGACCGAAATGTCTGAATACCCGGTCCATGACAAAGGCGATACGGACCATGTAGCCGCAGTCTTCAAGGATGGACAGGAACAGGAACAGGAACGCCATCTGCGGTGTGAAGCCGAGGACGGCGCCAAGTCCGCCGATCACGCCATCGGATATTGCGCTGATGAGCACACTGTTCGCGTGAAGAGCAGTCAGACCGTTTGCCACAGCCTCCTGTACCCAGGGCGTCGCGACATCGTTGATCCAGTCTGTGAAGAAGCCGCCCATGCTGTTGATGGAGAGATAGTAGACCAGGAACATGACCCCGGCAAAGATCGGGATTCCGAAGATCCGGCTTGTAACGATCTGGTCAATCTTGTCCGAGGTGGTCAGTTTCTCACCGGACTTCTTCACGGCAGCCTTCACCACCTTCTGGATAAAAGCATAGCGCTCATCCGTGACGATGGACTCCATATCGGAATCTTCTTTCTTCTCGATGGCAGCGCGTTCGGCGGCAATGACCTTGAGCTGGCTGTCAGACAGGGAAAGCTGTGCGGAGACCTTAGAATCATTCTCCAGCATCTTGATGGCATACCATCTGCGCTTTTGCTGTGGAATGGAAGCTGGGAGAATCATATCCACATTTTTGACAGCGGATTCAAGCTCCTTTGAGAATATTTCAGGCGGAAGAGCATGACTCTTCTCGGCGCTCGTTTCAGCCGCCTGCTTCGCAAGCGTATCCAGACCGTCTCCATGCAGTGCGGAGGTTGGTACGACCTTGCAGCCGAGGATGGAACCAAGACGCTCGGTGTCGACGCGGATGCCGCGCTTTTTCAGCAGATCAGCCATGTTCAGCGCGATGACGACCGGGACACCTGTTTCGATCAGCTGAGTGGTCAGGTAAAGATTTCGTTCGATGTTGGTTGCATCGACCAGGTCAATGATGACGTCCGGATTCTCACCCAGGATATAGTCCCGACTGACAACTTCCTCAAGTGTGTAGGGAGAAAGCGAGTAGATACCGGGAAGGTCGGTAACGATTGTATCGCTGCTGCCGAACTTTCCCTTCATCTTTCCCTCTTTTTTCTCAACTGTGACACCCGGCCAGTTTCCGACATACTGGTTGCTGCCCGTCAGAGCGTTGAACATGGTTGTCTTCCCGCAGTTTGGGTTGCCGGCAAGTGCAAATTTCAGTGCCATAGATTCCTCCATTCATTTCGATACATTTCTTCCAGATTCAGGGTGGATCCCGTTGCATGCAGCAGGTGCCCCCGGGATCGTCACTACCGGGCAAGTTTCACGGCCTGTGGCGGCTGGCATTGCGAGCATGCTGCGGTAACTGGAATTAAATATATCTATATAAAGTTGTACACGACTAACTATTGCACAAATAAAAAACGGTTCTCTCAACCGACCTTGATGATGTCCGCATCATTTTTACGGACGGAAAGTTCATATCCTCGGACAGTCAGCTCAACCGGATCTCCGAGCGGGGCAACTTTACGGACGTAGAGTTCCGTCCCTTTTGTGATCCCCATATCCATGATCCTTCTTCTGACAGCACCGTCCCCGTCAATTTTGACGACCTTGACTGTTTCTCCGACCGGGACATCTCTGAGTGACCTCATGATTCTCTCCTCCTCCAATAAAGTTGTTCTGTATAAGCCAGAAGATTCTTCCAGCAGCGATATATGATCAGCAGGGATCCACCAGAATGTGGCTGGCTGTTCCTCTGTTCAGTGCAATCCGGCTATCCTTGACCTGGAGAATCAGGTTCCCGGCAAGCTCGGACACGACTGTGACTTTGTCACCTGTGATGAACCCAAGTTCGATCAGGTGCTGACGGACATCGTCATGAGCTTTGATCTCCCGGATGACCACTGTATCACCTGTCTGAGAAAGTGCGAGCGGCATCATATGCTCCTTTCTGCTTCCCGTTCGGAAGCTCCCTTGCCGTGACAATATACAGGCAGGGGGATTACCTTGTTCAGCGTCTGTGAAAGAGTCCTCTCTTTTCAAAAGGCTCAATGGAAACAGACTCGCAGCAATAGCCGGTATCGTTGATTGCGCTTTGAAGTTCCGCCGGATTGATTTCGCTATCTATGCGGAAAGATGCGCTCTCGTTGCCGTGCGAGGCACGAACAGCTTTTGCACCCGGATACAGCTTTCTGACAACATCACAGATGTGGGCTTCGCACATGCCGCACCGCATCCCAGTCACCTTCATGGTAACCTGATTCAAGTCTCCCACCCCCTTTACCGGAAACGGCCTAACTTCTTACTCCGTCTGAAAATGCTAACATAAGTAAGACATAACTGTCAAGAATACGGACAAAAAAACATTTGTATGTCATGACTTTCATTATTATGCTGCAGGTGTTATATTATAGCTGGATTGAAGGGTAGTTGAAGAAGAACGAAGGGGTTCTATTTTTTCAGAACAGAAAGGACTTTGAATATGGGAATTCTGGTAGATGTGATTCTGATTGCAGCAATCGGCGGTTATGCCGGTTATCTGATCTGGCACATTCTGAGCAGCATGAAAGCCGGAAAGGGAAATCCGTACGGATGCAGCGGGGACTGCGGAAAGTGCGGAGGCGGCTGCTCCTGCAGCAGTCAGGCGTCTGAAAAAATGAAGTCAGGCAGGCAGACACGCGGGTGAAAGAGGGAAGGGTGTCCGGCAGAGGCTGACAACCTGCTCCGGATTTTTGCCTATGGCCAGTCCTTTGCGCGGGCAGGAGGTCTTGTCTGCTTTGCCAGTCTCGCAATCTGTACGCCGCCATGATATAATGACCTCAGTCTATTAAACATGTTCAGAGTCAGGGGGGCTTTTCATGAACGGTGCAGAGGCAATGGTGCAGTGTCTTCTGGAAGAAGGTGTCAATACGATCTTCGGAATCCCCGGGGTCGCAATTGCTCCGTTCTATGAGGCGATGTATGAGAATCAGGATAAAATCACTCACATCCTGGTCCGGCAGGAGCAGGCGGCTGGACATGCGGCGAGCGGATATGCCAGAATCTCCGGTAAACCCGGTGTCTGTGTCGCTTCGTCCGGCCCAGGGGCGACAAACCTGATTACAGCACTGGCGACTGCTTACGCAGACAGTATCCCGATCATCGCGATCACCGGACAGGTGGCGAGCACGCTGCTGGGACGGGATGTGTTCCAGGAAGCGGATATGCGAGGCGCGACAGAATCATTTGTCAAGTACAGCTATCTGGTCCGGAATGTGAATGACATTCCGCAGATTTTCAGGGAGGCATTCTATATCGCAAACACCGGCCGCAAGGGACCGGTGTTGATTGACATCCCCTGTGATATCCAGAAGATGACACTGAAGAAGGAGTTTTCCTACCCGAAGTCGGTTGATATCCGGGGATACAAGCCGAACACAAAGGGTAACCGCCAGCAGATGGAGAAGGTGATCGAAAGCATCAACAAGGCGAAAAAGCCGCTGATCTGCGTCGGAGGCGGGGTGATCCTGGGACAGGCACAGAAGGAAGTGCGTTCATTCTGCGAAAAATTCCGGATTCCGATGGTCAGTACGATGATGGGAATCGGCGTCATGCCGAAGAAACATCCGCTGTATTTCGGAATGCTGGGGAACAACGGAAAGCCCTATGCGAACAAGGCGGTCGCAGGCTCAGATCTTCTGATCATCGTCGGTGCGCGGGTGGCGGACCGGGCGGTTCCGAAGCCGGACGAGCTGGAGCGGAAGGTCAGTGTCATCCACATCGACATTGACTCGGCGGAGATCGGGAAAAACATGGGACCGACGCTTCCGCTTGTAGGAGATGCGAAGGATATCTTTGCGCAGCTCCTGGAGGCGGATATTCAGATTGACACCAGCGGGTGGCTTAAACAGCTGGAGGAGGTCAAGAAGACGACGGTGGACCACAGGGTTTTCAGTGACAGACTGGTGAATCCGATGACGTTTGTCAAGACACTCTCCGATAAGATGGACAAGGATGCCATCTATGTGGCAGATGTCGGGCAGAACCAGCTGTGGTCCGCCGACAATTACATCATGAAGGAAGGCCGATTTCTCACAACGGGTGGAATGGGAACCATGGGCTATTCGATCCCCGCATCCATCGGAGCGAGATTTGCGGCACCGGACCGGCAGATCGTCACGGTCTGCGGAGACGGCGCCTTCCAGATGAGTATGTATGAGCTGGGGACCATTGCAGTCGCAAAGCTGCCGATGAAGATCATCGTGGTGAAGAACCGATACCTCGGGCTGGTGCGGGAACACCAGGAGAAGGTCTATGAAGGACACTATTTCGGCACACAGCTGGAAGACTATCCCAGATATGACAGTCTTGCGAAGGCTTACGACATGCAGTATTTCGAGGCATGGAGCAACGAGGAACTGGATGGCACGCTGGATGCATTCCTGAAGGCGGATGGTGCAGCACTGATGGTTGTGAATATCGACAGTGCGAATAATACAAAGTGAGGACGGACAGGCATGAAGGGAATATTTTCGGTTCTTGTGGAGAACAAAGACGGTGTCCTGTCCGGGATCTCCGGACTGTTCGCCCGAAGAGGATACAATATTGACAGCCTTGCGGTCGGGGAGACAGACAAGCATGATGTTTCCAGCATGACGATTGTATCGACAGGTGATGAACGAACGATTGACCAGATTGAAAAGCAGCTGAACAAGAAGCCAGATGTCATCAAGGTGCGCCGACTCGAGGAGTCCAGGGCAGTCGAGCTGGAAATGATGATGATCAAGGTCTCCTATTCGGCGACGAACCGGGCTTCGCTGATCGAGCTGTGCAGTGTGATGGGCGCGAAGATTATGCATGTGACGATGAAGTATATGATCATCGAGTTGGCGAAGGAGCCGGAGACACTGGATGAGTTTGTGATGCTGTGCAAGCCGTACGGCATCCTGGAGGTGCAGCGTACTGGGACGATTGCTATGTCGAAAAAGTAAGTGCTGCATGCCGGACGGGGCAGTGGCCCGGAAAGGAGGCGCAGATGAAAAAGTCGAGGTGGACGGCGGCAGCCGTACTTGGACTGGCAGGCCTGGTGCTGTCAGGAGCGGGACTGGTACCTGCCTCGGAGAGTCAGTCGGCTTCAGAAGAGCAGGTTGTAGAAGAAACCGGAAACAGCGACCTGTCGGCTGTGTCGCAGGATGCCATCGCGGATGAGGGGCAGGCAGAAGAGAATGCAGAAAGTGAGACGGCGTCCGACAGCGCAACGGTGCAGACAGCGAATAAGCCGGAAAAGGACGACGAAAAAAGCCGAACAGTCAGAGCCACGGCAACTGGGGTCGTGATGGAAGTACCGGATATGGCACAGATCACGTTTGGTGTTGTGACGAATGGGGAGGAGGCAGACGCGGCGCAGTCAGAGAATACAGAAAAAGTAAACCAGGTGATCGGAACGCTGAAGGGGATGGGTGTGGAGGAAAAAAGCATCCAGACTTCTGGCTACAGCATTTCTCCGCAGTATGATTATGACAATCTGGATGCAAACAAGCAGCCGAAGCTGACAGGGTATGAGGTGCGGACAACGCTTCAGGTGTCCGACCAGAAGATTGCCGATGCCGGGAAGATTCTCTCTGAAAGCGTGAAGGCTGGCGTCAATGACGTGGAGAGTGTGGTCTATACCTGCTCCACTTACGATGAAAAATACGAGGAGGCACTCCAGGAAGCTGTGGAGGCAGCCAGAAAAAAAGCAGACGTCCTTGCAAAAGCCGAGGGTGCGTCTGCCGGGAAGGTGGTCTCGATCTCAGAAGGATATCAGGATCTGTCAGCCAGATATCAATCTTCCGATATCGGTGCTGCCTATAAGGAAACGGCAGCTGCGGCACAGGATACCATCCTGGATCCTGCGCTCAGTGCAGGAACTTTGAAAATCAGCGCGGAAGTCTCTGTGACATACGAGTTGGCATATTGATGATCCCAGGCGTCCCTGCCAGATGCGGCCCTGTCAGATCCGCGGGACTGAAAGCCGCAGTCTGAGTCAGATACCCGCAGCAAAAAGCTGCGGGACAGATGGGTCACGCTTTTACGTACTGATCCCAAAAGCGGAAGATGACCTTGTAGTATTTCTCAAGAGTCTTCCCCTCTGAATTGAAGATTTCATGTTTCGCCTCCGGGAAGCGGATCAGAAGCGCACTTTTGACCTCATTCCGGAGGCGGTTTTCTGCCTGATTGTCAACATAGGCATCCTTGCCGGCCTGCAGAATCAGAAGGGGCATCGTCAGGGATGATATGCCTTTCCGGAGCCTGCGGATGGCACGGAGCGATGCGCGCGCCCAGCGGCAGCTGGATCCGTTCATCGTGTTGGCATCCTGGCTTGCCGGCGCACGCCGGAGCTGAAAGCTGTAGTCATAGCGTTCCCTGCAGGAGGCGCCGCTCTCTTCAAAGTAAGGCTTTCCGTCAAAGTCTCCCTGGCCAGGTACGTAGCGGTCGTTCCAGCCAAGCAGCTTTGTGCCAAGCGCGGTGAGATTGACCTTCCAGCGCGGCGCAGAGCCGAAATTGATGTCGATCATCGGCGAAGAGAGCACCGCGGCCTGAAATATGTCCGGATATTTTTCCAGAAACAGAGTGGCGATGCAGCCGCCCATAGAGTGGGCGTACAAAAACAGCGGAAGGGCCGTATAGTCCGGCAGTTCCGAGTTTTCGGTCTGGTCCGGGATCACGATGGTATCCAGAAAGCTCTTCAGATCTTCGACATATTCGTCGAAGTCGCCGACATCTACCATGGACGGGTTGCTGACCGGACGATAGGACAGTCCGTGACCTCTGAGTTCGAGAAAGTAGACGGAATATCCTTCCTCATAAAAATTGTAGAGAACTTCATGGTATTTTCCGAAGAAGCCGCAGAATCCGTGGAGCATGACGATGATGCCCTTTGCGGAAGGGTTCTTTGCACAATAGAAATGAATCAGGTTTCCATCCCATCCAGGGAACTGACCGTCTTTCACATGATCCTGAAGCCATGGGCGGACAACGGTTTTCATGTAGGGTTCGAATTTTTCTGCTTCAAACGGAACCATGGCTGCCTCCTCTTCTTCGTCAGATGAAGATCTTTGTACTCCCCTTGAACAGGGTTCCGACCGGTTTTCCGTGTACAATGTCATACAGGTTTTCCGGATTTTTGCCGTTCGTCACGATGGTATCAATGCCGTTCGCGGTAGCCAGAGACGCAGCCTCGAGCTTTGTCCGCATCCCACCGGTGCCTCTTCTGGAGCCGGCGCCGCCCGCCAGCTTCTGAACCTCTTCATCGATGGTGTCGATGCGGGAGATAAGCTTCGCATCCGGATGGAGACGGGGATCCTTGTCATAGAATCCGTCGATGTCCGAAAAGATGACAAGCTTCTTTGCCCGGACCAGCACAGCGACCACGGCGGAGAGCATGTCGTTGTCACCGAAGAGCCGGTCCTTTGACTCGATTTCAGTGTAGCTGACGGAGTCATTTTCGTTCACAACAGGAATGATACCGAGTTCGAGGAGAGTGTTGAAGGTGTTGGTCAGATTCTCCTTTTTCTCCTCCTGCTCGATGTCGGATGCATTGAGCAGAATCTGACCAATCGTTTTGTCATAGTCTCCGAAGAACTTGTCATAGAGGAACATGTTTTTGCACTGCCCGACTGCGGCAGCTGCCTGCTTGAGCGGCATAGAGGAGGGCTTGGACTTCAGGCCGAGCTTGTTGACGCCAACGGCGATCGCTCCGGAGGAAACAAGGACGACCTCATAGCCCATATTCTGGATGTCGGAGCAGACAAGCGCAAGATGGTCAAATGAACGCAGGTCGACCTGCCCTAAGTCATTTGTGAGGGTCGAGGTACCGACCTTCACCACGATTCTGTTTTGTACGAGACTCATAAGCTGTGAAACCTCTATTCTGAAATCTCCGGTGAGTACCGGACAAGGTATGAATTTTCTGCCATGCCTAGTTTACAACGATGATGGGTATCCGGCAAGGCAGGACTGTGGTATTGTGAAGAAATAACGGTGAAGAACAGGAGAGATGAATGATGAAGTATCCAGAATTTCTAAAGAAGGGGGATCTGATCGGGATCTGTGCGCCGTCGGCAGGTATCGGCAGAAAACTGGAGAGCTTTGACCGGTCGCTGGGGACTCTGCGGGCGGAGGGCTACCGGATCAGGGAGACCGCCTCCGTGCGGCTTGACAGCGACAGGGGAGGAAGCGCACAGGTACGCGGCAATGAATTGAATGCGCTGTTTGCGGATCCTGAAGTGAAGATGGTGATGGCGGCATCCGGCGGAGACTTTCTCGATGAGATGCTCCCGTATGCAGATTTTGAACAGATGAAGCGGAACCCGAAGTGGCTGATGGGGGCTTCGGACCCGACAGGGCTTCTGTTTCCCTATACAACCATCTGCGATGTGGCGACACTTTACGGCTGCAATGCCGGAAGCTACGACCTGCCTGACAGCACCGGTATGCAATGTGCGCCTGGGCCAGACGGCTGCCAGCTGCAGGACGATCAGCCAGCACCCGGGAACAGCAGGACTGGGCAGGATGATCGGCAGCCGCGGGCTATCCGGACAGAACACCAGACCGGACTGGCAGATGAGAGCATGTACCTGCGGGATAATCTGCGTTTTCTGAAGGGGGAGAACCCGGTTCAGGAGACCTCTGAGAAGCATCTTGGCTGCGCGCCGTTTCTTGCCGAGAGGATTAAGTTTGACACACCGACGGTCTGGAAATCGAATACCGGTGCAATTCACACAACAGGCCGGTGCATCGGTGGCTGCATAGATGTCCTAAAGGATTTGATCGGGACACCTTACGACGGGGCCTCCCTGTTCGTGGATCGGTACGGAGAGAAGGATGGGATCATCTGGTACTTTGACAATTTTGCGTTGAGTGCCGAGATGTTGTACCGGACATTTCTTCAGATGAAATACGCGGGATGGTTCCGTTTCACGAAAGCGGTTCTTCTGGGACGAACCTTGTTTGAAAAAAGTGAGTCCGGTATGACATACGATGAAGCGGTGGAGCGGGCGTTCGGCGGAGCCGGGCAGAAGGAAATGCCCTGGCCGCCGCAGATTCCGGTGATCTGGGAGGCGGATATTGGTCATACCATTCCGCACATGACGATGATCAACGGAGCGATCCTCCGACTGGACTATGAAGGCGGAAGAGGGACGATGACGTATCAAGAAAATTAGCACTCTCTTATTGACAGTGCTAACAATTGTGATTATAACGGTAAGTGGGAAAAGAGGTGAGTGCAGATGGCAGAGAAGAGAGATTACTATGATGTCCTTGGCGTCAGCAGGACGGCTTCGGACGAGGAGATCCGCAAAGCATTCCGCCGGCTTGCACGGAAATATCACCCGGATTCAAACCCGGGAGACAAACAGGCGGAGGCAAAGTTCAAGGAACTCAATGAAGCTTACAGCGTTCTGTCTGACCCGAAGAAGAAGCAGATCTACGACCAGGTCGGAATGGCAGGATTTGACGAAAGTGCTGCCGGCCAGGGCTTTGGCGGTTTTAGTGGGAATGGCGGCAATGGATACCAGGAGTTTCATTTTAATGCAAATGATCCCCGCATGAAGGAGATGTTCGGAGATATCTTCGGCGATTTCTTCAGCGGCGGCAGCGGTGGCAGCGGCTTCGGAGGCTTCAGTTCCGAAGGCGGCAGGCGAAGCGGTTTCGGTGGATTTGGAGGCTTCGGTTCCGGAAGCGGGTTCCGCTCCGGCTCAAGCGCGGAGGGCGGTTTCGGCGGCTTTGGCAGTCAGGATGCCGGGCAGCGTGTGGAGAAGCTGGACCGCGAGGGCAACATCAAGGTTCCGTTCACGACTGCGGTATTCGGCGGCGAGGTCAAGGTGACGACGCCGGAGGCGGAGCATGTGATGCTCCGGATTCCGGCAGGGACACCCTGCGGCAAACGGTTCCGCCTGCCGGGCAAGGGCGCAAGGAGCAGAACCAGTCCTTCAAAGCGCGGAGACCTGTATCTCGTGATGCAGATTGATGTGCCGACGAATCTGACTGCGCAGCAGGTTCGGAAGCTGAGAGAGTTCCAGAAGATGCGTGAGGAGCAGACGGTGTGACCGGTTTCCCAGGCGAGGCACATGGCAAAGAACGTGCATGTCAGGGATGGATGGCTGCAGTCCATTTGACCTATGCCGGATTTCGCGTGTAGGAACGGAAGAAGAGCTGTCCAGTCGGTCAATCAGGCGGCTGCGGGACAGTGGAAAGTGGCGAATTTCGTGATTTCGACAGTTTCCTCTGTACCCACAGCCATTTTTGTGGTTTAATAGGCTTAAAGTTGTATTGCATCAACTGACCGGAAAAGCGTGCACATTCTCAAATTGGTACGCACAACTTGAACCGGTAAAAGGAAAAGGAGCTGTATATGCTGGAGGAACTGAAAAAGCAGGTATTTGAAGCAAACATGGAGCTGCCAAAGCGCGGACTTGTCACCTTCACCTGGGGAAACGTTTCCGGGATTGACCGGGAGAGCGGACTGTTTGTCATCAAGCCGAGCGGCGTCTCTTACGAAACCATGAAACCGGAAGACATGGTGGTCGTGGACCTGGATGGAAAGGTTGTGGAGGGCGATTACAAACCATCTGTTGATATGCCGACGCATCTGGAGTTGTACAAGGCGTGGCCGGAGATCGGCGGTGTCGTCCACACACACTCGCCGTGGGCGACGTCCTGGGCGCAGGCGGAGAGAGCGATCCCGGCATATGGGACCACGCATGCCGATTATTTTTATGGCGAGATCCCGTGCTGCAGAGTCATGACGGCGGAGGAAGTCGCCGGCGAGCCCGGGCACTATGAGATTGAGCAGGGAAAGGTTATCATCGAGACCTTCCGAGGAAAGAATCCGATGTATGTTCCGGGCTGCGTCTGTGCGCATCATGGGCCGTTTACCTGGGGCAAGGACGCGGCAGAGGCTGTTCACAATGCAGTTGTCCTGGAGGAAGTCGCGAAGATGGCGGTACGGACGGAGCTGATTGACAGAAACAGCGTTCCGGCACCGCAGTACATGCTGGACAAGCATTTCCTGAGAAAGCACGGGAAAAACGCTTACTACGGGCAGACAAAGAAGGGTTGATGGATACCAGCCCGACAGGGACGAAGAAAGGAGTCAATATGACAACGCTGGAGTTACAGAAAATGGCGGTCGAGGTCCGCAAGGGCATTCTGACTGCGGTACATGCGGCAAAATCAGGTCATCCGGGCGGATCCCTCTCTGCGGCAGATGTGTTCACATACCTTTATTTTGAGGAAATGAACATCGATCCGGCGCATCCGGACAAGCCGGACCGCGATCGGTTTGTCCTGTCCAAGGGGCATACGGCGCCGGGCTATTACAGCGCACTGGCACACAGAGGATACTTCCCAGTCGAGGAGCTTTCCACACTCAGACATGTCGGATCCCGCCTGCAGGGACATCCGTGCATGCAGGATACGCCGGGCGTTGACATGAGTTCGGGATCCCTGGGACAGGGCATCTCGGCAGCGGTCGGCATGGCGCTGTCCGCAAAGCTTTCCGGGGATAGCTACAGGGTCTACACCCTGCTGGGGGACGGCGAGCTGGAGGAAGGCCAGGTCTGGGAGGCATCCATGTTTGCCGGCGACCACAGTCTGGACAATCTCTGCGTCATTGTGGACAACAACAACCTTCAGATCGACGGGCCGATCACCGAGGTCTGCTCTCCGTATCCGATTGACAAGAAGTTTGAGGCTTTCAATTTTCATGTGATCAATGTTGCTGATGGCAACGACATGGATCAGCTCCGAGCGGCTTTCAAGGAGGCACGTGAGACGAAGGGGATGCCGACCGCGATCATCATGAAGACGGTCAAGGGCAAGGGTGTGTCCTACATGGAAAACCAGGTAGGCTGGCACGGCAAGGCTCCGAACGACGAGCAGTATGCGCAGGGCATGGAAGAACTTGAGAAAGCGGGGGAAGCATTATGCCAGAAGTAAAGAAGATTGCAACGAGAGAGAGCTACGGCAACGCGCTTGTCGAGCTTGGAAAGAAACACGACGACGTCGTTGTCCTGGATGCTGACCTTGCAGGCGCAACCAAGACCGGAACCTTCAAGAAGGTTTTTCCGGAGCGTCACATTGACTGCGGCATCGCAGAGGCGGACATGATGGGGATCGCAGCCGGGATCGCAACAACCGGAAAAGTGCCGTTCGCATCGACATTTGCCATGTTTGCAGCGGGGCGTGCCTTTGAGCAGGTTCGCAACTCCATTGGTTATCCGCACCTGAATGTGAAGATCGGCGCAACCCATGCCGGCATCTCTGTCGGGGAGGACGGTGCGACCCATCAGTGCCTGGAGGACATCGCACTGATGCGCATGATTCCGGGCATGACGGTTATTGTTCCGAGCGATGACATCGAGGCGAAAGCGGCGGTTGAGGCAGCCTATGAACACAAGGGACCGGTTTATCTGAGATTCGGGCGTCTGGCTGTACCGGTGATCAACGACAGGCCGGATTACAAGTTTGAGCTCGGGAAGGGCGTTCTGCTCCGTGAGGGCAGCGATGTGACCATCGTTGCAACCGGGCTGGAGGTCGGTTCTGCACTGGAAGCGGCAGACAGGTTGGCGCAGGACGGCGTGAGCGCCGAAGTCATCAATATCCATACGATCAAGCCGCTCGATGAGGAGATTATTCTGAAAAGTGCGGCGAAGACCGGCAGGGTCGTGACGGCAGAGGAGGCATTTATCGCGGGCGGCCTTGGCGGGGCGGTTGCAGAGCTTCTTTCTGCGAAGCTGCCAACGAAGCTTGCACGGATTGGCGTCGATGACCAGTTTGGTGAGTCCGGACCGGCTGTCGAGCTGCTCCACAAGTACAGGCTCGACGGCGAGGGCGTGTACGAGCAGGTCAAGGCATTTCTTGGCTGAGGGAGCATCGAAAACAGAGAATGACCACAGGGTGGCAGAGGCAGTACGCCTCTGCCACAGCTATGCGGCGTGCCGGAAGGAGGCGGAATTGTGATAGCGCTTGGGTGTGACCACGGCGGATTTGAGCTGATGCAGGAAGTGAAGAAGCATCTGGACGAACAGAAAATCGCGTACAAGGATTTCGGAACCTATGACACGAAATCAACCGACTATCCGATTTATGCAAAAAAGGTTGTGAAGAGCATCCTCTCGGGTGAGAGTGAGAAGGGGATTCTGATCTGTGGAACCGGGATCGGCATCTCCATCACGGCGAACCGCTACAAGGGGATCCGCGCGGCGCTCTGCTCGGACTGCTTCTCGGCGGCTGCAACCAGGGAGCACAATGACGCGAATATCCTGGCAATGGGCGGAAGAGTCCTCGGAGCTGGGCTTGCCTGCAGGATTGTAGATACCTTCCTGAATACGCCTTTCTCGGAGGGAGAGCGGCACAAGAGAAGGATTGCGATGATCGACGCGCCGGATGAGGCGTGAGGATCTGTATAATGTAGAAGAAAACGGCTGCGGCGTGTTGGTGTGCTGCCTGCTTGGAGGCAGCATATCATGATGCCTGCAGCCGGTTTTCATGCTCAGGAGGAACGAAGCGCGTACGTCCAGGCGGCCTGAATCTCGGAAGCAAGATCAGCCCATGTCCAGGTCTTAGAGCTGTTCTCAAGGTTGTTCGGGTCATTCAGGATGAATTTTCCGCCCTTGTCCACGCCGGTCAGCACCATGAAATGCCCGACTGCCGAGAACTTTCCAACTCCGACATTGATGAGAACCGGGTTTCCGGCATTCAAAGCCGACGCGATGCTTCCCTCATCCACAGAAGTCTGCTGGCATGTAATCGGGTCATTCGGGAAGGCATCGGTCACAAGACTCCAGGAGGTGCCCTGACCGTTTACCCAGTAGCCCTTATCCTCGGCATAGGAACACATCGCCGGAACCGTGTAGGACTCCTTCCCGGTCAGCCCGAGCCCGATCATCGTCATGCAGGTCGGGGCGCAGGCGGTCAGCCCGGCCGGGCCTCCGCCGTACCAGTTGAAGCCCCAGCGGTAATCCCACTGCATGATCAGAGGAACCCGGGCGGCGCCGGACTTGCCCGTATCTGTGAAGATCTTCTTTTCTTCGTCTGTGTAGCGGAAGGATGCCGGAGACTTGAAATCGTGCCCGTATTCATACAGAAAATGAATCACGTTCGGGTTTCCCTCAGCATGGACGATGACATACGGGTAGAACCGGCCTGCCATGTTGGTCTTGACCCACTCATATTCATCCCGCGTATTCTCCACCGTGAGCGTGCTGCCGGAGCCGAGCATCGTCGGGCCGCCGTTGTAGCCGGCATCGCCCAGGGAAGTGTCGCTGAGGATGCTTCCATCCGCCTCGGTGCCAGTCCCTGCGCTTGTGTTGTCTTTGCCGGCGGCACCACCTGCGCCTGCATTGTCTGCACCGGCTGTATCTGCGCTGTCGCTGTCGCCGATTCCTGCGTACGCTTCATCGGTGCGGGGGCCGGAAACCACCCCGCTTCTGCCGGCGCCGATCAGCAGCTGGTCGGAGGCCTGCACAGGGAAAGCCAGACCCAGACCGGCACAGGCAGCAAGCAGGCAGACGTACCCGGCGGCGCTACAGCGTCTGAATGTATGTCCTGATCTTGATCTCTGTTTCATGAATGATTCTCCTGAACTGTTTTCTGCTTTCTTTTGTTCAGTCTACAGCCCGCCGGGGATTCTGGCAAGCAACCGCCTGCATGTTGGCCGGCTGTCCGTGCCGCATGAACGCATGCTTTCAGGACCGGCAGCCGCCGTTGCTGGAATCTCTGACAACAGACGGATGCATCTGCAATGCGGCGATATCGTCGAATTTCCAGTTTACAAATGAAGAACCGGTGATTATGATAATTCGCAAGGGCTGCTGGATAGGTATGCTGGGCAGATCACTGCGGGAAGTCCGCCCGGCGGCTGCAGCACCGGGAATGGACCGCAGTCACAGAAGATTGGAGAGACGCGATGAGTGAAGGCAGGAAACCGTATTCTGAGATGAGCAACGAGGAACTGGAGGCACTGGAAAGAAAACTCAAGGCTGAGTACAAAAAGATCCAGGGGCTGGGGCTCGAGCTGAATATGTCAAGAGGAAAGCCCTGTGTGGAACAGCTTGATCTGTCCATGGGCATGATGGATGTGCTCAGCTCCGACAGCGACCTGCGCTGCGAGGACGGGACCGACTGCCGCAACTATGGCGTCCTGACAGGCATCCCGGAGGCGATGGAGCTGATGGGCGATATGATGGAAGTCCCGTACGATCATCTGATCATCTATGGGAATTCATCCCTGAATGTCATGTATGATCAGATTTCGCGCTCCTATTCCCACGGCGTGATGGGCAACACCCCATGGTGCAAGCTCGACAAGGTCAAGTTCCTCTGCGTGGTGCCGGGGTATGACAGACATTTCCGTATTACAGAGTACTTTGGAATCGAGAACGTCTGCGTGCCGATGCTGGAGACCGGACCGGACATGGATATGGTCGAGGAACTGGTGTCCTCCGACGAGTCCATCAAGGGAATCTGGTGTGTTCCCAAGTATTCCAACCCGACCGGAAATTCCTACTCTGACGAGACAGTCCGCCGCTTTGCGCGCCTGAAGCCTGCGGCGAAGGACTTCCGTATCTACTGGGACAATGCCTACACCATCCATCATCTGTATGACCACGACCAGGACCATCTGATTGAGATCCTTGCCGAGTGCAAGCGGGCGGGCAATCCAGACCTGGTTTACAAGTTTGCGTCGACCTCCAAGGTCTGCTTCCCGGGATCGGGCATCGCGGCGATGGCGACCTCCCTCAACAATCTGGAGGACGTCAAGCAGCAGCTCAAGGTGCAGACCATCGGACACGACAAGGTCAACCAGCTGCGCCATGTCCGGTTCTTCAAGGATATCCACGGGATGGTCGAGCATATGAGAAAGCATGCCGACATCCTGCGTCCGAAGTTCGAGATGGTTGAGAAGATCTGTGAGGAAGAGCTCGGTGGACTGGGGATCGCGAAGTGGACAAATCCGAAGGGCGGCTATTTCATTTCCTTTGATACGATGGACGGCTGCGCGAAGGAGGTTGTCCGGAAGTGCGCGAAGGCAGGCGTTGTTCTGACACCGGCAGGGGCGACCTATCCGGGCGGCGTCGATCCGCATGACGCCAACATCCGGATCGCGCCGTCCTTCCCGCCGCTTAATGATTTGAAGACGGCAACCGAGCTGCTCTGCCTGGCGACAAAGTATGTTGCGTGCACGAAGATTCTGGAGCAGAGAAGGGCTGAAGCACCGGCACCTGTCGCGGCGCAGTGAGCCCTGTCCTTGTATAAATTCTTCGGATATGGTTTACAAACAAAAATAATTGGTGTATAGTACGGAAAAGGTCGCAAAGAAGCGTCAGTAAGGGCTTCTTTGCGTCCTTTTTTGTTGTAAACATCCCATGTGGGGCATACCCGCATCATCACAGGGAGGATCTGCATGTTTGACGTAAGAAAAGATCTGCCGCAGTCGCCGCTGTATGACACAAGCTTTGAGCATGATGCCTGCGGAATCGGCTGCTGTGTAAACATCAAGGGGAAAAAGAGCCACGAGACCGTGAATCATGCTCTGACAATTGTCGAGCATCTGGAGCACCGCGCCGGGAAGGACGCGGAGGGAAAAACGGGAGACGGCGTCGGTATTCTGACCCAGATTCCGCACAAGTTCTTCAAGAAAGTCTGCTCAGGACTCGGGATCAACATCGGCGGCGAGAGAGAATACGGTGTCGGCATGTTTTTCTTCCCTCAGAATGAGTTTGCGGAAAACCGTGCGAAGAAGATGTTCGAGACCATTGCACAGAAAGAAGGCCTGAGGTTCCTGGGGTGGAGAAAGGTCGACATCTGTCCGCAGGTTCTGGGGCACAAGGCGCTTTCCTGTATGCCGGATATCTGGCAGGCATTCATCGAGAAGCCGAAGAACGTCGCGAAAGGGCTGGATTTTGACCGCCGCCTCTATGTCGTCAGGCGGCTGTTCGAGCAGAGCTCGGAGACAACCTATGTTCTTTCGTTGTCCTCCAGAACCATCGTCTACAAGGGCATGTTCCTGGTCGGACAGCTGCGCACGTTTTTCAAGGATCTGCAGGACGAGGACTTTGAGTCCGCCATCACGATCGTGCACTCCAGATTTTCAACGAACACCAATCCGTCCTGGGAGAGGGCGCATCCGTACCGCTTCATTGTCCATAACGGAGAGATCAATACCATCAAGGGAAATGCGGACAAGATGCAGGCACGCGAGGAGAATATGGCGTCTCCGTACCTCGAGGATCAGATGGCGAAGGTCCTTCCGGTCATCAAGGAGGGCGGTTCGGATTCTGCGATGCTGGACAATACGCTGGAATTCCTGGTCATGAGCGGGATGCCGCTTCCGCTGGCTGTCATGATCACGATCCCGGAGCCCTGGGACAACAACAGCGCGATGAGCCAGAGAAGGAAGGACTTCTATCAGTACTACGCGACGATGATGGAGCCGTGGGACGGCCCGGCATCCATTATATTTACAGATGGCGATATGATGGGCGCTGTTCTCGACCGGAACGGCCTGCGTCCGTCCCGCTATCTGATTACGGATGACGATACCCTGATTCTCTCCTCGGAGGTCGGTGTGCTGCCGATTCCGCCGGAGAAGATTGTGGTCAAGGAACGCCTTCATCCGGGCAAGATGCTGCTGGTCGACACCCTGGAAGGGCGTGTGATCGATGATGAAGAGCTGAAAAAGCACTATGCCGGCGCTCAGCCGTACGGCGAGTGGATCGATTCCCATATGGTCAGCCTGAAGGATTTGAGGATTCCGAATCAGAGAGTACCGCGGTACGGAGAGGACATGCTGCAGAAGATGCAGAAGGCCTTTGGCTATACCTACGAGGAAGTCAAGACCTCCATTCTGCCGATGGCCCTGACCGGAAATGAGCCGATCGACGCGATGGGTGTCGATACGCCGCTTCCAGTGCTTGCAAAGACGTATCACCCGCTGTTTGACTACTTCAAGCAGCTCTTCGCGCAGGTTACCAATCCGCCGATTGACGCGATCCGCGAGAAGATTGTTACATCGACAACTGTCTATCTGGGCAAGTCCGGCAACCTCCTCGAGGAGAAGCCGGAAAACTGCGAGATGCTGAAGGTAGACAATCCGATTCTGACAGACACCGATCTGATGAAGATCCGGAACATGAAGCGCCCGGGCTTCAAGGTCGAAGTGATCCCGATGACCTACTACAAGAACACCAGCCTTGAGAAGGCGATCGAGCGCATGTATATCGACGTCGACCGCGCGTTCAGGGAGAATGCCAACATCCTGATTCTGTCCGACCGCGGTGTCGATGAGACGCATGTTGCGATCCCGTCGCTTCTGGCTGTGGCTGCGGTCAACCATCATCTGGTTGTGACAAAGAAGCGGACGAGCGTGTCGCTGGTTCTGGAAAGCGCGGAGCCCAGAGAGGTGCATCATTTTGCAGCGCTTCTCGGCTTCGGGGCAACAGCGGTCAACCCGTACCTTGCCCAGGAGACCGTCTGGGAGTTGGTTGAGAAGCATATGCTCGACAAGGATCCGTATGCAGCGGTCGATGACTATGACCGCGCTGTTCGGGATGGCATCGTCAAGATTGCCTCGAAAATGGGCATCAGTACGATCCAGTCTTATTCCGGATCGAAGATCTTCGAAGCGATCGGCATCGACAAGAACGTCATCGACACGTATTTCCCGGGTGTCGTCTGCAGGGTTGGCGGGATTACGCTGAAGGACATCGAGAAGTCGGTGGATGACCTGCACTCTGCGGTCTTCGATCCGCTCGAGGTTGAGACAGACGAGACGCTGAACTCTCCGGGACATCACCAGATGCGTTCCGGCGGAGACGACCATCTCTACAATCCGGCGACGATCCACGCGCTCCAGATGGCGACGAGGAACGGCGATTACAAGATGTTCAAGACCTACTCAGACCTGGTTGAGGACGAGGATTCCGTCAAGACGCTGAGAGGGCTGATGGACTTCAATTATGCAAAAAAGCCGGTTCCGATCGAGGAAGTTGAGCCGGCATCGGAGATCGTGAAGCGCTTCAAGACAGGAGCGATGTCCTTCGGAGCCATTTCCGAGGAAGCCCATGAGACCATGGCCATCGCGATGAACCATCTGCATGGCAAGTCGAACACCGGAGAGGGCGGCGAGGATTCCTCCCGGTTCCATGTCGGGAAGGATGGCATCGACCGCAACTCTGCGATCAAGCAGGTCGCGTCCGGACGCTTTGGCGTGACGAGCGAGTATCTGATGAGCGCAAAGGAGATTCAGATCAAGATGGCGCAGGGGGCCAAGCCGGGCGAGGGCGGCCACCTTCCGGGAGCGAAGGTCTATCCGTGGGTGGCGAAGGTTCGCCATTCGACGCCGGGAGTGTCACTGATCTCCCCGCCGCCGCACCATGACATCTACTCGATTGAGGATCTGGCGCAGCTGATCTACGACCTGAAAAATGCCAACCGAGCAGCCGACATCAATGTAAAACTGGTCTCTGAGGCAGGTGTCGGTACCGTTGCGGCAGGCGTTGCAAAGGCAGGTGCGCAGGTCATCCTCATATCCGGATATGATGGTGGGTCCGGAGCAGCGCCGAGAAGCTCGATCCACAATGCAGGTCTGCCGTGGGAGCTGGGACTTGCGGAGACGCACCAGACGCTGATTCAGAACGGCCTCCGTTCGAGGGTGAGGCTGGAGACGGACGGCAAGCTGATGACCGGGCGGGATGTCGCGATCGCGGCGATTCTCGGCGCGGAGGAGTTCGGTTTTGCGACGGCTGTGCTGGTCTCGATGGGCTGTGTCATGATGCGTGTCTGCAACAAGGACACCTGCCCGATGGGTGTCGCCACCCAGAACCCAGAGCTGCGCAAGAGATTCTGCGGGAAGCCGGAGTACATCGAAAACTTCATGCTGTTCGTCGCGGAGGAGCTTCGCGAATATATGTCGAAGCTGGGCGTCCGGACAGTGGACGAGCTGGTCGGCAGATCAGATCTGCTCAAGGTGCGCGACAATCTGCCGGAGCAGTGGCAGAAGGTCGATCTGTCTGCGATCCTGAACAATCCGTATGACGCGCGGAAGATGAGTGTCACATTTGACCCGAAGAAAGTCTATGACTTCAAGCTGGAGAACACGCTGGACGAGAAGGTGCTTCTCAAGAAGCTCGGTCATGCGCTTGAGAAGGGTGAGAAAGCGTCACTGAGCCTGAGTGTCAGCAACACAGACCGGGCATTCGGCACGATCTTTGGCTCGGAGATCACGAAGCGGTATGGCAATACCCTTCCGGGTGACACTTTCCACATCCGCTGTGAGGGAGCGGGCGGCCAGAGCTTCGGCGCGTTCATCCCGAAGGGGCTGACGTTGGAGCTGGAGGGAGACAGCAACGACTATTTTGGAAAAGGACTTTCCGGCGGTGAGCTTGTGGTGTATCCGCCGAAGTCGTCCAGGTTCCGCCAGGATACGAACATCGTCATCGGCAATGTCGCTCTGTACGGGGCGACCTCGGGCAGTGCCTATATCTGTGGAACGGCCGGCGAGCGGTTCTGCGTCCGCAATTCCGGGGCCAATGCAGTTGTCGAGGGCTGTGGCGATCATGGCTGTGAGTATATGACGGGCGGAAAGGCACTGATTCTGGGCTCGGTCGGCAAGAACTTTGCAGCCGGCATGTCGGGCGGCGTTGCCTATGTGCTCGACGAGGATAATGACCTGTATACCAAGATCAACAAGACCATGGTGTCCTCCAGGGAGATCACCTCGAAGTACGATGTCATGGATATGAAGGAAATGCTTGAGGAGCATGTGCGGGTCACGGGATCTGTGAAGGGCAAAGAGATTCTGGAGCATTTTGAGGACTATCTTCCGAAGTTCAAGAAGATCATCCCGCACGATTACGAGCAGATGCTGGGACTGATCGCGAAGGCGGAGGAGAGAGGACTGTCGCCGGAGCAGGCGCAGTCGGAAGCATTCTACATGAAGCAGAGCCAGAGTGCGTGATGGCGTACCTGACATAGAAGTTGCCGGAATCGCTGTGCCGGCTTCTGCAGGCAGCACATGTGGGAAGCTGCATTCAGGAAGGGAAAGATGCAGCCACTAAGATGAAGCAGACATCGTGACAAAGCGGCAGTCTGAGCGGGCAGGCTGCCGGGGTGGTTTGGGCGGCCTGCCAGATATGCGTGTATGAAGAAAGGACAGGAAGATGGGGAAGCCTACGGGATTTCTGGAATATGACAGGGTCGATCCGGTTTCGGAGGACCCGAAGGAACGCATCAAAAACTGGAATGAGTTCCATGAACATCTCTCTCTCGAGGAGCAGAAGAAGCAGGGGGCCAGATGCATGGACTGCGGTGTTCCGTTCTGCCAGTCGGGCATGATGCTCGCTGGCATGACGAGCGGCTGCCCGCTGCATAATCTGTGCCCGGAGTGGAATGATCTGGTCTATCACGGAAACTGGAAGGAGGCATACAGCCGCCTGCACAAGACTAACAACTTCCCGGAATTTACCTCAAGGGTTTGTCCGGCGCTCTGCGAGAAGGCCTGCACCTGCAGTGTGCACGGGGATGCTGTCGCAACGCGGGAAAATGAGTATGCGATCATTGAGTATGCCTATGAGCATGGATACGCCGCTGCGAAGCCGCCGAAGGTGCGTACAGGGAAGAAGGTGGCGATCATCGGCTCCGGCCCGTCCGGACTTGCCTGTGCGGATATGCTGAATCACAGAGGTCATCAGGTGACGGTGTATGAGCGCGATGACCGCATCGGGGGCCTTCTGATGTACGGGATCCCGAACATGAAGCTGGAGAAGCAGATCGTAGACCGCAAGGTCAGCATCATGAAGGAGGAGGGCGTCACCTTCCTGACCGGTATGGATGTCGGGAAGGATGTCAAGCCGAAGGCCCTTCTGAAGGAGTACGATGCCGTCGTGCTTGCCTGCGGGGCGAAGCAGGCAAGAGACCTGAAGGGACCCGGACGCGATGCAAAGGGAATCTATTTTGCGGTCGATTTCCTTGCAAGGAATACGAAAAGCCTGCTCGATTCCCATTTCCAGGATGGAAAGTATGTCGAGACGAAGGGGAAGAACGTTGTGATTGTCGGCGGAGGCGATACGGGAAATGACTGCACCGGTACCGCGATCCGCCATGGCTGCAAGTCCGTGACGGCCATTGAGATGATGCCGAAGGCACCGGACGAGCGCGCGGCGGACAATCCGTGGCCGGAGTGGCCGAAAGTCAGCAAGACCGACTACGGCCAGGAGGAGGCAATCGCGCTGTTTGGGCATGACCCGAGGATCTATGAGACGACGATCAAGGAATTCCTCAAGGACAAGGATGGAAATCTGCGCGCGGTGAAGACGGTCGGACTCAGATTCGAGAAGGATCCGCAGACCGGCAGACGGAAGATGACAGAGGTGCCAGGCAGCGAGAAGGAGCTGCCGTGTGAGGTGCTTGTAATCGCGGCAGGATTCCTCGGGCCGGAGAAGTATGTGACAGATGCGTTTGGCGTCGAGACGACAGAACGCTCCAATGTGAAGACGGCAGAAGGCGGCTATCAGACCTCTGTGGAGAAGGTCTTCAGCTGCGGTGATATGCATACCGGTCAGTCCCTTGTCGTCAAAGCCATCCGCCAGGGACGCGAGTGCGCCGAGGCCGTGGACAAGAGCCTGATGGGCTATACGAACATCAGAGTACAGTGATCGCTGCGCCGTTTGAGCAGAGACAGCTGCCTTTGCAGCGTGAGTGATTGACCGGAATATATACATGAATTCAGCCGCCGAAGGACCTGGGCAACCGGGCTTTCGGCGGCGTTTTTTAAGGCATTTACCGTTCTTTTATGACCTGAAAGATCAGGAACTTCAAATAATAGGATTCATCATCGCCCCAGAGAATCGGGTGATCAGGTGCCTGCGTGCGGAACTCGACCTGGCGGAGCCTGCGGCGGGCGCCGTGGGCGGCCTCTTTCAAGGTCTTGCGGAACAGGTCCTCCTCCATGAAATGAGAGCAGGAGCAGGTCGCGAGGAACCCGCCGTCTTTTACAAGCCGCATTCCGCGGAGGTTGATCTCGCGGTAGCCCTTGACGGCATTCTTTGTGACCTGCCGGGACTTTGTGAAGGCGGGCGGGTCGAGAATGACAATATCGTACTGCCTGCCTGCCGCCTCAAGCTTTGGGAGAAGATCAAAGACATCCGCGGTCAGATAGCAGAGCCCTGTCTGAGCGCTCTGATCGGATGGAACACAGTCTTCCATCTGCAGCAGGCGAGGGGACAAGCCGTTGAGCCGGGCGTTGCCCATCGCCTGATGGATGGCAAGGTCGGAGGCATCCACAGACAGAACACTCCCGGCGCCCGCCAAGGCGCAGTTCAGTCCGAATGAGCCGGTGTGCGTAAAGCAGTCCAGCACAGACGGAGTCTGAAGCCGCCGGACGATTCCGGCGACGGCCGCACGGTTGTTCTTCTGATCCAGGAAGAAGCCGGTCTTCTGTCCGTCCTTTACGTCGACCAGATACCGGACGCCATTCTCAACGATCGGCACATTCGTGTCGAACTCCGGTCCGATAAACCCTTTTGTGCGAGGAAGCCCCTCCAGCTGACGTACCTTGGCGTCGCTTCTTTCGTAGATGCCTCGGATCCGGATACCGTCTTCGGCCATTGCATCCGCGAGCATGTTCAGGATCATCACTTTGTAAGGCTCCGTCCCGAGCGCGAGGGACTCCACGACAAGCACATCCCCGAACTTATCCACCGTGAGACCCGGCAGAAAATCCGCCTCCCCGAACAGAACCCGGCATGAATCCGTATCCATGACGGCCTTGCGGTACGCCCAGGCATCACGGACACGCTGCCTCAGAAAAGCGGGGGTGATTCCATTTTTTTCATATCTTGAGAGCATCCGGACGCGGATTCTGGATGCCGTGTTGATGAAGCCGTACCCGAGCGGGAAACCGTCGAAATCCAGAATCTTCAGGATCGCTCCGTTGTCGAAGGAACCTTCTGTACGGTCGACCTCGTTGTCGTAGATCCATCCGCCGCCAGACTTAAGGCTGCGGCCGGCGCCTTTCTTCAGATACAGGCAGGCAGAAGATGCCAGGTTCTCATCCTCCTCCGGGAAGTTCTGTGTTTCAAACCATTCGCTCAGTGTCATATCCATTCTCTCTTTCCGGAATAACTGTGAATGCAGACTGTGCTGCGGGATTTCCTTGTGCTGTAATGATATGCGTGTCAATAAGTCCTGCCACCACTCGCATGCAGGCAGGCGTGGTGGCGGACTTTTGACACTGTCATCATATTATAACTGAAATGAAGCGAAAGGGCACTGCCCGATATAGATATCATCTATATCGGGGTACAATAATCGGATATTAGACAGCAAAGGGGCGTTCGGCGTACAATATCGAGAAGACTTGATTACAGACAGCAGATAATGACACGGGAAGACCAACCGATCCTCCTGTGTCTGGAAGGAGAACAGAGATGGCATTCACGGCAGACCGGGATCAGACACTTGGCTTTACGACGAGACAGCTCCACGCAGGCTACAATCCGGACGAGGATACTTATGGGTCAAAGGCAGTTCCAATCTACCAGAGCGCCTGTTATTCCCTGAAAGATATTGACAACTGTATCGACGTATTCAAGTTCGCAAAGGAGGGGCAGAGCTACTCCAGATTCGAGAATCCGACGAATGACGTTCTGGAACGCCGTATTGCCTCCCTGGAGGGGGGCGCACGGGCGGTTTCCTTCGGGAGCGGCATGGCTGCCATCACGAATACGATCCTGAATCTCTGCCGGGCGGGCGACAACATTGTCCTGGTCAAGACGATCTATGGCGGGACAACGAGCCTTCTGACCGGTATTCTTCCGCAGTATGGCATCACCGGGAAGTTTGTGAGCAACCCGGATGACCCGGAGGCATTCAGGGCACAGATCGACGAGCACACAAAGGCAATCTATGTGGAGTGTCTGGGCAACCCGCTGATCAATGTACCGGACTTCGAAGCGCTCTCGGCGGTCGCACATGATGCCGGGATTCCGCTTGTCATCGACAATACCTTCGCGACACCCTATCTGTTTCGGCCGTTTGAGCATGGGGCGGATATCGTCGTGTACTCAGCGACGAAGTATCTCTGCGGGCACGGTACGACGATCGGCGGGCTGGTCGTCGAGAGGGGCGGATTCCCGTGGCTGAACGGGAAATTCCCGCAGTTTGAGGCGTTCAATCAGAAGTACAGAGACTGGGTCGGCGCTGAGAAGATGGACCGGGAGATGTTCTCCCAGAGACTTCGCCAGGTGTATCTGTGTGATGTCGGTGCGAATCTCAGTCCGGTCAGCGCGTGGCTGATCCTGCAGGGGATCGAGACACTGTCGCTCCGGATGCGGGAGCACTGCAAAAACGCGCAGGCAGTCGCGGAGTTCCTGGAGCAGCATCCGGCTGTCCGCTCCGTCTCCTATCCGGGGTTGAAGTCTTCCAGATATCATGCGCTCGCACAGAAGTATTTCCCTCTTGGCTGCAGCGGCATGATGATGTTCCGGGTCAATGGGAGCCAGGCGGATGCTGCCTCTCTGCTTGAGAAGGTGCATCTGTTCGGCTTCATGGTCAACGTTGGCGATGCCAAGTCCCTGATCACTCATCCGGCAACATCCACTCATTTCGGCCAGCCGAAGGAGGTGCTGGAAGGCGCAGGAATCTATCCGGATTCCATCCGCCTGTCCATCGGCATCGAGGACAAGGAGGATCTGATCGCGGATCTGAAACAGGCGCTGGATACACTTGTCTGACGGCACTTTTGAAACCGGCCGGATTTTCAATGTGCAATGGGAGGCAGATTATCATGACAGAGCTTTCGATTCCCTCTACCGATCAGAAGAACAAGCTGCATGTGGAAGTCTGGGAGCCGGAGGGGGAGATCCGTGCGATTCTGCAGATTTCGCATGGGATGGTCGAGTATGTCGAACGTTTTCAGAACTTTGCGCTCTGGCTGAATCAGTATGGAATTCTGGTAATCGGAAATGATCATCTGGGTCACGGGAAGACGGCGGCAGGCGATGCGGACCTGGGTTATATCGGGGCGGGAAAAAGCAAAACGCTGGTAGATGATCAGTATGAGGTTACCAAGTATGCAAAGAAAACATACAGAGATGTACCGCTTTTTCTGTTCGGACACAGCATGGGCTCTTTCCTGGCAAGGAGATACCTGATGGAATATGGCGGCGAACTCGATGGCGCAATTCTTTCAGGGACAGGCTATACGCCGGGACCTGTTCTGGGTGCCGCGGGCCTGATCGCCGGCTGGCTGAGGCTGACGCACGGAGAGCGCTACCGCTCCGCATTTCTGAAACAGCTTTCCTTCAAGGGATATCTGGATCGTATTCAGAACCCGCGTACGGCGAATGACTGGCTGACCTGTGATCCGGCGATTGTCGATCGATACAATGCCGATCGGTTCTGCACCTATACGTTCACGGTAAATGGATATCAGACTTTGTTTGATGTCATCCGGTACATTCAGGACCCGAGGCATGTCGGAGGGATCCCAAAGGACATCCCGATTCTGTTCATATCCGGGGAAGAAGACCCGGTGGGTTCATATGGACAAGGAGTGAAGAAGGTCTTCGAAAGCTATCGCGCTGCCGGAATCAAGGACGTGGATATACACTTGTATCCGGGAAAACGACATGAGCTGACCAATGAAATCGGCAAAGAGGAAGTGTACGAGGATATCAGGAACTGGATAGGCCGGCATCTGACCGGGAAGGGACCGGTGTAGCGGACAGCTTCAAAGCCGGAGGAAGCCGGGGCGGCTCGCATTTTCAGTCAGGCGCTGTTTGTTGACAGGGGCGGCTGTGCCGCCTTAAAATGGCTGAAGAATCAGAAACAACATGCATGTTTGTTCAGTATATCAGGAATGATGAGAGGAGCCGGCTATGCTTCAATACCGCTATGATACACAGATGCTGATTGACGGAGAGGATCTGGACGAGGATGAGATCCGGGATTATATCACGGAGCACTTCGATGGGGACTGTCTGCTCGCCGTCGGAGGGGACGGGGACCCGGTGAAGATTCATTTTCATACGAATGAGCCCTGGAAGCTGCTTGAGTACGGAAGGTCGATTGGTGAGATCTACGACATTGTTGTCGAGGATATGGATCGCCAGGCAAGGGGGCTGAAAGGCTGAAATGGTCAAGGTGTGGGCGCACAGAGGCGCGTCGGGATATGCTCCCGAGAACACGATGGCGGCGTATGAGTATGCCGCAGCCCTCGGGGCGGATGGCATCGAGCTGGACGTCCAGTTGTCGGCGGATGGCAGCCTTGTCGTTTGCCATGACGAGACGATCGACCGGACATCCGACCACAAGGGATATGTGAAGGACTACACCCTTCAGGAGCTTCGGAGCATGTCGTTCGGAAAGCTCCATCCGGGGTACGGGGCAGGGGATGCAAAGATTCCGCTGCTGGAGGAAGTGCTGGCGTACGTGCACGATGAGACGAGGATGGTGATCAACATCGAGCTGAAGACCGGCGTCTTTTTCTATCCTGGAATCGAGGCAGCGGCGGTGCATCTTGTCCACAAGTTTGGGATGGAGGACCGCGTGATCTATTCCTCCTTCAACCATTATTCGATCAGGCGTGTGCAGCAGATCGATTCGAAGGCGAAGGTCGGGCTTTTGTATGAGGACGGGTTTATCGATGTGCCGCAGTATGCGGCGGCTCTCCATGTCAATGCCCTTCATCCGTCGGGCTATTGCCTGCAGTATCCGGGGTACATGGAGGACTGCAGAAGGCTCGGCCTGGACGTCAACGTCTGGACAATCAACCGGGAAGCGGACATGAAAGCCTGCATGAAGGCCGGCGTGCATGCTGTCATCACGAATTATCCGGACCGCGCCATCAAAGTGCGCGAGGAACTGAGGGCAGCAGATCCTGTATGACGCAGGATGGCATGGAACTGCAGTAAAGATGTGAACACATGAACATACAGAAAGAGCTGCAGCCTTTCCGGGCTGCAGCTCTTTCTCGAAGCGGGAGGGAAGGCTGAAAGTCACTCGTCCCAGCCTTCGGTCATACGGTAGTTGACCAGGATCATCCGGACTTCCTGTCCGGGGGCTGTCTTTACATCCTTCGGGTCGGATGGAGAAGGCAGCTTCGGGTCTTTCTCCTGAAGCTCCAAGTCAATCCAGCTGTATGCCGCGTCGCGTGCATTCTGGAGCACATCAAATTCATCTGTCCCGTCAACCTCGCACATCGCAAGGTCCGGGAAGGAGGCATGCCACCCTCCGTCATCTTTTCTACCGATTACGACCGGATAATAAAATTTCATGGTAATATCCTTTCTATGCTGCTGTCACCCTGACATTGTAAAAGGGTTGCCGGAGGGTGTCAACCGTACAGCAGGAGCACATCATAAAAGAAATACTGCAGGGGATATGCTGTGAACATGTGAAAATTGGGCTTGACAGATATCCTGTGTGCAGGTATAGTGAAGCCATAAAGATTGTACACAATCAAATTGAAGTTGTTTATTCTGCATGCGGCGATTCATGGCGGGGATGGCGGCAGCGGAGATGGCGGAAGCAGGGAGGTGAAGCCGTATTGAGATATGATATAGCGATTGTCGGCACAGGTCCGGCAGGAATCTCGGCTGCCCTGACGGCGAAGAGCCGCAACAAGCGCATTCTGCTGATTGGAAATGCGAAGGGATCCGAGAAGATCGGGAAGACGCATATGATTGTGAATTATCCGGGAGTGCCAGAGGTGACGGGCCCGGAGTTGAACCGGAGGCTTCTGGATCAGGTGAAGGCTGCGGGTATCCCGATCACAGAGAAAAGGGTGGCAGGCATCTATGCGATGGGGGATTATTTCAGCCTGCAGGCAGATCAGGACTTTCTGGAAGCCAGTTCCGTGATTCTGACAACAGGGACCTCCTTCGGGAAGCCGTTCCCGGGAGAGAATGAAAACCTAGGACGCGGCGTCAGCTACTGCGCAACCTGCGACGCACCGCTCTACAAGGGGAAGGAAGTCATTGTTGTCGGATGGAATCCGAAGGAGGAGAGCGAGGCGGTTTTTCTCAGTGAGACCTGCTCAAAGGTGACATATCTTCCGATGTACCGGTCAGAGGTGTCGCTTCCGGAAGCAGTCAGGGTGCTGTGGGCAAAGCCGGTGTCGGTCGAGAAAGCAGGCAGGAGGATGCGGCTTCAGATCGCAGACGCACCCTGCAGACCTGAAGGCGTTCCGCTTGGGGCCTGTGAAGGGAGTATGCTTCAGGATGGAGAGCTTCCAGATCATCTGGAGGCGGACTGCATCTTCCTTCTACGGGAGAGTGTCGCGCCGGACAAGCTGGTGCCGGGGCTGGAGCTTTCCGGCAGCCATGTAAAGGTTGACCGCAGCATGGCGACAAACCTGCCGGGGCTGTTTGCGGCCGGGGATCTGACAGGACTTCCCTATCAGATTGCAAAGGCGGCAGGGGAAGGTAATGTTGCTGCCATCAGTGCGGCGGCGTATCTGGATCAGAATGCCAGGAAACAGATAAAGGAGGATTTCATATGAGTGTCAAGGTTATCAATTCGGAAGATTTCGCGAATGCAGTCAAGGATGGAGTTTCGGTCGTGGACTTCAACGCAACATGGTGCGGACCGTGCAAGATGCTCGGACCGGTTCTTGAGAAGCTTTCAGACGAGATCACAGATGTAAAGTTCTATGCAATGGATGTGGATGAGAATCCGGACATCGCAGAGAAGTTCGGGATAATGTCCATTCCCTATGTAGCTGTCTTCCGCGATGGAGCAAAGGTGGATCAGAACGTTGGGTTTATCCCAGAGGCTTCGATGAGGAGCTTTATCGAGAAGAACAAGTAACAGAGTTTCCCGCTTATTCCGCCCGGCTGAGGAATCAGCCGGGCATTTCTGTACATTTAAAGGGAAAAAACATCCTTCAATGTGTTAAAATAGACAAAGAATACCGAATGGAGGGTGTTTCGTATGAAGAAATTGACAAGCAAAGTCATCTGGCTGTTTGCAATCGGACAGCTTGGGTGGAGCATTCTTTCCGCACTGGTGACAAACTGGATCATTACATTCTATGAGCCGGATACGGAGATGCTGAAGGCAGGACAGACGCTGTTTCTGCCGCAGGGACGCATGATTCTGGGCGTGTTTACGATTCTGGGTGGCATTTATGCGCTGGGGCGTGTGTTCGACGCTGTCACAGATCCCTGGATTGCGAATCTGTCGGACAGGAGCCGGAATCCGAAGGGCAGGCGGCTTCCATTCATGAGAAGAGCGGCGCTGCCGCTTGCTGTGGTGACGGTGCTGGTATACTGTGCGCCGGTGAATGGACAGAGCTCGGTCAATGGTGTCTGGGTGCTTGCCATGATGCTGCTTTTTTATCTGTTCATGACACTGTACTGCACCCCGTACAATGCACTGATTGCGGAGCTGCCGAAGAACCAGGAGGAGCTGACGAGACTGTCAACCGCGATCTCATTCACCTTTATCTTCGGAAGTGCGCTCGGTTATGCCTGCCCATTCATCTGGGGCGCACTCACGCCGGCGCTCGGAAGGGTCCTGGCGATTCGCGTGACGTTCACTGTGCTGGCAGTCATCGCGTTTGTCTGCCTGCTGGTACCAACCTTCACCATCCGTGAACAGGACTATGTGGAAATCAAGCCAGTGAGCGGCAATGCATTCCAGTCCCTTGCAAAGACATTCAAAAACAGGGATTTCCGCATATTTGTCGGATCGGACGTGTGCTACTGGGTGGCGGTCACGATGTTTCAGTCTGGCCTGAATTTCTTTGTTACCTCGCTGATGAAGCTCCCGGAGACCATGAACACGGTGCTTTATATCGGGATGACGTTGATTTCCGTCGCCCTGTATGTGGTTGTGGGAAAGCTGTCCCGGAAGATCACGAAGAAGAGAATGATCGTCTGGGCGTTCATCGAGTTTTCAGCTGTCTATCTTATCACCGCTGTGTCAACCGGGCAGGCAGGAACGAATAAGGGCATGATTTTCGGCATTCTGGTCATGGTCATCGCGGCACCGTCGATGGCGATCCTGGGAATCCTGCCCCAGACGGTCGTGGCAGATATTGCCCGCAGCGATGAGATCACCACGGGAGAGAATCACGATGGCATGTTCTTCGCGGCGAGGACATTTGCGATGAAGATGGGACAGAGCCTGGCTGCGCTTTTGTTTACAAGCTTTGCGACAATCGGAAGAAGCGCAGGAACAGGTTACCGGATCGCGGCCGTGTCCTCGACAGTCCTTTGCCTGCTGGCAGCTGTTCTGATGAGCCGCTATGATGAAAAGAAGGTGATGGCAAGGCTGAGGAAGGCAGAGCAGTGAGAGCGGGTGCTTGCCATCAGGCAGCTTTGCCGACCGGACGTTTACAAAAATACCCTGCGTCTGATATGATGGCGTTGATGTGAATCCCATGAAGAACGTCAGATATGCAGGAAGGAGGTGCAGGACATGGCGTACAGATGTGTAATCGTGATTCCTGCATACAATCCGCCTGCTTCTTTTGCAGGGTATATCCCCGAGCTGAAAAAGGCGGGCTTTCAGGACATCATTGTGGTCAATGACGGGAGCCGCACAGACAAGCTTCCGGTGTTCTATAAGGTGGAACGTGCAGGTGCGCTTGTCCTGACGCACGAGGAGAACAAGGGAATCGGCGCGTCCTTGCGGACAGCAATGACGTACTATCAGGAGCATTTCAGCGGACAGACGGATGGGATCATCACGCTGAACTCCGACAGGCTGACATCAGTGGCTGATGTCCAGAAGATGGCGGAGTCTCTCCATAATGAACAGGAGATGGGTTCGTACGCGATTGTCGTGGGCTCCAGGGACTTCGGAAGCCATCTGGTGACAGACTATGATTACCGTATGAATGTGCTCATGAAGTTGATCTACCACATGCTGATGGGGGTGCGTCTGGCGGATCCCATGTCCGGCATCTTCGGCATCCCGGATCTGAGGGTGCAGCACTGTCTGGATGTCCCATCGGAGCGGTATTCGTATGAGACCGCGATGCTGATGTCCTTTGAGAAGATCGGCTTCCTTCAGGTACCGGTTCACTATGTTTCCTTTGAAAAGGGGTATGAGAAGGCGCGGCGTCCGGGCGACACGTTCGGAATCATCCTGACGGTGGTCAGAAAGTTCATTCTCTACTCGATTACGTCTCTAATGGCATCGATCGTCGACATCATCATGTTCGGGATTTTCACCGGCGTGACGTTCCGGGGGCAGATGTTCGCGATCCTCTATGCAACAGTGTGCGCGAGGCTGATCTCGGCGTCGGTGAACTACCTGCTGACAAAGCACTTTGTCTTTCATTTCAAGTCGGACAAGGCACAGCAGTCGGCCAAAAGCGCCGGTGAGTTCATGGCCCTGTCAGCCGCCCAGTGCCTGCTGAGTGCCCTGATCGTCAGTGTGCTGAAGGGGGTTCTCGGCGGTTCCGCGGTCGGCTTCAAGGTGATCACGGATGTCGTGCTGTTTTTCCTGAGCTACAAGATTCAGCACAAGTACATCTTCAAGGATGATAAGAAGAATGAGGGGAAAGACGAGGAGCTCCTGAAAGCTGAGCAGGAGAAGGCTCAGCGGCTAGAAGCCGTAAGACAGCAGGGTGAAACAGAGAAGGAGATGCAGCAGCATCAGACGCAGCATGAAGGCTGAGAGATCCGGCCAGAAGCTGTCGCGGGAGAAAAGAATCCGATTGAATAACAACCAGGAATAGGGAGAAACAGATGGGTGTAATAGAATCGTTGCAGAAAAGAAGAACATATTACCAGATTGACAAAAAGCTTCCAGTCAGCGAGGAGAAGGTTGTCGAGACCATTCAGGAGGCTGTGAAGCTTGTGCCGGATGCTTTCAATATGAAGAGCCAGAGAGTGATTGTCGCCCTTGGAGAAAAGCAGAATCAGCTCTGGGATACGGTCTATGATGTATTCGGCGGGAAGGTCTCCAGAGAGAAGATCGATGGGTTCCGGGCAGGCGCCGGAACCGTGCTCTACTTCACAGATGAATCGGTCGTGAAGACACTTCAGGAGAAGTTTCCGCTGTATGCGGCGAACTTTCCGGTCTGGGCACAGCAGTCCAACGGAATGCTTCAGATTTCGATCTGGTCTGCGCTCCGCGAGTTTGAAATCGGAGCGAATCTTCAGCATTACAATCCGGTGATCAACGAAGCGGTACGGAAGCTGTTCGATGTACCGGAGGACTGGAAGCTCATCGCGCAGATGCCGTTCGGCGGCATCGTGGAGGAGCCGGGGAAAAAGGATGATGAGGAAATCGGCAGGAGAGTCCGTATTGCAAGGTAAGCAGGCGGATGGATGAGCGCCGGCCCAGCGCCGGACAACAGAAAAGAAAAAAGGGAGGGAGTCTTCGGAAAACCGAAGGCTCCCTCCCTTTTTCTGGGGCAGGACAGGTACCGTGAGGCAGGAACGCCGGTCTGGGTCGAGAACGCCGCCTGGCTGCGGCTGCCTTTTCCGGGAAGAAGTCCGTCCGACGGAGGGAAGTCTTGCATATCCAGGAAAGATTGCGGCTGCTCCTGAAAAATCGAAAAACTGGCGATGTGCCTATATATATGATAAATATTTGTGCAACATACACACATATCCGAACGAAACAATAACAAATAATAAAAAATACGATAAAACCAATTGATAACAATAAGAATATGCCCTATAATACGCTCAAATCAACTGCAGAAGATTGGTACCCATCGTTTCACCGCTAAAACAAGCAGGAGGGACATATGAACAAAAGAGTCTTGGCAGGTATCTTGTCGATGGTGATGGTTTCTGGGATGAGCGCGGTTCCGGCGCTGGCTGATGATGCAGGACAGGAGCTGGATGTCGCGGTCAACGCGGAGGTCAAAACACTGGTTCCGTGGGCAGCTTCCGAGAGCCAGGCTTTCCTTGTGATGAACCAGGCACAGGAAGGACTGTTCCGGATGGATGCTGACAATGTTCCGCAGCCGGCGCTTTGCGACAAGTACGAGCTTTCAGATGACAAGCTGACCTACACGTTCCATCTGAGAGATGGCATCAAGTGGAGCAACGGAGAATCAATCACGGCGCAGGATTTTGTCTACGCATGGCTGAAGCAGATGAGCGCGGACGCAACCAACGGATACAGCTTCCTGATGACGGACTACATCGTCGGCGGACAGGAATACAATGAAGGAAGCGGTTCAGAGGACAAGGTGGAGGTCAAGGCAGTCGATGACAAGACCCTTCAGGTCAAGCTGAAGAACCCGACGCCGTATTTCCTCGGACTTACTACAATGTCGATGTTCTTCCCGGTCAGCCAGAAATTCTGCGAAGCCCAGGGAGACCAGTTTGATGTGACGCCGGATAACATGCTGTTCTCAGGACCTTACAAGATTACAGAGTACGATCCGGCAGTCGGTGCGACATTTGTCAAGAATGATCAGTACTGGGATGCGGACAACGTCGCGATCGAGAATGCGAAGGTCCGTGTCATGAAGGACTCCGCAGCAGCCCTGAATGCCTACAAGGCAGGAGAGTTGTCCCAGGTTGAGATCACAGGAACGGATGTCGCGGCGAACAAGGACAATCCGGAATTTTCCCAGCTGACCGATTTCAGAACCAACTATCTGCAGTTCAACTTGACCGATCCGGTCATGAGCAACGTGGATATGCGCAAGGCGATCTCCCTTGCGATCGACCGTAAGACGCTTGTCGACAGCATCCTCGCGGATGGCTCCGCTGCCGGGACCGGACTGATTGCGGATGGAATGGCGGGCGATGGGACCAAGACCTTCAGAGAGCTGAACGGTGATGTCTCTCCGTACGATCCGGAGATGGCGAAGGAGTGCTATGACAAGGCGGTCAAGGAGCTTGGCGCCGATGCTCCGAAGGAAGTCACGCTCCTGATCGGCGATGACAGTGTCATGAAGACCGTTGCAACCTTCATTCAAAGCCAGCTGGAGCAGAACCTTGGCCTGAGCGTCAAGATCGACACAAAGACGATGCAGGGCCGCGGCGAGCAGATGGATGCAAACAATTACCAGTTCGGCTTCACAGCATGGGGCGCTGACTATGACGATGCGATGACGTACCTGGATCTGTGGACGAACGGAACACCGTACCGTGGAAACTACAAGAATGACGACTACAACAAACTGATCGCAGATGCGAAGTCCCAGACGGATGACAAGGCGAGACTGCAGGATATGCTTGATGCTGAAAAGCTTCTCGTTGAGACAGACGCGGTGGTGGCTCCGATCTACCACAGAGGGCATGCGGTTCTGACCAAGTCCAACCTGAAGGATCTGGTCAGCCACCCGATCGGTGTACCGATGGAATTCAAGTACGCACACTTTGAGTGACTCGGGCGGCTGCATGCCGCAGAGTCCCGGCTTCGGGACATGAATGTTTACCAGATTCAACATCGCCCGACGACTTGCCTCGACGGGACATCATGAGAGGGCGGTGTTGATCAATCAGGCTGCATGGAAATTAACATGCAGCCTGATTTATATCAGAATCATGCGGAAGGAAGGCGGCTCATGGCTCGCTACGTTGTTAAAAGACTGATCTATATTGTGGTCACGCTCTGGGTGATCACGACCTGCACATTTTTCCTGATGAAGAAGCTGCCCGGGACGCCATTTGACCCGGAGCGGTTTGCTTCCATGCCGCAGGCGCAGCAGGAGAAGGTGCTGGAGATGTACGGGCTGAACGACCCGGTTCCGGTCCAGTACGTGAAATATCTCGGAAATATGCTGCGCGGTGATCTCGGGACATCCTTTACCTATGTCAACCAGCCGGTTACCGGCATCATCACGTCCAGACTCGGACCTTCCTTTCTCATCGGTGCGCAGGCGGTCCTGATCGGACTGGCCATCGGGCTGATTCTCGGAATCCTGGCAGCCTGGCACCACAACAGCGGAATTGACGCCATCACGATGATCATCGCGGTGCTGGGCGTCTCTGTCCCGAACTTTGTCATGGCGGCGCTGCTTCAGTACTTTGTCGGACTGAAGTGGGGAATCCTGCCGATCGGATTCTGGACAAACTGGAAGTGTTCGATTCTTCCGACGATCGCACTCTCCTTCAGCGCCACTGCGATGGTTGCCCGGTTCATGCGGACGGAGATGCTCGATGTTCTCAACCAGGACTACATCGTGACCGCGAAGGCGAAGGGCCTCAGCCAGATGCGGATCCTGATGTTTCATGCGATCCGGAATTCCATCATACCGGTTGTCACCATCCTCGGACCAATCGTCATCAACCTGATGACAGGTTCCCTTGCGGTGGAGAGCGTATACAGCATCCCGGGAATCGGCAGCCTGTTTGTCGACTGTATCAAGGGAAATGATTATCCCGTGATCATGGGCATCACGGTATTCTACGCTTCGTTTTATATGCTGGTGATCCTGCTTGTCGACATCATCTATTCACTGATCGACCCGCGCATCCGGCTTTCAAAGGAACAGGAGGATTGAGATGACCAATGATTGTGTAAAGGACTCCATGTTCCGAAAGGTGAAGGTGGATGAAGCGGAGAGGGAACACCTTGACGCGCCGATGACATCGGTGCTGGCGGATGCCTGGTACAGGCTCAGGCAGAACAGGGCGGCTGTGGCGGCATTGTTTATTCTGGCAGCGATTGTTCTTCTGGCGATCTTTGCGCCGGTGTTTTCTCGCTATTCTTTCAAGGAACCGGATTACAATGCAATCTTTGCGCTTCCGGACAAGGCCCACATCTTCGGCACAGACCAGTTCGGCCGGGATCTCTGGGTGCGGTGCTGGATGGGCTGCAGAATCTCCCTGATGATTGCGGTGGTCGCGGCGTTGGTCGATATCTTCATCGGCGTGACCTATGGCGCCGTCTCCGCTCTGTTCGGTGGACGCGTGGATGCCATCATGCAGCGGATCATCGAAGTCCTGGTTGGAATTCCGAGCCTGATCATTGTGATTTTGTTTCTGATGGCATTTCCGGCGGGCGTCGGGACGATCATCGCGGCACTTTCCATAACCGGATGGGTCAACATGGCACGTCTGGTCCGGGCGGAGATCCTGAAACTCAAGAACCAGGAATTTGTCCTGGCTTCCAGGGTACTGGGGACAAGCAGCAGAGGGATCATTCTGCATGACCTGGTGCCGAACGCGGTGAGTGTCATCGTTATCAACGTCATGTTTACCATTCCGAGCGCAATCTTTACGGAAGCTTTCCTGAGCTTCATCGGGATCGGCCTTGCGGAACCGCAGGCGTCCCTCGGTGTCCTGATCAACAATGGCTACCAGGTGCTTCAGAATTTCCCCCATGTGATGATCTTTCCGGCGATCATCATTATTCTGATCATGGTGTGCTTCAGTATCCTCGGAGATGGTCTCAGGGATGCCCTGGATCCGCAGATGAGCAGGTGAATCAGATGGAAAATGTACTCGAAGTAAAGAATCTCGTCGTGGATATCCGGACGCAGAAAGGCATCATCCATGCAGTCCGGGGTGTTTCCTTCAGTCTCAGACAGGGGGAGACCCTCGCAGTTGTAGGGGAATCCGGCTGCGGAAAGTCCATGACGATGAAGGCAGTGATGCAGATCCTGCCAAAGAATGCGAAGATTTCAGACGGTCAGGTGCTGTTTCACGGGAAGGACTTGAGCAAGTATTCGGACAGACGCATGGAAAAGCTGCGTGGATCCGATATCTCCATGATCTTTCAGGACCCGATGACCTCTCTGAATCCGACAATGAAGATCGGAAAGCAGATTGAGGAGGTTCTGAAGCTGCACCGCAAGGGGATGACGCCGGACGAGCGCAGGAAGCGTGTCGTGGAGCTGCTTGAACTGGTCGGCATCTCCAATCCCGAGACCCGGTACGGGCAGTATCCGCATCAGCTCTCGGGCGGGCAGCGCCAGAGGGTTGACATTGCGATGGCACTTGCCTGCGATCCGGATGTGCTGATCGCGGATGAGCCTACGACAGCGCTGGACGTGACCATTCAGGCCCAGATTCTCGATCTGATGCGGGAGCTTCAGAAGAAGGTCCGGACATCGATCATCATCATCACGCACAACCTGGGCGTTGTAGCGAACATCGCGGACAGAGTCGCTGTTATGTACGGCGGAAAGATTGTCGAGACAGGAGATGTAAGGGATATCTTCTATTCACCGGCGCACGAATACACGAAGGCCCTCCTCGATTCGATCCCCGGAGCCGGAGACAAGGAAAGACTTCATCCGATCCCGGGGACACCGCCTGGACTGATGAAGCCGCCGGCCGGCTGCCCATTTGCGGCGAGATGCCGTCAGACGATGGAGGTCTGTGAGAAGTTCATGCCGGAGTTCTATGATCAGGGAGCAGCACACAAGGCGGCATGCTGGATGCTCGACTCCAGAGCGAAGGAGGAGTAAGCGTGGGAACAGAACAGACACCTTTTCTGGAGGTACGGCACCTGAAGAAGTATTTCCATGTCGGACGGGGTAAAGTGCTCCGGGCTGTGGATGATGTCAGTTTTCATATCAATAAGGGAGAGACCTTCGGACTGGTCGGAGAATCGGGTTGCGGAAAGTCCACCCTCGGCCGGACGGTGATTCACCTGTACGAACCGACTTCCGGAGAGATTACCTTTGACGGCATCAAGGTCGAGGAGGAAACTTCACAGGAGCAGCGCCATCTTCTGACGAGACGGGTGCAGATGATCTTCCAGGATCCGTATGCGTCTCTGAATCCGAGAAGAAAGGTCATCGACATCGTGGCGGAGGGGATGGATGCTCACCACTTGTATGCTTCTGAGGAGGAGCGCAGGGAGGCAGTGATCCGGCTTCTGGAGCGTGTGGGACTTCAGAAGGAGCATGCGGACCGCTTCCCACACGAGTTTTCCGGCGGGCAGCGCCAGCGCATCGGGATTGCGCGTGCACTTGCCGTTCAGCCTGATTTCATCGTCTGTGACGAGCCAATCTCCGCGCTTGATGTCTCAATCCAGGCGCAGGTGGTCAATCTGCTCGAGGATCTTCAGAAAGAACATGGTCTGACCTACCTGTTCATCGCACATGATCTGTCCATGGTCCGCCACATCAGTGACCGGATCGGAGTCATGTACATGGGCGCGCTGGTTGAGGTGGCGCCGGCTGAGGAACTGTTCGAAAATCCGATGCATCCGTACACGCAGGCACTGCTCTCTGCAATCCCGCTGCCGGACCCGGATGTGGAAAAGAAACGCTCAAGGATCATGCTGAATGGTTCCGTACCCAGCCCGATTTCACTTCCGGAGAATGAATGCCGGTTCTGCAGCCGCTGTCCGGTGAAGAGTGATGCCTGCAAAAAGAGCCGTCCGGAGCTGAGAGAGCTAAGGCCAGGGCACTATGTCGCCTGCCATGAGACAGACTGAGAGACTTCTATGGGATGGTCAGGAGCAGAGAAGTGACCGTGAGACTTGAAAACAGCCTGTCAGAAAGATACCGGAAGGAGATCTGAGATGTATCAGTTTGACCGCACAGCTTATGAGAAAAGGATGAAATGGTTCACCGAAGCCAGATTCGGGATGTTCATCCACTACGGACTTTACAGCATTCCGGCACGGGGTGAGTGGGTCATGAGCGATGAGGAGATGTCCGATGACCAGTACCGGAAATACTTTGACGCCTTTGACCCATGTGATCTGGATATGAGACAATGGGCAAAAGCAGCGAAAGATGCCGGGATGAAATATATGGTCATGACGGCAAAGCACCATGATGGCTTCTGCCTCTATGACTCAAAGTACACGGATTTCAAGTCTACCAACACTGCCTGCCATCGTGACCTGATTCGGGAGTATGTCGATGCTGTGCGGGAACAGGGGCTGAAGGTCGGACTCTATTTTTCTCTGATCGACTGGCGGCATCCGGATTTTCCGCATTACAAGGATCGTCAGCACCCGATGAGGAACCATCCGGAGTGCGGGAATGAAGGACGTGATTTTGACCGCTACCTGAAGTACATGCATGCACAGGTGCGGGAGCTGATGGAGAATTACGGGAAGATCGACCTTCTCTGGCTCGATTTCTCGTATGATGGCCTGAGAGGAGAAGCCTGGAAGGCCACTGAGCTGGTGTCGATGATCCGGAGCCTTCAGCCGGATATCATCCTGAACAACAGACTGGAGGTCAGCGGAGAGGGTTTCGGCTCACTTGCGGAAGGCCATCCGACGCCTTACCATGGCGATTTTATCACGCCGGAGCAGATGATCCCGCCTGCAGGACTGAAGGATCCTTCCGGGAACAGCCTCGTGTGGGAGGCCTGTGTGACCATGAACGGACACTGGGGCTACTGCGCGCAGGATCATTTCTTCAAACCATCCTCCATGCTGGTCAGAAAGCTGGTGGAGTGTGTGTCAAAGGGCGGGAACATGATCCTGAACGTCGGGCCGGACGCAAAAGGCAATTTTCCAAAGGAGTCTGTCCGGATCCTTCACGAGATCGGAAGCTTCATGCGGGAAAATGGAGACAGTATTTACGGCTGCGGGGCCTGTGCGGCAAGGCCGGAGGGGATGTATCGACTGACCCGGAAGGGCAGCAGGATCTATGTCCATATCTTTGAGAATACCATCGGACCTTTCCCGGTTCCGGGAATCCCCAAGAATAAAGTAAAGGGTGTCCGGCTTCTCCGGGACGGGTCGGAGGTAAAGATTTCCACCTCCTGGGTGCACAGTGACTATCCGGATATCCTGTTTGCGGATCTGGGACCGGACCCGGTGCTTCCGGATCAGACCGATACGGTTCTGGAGCTGGAACTGGAGGCATGACAGAAAGAGGGAGAAGATGTTTACGGAGGAGCGGCAGCAGAAGATTCTTGAGAGCCTGCGCGAGAGCGGGAAGGTTCGGGTTCGCGATCTGAGCGAGCGCTTCGGCGTGACGGATGACTGTATCCGAAAGGACCTGAAGACGCTGGAGAACGCCGGAAGTCTGAAGCGCATCTACGGCGGGGCGCTGCTCTCCAGAGACTATACCTTGAATCGTGAGGTTGTCCAGAGGAGGACGGTTCACACAGAGGAGAAGAAGATCATCGCGGCAAAGGCTGCCGCCCTGATTCGTCCAGGGGAGACGCTTTTCCTGGATGTCTCGACAACAAATGTCCTGATTGCGCAGAATCTGGTGGAATCGGGAATCAAGGTTCGTGTTGTGACAAACATGATCGATATCCTGGAGGAGCTGGTGAAGTCACCTTCCATTACGCCGATCGCGACGGGAGGAAGGATGCATACGAGCGTCAACGGCTTCATTGGGATCGAGGCTGCAGCGGCAATCCAAAGCTACAGCTTTGATCAGGGATTTTTCGGCTGCTGCGGGATTGATGCGACAGATTCCGACTATTCGCTGACAACACTCGGCGCGGAGGACGGGCTGACAAAGCGCGCTGCCCTGAAGGCTTCGAGGCATAAGTATGTCCTGATGGAACACCAGAAGTTTGATTCGAACGAATGCTACAAGTATGCGAAGCTGGATGATATTGATGCGATCATCACCGATGAGGAACCCAATCCTGAGATCCAGGAGCTGATCGAATCGGTCGGCGTCGATATTATTTGAAGGAGCCGATATGAAAAGGACGAAATTGGAAGTCTGTGTAGATAGTGTGGAGTCTGCCCTGGCGGCATCTCGCGGCGGGGCGGACAGGCTGGAGCTCTGCGGATGCCTGCCGATGGGCGGCACAACGCCGGAGCTCTCTCTTTACAGAGCCGTCAGGCACTGCACGGATCTTCCGGTGCGCGTTCTGATTCGTCCGCGCGCCGGGGACTTCTGCTATAGCGCGTATGAGTTCGGAATCATGTGTGATGCAGTTGCCCTGTTCCGGGAGGAAGGGGCGGATGCGGTTGTAACCGGCTGTCTGACGCCGGAGGGAGACGTCGATCTGGAGCGGATGAAGCGGCTCCGGGAAGCGGCTGGGACGATGGATATGACCTTTCACCGCGCGTTTGACATGGTGAAGGATGCCGGACAGGCGCTCCGGGATATCGTGTCACTCGGCGGGATCTCGACGATCCTGACATCCGGCCAGGCGCCGGATGTGGAGAAGGGCATCGGAAATCTGAAGACCATCATTGCCAGTGCGGACGGAAGGCTGGATATCATGCCGGGCGGCGGTGTCAATTCCAGAAATCTGAAGCATCTGGAAGAGGAGCTGCATGCGCCGGTCTACCATATGTCCGGGAAGATGGCGGTATCCAGCCGTATGATCTACCGGAATCCTGCGGTGAGCATGGGCGAGGACAGCAGCTCTGAATACAGAATCTGGAGGACAGACGAGGAAGAAGTCCGGAAAGCAAGGGCGATTCTCGGATAACGGAAAGAGGACAGGCATCATGTTGTTTACGGAGAAAATGGATCTTCAGGTTCATAATCGTTTTCTGGAGAGAAGAGGCAGGCTGAAGTCTTGCATGGCGCATGCAGGAGCACAGGAGCGCAGCCAGGCTGACAGCTGCGCGTTAACCGGATTTCCGTCGGACGGATATCTGGGGAGACTGGATTCAGATGTTCGTACTGCGCTGGAATTTCTGTATGCCTGGATGCCAATCTCTGATGTGATGATGTACCCGGCTGAGACGTATCTGGATTTTGCGCGCCGCGGCGTTTGGCTGAGAAAGAAAAGATGCCAGGTTGCAGCACTCCCGGCTGATTTCTTCGGGGAGTATGTACTGTTTCACCGTGTCAACAATGAGGAGATTCGGCCGTGCCGGGAGCTGTTTGGAGAGCAGCTGGATCGCCGTCTGTATGAAGGAAGGGATAAGCCAAGGACGGAGGAGGAATGCGCGCTGGAAATCAACCGCTGGGCGGCGGAAAACGGAACGTATCACAGCGACGATATCCGGACGATCTCGGCGGAAGCCTTCTACAGAAGAGGATATGGCCGCTGCGGGGAGGAATCCGTCTTTGTGGTGAATGCCATGCGTGCTGCAGGAGTGCCGGCGCGGCAGGTCTACGCGCCATGGTGGGCACACACGGACGACAACCATGCCTGGGTGGAGGTCTGGGTCTCAGGCCGCTGGCAGTTTCTCGGCGCCTGTGAGCCGCAGTCTGTCCTGAACCAAGGATGGTTCAACAGAGCCTCCTCCAGAACCATGCTGGTCAGGAGCAGAGCCTATACAAAGGGTGCGTTTCTGAAGGATGAGGACATCATCGGGACGGACGGCTGCGTGACGGAATGTAATCAGACAGCCAGGTACAGAGAGGTCAGAAAAATCCAGGTGCAGGTTGCAAAGGAAGTCATTTCGTCAGGGCAGGCAGGCAGAAAGCCGGATGTGTCAGGGCAGTCTGTACCAGCTCAGTCTGTGTCAGCCCGGTCTTTGACGGAGAAAAGGGCCGGAGAGGCGGAAAGAGCCGTCGAGGTTGAGCTGCAGGTCTATAACGAAGGCTCCTGGAAGACCCTGACCCGGAAAAAAACAGACGAAGATGGACATATGAGCTTTTCTACCGGCGACGGGATGCTCCGGATCCATCCGCTCAGCAATGCGCTCAAGGATGCATTCCTGCAGGCTGGAAGCGGCGATGCAGAGGTCAGGCTGGCGACAGCAGACTGCAGCCCGGACGGTCACAACCTGGACAACGATTATGATGAAGGCTGGCAGCAGATTGAGTACGCGGCACCGACCGAGGAGCCTGTCTTCTATCCGCAGGCAGACGCCGGGCAGAGGACAGCGGACAGCGCGTTCCTGGAGAGGGCAGCGGAAATCCGGAACGAGCGGACGAAGGATTGGGAAGCATCTGGGACAGCTTTCCTCAGGAATGCTCTCGTGACACCGGAGCAGGCGCTTGTGAAGAAAACAGTGCTCTCTTCACTCAGTGAAAAAGATCTGACCGACTGTAGGGAGGAGATCGTCCGGGGACACCTTTCAGCAGTTATTGAGAATGGTTTAAAAGGAACATTATCGGATTCGGAGGTTGTCGGTCTGCGCATCGGGAATGAAGTCCTGAGCAGCTGGTTTGAGGAAGTTTCGGCATTTCTCGGTAAGGAACGGATCACGTACTTTTCAGTACATCCGGAAGAGATCTGGGATTTTGTGAACAGTCATGTCCATGAACTGCCGCAGGAAGACTTCGGAGAACTGATTATGACGCCCGGAGCAGCGCTGGGAAGTGGTGTCTGCAATCAGAACTCCAGAGAGGTGCTGGCGGTGGCTGTCGCTCGTGTCTGCGGGATCCCCGCAAGAATCCGGGAAGACGATGGAACAGCAGAATACCGGGTATCGGCAAGCTGGTCAGAAAAAGGAGCATCCTCGGCGCAGGCGAAATATCTTCCGTTCGACAGCTCCCGGAGGGAGACATCCTGCCTGACCCTGCGCACAGGCGATGAAACAGATGTCAAATATGAGACCACCTGGGGGCTGACCCGGCTCTCCGATGAAGGTAAGCCGGATCAATTCCTCGCCCTGAGGGACAACTGGAATCATGGGCGCATGGACATTCCGCTTGTACCGGGACGGTACTGCCTGGTTACCGCACAGCGGCTTCCGAATGGCAATGCGCACGTATTGGAATGCCATATCCGGGCGGAGGCGGGCAGAAATGTTGATATCAGTCTGAAGATGCAGCAGATCCGCCCGGAGGAGATGTTTGTCTCTGTCGACATGACGCCGCTTCATCTGAGAGTGGACAATGGGGAATCTGTCCGGCAGCAGAACGGAAAGAAGAGGCTGTACATCTGGCTGGCCCCGGGGCAGGAACCGACGGAGCACATCCTGAACGAAATGCTGGATAACGCGGAGTCGTATGAGCGGATTGCGCCTGCAATTTCGCTGATCACTGATACACCGACGCAGAAGGAGCAGAGACTGGTCCGGAAGGTGACAGATCGTTTTCCATCGATTCAGTGCTGCTATGCAGAGGAGCCGTCGGAGAGGGAAATGCTGATGCGCAGCTTTTATCTGGATCCGGGACAGCTTCCCTTCATCTTTGTGACAGACAGAAGCGGACATGGCATCTTTTCAGCAGGGGGCTATCAGGTCGGGACAGGACGCCTTCTCATCCAAATCATGAACCTGTGAAGGAGGGATGTTTTGGACAGCAGACAGTACAGCAACAGAGATTTCAGTATCGAGAACTTTGACATCAAAAACCTCAACACCAAAGATCTTGCCGACAAAGGCCGTCACTCTACTGACGATACAGGGAGTGTGGGCAAACGCAGCACCCCCGTGCAGCATGCATCGGCTGGCAGTAAGGCTCAGGAACCGGGCGTGATGACTGGACAGAGGCTTTTACAGTGGATGAAAGCACTTGATCAGCCAAGGCCTGCCGGAAGCAGCGTGGAGAGGAAAGCTGCAAGCTATATCGCGAAGACCATCCGTGCGGCAGGCGGGGAGCCTGAGACGGAGTCATTCCCGATCTGGCTCTGTAAGCAGGCAGCTGCGCTGACAGTGTCCGGCAGCAATTCCGAGACTAGTGTTCTTCATATCCCCGTGCTGGCGTATGACAGACCGGTTCGGCAGAGTGGTCATCCGGATATGTCGTTGGACACGTACGCGTGCGCTGATCAGGCGGCACCACAGAGGCAGGCTGACGCATCCGTGGGGCAGGCGGCAGAGTGGGCGAAGACAGACGACCCAGTGTGGAATGAGGAACCTGAGCGGCTTGAAGCAGCCGGGCCGCTTCTGTATGTCGAGGATGGCGGTCCCCATGCGCTGTCGATGGCAGAAGGCTGCATTGTCATGCTGAATGAAACTGTCAGCTCTGACTTGTATAGAAAACTATCTGAGGCAGGCGCTGTGGCGTATCTCACAATCACGGGGACGCTCATTGACGCCGGGCAGGACAGGCTTCCGGCAAGACGGCGGATCAGCCGCGGCGAGGAGAGAACAATCCCCGGCGCGACGATTCATTGCCAGGATGCATCGATGCTGATCGAAAAGATGGCAGCGGATGAGACTCAGAAGCTGCTTCCATTCCCCGGAAGCGGCCGAAATACCAGAGCAAGACTGACGGTCGACAGCAGCATCGTCCGGAAAACCTCGCAGAATGTCTGCGTTTCTGTCAGCGGAAAGACAGACAGGAGGGACTATGTACTCCTGACCGCTCATTATGATTCCGTACCGGAAGGACCGGGGGCGTATGACAACCTGGCAGCGTGCAGTGTTCTGGTGGAACTGTACAGACGCTTCCGCCTGCACCCTGCAGACAGAGAAGTTCGCTTCGCCTGGCTTGGAGCTGAAGAACAGGGGATGTTAGGAAGCTATGCATACGTTCGGCGTCACGAATCAGAGCTGGATGCGTGTCTGGCAGACATCAATATTGACCTTTCCGGGCAGGCAATCGGATCAGATGTCATCGGCGTGACAGGAAGCGATTCATTTGCATCAGAGATCAGGGAATTTCTTGAAGAATATGGAAGTGACGCGGAGGTCAGGCAGAGCATCTGGTCTGGTGACGCCAACACATTTGCCTGGAAAGGCGTTCCAGCCCTTACATATGACAGAGATGGGTTTGGCATGCACACCTGCCACGATGAACAGCGATTTCTGTCCGCGTGGGAACTTGGGAGAGAGGCGGACCTGATAGAAGCGATGGTGCGGAGGCTTGCAGACCGCGAAGTCTTTGCCTCTGAGCGGAAGTTGCCAGGGGAGATGGAGCAAGAGCTGCAGAGGTTATTCGCGGAATACTGATCAACAGATATGTATGACAGAAATCATCAATCGTCGTACTCAATCAAGAGAGCCATGCATCCTCAATATCGATGCATGGCCCTTTGTATTTTCTGGAGAGTTACTCAGAGAAGAATTCGACAATCGTGTGAATGGCTGTGTCCATAAGCTTTGGATTGCGGAAGGGGTGATCTGCGCCCTCGACCGGAACCAGCTCGATCACGTTGTCCTCGCAGAACTTCTCTGAATCACTGATCGGAACCATCTCATCGGCTGTTCCGTGGATGACGATCATGCTGTCCGCCCAGTCAAAATATTCATATTTGCGGACATCGCTCGCTGCCAGCTCATCAAAGAGGGACTTGTCGACCTTGAACTTCCGGTCAAGGCCGATCATCACTTCCTTGCCTTTCTCCAGCTTCTCGAGATCAGTGTCTTTCACATTCTTCAGCATCAGGTCGTGCATCCGGATGCCGGGTGCGCGGAGTGCAGTTTTTTCAAATGGGTTCCCGACTTCTGCGATGTATTTCAGAGTCAGGTAGCCGCCGAAGCTGACGGAATAATTGAAGAGCGTTTTGGCCTGCAGCGTATTTTTTGCATAGTCTGTGACAAGCGTCAGGTACAGCATGCAGTCTTTCAGCTCGAGCTTTTTTCTTGCGTCCTGCCCATGGCAGGGCCAGTCGAAGGCGATCACGGCGTCCGCCTTATGCTTTGACAGATACTTTTCCGCGAAACGGGTGATATTTGCAACGTCCTTGCTGCTGCCGTATCCGTGTGTACAGATGATGACGCGATCATGTGTACGGCTGTCCTCTTCCACCAGCATACGGCAGCGGACGGAAGCGCCATTTTCGTTGATATCAAAATGTTTTTCTTTCATGAAGACCCGGTCTTTCCTTTATAAATGCATATTTCTGAAAGTGTCCGGGAAGCATTGTATCACAGATCCTGACTGATAAAGAATTTCTTTCGCGCAGCCCTTCGATTCCTGCTTTGTGCTGAGGAGACTAGTTGAAGTTATTTGGCATCTGAAATATGATTTATTCAGGATAAATAGACATGCCAGATGAATGGGCATGCCGCGGGGAAGAGACATCAGGTAAACTGGGAGGAAGGGTATGCTGACATATCATCTGGATACAGGGGCTGGACCGCTCTACAAGCAGCTTTATGACTGTATGAAACAGGATATTGAGAATGGAAGGCTTTCCTCCGGGGAAAAGGTGCCATCAAAGCGGACACTGGCACGGAACCTGGGGATTAGTACGATCACGGTGGAGACTGCCTATAGTCAGTTGATCGGGGAGGGTTATCTGTATACGCTTCCGAAGAGGGGATATTACGTCTCAGATCTGGCGGGCATGCACAGGTTTCGGAGCGGTATGAAGACTGGCCAGTCTGCAGAAACGGATGCTGACCGAACGAAGACTGCATTTGCAAGCCGTGCACATGAAAAAAATGCCAGTATGTTTGAACGGAGAATTGCTTCAGAAGAGGCTGAACCGGCGGAATGCAAGGACGCCGGCATGAAAGCTGGCAAGATTTGGTTTGACTTTTCCTCCAACCGGACGGCAGCGGCGGATTTTCCGTTTTCCATCTGGGCGAAATGCATGCGGGAGACGATCTCGATGCGCGAACAGGAGCTGATGGAGGTATCCCCGAGCGGCGGTGTGGAAGCGCTCCGCCTTGCCATCGCAGATCACCTGGCATCCTTCCGGGGCATGTCGGTCGATCCGGCACAGATCATCATCGGAGCGGGGACAGAGTATCTGTACACACTTCTGATTCGTCTGCTGGGGCAGGACAAGGTGTATTGCATTGAAAATCCTGGATACCGGAAGCTTCTGGCAATTTACAGGAGCAGCGGCGCGGCGTGTCGGTTTGCGGATGTCGACAGCCAGGGCATGATTGTCGGTCAGCTGAGGGAGAGCGGCGCCGATATTGCGCATATCAGCCCGACGCATCATTTCCCGACAGGGGTCACGATGCCGGTCAGCAGACGCTATGAGATACTCGCCTGGGCAAGCGAATCGGAAGAACGATATATCATCGAGGATGACTATGACAGTGAATTCAGAATCAAGGGCCATCCGATGCCGTCACTCCAGAGCATTGACCCGGCCGGAAAGGTGATTTATATGAATACCTTCTCAAAGTCTCTGACCTCCACCATCCGAATCAGCTACATGGTGCTTCCACCCCGGCTGGTCGGAGCGTTTTATCAGAAGCTGGGCTTTTATTCCTGCACCGTCTCGACCTTCGACCAGTATGCTCTGGCAGACTTCATCAGCCAGGGGTATTTTGAGAAGCATATCAATCGGATGCGTCTGTCCTATCGCAGGAGGCGGGAGAAGGTGCTTGTGATCACGAGGGCGCTTTTCAAACCTGAGGAATGTCGGATCATTGAAAATGATTCCGGCCTTCATCTGATTCTGGAGCTTCGAACCGACAGGACGGAGGAAGAGATTCGGAGGGAACTGTTAAAAAAAGGCATCCGGATCAGCAGTGTGGCAGACTATGACATGCGCCACGAAAGCAGATACGGACACCAGTTTATCATCAATTATTCAAGTATGGATCTTGACCGCCTGGAGGAGGCGTACAGAGCGCTTCGGAAGGCGTGTGGTTTTCCTGTTTTATGATGTTTTTTTGAACAGCGCGGTCGAGATATTGAAGGCGTTGTCAGCGCAGCGCTCCAGATCTGTTGTCATATCGGTGAAGACGATTCCGGCCATCGGGTTGCAGTTGCCGTTCATCAGACGCTGTACATGGTTGTTTGTGATCTGGTCATGAAGCTGATCCACCTGGTTTTCGTTCTCAGAGGCTTCCGGAAGCTTTCTGAAGTTTTCTTCGGAGAAGATGTCAATGCACAGCTCGACGCTGCGGACAACCTTCTCCGAGAGCTTTTGAAGATCGGACTTTCCGGCGGGTGACAGCTTGTCATTCTGTTCATCCAGTTTCTGGCGGAATTCGATGATGTTTTCAGCCTGGTCCCCGATGCGCTCAAAGTTCATGGCGATCACCATCAGCTTTGAGGCACGGAAGGCATCTGCGTCTGTCAGGTCGAGCGATCGGGTCTCCATGAGCCGGTCTGAGATCGCCTGACAGAGATAATCGATGATGGACTCGGTGTCTTCCACCTGATTCATCAGCTTCTGTGTATTTCCGTCTTCAAAGAAGCACTGGAGCGACAGCTTCAGATTGTCGAGGGTCATCTCCCCCATTCTCCTGCATTCCAAGACTGCCTGCCGAATCTGGACGGAAGGCAGGGTTGATTTCGCGGAATTCAGGTACAGTAGTTTCTTGCCTTCCAGCATCCTTGTCTCTTCCGGAAGCCGGGGAATCATCAACTCTGCCAGCTTTACGATCAACCCTGAAAATGGAGCCAGGACCAGAACGGAAAAGATTGCAAAGATCGTATGCGTGTTTGCGATCTGGCGGCCGATGTTATTCGGGGACAGTCTGCAGATCAGATCCAGAACCTGCGGGAAGATGCTGATGATGGTCAGAAGAAGCGCTGCCCGCAGCAGGTTGAATACGAGATTCAGCACAGCGGACCGCTTTCCGTTCCGATTCGTGGTCAGTCCGGCCAGCAGGTTTGGGGTGACAGAACCGATCGCGGCTCCGATCAGCAGGTATACGGTCGTGCGATAATTCAGGATGCCTTGTACGGCGAAGGTCTGAAAGATGACAGTGGACGAAGAAGAGCTTTGCAGAAGAGCTGTGAAGGCAATTCCAAACAGAACAGCCAGGACAGGGTTCGACAAGCCAGCAAGAAACTGCTCAAACTGAACGCTCTGCGAAAGCGGTTTGATTGCGTCTTTGATCAGTCCGACGCCGACAAACAGCATTCCGAAGCCAAGAATGATCATTCCGACGGATTTCACCTTTTTCCTGGACATAAAGAGGTACATCACGCAGCCGATGAACAGCAGAAGCGGGGCGAACGCTGTCAGGTCGAACGCAGTGATCTGTGCCGTAATGGTTGTACCGATATTGGCGCCCATGATGACGGCGATGGCTTCCTTCAGATTCATCAGACCTGAGTTTACAAAGCCGATCACCATCATATCTGTAGCAGAAGAGCTCTGGATCAGAACGGTTACGCCCGTTCCCAGCAGGATGCCACGGATTTTATTGGACGTTGCATGCTCCAGAATTGTTCGGACCTTGTCTCCGGCAGCGCTCTGAAGGCCGGACGACATCAGCGTCATTCCAAGAAGGAACAGCCCGACACCGCCCAGGAGGGCAAAGAAATCGGCAATACTCATAGCACAGTACTCTCTTTTCTGTATGTAATCTATGTAAAGTATATAAATATTATGTAAAGCAGGTAAATTATATGAAGGAATACGTAAGGATTAGGCCACGATTTATCAATAAATTTGCCACAGACTCATTATACTAAAGGTGCAGGTGACAATCAACATCGGGTTCAGCTGACCGGCCTGAAGCGGTGGCTGAAAGCACAGGAAGGCAGCGTTTTGAAGAGATTGTGAAGATTTCGGAAGGCTCCTTGACAGACGGTATGAAACCTTATAGATTAAGCCGCAAAGGGTGCTGAATAACCTTTTTAGGAGCGTGATCCTCATGACAGCTTATTTCAAAAAGCAGATGGATAAAGAGTCGAACAGGAGAATTGCCGCGGATATTTCGGCTTATGGAAAAGAGGTCATTGATTCAGAGCTGTTTCGCAAGGCATTTGCGCAGAAACATCATACAAACACGACGGTGGGTGAGCACACGCTGAATGTGACGGCCGCTGCACTTCGCATGTGTTATGCGCTTGAGAAGACGGGGCTGAGACTGGATAAAAGAGCGGTGACAATTGGCGCACTGTGCCATGATCTTGGCATCATCGGCCGCTATGAGAAGTTTGAGAACAATCGCATCTGCTGCAGGCTTCATCCGATTGACTCTGTCAGAATTTCAAGGAAACTTGTGCCGGAGATCGACCATAAGACGGAGGAGATTATCCGGTGCCATATGTGGCCGCTCAACGGCTGGATGCCGACGTCGGCGGAAGGATACCTGATCACGGTTGCGGACAAGTACAGTTCTATCCGGGAACTGCTCTACAGACCGGCGCTGCCGCTGCTTCGGCATGAGACGGCCGGGATGATCCTCGGTGCCCTGGTCTGCGGCTCTGTCGGCTGAGAAGGCGGTGTCAGGACAGATTCATCGCCACAACCTTTTGACGCGCGGGATGATCAGCCTGTTCAGGAAGCCGGTCACGATACCGGCACCAAGCCCGGCGAGCATCAGGACGGGAAGGTACCATTTCCAGGGAAAGCCGATTACAACCAGCGTGGCGACAAGAATCTGCCCGCAGTTGTGCAGAACGCCGCCGAGCGCGCTGACGGATACGACACTGAACCTTCCTGTTTTCCTGACCAGCGCCATGCCGAGAATGCTGAGCGCAGTCCCGGCAAGACCATACGAGATACTGAACAGGTTTCCGAACAGAAAGCCGATGATGAGTACGCGCAGGGCGGAGATCACAATGGCTTCCTTCCATCCTGCCAGGTACAGGATGGTCACAATCACGATGTTCGCAAGTCCGAGCTTCATGCCTGGGACAGGCATGGGGACCGGGATAATAGCCTCTACATAGCCGAAAAGCACCGCAAGTGCCAGCAGAAGGCCGGAAGAGGCGACTTTTCGGGCGATTGTATCACCGTGCGACCCCATCGAGATCCCCTCCTTCTGATTCCTTTGCATCGACAATCGATAGAACAATCTTATTAGGCAGGCAGACAATCGTGCCTCCATTCTCGTCGATGGCACTTTCCTGGATACAGATCTGGTCCGGGCAGTCAGCTGATACCATCTTTACTTTCCCGTTCTGAATTCTGCATACGTTTGAGTCATTGATCTCGATTTCCCGGTCTGTTGTCAGAGGATACGTGCCATACTCTTTGCCATCCACCTGGATCAGAAGAGCCGGTGACTTTGGCTTCACAGCTGTGACAATCGGAATGATCAGCAGAATGACGGACAACAGCGCAAGACCGCCAATCAGGAGCAGGTCATTGCGCCGGATCTGTCGGTCAGATCGGCTGTATGCAGTTTTCTCGTCTCTATCGTTCTGCATCATGCTTGTTCCCAAGACCTTCGAAATTGTGAGGCACACTGCTCAGTCGGCTGAGACGGTTTCAATCTCATACCGATCAGATATAAAGGAGTCCTTCAGTCCCTCGCTGATGGTGATGGTCTGGTCGGTGTCAAAGAGTACCATCTCAAACTGGTCGCTATGAGCCTTCCAGAAGGAAATGGCCTTCTCTTTTCCCATCACGCAGAGGGAGGTCGACAGGCCGTCCGCCAGAGCACCATCCTTGCAGATGATGGAGGCAGAGGAAAGGTCATTTTTGACCGGGTACCCGGTCGAAGGATCGATGATATGCGGATACCGCTTGCCGTCCTGATCGACCAGGTAGCGCTCGTAGCCGCCCGAGGTGATGACGGTACTGTCTTCTGAAAGTGTGAGGATGCCGAGAAGCGCACTGGTGTCCGCCGGATCTTCGATGCCGACGCGCCAGGGGCTTCCATCGGGCTTGTTTCCTGTCACCTGAATGTTACCACCCAGATCGGCAAGCCCGCCTGTCAGATGATGCTTCTGATAGATGTCCATGACCGCCTGGGAGGTGTAGCCCTTGGCGATTCCACCGAAGTCAATCTGGACGCCGGAGGGGAGAGTGAGCTTCTTCGTCTCTGGATCATAGATGACCTTGGAGGAGTCGACCAGCGGAAGAAGCGCCTCAATTTCCGCTTTTGTCGGGACATGGCTGATCAGATGCTCACTTGAGGAAAGGGAATCCGCCGCAGCCTCGGTCTGTGTCTGGGCTTCGGTCTGCGCAGAAGCCTCGTGTCCTGGGGCGTTCTCTGTGCTGCTTTCCGTCTCATCTCCGGATTCGCCGAAGAATTCCGTAAATCCCCAGAGCTTCATGATGGGGTAGATGGTGAAGTCAAAAGCGCCGTTCGTTTCCTGATATAACTGAAGGGACAAGTCTGTCAGCGTGGCAGTGTCGTCCGAGAGTGTTCCGCCGCCATCGTGGTTGATCTGCCACACCTCGCTGCCTTTTGTGCCGGTCGAGAGCAGGCTGTCGAGCGAGCGGATTTTTTCCTCTGCTTCATCGAGTGCCGCCCCGGCATCCTTGCCGTAGGCCTTCAGGTTCATGACGGTTGTCATCGCGAAAAGCTGGCGGGTCTGCGGCTCCTCGTTCTGGCCGGCATATGCAGCCGGAGTAAGGGTAGCAGATATAAGCATGCTAAAAGCCATCATGGCACCGATTGCGGCTGGTGTGATGGTTCTCTTCAGGTATTTGAAAGGCATCGGTTCCTCCTGTTATCAGATCGCAGTCACCTGGTCAGTTTAATATGACGATGTGAATACCGAGTGTCTGCCGGAAAAAGATTCTGGTAGAGCAATTGAAAATGCTAATTATTATTTGTATAATATTTCAATTGTGCAAGTCAAGACTATTGACATGATTGGAGGAGGTATTCATGGGTGTGTTGACGTTCAGAGGGGGCGTTCACCCTTATGAGGGCAAGGAGCTCTCAGCGAAAAAGCCCATCGAAAAACTGGATCCCGGACCGGAGCTGGTCTACCTGATGTCCCAGCATATCGGCGCACCGGCAAAGCCAGTGGTTGCAGTCGGTGACCGGGTTCTGAGAGGGCAGATGATCGGGGAGGCAGGGGGCTTTGTCTCTGCGCCGGTCTATGCGTCAGTATCCGGGACCGTGAAGGAAATCGGCACCCGAAAGACCGCAACAGGAGCGCCCGCAACAGCTGTCATTGTCGAAAATGATCAGAAGTACGAGTCTGTTTCATTTGAGGAAGCGAAGCTGGAGAACCTGAGCCGGGAGGAGATTTTGGAGAGAATCCGGAAAGCCGGCGTTGTCGGAATGGGCGGTGCAGGATTCCCGACGGCTGTCAAGCTGGCGCCAAAGGACCCGTCTGTGATTGACCACATCCTGGTCAACGCATCAGAATGTGAGCCGTATCTGACATCCGATTACCGGTGCCTGATGGAGGAGCCGGAGAAGATTGCAGCCGGTCTTGAGGTGATCCTGAAGCTTTTCGGTCCCTCCTGCGAGGGCGTGATCTGTATCGAGGATAACAAGCTGGATGCGGCGGAGGTCATGCGGAACGCTGTATCCGGGAAGAGCCGGATGAGGGTTGCTGTTACAAAGACCAAATATCCGGAAGGTGCAGAGCGTTCTCTGATCAAGGCAGTTACAGGGCGTGAGGTGAACTCTTCCATGCTGCCGGCGGATGCAGGCTGCGTGGTCGACAATGTGCAGACGGTCATCGCCGTCTATGAGGCTGTCATCGAAGGTAAGCCGCTCATGGAGCGTGTCTTTACGATCTCCGGGGATGCGCCGAAGGACCCGAAGAACTTCCGGGTTCCGGTCGGGACGCCATATACAAGAATCATCGAGGCGGATGGCGGATTTCTGGGAAATCCTGAGAAGGTGATATCCGGCGGCCCGATGATGGGATTTGCACTGGCGGATCTGGACGTTCCGGTGACAAAGACCTCCGGTGCACTGACCTGCTTTTTGCATGATCCGGTGAAAAATCTGGAGAGCGGACCCTGTATCCGCTGCGGAAAGTGCATCGAAGTCTGCCCACAGCGGCTGGTGCCGTGCAGACTTCTGGATATCGTTCTGCATGGGGACATGCAGCGGTTCCAGGCTGAGTACGGAATGGAGTGTGTGGCATGCGGCTGCTGCAGCTACAACTGTCCGGCAAAGCGTCCGCTGGCTGTCAACATCAATGCCATGAGAGGCAAGGTGCTGGCGGAGAGAAAGAAGAACAGGAAGTGAGGAAGTTCGGAAATGGGTGAAAAATTGCTTGTGTCACCTTCGCCGCACGTCAGGGCAAAGGGAAAAACGTCGCTGATCATGCTTATGGTGATTGTTGCGCTTCTCCCGTCCTGCGTGTACGGAGTACTGAATTTTGGGATGCACGCCCTGCTGATCCTGGTGCTCTCGACCGGCTCCGCGGTTGCGGCGGAGCTTGTCTATGAGCTTGTGATGAGAAAGAAAATCACTGTGACAGACGGATCTGCCGCAGTGACAGGGCTTCTGATCGGCATGAATATGCCGCCGATGATCGCATGGTGGATACCGGTGATCGGCTCTGTGTTTGCAATCGTTGTGGTGAAGCAGCTGTTCGGCGGCCTTGGCCGGAACTTTATGAATCCGGCGCTGGCAGCCCGCTGTTTTCTGGTGCTGGCGTTCTCTGCGCAGATGACTGCTTTCACGACCGGAACCGGTGTGCTGAGTCAGGTGACAGAACCGACTGTGATGGCGGAGGCAGCTGCAGAGGCGGATGCCGGGGCAAATGAAAACGCTGGCACAGATGCGGACTCAGCGGCAACAGCCGAGACGGAGGAAAAGGGCAAGGCAGCCGCAGCTGCGAAGACCGATGCGGACTCAGCAGCAACAGCCGAGACGGAGGAAAAGGGCAAGGCAGCCGCAGCTGCGAAGACCGATGCGGACTCAGC
>OCTW013396512.1_pt1 | contig 79935 bp, 78 predicted proteins | sample 1539671 | NCBI WGS metagenome assembly OCTW01 (sample SAMN02144230, study PRJEB22623) | gut metagenome | biome: sheep rumen | host: Ovis aries | place: New Zealand | reverse complement strand
GTCCCCTTTCAAAAAAGAACCGTCCCCTTTCAAAAAAGAACCGTCCCCTTTCAAAAAAGAACCGTCCCCTTTCAAAAAAGAACCGTCCCCCTTTGAAAGAGGGACAGATCTTTATAATCCTTTATTTTTATTTTTTCTTAAAAATGATGGGATATCTAAGTCATTTGAAGAACTGCTAAAGTCTTGGCTTGATGGTGGATTTATTTTTTTATCCCAGCTCTTCGAAACCATGTTGTCTAATCTTTTATTCACATTATTGTTTTCATTTTGATCTTCAAATCCAGTTGCTATTACTGTTATTTGTATTTCATCTTTCATATTTTCATCTATAACTGTACCAAAGATTATGTTAGCTTCTGGATCTACATTGCGTTGAACTAATTCTGCAGCTGTATTTACTTCTTGTAATCCTAAGTCTTCTCCTCCTGTAACATTTATGATTACTCCTCTTGCTCCTTCTATTGTTGTCTCTAGTAATGGACTTTGGATTGCTTGTTTTGCAGCATCTTCTGCTTTGTTTTCTCCTGATGCTCTACCTATTCCCATATGTGCCATTCCTGTATTTAGCATTATCGTTTTTACATCTGCAAAATCTAGATTTATTGCTCCTGTTACTGTAATTAAGTCTGATATACCTTGTACACCTTGTCTTAAAACATCATCTGCCATCATAAAGGCTTCTGACATTGATGTTTTTCTGTCTATTATTTGTAAAAGTTTATCATTTGGTATAACAATTAATGTGTCTACCTTTCCTTTTAAACTTTCTATTCCGCGCTCTGCTTGTGCTAAACGTTTTTTTCCTTCAAATGTAAATGGTTTTGTAACAACACCTATTGTTAATATTCCCATTTCTTTTGCAAGTCCTGCAACTGTTGGTGCTGCGCCAGTTCCTGTTCCACCGCCCATTCCTGCTGTAACAAATACCATATCTGCACCACGTAAAACTTCTGTTATTTCTGTTTTGCTCTCTTCTGCTGATTGAGCTCCAATATCAGGATCTGCTCCTGCTCCTAGCCCTCTTGTTATTTTTTCACCTATTTGAATTTTTGTATTTGCTTTTGATTTTTGTAAAGCTTGTCTATCTGTATTAACTGCAATAAAATCTACATTTTTTATTCCCCAGTCAAGCATTCTGTTTACAGCATTGTTTCCTGCTCCGCCAACACCTATTACCTTTATTGTTGCTGTTCCATCTTTCATTGTTATATTGTTTTCATCATCAAAATCCATCATCACTGATAATTCCTCCCTTAAATTTATTAATTAACTATAAAAAAATTCTTTTATTCTAGCAATAGTTGTTTTGATAAAGCTCTCTTTTGAATTTGTATCTATTCTGCTCGATACACTCTTTGCAAATGGCCTTGATGCAATATATCTTACTAATGCATACGCTGTCCTAAATTCTGGCTTCACAGTACTTATTGCTCTTCCAGTTGAAATTTTTACTGGTATATTTAATGCTATTTTTCCAGCCACATCACTTTTACTTATATTAGTAATTCCTTGACCGGTTAATACTACATTATTGATTCTTGATTTTATGCCTTGATTTGTTATAATCTTATTTACTAAAGAAAATATTTCTTCTATCCTTGCTTCCATAATTTCTATTAGCTCTGAACTCTTTATTACTTTGTTTCTTGTTTCATCTTTACATGTATTTAGCATTATTTCATTATCATTGTCAATAAATGATCTTAATGCTAAACCATATTGTCTTTTTAATTTATCTGCTTCTTCTTCTGATATTGCTAAAACTACAGCTATATCATGTGTAATATTGTTTCCACCAAGGGGAATGGTGTTAGTGTATATAAATTTGTTTTCTTCAAATACACCAATATCTGTATTTTCTGCTCCAACATCTAACAACATTATATTATCATGTAATTCATTGTTATCTAAAACTAAATTTCTCTCTGCTAGTGTAGTTGGAACTATTCCATCAATTTCCAGGCCAGCTTTTTTGAATATTCCTGACAATTTTCTTACATAGTCTTTATTTGCTAATATAACTTGTGCACTTATCGTAAAGCTTGAACATAAAGTTCCAATTGGATCTGATTCAATTTTCCCGTTATCCAAAATAACTTCATTTATTGCTAAATCCGCTAATATTTGACCTTCTGGAATTTCTATGTCTTTTACTTGCATAATAGCATTTTGTAAATCTTTTTGTGTGATTCCTGAAAATTTGTCTTTGACTTCTTTTGTCACATTATTTTCTACTATTGTTGCATATTTACCTGGAATAGTTACATATGCTGAATTAATCTTTAAATCTGTTTCTTCTTCTGCTTCTTTTATAGTTTTCGAGATGCTCAAACTGATATCATCTTCATTGACTATTTTTCCTTTTTTAAGACCATTACATTTATAAGAGGTACTACATATAATTTCTACTTGCCCAAAGTTATTTACTTCCCCTAAAATTGTACAAACCTTGGTTGTTCCTATGTCAATACCTACTATGATATCACCTATTGCCAAGATAATTCCTCCATCTTTTTTTTGATTTTTGTTACTATTATTTTATATTACAATTTTAGACAATTGTCAATAGAATTTGTAACATTTTCGAAATATTTTTGTAACAAATTTGTAATAAGTTTTTGGTTATTTTTTCAACTCCGCTCTATCACTTTTTTGCGGAGTTTACTTTACATAATTTATATTTGTGGTTTTTATGCATATTTTTTCTGATATATATTTTTTACATCAGAATTTATTTTGTTCAATCCTTTTCTTCTTTAGCTTTTTTTCTTTCTTCTATCTTTTTAGACCATTTATCTATATAATATTTTCTAATTATAGTCAAATTAATAAACATTCTTCCAACAAAAACAACTATTGCAGCTAAATAGATATCTACATTTAATTTTGTTCCTAGATATGTTAAAAGCATTGATAGTATTGCATTACAGAAAAATCCAGAAATAAATACTTTAATATCAAATTCTCCTTTTAAAACTCCTGCTATTCCTCCAAAAACAGAATCAAGTGCTGCAATTATTCCTATTGCTAAATATGTTGAATATGTATATGAAATAATAGGTAAATTAATTCCTATTATAGCTCCTAAAACACATCCTATCATTATGGCTATAAAAATCATTTTTATCAATCCTTTCTTAATTAATTTTCATTTTATTTGTTACAATTGTGGCATCAAGTTATTTATTTATTTGAAGTATCATTCATATATTCTGTTTTCATTGAGCTTGAATATTTCCCTATTTCTACCTTTTTCTTTTCTTCAAAATTAATTTCCTGTCCCCATCCTTGGATACTGTCAACATAGCCAGCACCGATTAAAGAACTTCTTAATTTATCAGAATCTCCAATAACTTTTATAGTATATGGTGATGATACTCCTTCTCCATTAACTTTTACATAATTTTTTGTAATATTTACAAAATCTGTAGAATTTACTATCCTTTGATCATTTATTGAAATTGCCTCTGCTCCAGCATCTTTTAAATAGTTTACAATTATCATTAATTCACTATATGTAACAATTTGTTTTGCATCACCATCATCACTATTTAAGTCTTCTGGATCTTTTAATGTAATTATAACTCCTGGACCTTCAACATCTGTTAAGCCAAGCAATAATTTTAAATTTGCTAATTCTTCTTCAAGGTTCTTTTTTGTTTCTGTGTTTGAACTTGATTCTTCATTATAACTTTTTAATGTTTCTGTAACTACTCTATATTGTTCTTGAACATCTTCATATTTTGATTTCCAATTTGCAAGTTCTGTTTTCAAATCTTCCTCTCTCATTGTATCAACTGATGTAATACTACTTTGATATACAATCTTAAATTGCATAAATATTGTAATAACCAAAATTAAACACATTACACCAATTGTGATTGCAATTGTTATTTTACCTTTTTTCAATACACTCCGCTCCTTTTCTCTATTTAGAGCCTATTTCATTTTTCGCTCTGTTCTATTTATTAATAACTCTTCTATTCTTTTGTTTTTGCATATTTAAAGTTTGTGATTCCTGTGTATTTAGAAATAGTTATTTTATCTGCTCTAGTAAAAGTCGTTTTTATATAACTTTCTTCTAATCTTTCTAAATATCCACCAGGTCTTTTAAGAGTTGCAAGCCTTGTAGAAAGGCCTATTGCATTTATCGTAAATGTTGAACTTATCTTTTGACCATTTACAGATATAACATTTCCCTCGCAAGTAATTGCACTAGTATTGACAATTCTTTGTCCATTTATTTCTATTGCCTCTGCTCCAGCATTTTTTAATTCATTTACAACCGCTAAAAGATCTTTGTCATGTACTAATAAATCTGATTGATCTATTACAGAATTAACTGAACTACTTATATTTGCATCTGCTATTGTTATTGTTGCCCCTTGTCCTTCTACTTCTGTTGCACCCAACAACATATTATATTTTTTTATCTCTTCTTCTAATGCTTTTAACTCATCATCATTATTTGTGACATTATTTCTGGTAGTTTCCAATTCTTTTTGTGCTGTTTCCAAAAATACATAAGTATTATCATATTTTTCTTTCATTTTTAATACTTGATCTTTTAACTCATTAAGCTCTTGATTTGAACTTACTGTACTACCATTATTATTTACGGTTTTTAATTGGACACAAATTCCAATTGTAAGTATAAAGCACATTACACCTAAAATAATAGCTTGCTTCCATTTTCTCATATTTTTATATCATCCTTTCGTATTGTCTTGATTTTTTCTTTGTTTTTATTCTTCTTGCTTTCTTTTTCTTTAAATTCTTCTTAATTGTTTTTAGTAGATTTTTTATCTTTTTTACTTTTTGTTTCTTTAATCTCTTCTCTAAAAAATGGTTTAAATCCATTATTTAAATCACCATTTAAGAATACTTCACCGATATTCCCTTTTTCCTGTTTCAAAATTACCTTTAAATACGCCATTTTATTTACTATATCACTTGAATCTCCTAAATACACTTTTTTATTTTCACTTTTTAATTCTAAAATATATTCATCATTTTCTATTATAATCTTAGTAATTAAATCTGAAACTTCTTCTTTTTTTGCAGTATTCATTATTCTTAGCATTGCATTTAAGTATGGTATGTCATTATCTGATATTCTTGTTGAATTTAATAATGTATCCTGATCTGTAGAAAAACCTTCTATAACAGGAACATTTGCACTTTTAGAATTTTTTTCTAATATATAGCCATGCGAATTTATATAAACATAGCTATTAATAACTTTTATTTGATATGCAACTTTCCTTTCTTCAACAGATATTTCTAGAGTACCTGGCAAATTTCTTGATATATTAACAGATTCTATATATGGATTTTCTTTTATATTATTTGTAATATTTTTACATGAAATTCTAAAAATATTTTCACCAGTTACTACTCCTGATAGACTTATTATTGTATCACTACTTATTTTATTATTTCCTTCTACCTTTATTGTTTGAATATTAAATATCGGAGAAATTAAAGCAAATATGATAATTGCAAAAATAATTAAAATTAATAGTACAATTCTTTTATTTCTTTTGTTTTTAACTTTTTTATTTTTCTTCTTATTGATAGTTTTCTTGCTTGTATTATTCTTATTTTGTTTATGTTTTGTCGATTTATTTTTTATTTTTTTACAATTCTTTTGATTTTCTTTTATGTAATTGTTTTTGTTAATATTATTATTTATTTTAGTGGATCTTTTTGTTTTATAAGAATCTTTTTCTTCAAAATATGGATTTTTAAATTCTATAAATAAATCTTCTTCTTCATCATTTTGCTCTATTTTTTTACTTATTGTTTCATTTTTTCCCTTATTTCTAGAAGTTTGCCCATTTATTCTTTTTGCAAAGAAAACTTGTTTTCCGTTAATTCCTATTTCACTTGCATCATCTTCTTCAAATTGAAGTATGTCTTTTTTATCCACTAAATCACCACCTTTTTCTGATGCTTTTGCATATCTTATATTTTACTATTTTTTTTCAAAAATAGCAATATTATATTAAAAAATTTGTTACAATTGTTGTATTTTTTAAGTTTGTTTTGAATAAAATTTAACAAAAAAACTTAATTATTAAAAAATAATTAAGTTTTTAAAATCACACCAAAAATGGTAAAAATATTTTTGCAAAACTCAAAAATATGAAGAAGCCTAACACATCTGTAGCAGTTGTTAAAAAAATTGAAGATGATAATGCTGGATCAATATGTAGCTTATTTAAAATTAAAGGTATTAACAATCCCGAAAATCCTGCAACAACTAAATTTCCAATCATTGCAAGTAATATTATTAATCCTAGATACATATTTCCATATATTAAATAAACGACAATTGCTGTTATTATCCCAATTCCAGCTCCATCTATTATTCCCAATAAAATCTCTTTTCCAATTAAGTGCCAAGCATCTTTTAATTCTACTTTTCCCATTGCAATATTTCTTATTATAATTGCAACTGTCTGTGTTCCTGCATTTCCTCCCATTCCAGTTACAATCGACATTATTGAAGATAATGCTACAACTTGAGATATTACATCTTCAAATGATTTTATTGTTAAAGATGCTAAAAATGCTGTAATAAGATTTACGAAAAGCCATGGAAGCCTTAGTTTTACTGACTCTAACAAACTGGTGTTTAAATTTTCTTCTTTTGCAACACCACCCATTTTTAAGACATCTTCTGTTTGCTCTTCTTCCATAACATCAAGAATATCATCAATTGTAATAATACCTAATAAGCCTTTATTCTTATTTAAAACTGGAATAACAGTTAAATCATATTTTGAAGCCATTAAAGCAACTTCCTCTTGATCGACTTCTGGCTCAACATATTTAAAATTCTTATCAGCAATATTGTTTAAAACTTCATTTTCATCACTGCTAAGCATTGTTCTAATATCTATTGTTCCAATTAATTTTTTTGTTATATCTGTAACAAAAAATGTATCAATAAATTCTGTTCTTGGCGAAATTATTTTCAATTTTTCAAAAGCCTCTTTTATAGTCAGTTTTCCACTTAGAGCTATATACTCAGTTGTCATAATTCCTCCAGCACAATCATCTCTATATCCTAATAGTTGTTTAATAATTGCTCTGTCTCCGAATTTCATTAAATTCATCAATTCTTTAGTTCTTCCAACTTTTAGAATTCCAAGTATATCAACAATATCATCTTTTTGCATATGTTTGAATATACTCAATGCTTTTGAATCTGTTAAATAATCCATTATTCTTATTTGAGAATCTTCATCAGCTTGTTCTAATATCATAGCTAATTTTTCATTGTTTAAATTTTTGCATAATTTTTGTATTTGATTATCTTCATAATCACCTAAAGATTTAGCAATATCAATTAATTTGCTTTCATCTGTTAACTCTTCAACTTTAATTATTTTTTCTGAATCCATCTTATTTTCCCCCATTTTTTATTATCAATTTTTTATAATAGTAAATTCAACATAAATTTACTATTATATAACAAAAAATCAGTTAATAATTTATTAACAGATTTGAGAGAAAATATATAAAATTATTTTAACGGCAAAAAGATGAGCAATAGCCCACTTTTTTGAATTGTATTTTATATATTTTCACCCCGTTCGCGAGACTATCATCCATCTTTTTCACCTACCTTTTCTTTATTTTTTTACTTTTACATAAGTATTATAACATAAATTATAAATTTCGACAATGGTTTTAAGATATTTTTTCTTCAATTATCGATATCTTTCCCTACTTTTGTAGCTTCATCTATATTTTCAATATAATCAGCCCATTCTAATGGCTTATTTCCTTTAAAAACAAATTTAGAATTTATAAAATAAAATACAAAATACAAAATTGTATCTGATATACATTTCGCTACTGTTTTTGGTAAATATGTATTTTCATAAAATCTTGTTACAAGCCATGAAGATGCAAGCATTTGAATTACAATTACTATGTAAAACTTTATAATTGCTGTACTTTTTAAATTTCTATTTTTAAAAGCCTTTTTGCTTAAAAAGAAATTGATTGTGCTTGATGTAAGTCTTGATATTATAGTTGCTACATATATTGAGAATGTAGCATTAGTATTTCGTAATATTATTTCTGCAAATAATATAAATATTACAAAATCAGCAGTCATTGCTGTAAATGATGCTCCACAATATAAGATAAATTCTTGTATTTTTTGTGGTAATTTTCCAAAAAAATTTATTAACTTCTTCATATTACTACTTCCATATATTTTTTATTTTCCTTCAAATTCTATTACTGTAGATATATCATAATTCTTTAATCTTTCTTTTCCTTTTAAATCTGGAAGATTAATTAAACAAACTACTTTCACTACTTTACCACCTAGGCGTTCAACTAATTTTATCATAGCTTCAAGGGTTCCTGCTGTAGCAATTAAATCATCTACAACAACAACTTTTTGTCCTGGCTTTATACTATCTTTATGTATTTCTAAAGTTGCCTTTCCATATTCTAAATCATATGATTCTGAAATAGTTTCATAAGGTAGCTTTCCTTTTTTTCTAACTGGAACAAAAGCTTTATTCAAATTATAAGCAATTGGCATTCCAAAAATAAATCCTCTAGATTCAGCTGCAGCAACAACATCAAAATCAATATTTTCTAAACTTTCTTGCATTTTGTCTATTGCTAATTTTAGTGCATCTTTATCTTGCAATATTGTTGTTATATCTCTAAATATAATTCCTTTACTAGGAAAATCTGGTATGTTTCTTACATATTCTTTTAAATCTTTCACTATTACAATTCCTCCATATTTTTACAATCTTTTTTATAGCCATATTATATATCTATTAATAACTAATATTCAAGAGAAAAATAGTAATTTTTAAAATATTTTTTATATGTTACTAATCACAGCTATTTAATTTTATATAGCTGTGATTAGTAACAAAAATAAAGACTATTAGGCAAAATATTTATATATATCTTGTCAATAGTCTTAAAATATAGCTACTGCTATATTTATTTTTTATTGTTAAAATTTTCTTTTTCTAGCTGCCTCTGATTTTTTCTTTCTCCTTACACTAGGTTTTTCATAATGCTCTCTTTTGCGAACTTCTTGAAGAACTCCATTTCTAGCACATTGTCTTTTAAACCTTTTTAAAGCATCTTCTATATTACCATTATTAACTTTTATCTCTGACATTAAACATTCCCCCCTTCCGGTCATACATATAATGTATGTGGGCTTTTTCTTTGAGGATTCCCAGCTAATACAAATATGTACATAATTTTTGGGGACTTTCCTCTCCCTATTTACAAAATATATTATACTCCACTTATAAAGATCTTGTCAAGCCAAAAATAAAAGTTTTTAAAATTACCTAACTGGGACATTGATGGTATATAAAATACTCTATTTACAATTATTATGATTACAAGGGCTATTAATGTTATACTTTTTTTATTATTCTACTAAAACCAATAATTTTTGTCAATAGACCTTTAAAAAAGAGATCTTTTAAAGACCTCTTTTATATATAAATTATTTGTTGTTTACTAAATCTTTTAGTTGTTTACCAGCTCTAAATACTGGAGCCTTTGATGCTGGTATTTTGATTTCTTCCTTAGTTTGTGGATTTCTACCTTTTCTAGCAGCTCTTTTTCTAACTTCGAAAGAACCAAATCCTACTAATTGTACTTTTTCACCTTTCTTTAATGATTCTTTAATTGCTGATACAAAAGCGTCTACTGATGCTTCAGCAGCTTTTTTTGTGTCTCCTGTTTTAGCAGCTACTGCTGCTACTAATTCAGCTTTGTTCATTTACATTACCTCCTATAAGATTTACGTTTTTATGTAAGTCAATATTAATGCACTTTTGCATCATATTCCCTACTAATTTAACTATTCGCCAATCTTCGATAAAATCCCTCTTTTTTTGAAAAAAATATTAATTTTTTTTATTGTTTAGGCACTTTCACCAATTTTAAAAAACAGATTAAAATCAGATAAATTGCTATAGCTATTGATATTGTTAATATTGTAGCCATTTTATATAAAAATATTCTATTTAGAGCAAAAAATAAGTATATTGATGATATTCCCATAACAAAAGTTGCTAGTATAGGTTTAAAAATCAATTCTTTTAAATTTATTTTTATTCTTATATATTTTCTTAATTCATAAAATACAATGGTGAAAACCACAAAATTACATACAATATTTCCAATTGCAGCACCATTTATTCCAAAATATTTTATCAAAACTATATTTGTAAAAAATTTAAAAATCATCCCCACAAAAAAAGCAAACATAGGTATTTTATTTTTTCCTATACCTTGTAAGATTCCATTTACTGTTTGAGATATTAGTGCAAAAAATACTGATATACTATTTATTTTTAAAAGCATATCTCCATTACTTGCATTTGGAAATAATAAAATTAAAATCGGCTTAGCAAAAATTATTAATCCTACTGTAGATGGGAATGCAATTAAAATTGTAACTTTCAAGAAAAAATTTATTTTCTTTTCTAATTGTTCAATATCATTTCTAGCAATTGATTTTGCAATAGTTGGAACCATTCCTGTAACAAATGGGACATTTAAAGAAATCGGAAGCAAACATAATGTATCAATTTTTCCGCTAAGCATTCCATATTGTATTTTTGCTTCATTTTCATCCATGTATTTCTTTAAAATTCTTACTATAGTAAATAAATCAATATTTTTATTAAATGAAGACATCAATGCTGTTATTGAAATTGGAATTGATTCTTTTAATATTTTTTTCAATGTTTTCCTAACTCTTGTTGGAATGTAATTTACACTTTGAGATATATCTTGTGCAATTTCTTTTCTTCTTGATCTATAATATTCATATATATATAAAAAACTGGCACCAGTGGCTATAGTAGTTGCAAAATTAGCAATACCAGCCATTAAAACCGTATTGTTATTAGAAATATTTGCTATTATTTCTACAAATAATATTGTAAAAATTGTTTTGCATATCTGCTCTATAGTTTGTGATCTTGCCATAACTGATAAATTTTGTCTTCCATTAAAATATCCCCTTAAAACAGATGTAATTGATACAAAAAATATAGATGGAGAAAGCATTACTAAGCAATATTTGGCTTCAGGAATTTCTAACCACTTTGTCGCAATTGTTTCTGCTCCAACAAATAATAAAATTGTTCCAATTAATCCAAAAAATGCAAATGTAAAAAAGGCTATTTTAAAAATTCTATGTGCTCCTTTATTATCTCCTATGGCAACTCTTTCTGAAACCAATTTTGCTATTGCATTAGGCACGCCTGTTGATGAGAAAGTTAATAATAATGCATATATCTGAAATCCACTACTATATATTGCATTTCCCTTATCTCCAAATCCTTCTTTATTTGTTAAATATAGTTTATATGCTAAACCCACAATTTTTATTAATACTTGTGAAAACAATAATGAAATAATTCCTTTTGCTATTGTTTCCTTTTTGTTTTTCAATATTTCCTCCTAATAATTTGCCGTTTAAGTACAAAATTTGCAAAATCCCTTGACAAATTAGCGTTTTTGTTATAAAATTATTCAGTAATTAATTAGAATATGAATTAAATATAAAACTTCTCCCCGGTGGTTTTAAATTTAATTTTCATATAGATAAAATCAAATTTATAGGAGGGTATATTTTACCATGAACAATACTACATATAGTGTTAAAAAAAGTGAAATTGAAAGAAAATGGTATATAATTGATGCATCAAACAAACCTTTAGGTAGAGTTGCAACAGAAGCAGCAAGATTACTTGCTGGTAAGCATAAACCAATTTATACTAAAAACATTGATACTGGTGATCATGTAATTATTATTAATTGCAAAGATGTTAAATTAACAGGAAACAAATTAAATCAAAAAGTTTACAGACATCATTCTGGTTACATTGGTGGAATGAAAGAAATAGTTGCCAAAGATATGATGGAAAAAAATCCTACAAAAGCTATGATGTTAGCAGTAAAAGGAATGTTACCACACAATTCTTTAGGTGCTCAAATGTTAAAAAAATTAAGAGTATATGCTGATGAAAATCACGAAAATCAAGCTCAAAAACCAGAAATTTGGAATTTTTAATAAGGAGGAAATAAAGTAAAATGGCCGAAAAAATTTATTATTATGGTACAGGTAGAAGAAAAAATGCTATAGCCAGAGTTAGATTAACAGAAGGAACAGGAAAAATTACTATTAATGGAAAAGATATAGAAGATTTCTTTGGAATGGAAACTTTAAAAGTTATAGTTAAACAACCTTTAACAGTTACAAACTCAGTTACTAAATATGATGTCATAGTTAAAGTAACTGGTGGTGGTTTTACAGGTCAAGCTGGAGCTATCCGTCATGGTATTGCTAGAGCATTAAATGAAGCAAATAGTGAATTTAGACCTATATTAAAATCTAATGGTTTCTTAACAAGAGATCCTAGAATGAAAGAAAGAAAGAAATATGGTCTTAAAAAAGCTAGAAAAGCACCACAATTTAGTAAGAGATAATTACAAGACGGATTTTATAAAATCCAAAATTGTTACAGAAAAGCCAAGAACGTTGAAAATACTGGCTTTTCTTTTTTGTTTTATATATTGGTGTATTGTTATGTGAGCCACCTTTTATAAATTCTGATAAATAGATAAATAAATATAAATAATAAAAACTATCTTTAAAACAAAAAAATACTTAACCTTTTACAGTCAAGTATTAAAATTTGATGTTATTTTTAATTTTTCCTTCTACCAAATAAGCTACCTTTTCTCTTTTTACTTTCGACAACTTCTTTGACATCTTCTACTTTATTTTCATTTTTTTCATCATCATCTCTTATAATTATATTTTCATCATTAAAATCATCATCATCTAGTTCTTCATCATCTTCATCAAAAAAGCCAAGTAACTCATCAATAGCTTTATCCATTTTATTTTCGTCTTCCATTTCTTCTTGATTTTCATCATTATCATCATAATCTACATTATCTTTTTCAATTATATTTTCATTCTCCTCGTCATCTTCATCATTTTCTTCTGTATCTTCAAAATTTAGTTCCTCATCTTCTTCATCTATATCCCATACAAATTCCTCATTATCTGTATTAGAGGCTTCTTCTTCTATTTCTTCATCCTCTTTCACATTCTCTTTATTATCTTCTGTAAGATTATCGTTTATTAAATCATTATCTTTTTCTGCAATATTTGTATTTTTTTCAACATTATCTGCTAGTTCAACATTTTCTTCTTCGATCTTCAGAATATCTTTATTTACATCACAAGCTATATTTAGAGGTTCATATTCTGTTAAATCTTTTTCATAATTTTCTGATAATATATCTTTAAAAGTATCATATATTCTCTGCATTCCTTCAATTCTCCAATAATCTGGATAAATTACTGAACCAATTATATTTAATTTGCTAACACTCTTTTCAAAAACTTTTTCTTCATCTTGCAAGTCAAATAGATATTCTAAGTGATATAAATCTTTATATGTCTTTTTTGAAGCCTTACCATTCATCTCTTTTAAAAGTAATGAATACATATTTTGTATCTCTTTTAAATCACTCTTTAAATGTTCACATGCCTCACTCATAATTTTTTTATGTTCTTTTTCTCCACTCATAATGTTCATTCTTTCATTATCCAAAAACAAGATTAAATAGTCATCTATAGCGTTCAAAAATTTTAATTTACTTTTAGCATCTTTAACAATTTTTTTATGTTTTTTTATATCCACTTCATCTTCTTTGACTTCGGCAAGCAATTTATTTGTTTTATCATAAATTGATAATAAAATTCCTACTCTTTTTTCTGCAATATCTGTTGAGACATCAATAGCTTTAGATATTGCATTATTGTCAAATTTTACTTTTTCCTTTTCTCCATTTTTTAAAATTTTTTGTTTAATGTTTTCTTTTTCCAATGTTTTATCTTGTAATTTTATAAAAGATTTTATTTCTTTCAATTTTTCTTTATCTATATGGTTAAAATTATCTGTTGTGATATTTAGAGATCTTTGATAATCGCTCTCTACAATTTTTCTTTCACTACCACATTTATTTCTAATTTCACTTTTTTCATTAAAATCTGTTATTTCTTCAACAAATTTTTTAATATTTTCCTTTGTTTCATTATTATTTTTATCAATTTCACTCTGTACCTTTTCAAATTTACTATTTAATAATTCTTCATTTTCTTCTAAATTTTCAAATAATTCTTTTCTGCTGTCCATATATTTTAAAATTCTTTTATTTAATATTTCTTGGTACTTTTGTGTTTCCCTTATTCTATTTGCTACTTTTTCAAATTCTTCCATTACATTGTTTTCTTTTTCAGATACTATTTGATAATTCTCTATCTTCTCTATTAATTCAAAATAATTTTCGCTATTATTTTTTAAATTGTGAACTCTATCATATCCAAATAAGTTTATAAAATGTTTATCTATTATAATAACATTTCTTTCATACATAGCTAATCCTCCTAAAATTTAACTGCTTTTTCTTCTATCTATTATATAGCTACTTCCTAAAACATTTTTAACCGCATGTTTAATTTGAGCAGCAGTATCACCTATCTCTAAGATATTTGTAAACCTATTTTTGTCAGCAACTACAGCTGCTATAGAAATAGCTGTTAATGGAAATTTTTCTATAATACCTCTTCTGTTTGCAACCTCAATATAACCTTTTTTGGCATCTTCTTTTGTAAAGAAGCTTTTAATCTTATTTTCAAATCTTGCAATTATTCTTTGGCATAAATCTTCAATCTCTATTCCAGACACAATAGCAATAAAATCATCTCCTCCTACATGTCCAACAAATCCACCAATTTCAAACTTTTTTACTTCATCTGTAAGAATGTCAGCAGTAAACTGAATTATTTTATCTCCTTTTAAAAATCCATACACATCATTATATGCTTTAAAATTGTCTAAATCAACATAGAGCACTGAAAATTCTTCTTCTTTTGATATTCTTTTCTTTAATTCTGAATGAATTTGAACATTTCCTGGTAATCCAGTTAAAGGACTAACTGTTCTGTTTGTTTTTAACAATCTAGTCAAATTTTTTACTGTGTAATACAAGTATCCTTCATCAACAGGTTTTTTTATAAAATATTCAACAGATTCATTTAAAATTCTCATCCTATGGCTTCTAGATCCATTTGAAGATACAACTATTACTGGAGTTATCATATTATCTTCATCTTTTCTGATTTTTGCACATAATTCTATTACATTCCTATCTATTGCATCTTCATTTATAACTATTAACGATGGTATACTTTTTAATGCTAAGTCTATTTGCTCTGTTTTTACGCTTATAAATTTATAATCTGGATCATCTCTAAATAATTCTTTAAATATTATAATAGATGATTCATCATCATCTATTATATATACTTCATTAACCATCTTTTGCTCCTTTATCTATTTGTTTTTTAATTATTTTTTCCATTTAATTCTTTTTGTAATTTTTAATCCACTATTATTGTAAACTTCTATAATAAGCCTATTTTCTCCGGCTTTTGACTTAAGATTTTTTTCAAATGTAGCACTATTTATATTATTTATATCGCTTTCTTCATCATTAAAGTTAATATGAATTTTTGAAATAATTCCATCACTATCTTCCTCTCCCTTTGCTACAATTTTTGCTTCTGAATAATCATTTTTCACAAAAACATTTGCATCTGGAATATATATAGTTTTAGTTGCTACCTTTTTATTCCCATTCTCATCTATTTCTTCTATAGTTAATTTATGTTCTCCTGTTTCTATATCTATATTAAAAGTAACTTCTTTTGAATTAACATTTTCTGTTTTTGGCTCTTCTTCATCATAATAATATGATATTGATTTGATATTTGTTTCTTCACTAATCTTAATTTCTAATTGATCTTTGAAAACTTCATTGTTATAGGCTTCTTTAAATTCTATAATATTAGGTTCTTCTATAACTACCCCAACATATTCTTTTTCAAATTCCTTTGTATTACCATTAGCATCTTGTGCAACCACTTTTAATGAATTTGTACCACTTGGTACATCTATTTCTGTTGTTATATTAGATGACCCATCAACTGATAATGAATTAGCTGTTTCACCATTCCAGCTATATTGTAATGATGTTATAGAAGTCTGTGCCAAAACTTCAATTTCAAGTGAAGAAGCATTTTGTGATACATCTATTTTTATACTATCGCTCAATTGACTATTGTTGTTGGATGCTTGATTTCTATCTTCTTTTTTTACTATAGAATACATGCCAATTGAAACAGTTAATAATCCAAAAATTATTAAAAATATAGCAAAAAAAATTACTACTGATTTTATATCTGCTTTATTTCTTTTCTTATTATTTTTTCTTAATTCAACAGATAATATTTGATTCATTTTCACACCTCTTTCGCTATTTTTTCATCTAAATTATATCACAACATTTAGTTATTGTAAATAAAATTTTTTAAAATTTGGCATTATTTGCAAAATCTATGTTTTCCTATTGTAACAGTCATAGGCCTTGACCAAATCCAAGAATTTGTTGCGGTATTTGGATTAAAATAATATATAGCACCATATGATGGATCCCATCCATTTATTGCATCTTGTGCTGCTTTTTTTGCCGTACTATCTGGAGTCATATTTATTTGACCATCAGAAACTGCATCAAAAGCTCCTGATTGATAAATTACTCCTGAAATTGTATTTGGGAATAAACTGCTTTTAACTCTATTCATAATAACAGCTCCAACTGCAACTTGTCCTACATAGCTCTCTCCTCTTGCTTCACCATAAATTAGATGTGACAATAAATTAACATTGCTACTATTATTATTTGATTTACCAGAATTATTTGAAGAACTCGTAATTCCCATGGCATTTAAAGTTTGTGTACCTGCAATTCCATCAACCTTTAAACCATTTTTCTTTTGAAATGACTTTACAGCTGAAAGAGTTTTGCTTCCATAAATTCCATCAATATTTCCATAATAATATCCCCAATCTTTAAGCTTTTTTTGAATCTGTTTGACTTCATCACCATTTGACCCATATCTTGATAAAGCTTCAACTCTTGAATATCTTTGAATAATTATAAATGATAATAAAAAAATACTTACAAATACTAAAATAACAATAATTATTTTATTTTTCATAATAAAACCACCTCTATATAATAATATTTTTATTATTATCCAAAAGTGGTTTTTTATTCAAATTGATTATTTTTATATATAAGTACATAGTATGGATTCTAATCCAACTTGTATATCTATAAGTCCAATTTTGTACTTATAATCTAAATCACAAAATTCCTGCAAAATCCTTCTTAATTCTTTTGTTTTGAAATAACTAGATTGTGTTTTGTATTTATTTGTAAGAAATGTTTGGTTTGGCTTTAATTCTAAGCTTTCTGCAATATTTCTGTTTTCGGAAATTGCGATTTTGGTTAAATATAATTTTTTAAAATGATTATATAATGTTACTAAAATTTTTTGCAATGGTTCTTTTGATAATACAAGATTTCTTAATATTTCAATTGCATTTTGGGTGTTTTTTTTGCCTAAACTATCTGTTAAATCAAATATAATACTTTCCATTTTTTTTATTGAAAGTTTATCTATATCTTCTTGAGTTATTGTTCCACCAGGTCCTGCATATTCTATAAGTTTTCTTATTTCATTTATTAATTCTTGCATATCAATACCACAGCATTCTATTAAGTATGAGACTGTTCTCAAATCACACTTTACATTATATGCTTTTATAATTGCCATTAGTCTATTTTGAATTTGAAAAGGCTTTTGAGCTTCAAAATTACAAACAATACCTAATTTTTCTATGGTTGAAAGTAATTCACATTTTTCAACTTTTTCTTCTACAAAAACTAAGTTTACTGATTCATTTATTGTTTTTATATTTTCTTTTATATAAGAATTTAATATTGCTTTTAATTCTGAATTATCATTTTTTCCCTTTCTTTTCAAATCTTTTTTAAATAAACCAGAATTTTTTACAATAATTAACTTTTTCTCATAGCCAAAAGCAGGTGTTTCTATATCTGAAATTATTTGAGATATATTTGACTCATCTAGTATGATAAAGTTTATACCTTTTACTTTTTCGCCAAATAGTTTTTTTATATTTTTTAAAGCATTCTCTAATAAAAATATTTCTTCCCCATATAGCAAATATATACTATGTAAAATATTTTGTTTTAATTCTTTTTCAAGTTCTTCAACTTTCAAATAATCACTTCCAATTTTAATCTATTTTAGTTAAGTTTTTACAATTAAATAAAATTTCTGAAACACAATTTATAATTTGCTATAAAGCTTCAGAAAACTTTGCAGAATGTGCATGGCAAATTGCCATTGCCATGCTATCTGTTGTATCATCTAATTTTGGTAATTTTTCTTCATGTAAAATCATTTTTACCATTCTTTGAACTTGTATTTTATCTGCTCTTCCATATCCTACAACTGCTTGTTTTACTTGCAAAGGAGTGTATTCATATATTGGAACATTGTTTAATTTTGCAACCACTAAAATTACACCTCTAGCTTGAGCAACATTTATTGCAGTCTTTGCATTATTATTGAAAAATAGCTCTTCAATAGCCATAGCATCTGGTTTATATTTATCTATTATTTCGTTTAATTCTGTATATATTTTTTTTAACCTTGAAGGAAATGAAGTATGTGCTTCTGTAAGAATAGCTCCAGATGTAATTAGTTTAAACTTATTTCCAACATAATCTATTATACTAAAACCTGTTATAGCAAAACCAGGGTCAATTCCTAATATTCTCATTTTTTAAAATCCATACAAATTGTTTACTTTTTGTTTAAACAATTTAGTGTCTCCTCTCTAAAATAAAATTCTAAAAATTTCAGCAACACTCCAAGCTTCAGCTATTGCACCTTTTGGTAAAAATGGAGTTCTTGAATCATACAATTCTGAAATAGAACCAATACAGCCTCTTTTATACATTTCTTTTTTAAAAATTCTATATGTTTTTTGTTTGAATTTTTCTATTTTTTCATTTAATTCTTCTTCCTTTTCATGATTATCTTGTACTAATTTCATATTCATTAATGCATCATAATAAACTCCTAAAAGCCAAGGCCAAGTAATTCCCTGATGGCAACTCATCTCTCTTTTGAATTTGTCTCCTTCATATATATCAACATAATTCTTTTCGCCTTTTGCAAGGGTCTTTACTCCATAGCTATTTAACAATTTTTTTTCAACAACATTTATGATATCTTCTGCTATTTCTGAATTTGGATTAATTATTGGATATGAAAGGCTTAGTGCAAATAACTGGTTTGGTCTAATTTCATCATTTCCTATATAATCAAAAAGACATTTTTTATTGCGATTGTAAAACTTTGTTTCAAATGATTTTTTGCATTTTTCTGCCATATCTTCATATTTCTTTATTGTAATATTTTTACCTAGTCCACCTATTTTTTTAGTTAATTTTGACATAACTATTAAGGCATTATACCACATAGCATTTATTTCTACTACTTTTCCAAATCGTGGTGTAGATGCAAAACTCTTATATTTAGCATCCATCCAAGTATTTTGTGCATTTTCATCTCCAGAATAAAGTAAACCATCTTTATCTAAATATATATTATTATTTTTATAAGTTACCCAATCTGAATAATAATCTATTACACTTTTTAATTTTGAATATATTTCTTTTTTTATAAAAGAATAATCTCCTGTATAATCAACATATTTTTGTACTTCTTCAAATAATAGTAACGAACTATCTACAGTATTATATAATGGAGCCTTATCTCCATCTAAATACCCATTTGGAATTAAACCAAATTTCATATCTCTAGTAACTGAAAGTAAAACTTCTTTTGCTTCATCAAATCTTCTTGTTTTTAAAAATAACCCTTCAAACGAAATTAAAGTATCTCTTGCCCAATCAAAAAACCAAGGATAACCAGCAATAACAGTATATAGACCAAATGTTGGTCTATATACTATAAAATTATCAATTGCAGTCATAAAAACCCTTTTAAGCTCATCCATTTCTTCTTCTTTTTTAGTCTTTTTTTCTTTTTTATTATCTATTAATAAAGATTGATTATATAGCTTATTTTGTCTAATAATTTCATTGTTTATAATATTTTTTGGATCTAATTCCTCTATATCTTCTTCTAAAGAACATATAAAAGAAATTTCTTTTTCTTCATTAGCATCTATTTCAATTTCAAATCTTCCTGGTACAACTAAATTTTCTTCTGCATAGAACCCTCTTTTTTCTTCTTCAATATAAAACATATTTCTAAAAATATCATTTTTATGTTCTATATATTTTCCATCTGAGATTTTCATATATATAGGTGTATCAACAATATTATTTATAACAACTTTTATCTTTCCTTTTTGATCAAATTGTTCTAAATAGTATTCATAATTTGTATTCATATTACGTGTATCTCTTAAATTTAAAATTGGTGCCAAAGTCAATTTTGATTTTGATTTTCCATTTTTTATTTTATAAAATACTTGTACTATATTTTTTTCATGCACCATACAAATAATTTTCGATATTGATATATCACCTACTTGATATTTAAAAATCGGCAAAATATCTTTTGTGAATGATTCCATATATTTATAGCCATCTGATATATATTGTTTTCCAACATTGGTGAACAAATTATATTTTTTTTCTTCTATTTCCACACTTTCATCTAATTTTGAAAGTATTAATGTTCTTCTTGCAGGAGGATTTAATGGTGCAACTAATAAACCATGATATCTTCTTGTATTAGCTCCAATAATTGTAGAAGAAGCATAACCTCCTATTCCATTTGTAATAATCCATTCCTTTTGTAATCCATTTTCTAAGTTTATTTCATCTTTTTCCAATTTCATTAGTATTCCTCCAAATTTTATTTTCTATTTTAAGTATATTTCGTTTTCAATAAATATATTATTTTTTTACTTTTTACCTTTATTAAATTTTTTCAACATCTCTTGTCTTATTTCTTCATAGTTTCTGATTTTTATCTCTCCAATAGAAATATTATTATTTTCAATTTCATTTTCTTTATTCAAATATACGTTTTTTTCAAGATTTTCATTTATATTTGTTTGATTTGAATCTTTATCTTGTGTCTTATCTGCAATCTCTGCTTTATTTTTTTCTATATTTCTATCTGTATTTTTTATAGATTCAATTCTATCTTGATATTTTGAAGCAAATTTACTTTTAAATCTGTCCTTATTTTTGTTTTTATTTTTTTTCTTACTTTTTACTTTCTTTTTCTTTTGCTTATTTATTTCTTTATCTGCTTTTAATTTTGAATTCATCATCATATATTCTGGCTCATTTTGTCTGTCCATAAATTTTAAATCATCACAGATAACTTGAATAACAATATCTGCTATTAGGTTTGCATTATGTCTAACACAGTCATCTTTTATAACAGACAGATTTTCTTTAATAAATTTAATTCTTCTTTCTTTTATATTTTTAAAATCTTGCTCAACTAAATCTGCACCATCTAAATTATATTTTTTTATGTATTCAGGAACAACCTCTCCTGTATCATACAAGCAATAGTCTATTATTCCTTCTCCACAGTGTTCTACTATAGCATTTACATGATCTGCAACTGAATAATTATCTGTCATTCCTGGCTCTGTCATGATGTTACAAACATAAAATTTCTTTGCTTTGCTTTCTTTTATAGCTCTTGAAACACCATTTACCAAAAGGTTTGGAATGATATTTGTATATAAACTTCCGGGGTCCAATTATAATACTATCTGCATTTTTAATTGCCTCCAAAACTCCAGGCGTTGGTTTACAATTGCTTGGACTTAAATAAACTCTATTAATTTTAGTTAATTTATCATAAACTATAGATGCAATTTTTGATTTTTCTTCTACAACATATCCGTTTCCAAGCTCAGCACAAATTTTCATTCTATCTTCTGTAACTGGAAGAACTTTACCATATATTTTAAATATGTCATTACTATCTTTTACAGATTCCTCTATTCCATTTGAAATATCATTCATTGCCTCAAAATAAATATCAGAAAAAGCTATCCCTTTCAAGCTTCCACTTTGAAATCGATAATTAAAAAGCTCTGGCATTTTGCTGTTTTTTTCCGTAGCTAATGAAGCAATACTATCTTTTATATCTTGTAACTGAAGATATTTCATCTTTTCATTATCTTTTGCTAAATTTCCACCATAAGTAGAAACTGTAACAATTGCTGTTATATTACTTGTATATCTTTTTAATCCTTCTAATATGGTGTTTAATCCGCTTCCACCACCAATTACTACAATATTTGGACCTTGCTCATAAATATTTTTATTGAATATTAAAGAATTAATGTTTACCTTTTTTTTACCTGTAATTCTATCATCTGTAGCTTCTATAAATAATTCCATAGTTCTTTTATTTAAGTAAATAAGTCCTAAAACAATACATGTAAAACCAACAGTACAAAAAACAATAATTTTTGTTGCATATCTAAAAGTAATAGCATTGTTAGATTCAATAATATTTGCTATACCAAATGATGTCAGTATTACTCCAAACAATATAAGAAACATCCAACGTTTCATTTTTGAACTTTTTTTAAACCATTCTCGTATTCCTTTCAATTGTTATTCCTCCTGTTCTCCCATTATTTCTATCTCTTCTTCGATTTTTATATTGTACTTTTCATAAATTTTTCCTTTAACATATTTTATTAAATCTAATATATCTTTTGCTGTTGCATTTTCCTTGTTAATTACAAAACCAGCATGTTTAGTAGATACTTCTGCCCCACCTATTCTACATCCTTTAAGTCCACATTCATCTATTAATTTTGCAGTTATATAATTCTCCCCTCTTTTAAATGTGCTACCAGCTGATGGGAATTCTATTGGCTGTTTTTCTTTTCTTTCTTTTAAAAAATTATTCATTTTTTCTTCTATTTCATCTTTATTGCCATATTGTAAACCTATTTTAGTTTCTAAAATAATGTAATTATTATTTTTGAAAATACTTCCTCTATAAACTAATTTCTGTTCTTCTTTTTCCAAAACCTCTATTTTGCCAGTTTTTATATTTAAACACTTTGTCTCTAAAATTATATCTTTTAGTTCTTTGCCATAAGCTCCGGCATTCATTCTATTAGCTCCACCCATAGTCCCAGGAATACCTGAAAACTCTTCAAAACCTGAAATTGATTTTTGTTTTAATTGTTGTGCTAAAGCCATTATCTTTACTCCCGCACCTACTGAAACTATAACATCATTTTCTAAATTCTCTATTTTTATTTCTGTTAAATCTATTTTTAAAACTATTCCTCTAATACCTTTATCTAATACTAAAGTATTGCTTCCATTTCCTATTATATGTAATTGCAAATTATTTTTTTTTGCAAAATTAATCACACTTTTAATTTGATCAATATCTTTTACTATTATAAAACAATCTGCATTTCCTCCTGTTTTAAAACTAGTATGTTTTCTCATTGGCTCATTATATTTTATATTTTCTTTTGGTATAAATTCTTCTAATTTTTTAAATGAATTCATGATTTAATTAAATATTTAATTCTCCTTATTTTATTTAAGTTTTTAAAGGATCAACCTATAAACCTATTTAACACCATTTATCAATTTATATCATACTCAATCTGCTTCTATCATCATCTTCTTTTCCATTCCACATAGATATACAGCATTTCCCAATGCCGTCTTTGGATTAGAAATATTAAATACTTCTCCTGTTGAATAATTTACAACAAATTCATCTTTCGAATCTATATTGCTTAATCCAAGTGCCTCTAAATCTGATTTAGTAAGTTTATAATAATATTTTCCATCTTCTATTCCTTCAATTTCATCATAATTTTGAGTTTCTTTTAAGCTTATACTACTATCTATTTCTTTGAAATTACTCTCTATACTTTTTGCTTCTGCATATGTAATTTTTGTTCCTTTTAAAAAAGAAGAATTTTTCATTTGATGATATTTAATATATTTTTCTATCACAGCTTGCTGTATCTTCAAAGCATCTGACATTGCTGTAATATCCTTGGATCTTGCAATATTGCTTTTCATTCCTTTAGAAGCTCCAATACTAACACCTGCAAGTATTATTAATACAACAATTGTAACTGATAAGGCTATTAAAGTTATTCCAGATTTTTCTTGTAAATTTTTTTTCATTTTTTCCTCTTTTCATAGTTATATTTTGTATTAATATAATATCATTAAATTGATATTTTTACAAGATTTTTTCATAAATTAACAGAAAAGATCTGTTCTATATTGATACTCTTCCAAAATTTCTTTAGGATTTGTCACCAATTTTGCTCCTTGCTTTATTAATTCATTTGTTCCAAAAGAATTTTCAGAATCTATATTTCCTGGTATAACAAATACATCTCTTCCTTGGTCTAATGCAAAATCTGTAGTAATAAGTGTTCCACTTTTTTCTTTTGCTTCTACTACTAATATTCCATTTGATAGTCCACTTATGATTCTATTTCTTGCCGGAAAATTTTCTCTATTTGGCTGTGTGCCTAATGGATATTCTGAAATAATGGCTCCTTCATTTTCTAAAATTTTTTCAGATAATTTTAAATTTTCTTTTGGATAAATTGTGTCTAACCCATTCCCTAGAACTGCTATTGTTTTTCTTTTAGCTTCTATAGTACCAAAATGAGCATAAGAATCGATTCCTTTTGCAAGACCACTAACTATTGTAAAACCACTTTTTGACAAATTATACGCAAACTCTCTTGCAATCTTTTTTCCATAATCATTTGCTTTTCTGCAACCCACTATTGCTAAGCATGGATTATTTAATGCTTTTTCATTTCCTCTTATATATAAATTTATAGGTGCTCCACAAATTTTCTCTAAAAGTCTAGGATATAATTCATCATGGATTGATATAATTTTTATATTATGTTTTTCCATAAATATTAAATTTCTTTTAATATCTTTTTTTATTAAATCACTTGTTATAAATGTAGCCGTTTTTTCACTTATTCCATATTTTAATAATTTTTGTTTTGCTACTGATTTTTTAGAAAATTCAAATAAATTTTTTATTGATTTAAATTCTTGAATTAAATTTTTATATTTTTTTATGCCTAAACCTTGTATTAATGAAATCCAAATTTTATAATATTTTTCTTCTATTTTATTTGCTCCATTCTGCCCAAAACATTTTCTTAAAATATATTAACACAAAATAACTAATATTGCAATAAAAATCTTTTATTTTTGTTACAAAAATTCACAAAACTATTGAAAAAAACATAATATAAGTATATAATCTAAAGGTACAAATATGATAGGAGTTGATTAATATGCCAAATATCGAAAGGCTAAAAAAATATAAAAATATACATATGATTGGAATCGGTGGAGTTAGTATGAGCGGTATAGCCGAAATACTTGCAAACTGGGGATTTCATGTTCAAGGAAGTAATAATGTTGAAAACGAAAATACAAAAAATCTAGAAAAAGCTGGAATCAAAGTAATAATTGGTCACCATGCTGAAAATGTTGTTGGATCTGATGTAGTAGTTTATACAGCAGCAATTAAACAAGACAATATCGAATTAAAAGTTGCAAAAAATCTTGGTATTCCTACTATAGAAAGATCAACTTTTTTAGGTGAAATAACAAAATGTTTTAAAGATACTTTAACAATTGCAGGTACACATGGTAAAAGTACTACAACATCAATGGTATCACTTTGTTTCATAGAAGCTGGAAAAGACCCTAGTATTCAAGTAGGTGGAGATTTATCTCAGCTTAATGGAAATTACAAAGTTGGAAATAGTGAATATTTTATTATCGAATCATGTGAATATGTAGAAAGCTTTTTAAAATTTAGTCCAAAAGCTGAAATAATATTAAATATTGACAATGACCATTTAGATTATTTTAAATCATTTGATAACATAAAAAATGCATTTATTAAATATGTTAAATTATTGCCAGATGATGGTTTATTAGTGGTAAATGGTGATGATAAAAATTGCTTAGATCTTCCAAAATACACTAATGCAAAAACTTTAACTTATGGTATTACTAATAAAAATGTAGATTTCTTTGCAGTTAATATTGTTTTTGATAATGATGGGTTTCCTGAATTCGATGTTTATTCACATGATAAATTTTATGAAAGAATTAAACTTCATGTTCCTGGAATGCATAATGTACTAAATGCTTTAGCCACTATTGCATTATGCAACAAATATGGGCTTTCTGCTTCAGATATAAAAAATGCATTATCAAAATTTACAGGTGTTGGTCGTAGATTTGAATTCAAAGGCAAAGTAAACAATGCTAGTATTTATGATGATTATGGACATCACCCTACAGAAATTGTTGCAACAGCAAAAGCACTAATGAATAAAAAATATAATAAATCTTGGATTGTTTTTCAGCCTCATACATATAGTAGAACAAAACTTTTATTAGATGATTTTGCAAAAGCTTTATTAAATTTTGATAACATAATCATATTAGACATATATGCAGCTCGTGAAAACAATACTTACAATGTCTCATCAGAAGATTTAGTTAACAAAATAAAATCTCTTGGAAAAGATGCTAAATATATTAAAGATTTTGATGATTGTGTTTCATACCTTAAAGAAAATGTTCAAGAAAACGATATTATTCTTACTCAAGGAGCTGGTACAGTAACACAAATAGGAACTATGTTATTACAATAATGCATTATTCTAAAATTGTTATTAAACTTTTTTATGTTTTAATAATATGGAGGTTATTATAATTTGAAAAAAAATATTAGAAAAGATAAAAATTTAAATAAAGACAACTTTAGAAAAAGCTTAGATTTTAAAAATACAATTTCAATCACAAAACTAAAAATTTTTCTTGCAATAATTATGCTTTTATTCTTTTTACTTATGTTTAGACTATTTTATTTGCAAATTGTTGATGGAAATTATTTATCTGGACTTGCTACATCTCAACAGACAAAAAGTGAAGTTATTAGTAGTAAACGTGGAAACATATATGATGCTACAGGTACTCCACTTGCAATTAGTGAAACAGTTGATACTATTTCCATCAACCCCCAAAAAATAACAAAACCAACTGGTAATGAAGATACAGTAGCTTATAAAGAATTAGTAGCAAAAGGACTTTCAGAAATATTTGGCTTAGATTATAAAGATACATTAAAAAAAGTAAATAGCAAAAATTCGGTTGAAACAATTGCAAAAAAAGTTGAAGAAAACAAAATTAAAGAACTAAAACAATGGATGAAAAATAATAATATTACTGTTGGAATAAATATTGATGAAGATTCTAAACGTTACTATCCTAATGATACAATTGCTTCTCAAGTAATTGGAGCTTGTGGTACAGATAACCAAGGTATGGCTGGTATAGAATATTCTTATGATTCAATCTTAAAAGGTGTTTCTGGACAAATAGTAACTTCTAGAGATGCTAGCAAGGGTGAAATTCCAAACTCAGTAGAATCCTTTGTCGCTGCAGAAGATGGCTATAATTTAAATTTAACTATTGATATACAAATTCAACGTATTGTAGAAAAATATATAAAAAAAGCTGTTGAAGATAATAATTGTGAAAAAGGTGGAAATTGCATAATTATGAGGCCATCAACTGGTGAAATTTTAGGAATGGCTTCCTATCCAGACTATAATTTAAATGATCCCTATACTCCTACTTCTTATTATGCAGATAACTGGGACAAACTAAGTAGTGAAGAAAGATGGAAAAGAATTTATAATATGTGGTCTGTCCGTTCCATTTCTGAAATGTATGAACCAGGATCTGTTTTTAAATTAATAACAGCAGCTACAGCACTTGAAGAAAATATTACTACTACAGATAAAACTGGTGATTTTACATGTAATGGAATTCAAGTAATTAATGGAAATACTAAAGCACAAGATGTTAAAATAAAATGTTGGCACTACCCCTCTTCACATGGTAAAATTACATTAAGACAAGCATTAATGTATTCTTGCAACCCTGCTCTTATTCAATTAGGTCAAAGAATTGGAGCTAAAACACTATATAAATATTATAATGCTTTTGGTTTTTTTAATAAAACAAATGTTGGTTTATCTGGAGAAGCTACTGGTTATTTTCATAATTTAGATGATATTGGACCTGTTGAGCTTGCTACAATGTCTTTTGGTCAACGTTTTACAATTACACCTTTGCAAATGGTTACTGCATTAGCCGCAGAAGTAAATGGTGGTTATTTAATGCAACCTACTCTTGTAAAATCTATGACAAATGTTGATACTGGAGAAGTAATTACTACTGAACCTAAATCAGTTAGACAAGTTATTTCTTCCCAAACTTCTGATAAAATAAAAGATATGATGCATTCAGTTGTAACTGATGGTACTGGTAAAAACGCAGCTGTAAAAGGATACACTGTTGGAGGTAAATCTGGTACATCAGAGCCTATTGCAGCAGATAAATCTGCTGGTTATGTTGCTTCATTTGCAGCAATTTCTCCTGTAGATGACCCTCAAATAGTTATTTTAGTTACTTTATACAAACCAACAAATACTAGCCACTCAGGTGGTACAGTATCTGCCCCTGTTGTTTCAAATATTCTTTCTGAGGTATTGCCATATCTTGGAATTGAACCTGATAATAAATAACAAGAATAACCTCTCAAAATACAATTTATGTATCTTGAGAGGTTTAATTTTTTTCTTATTAAAACCCTTAGTTATTTTGATTATTGTTTTTATATTCCTCAAGAGCTATCGCTATTTGATCTGGACATGATGTTTCTTTAGTTCCACATGGTATCCCTTTAAGCATTTGAATTATTTCATCAACGCTTTTTCCTTGTACTAACTTAGATACTCCTACTGTGTTTCCAGGACATCCTCCAATTATTTCAAGACTTTTTACAATATTATTTTCAATATCGAAAACCATTTTCATAGAACAAACTCCACTTGGATAAAATTCATATTTCATAATATTTCTTCCTTCCTAGTTATATAATATTAATATTATAACTAAAAATTCAAATTATTTCAATACATTTTTCTACCAATAAACAAAATATCATCATTTTCAATCTCTAAACCTTTCACCCACCTTTCATATTCTTTATTTTTCTTAGCAAATTGATTTAATTCTACTAAATTGATTTCTGCTTGATAATTTAATTTATCATTTAATGTTAAAATTAAATTACTACTATTTTCTTCTGAATCAACTTGGGTAATTATAGCTTTCTTTAATTCGCTTTTTTCTGAATCTTTATGTTTTTCTAAATATTCTTCATATAATAATGACCAAAAGCAAAAAATGCTTTCTTTTATCTTGCCTCCTTTTATCATTTTTAAGTAAATTTCTTCTTTTTTTCCATTTTCGTAAAATACATTTGCCAATATAATTGAAAATTCATATTCATCTATTTTGTTATATTGTTCAGCCTTAATGAATTCAATATTATTTATAGGCATTTTTAATATTTTTTTCAATATATTAACTAAATCATTCTTATCGTTTTTTAACTTTTGTATTAAATTATTTAATAAACTAGTGTTTTTGTTAAGTTGATTTAACATAATCTTAAATTAATTATATTAATTAATTCTGACTCACCCCCTTATTAAATTTACTTGTTTGAATTTTTATAGAATACGTCATAAATTATTATGCTAATAAAAAAACAAGAAATAAGTTTTTTGATAAAAACGAGTTATAACTCTAAATGTTATGGCACATCTTGCTATATAAAATTGTCTTGCCATAAATAAATTATATAATTATAAATAAAGTATAAGACAATTTCCAATTTTTGTCAATAGTTTTTTGCGATTTTTTTCATTTTTTCATCGCAAAAATCCTAATTTTTCGCCATTTTTTGACATTATTGGAAAGAGTGAAAAAGTAAAAGTTCTTACAAAAATAAATTATTAATAATAAAACCTAAAAAGACATAATCTTAAAATAAAGATTATGTCTTTTTTGAAAATAAAAGGGGATGTTTAGTTAGTAGTTATTTACTAACTTTATACTTATATAATACACCAGAAATTTGTTCAAACTGTGAATAACAAGTGAAACAATGTGAAATTTTATTTTTTATTATTCTGCATCTGCTTCTGCTAATGTTATTGTAACATCTTGTGTTTTTCCATCTCTATATATAGTAAGTGTCATTTTATCACCTACAGAATGTGAATTTTTAATTTTATTTAATTCATCCATTGTTTTAATATCTTGTCCATCTGCTTTTACTATTACATCTCCGACTTTAATTCCAGCTTTTTCTGCTGCTGAATATTGTTCTACAGAATATACATAAACACCTGCAACAAGATTATGAGCTTTTGCAGTATTCTCATCTAAATCTCTTCCTGTAATTCCGATATATGGTCTTATAACTTTATTATATGTCTCTAATTGTTTAATAACATCTAATGTAGAATTAATTGGAATAGCAAATCCTATGCCTTCAACACCTGTACTTGAAACTTTCATAGTATTAATTCCAATTACTTGACCTTTACTATTAACTAATGCTCCTCCACTATTTCCAGAATTTATAGCTGCATCTGTTTGAATACATGTATAAGCATTTCCTTCATCATCTGATACTTCTCTATTTGTCGCACTAACTACTCCACAAGTAATTGTAGTTCCTAAGTCTAATGGATTTCCAACTGCCATTGCAAATTCTCCAATTTTAACATTATCTGAATTCGCGAATTCTGCTGCAGTTAAATCTTTTGCATCGATTTTTAAAACAGCTAAATCTGTTTGTGAATCTTTGCCAATTATTTTTGCATCATAAGTTTTTCCATCACTTAAACTTACTTTAACTGATGTAGCCTCAGATAGTTCATAGTAAGTGCTTTCTGAAGAAGAAGCAACAACATGGTTGTTTGTTACAATATATCCATCTTCACTAATTATAATTCCAGAACCTGAAGCTGTGGCTGTTGATGATTGTGAGTTATTTCCATATCCAAATATACTAAACATTGAATTTGTTGTAACATTATATGTTACTTCTATACCAACAATTGATGGCAGAATTTTATTTGAAGCATATACTGCTGTATCTGAATAATTAGCAAGTGATACAAAATCTACTGTGCCTGCGCTTGCATCAGTTGTGTTAGTTAAATTTGATGATGTAGTTGTTGTAGTTCCTGATGTTCTTAATATTTTTGATTTTATTGATGGAACTCCAAAACATGTTCCTATTACTACACTACAACCTATAATTCCACTTAAAAAAGGTACTACTACATGGTTTTTAAAACCATGATTTCTTTCCTTTTTAGGTGTTACATCAATTACATTTTTAAAATTACCATTTGATTCCATTTTTATCATTCCTCTTTTCTATATTTTCAATATATAATATATTCAATTCTCCTTTAGAATACAATACTTTTGTGAAAAAAATGTGAAAAAAAAGTAAAATATTGATATAATCTTTTATACACCTTATTTATTGATTTGCATGTACATTTGGATATCCTCTTTTTTACTTTTGTCTCTTTTCTCTCTTTTTTATTATTTTATAAAAATCAAAAATTTTTGTCAATACATTCAAAAAAAATTTGTAACCTATTTTTAAAAAAGCAGTTTCTCTTTGAAAGTATTGAATTTTAGCGGAAAATCTGATAGAATCAATATATGGAGGAAATTTAAATGATAGAACTATTATCACCTGTTGGAGACTTTGAATGCCTAAAAGCTGCTGTTCAAAATGGAGCAGATGCAGTATATTTTGGTTCAAATATATTTAGTGCCAGAGCATTTGCATCAAACTTTGATAACGAAGAGCTTGAAAAAGCAATAAATTATGCAAAAATTAGAGGAGTAAAAACACATCTCACTTTAAATACTTTAATAAAAAATAACGAATTTGAACAGGCTTTTAATTTAGCCAAAAAAGCATACGAATTAGGTATAGATGCAATTATTGTTCAAGATTTAGGACTTGCAACAGATCTTATAAAATTTTTTCCAGACTTAGATATTCACGCAAGTACTCAAATGACAACAACAAATCTTGAAACAGTAAAAAAATTAGAAAAAATTGGATTCAAAAGAATTGTTCTATCAAGAGAATGTTCTTTGTCTGAAATAAAAAATATATGTAAAAATACAAATGCAGAAATTGAAGTATTTGCACATGGTGCTCTTTGCATATGTTATTCAGGCCAATGCCTTTTTTCTAGTATGGTAGGCGGTCGTTCAGGAAATCGTGGAATGTGTGCACAGCCTTGTCGTCTTCCCTATTCTCTATTATCAGACAAAAATGAAAAATCAAAAGAGTATAACAAAGGTTATTTATTAAGTACAAGAGATCTTTGCACTCTTGATTTGTTGCCAGAGCTTATTTCTGCTGGAATTACATCATTAAAAATAGAAGGTCGAATGAAGTCTCCTACTTATGTTGCAACAGTTACAAGAATTTATAAAAAATACATAGATTTAGCAACAAGGTTTATTAAAAAGGAAATTTCAGAATACATAATTAATGAAAATGATAAACAAGCTTTACTTCAAGTATTTAACAGAGGAAATTTTTCTTCAGGACATCTAAAAGATGAACCAAATAAAAAACTGATATTTAAAGAAAAACCAAATAATCTTGGTATATATATAGGAAAAGTTGTTAAATTCAGCCCTAAAAAAGGTCTAATTACTTGTAATGTAGAAAATCCTATATCAATTGGAGATTCAGTTTCTTTTGAAAATGAGTCAACTAAATATACTATTTCTGAATTAATGGAAAAAAATATTAATATAAAAACTGCTAAAAAATTTCAAACTGTTACTTTTGGTCGAATGAAAGGAAATATAAAAGTAAATGATAAAATTTATAAAATAACTGATAAATCACTTTTATCTAATTCATTAGAGAGTTATAATAAAGAATACAAAAAAACTTCTCTTGATTGTAAATTGAAAATAAAAAATGGTCAAAAAATTGAAGTTTATGTAAAAAGCATTGATTTTATGGTTGAAAATAGTTTCATTTATGACTTTATTCCTAATACTGCTCAAAATGCTCCACTTACAATTGATAAGGTAAAAAATCAATTTAACAAAACCCTAAATACATGTTTTGAATTTTCAAATATAAAAATTGATTTAGATAATAATTTATTTATTCCTACATCAATTTTAAATGATATTAGAAGACAGGCTCTTGCAGAAATCGAAGGAAAAATCTTAAAAAGTTTTAAGAGAACTTCAGAAGTAGAATATATTGGGAAGATTTTTAATAGTTCAAATATAGATTCTCAAGAAAAAGTTATTTTGCTAAATGAATTATATAAAAATTATAATTATTCAAATTTAAAAAATGTTGATAAAATATATTTACCATTAAAATATTTTGTAAGCAATGATTTTACTGACATTCTAAATACATTATCTCATAAAGGAAAATTGTATTTATATATGCCATTTATTATAAAAGATAAATATATTAAATCAATAAGAAATTGCATAGAAAATATAGTCTCTAAATTTAATATTTGTGGATTTGTAATTTCAGAATATTCTTCAATAGATTATTTAAAAATGTTTAATAAAGATGTTATTGCAAACTACAATTTTAATGTTTATAATTCATATACATTAAATAAACTTAAATCATTTGGATTTTCAAATATTACACTTTCTCCAGAGCTTCAACAAGATGAGCTAATGGAAATAAGTGATTCTGAGTCAGAGGTTATAGTTTATGGAAAAATTCCACTTATGACAATGAGCTATTGCCTTCTTGGAAAATCCAATATGTGTTACAAAGAATGTAAAAAACTTTGCAAGTCTGATGATAAATTTTTCTTAAATGATAGATATAATTTCAAATTTAGAGTTATTTCAGATAATTTGCAGACTCTTACAACTATTTATAATTCAAGAAATATTGAATTATATAAAAATAATCCACAATTTGCTTCTTTAAGATTTGACTTTTTAGATGAAACAATTGAGGAAATAAATAAAATAATATAAATTGTTAATATCTTTTTGGAGTCCTCTTTCACTTAGTCCTCGCAATCAAGATTGCTCGACGTGAACATTACTCCAAAAAGATATTTAAAATTTCTTATATTTTGTAATCAACAGGTTAAAGTATGAAAATTAAACAATATTATTACTTTTATCATCTAACATTTATTACTTCATGTAATTCTTTATCAACTCTTCTAATATATTTGTAGCTTGTTTTGCTGCAATATTGCAATATTCAAAATAATCAATTCCATTATTTCCATTAGGCGAATCTGAAATTCCACGAATGACTAAAAATGGCACATTATCTAAAAAGCAAACTTGTGCAATTGCAGCACCTTCCATCTCCACACATTCTGCTCCAAATTCTTGATGTATTTCTTTTGCAATTTTAGGATCAGCACAAAAAATATCTGCTGTTGCAATTGTTCCAATTTTGTAATTAAAATCTCTATTTTCTAGATTTTCTAAAATATTCTTGCAAATATTTACAAGCTTTGTATCACTTTTTATAAATGTTCCAATACCATCTAACTCTCCCTTTGTTGAATTTCCTAATGCTGAAATGTCAAAATCATATTGCACAAGTGAATCTCCAATTACAATATCTTTTATGTTTAATTCAGAATCTATACCACCAGCTGCTCCGATGTTTATAACACACTCTACATTATATTTGTCTATTAGTATTTGTGCTGTTCTAGCAGCATTTACTTTTCCAACTCCACATCTAACTAAAATAACTTCATTTTCTGATACTCTTCCTTCATAAAATACTAAATCAAAAATATTTTTTGATATTACATTTTCTAATATTTTTCTCGTTTCTGTAATTTCTTGTATTGTTGCAACTATAACTCCTATTTTCATTTATTTATTTCCTTGTAAATATATTTAGGTTTTTATGGATACCTATAAACCACCTAAGATAAAATCATTCTTTAATACTTACTTTTTCTTTTCCTAAAATCCAAATAAAAACTTGAAGAATTTCATCTGTACAATAAATTGCACCACAAGGTAACCTTTTTTCTCCATCTATAATTTGTACTGGAATATTATTCATTTCTCCTTTAAAAAAGTTTATTGCACCTCTTAATTTTACTTTTGTTTTTTCATCAACTTCAGTTATATTTAATAACAAAACTTTTTGTTTATTTTCAGAAAAGTTTGTTATTTCATTTGCTATAATTGTTGTTCTTTCGCCATCTCTAATGCTTAATCTTCCTTTTACCATAACAATATTTTCTTCTATTAAGCTTTCTTGTGATTTTAAATATGTGTTTTCAAAAACCAAAATCTCTGCTGTTCCATACAAATCTTCTATTGTAACAAATGCCATTATTTTATTATTTTTTGTAAATTTCTTTTTTACTTTAGAAATAATTCCTGCAAATGTAACCTCTTGCCCATCTTTAAATCTTTGTTTTTTACTATTTTGAATTTGGTTTGCAATATTTGCCATTGATTCTGGATCTTCTAAATCTTGATCTTCTATGTTTTCCATTTGACTATCAATTTCTGATAAATCTTTTGTATTAATATTTGTCTGTTTTTCTATTTGATCTTTTAATTTTTCAAGTGGATGTCCTGAAATATATATTCCAAGCATTTCTTTTTCTAATGATAAAAGCTCTCTTTCCGAATATTCTTCTTTTATATTAAAAGAATATTTTAAATCTTCTATATCTTTCTTTTCTGAGTCTTGAGTATCAACATTTTGTGCACTTTCTCCACTTAAAGTTGCTAAATCAAACATTGAAAACTGACCATCTAAACCTTTTTTCTTACTACTTTGAATTGAATCTATTATTGACTCAAAAGAAGCCAAAAGTGTTGCTCTTGTTTGTTCGAATTCATCAAAAACTCCAGCTTTTATTAAACTTTCTATGCATTTTTTATTTACCGCTTCATCAGAAATTCTTTCGCAAAAATCTGTAAAACTCTTATATTCTCCATTTTCTTCTCTTTCTTTTATAATTGCTTCAACTGGTGCTATTCCAACATTTTTTATGCTTCCAAGTCCAAACCTAATATTTCCAACATTACTTTTTTTGTCACTATTCTTAAAATCTGTTCTATCTACTGTAAATCTCAAAAAGCTCTTATTTATATCTGGTTTTAAAATCTTTATTCCTAAATCATTACACTCATCTACATATATTGGAATCCTATCAAGATTTCCAAGGTAACTGTTAAGCATTGCTGCCATAAATTCTGGTGTATAATATCTTTTTAAATATGCTGTTCTATATGCTACAACTGCATAACAAGCAGCATGTGATTTGTTAAATGCATATTTTGCAAATTCTGCCATCTCATCGAAGATTTTATTTGCAGAAACTTCATCAATACCATTTCTAACACATCCTGGAACAACAATATTTCCATTCTCGTCAACTTGTCCGTGAATAAATATTTCTCTTTCTTTTGCCATTACATCAAGCTTTTTCTTTCCCATTGCACGACGTACCAAGTCTGCTCTTCCTAGTGAATAACCTGCTAAATCTCTTACAATTTGCATAACTTGTTCTTGATAAACCATACATCCATAAGTAACTTTTAAGATTGGCTCTAAACTTGGGTGTGTATATTCATTCTTCCCTGTTAGTTTTCCTTTTATATATCTTGGAATTTGATCCATTGGCCCAGGTCTATATAAAGAAACACCTGCAATTAAATCTTCCAAACAATCTGGTTTTAATTCTTGCATGAAATTTGTCATACCTTGACTTTCAAATTGGAATATTCCACATGTTCTACCTTCTTGCCATAATTTATATACTTCTGGATCATCCATTTTTTGATCAAATTCAACATCAATCCCTCTTGTCTTTTTTACTTCTTCTATTGTATTTTTTATAACTGATAAAGTACGAAGTCCTAAAAAGTCCATTTTTAAAAGACCAAGTTCTTCCAATGTTGTCATTATATATTGAGTAGAAATCTGTCCATCTCTTTCATATAATGGAACATAAGTATCTACTGGATCTTTTGTAATAACTACTCCACATGCATGTGTTGATGTATTTTTAGGCATTCCTTCAAGTGCCATTGATACATCTAAAAGTTTTTTTATTTTTTCATCTGTTTCATATAAATTTCTTAATTCAACATTTTCTTCTAATGCTTTTTTTATTGTAATATGAATTTCATTTGGTATCATTTTAGCAATTTTATCTGTTTCTTGAAGAGATACATCTAATGCTCTTCCAACATTTCTTATTGCATTCTTTGCTGCAAGTGTTCCAAATGTAATAATCTGTGATACATGATCATGTCCATATTTTCTTGAAACATAATCTATTACCTCTTGTCTTTGTTCATCAGAAAAATCAACATCAAAATCTGGCATACTAATTCTTTCTGGATTTAAAAATCTTTCAAAAAGCAAATTATATTTCATAGGATCTATATCTGTAATTCCAATAGCATATGCAAGAATTGAACCTGCTCCAGAACCACGACCTGGTCCTACAGGAATTCCGTGACTTTTGGCATAATGTATAAAATCCCAAACTATTAAATAATAATCAACATATCCCATTTTTTTAATTATACCAATTTCGTATTCTGCCCTATCTAATATATCTTGTGTTGGATTTTCTCCATATCTTTCTTTTATTCCATCATCACATAATTTCTTTAAAAAATCATAATGAGTTGGATATTCTTTAGGCACATCATAATTTGGAAGTATTGTATGACCAAATTCAAATTCTATATTGCATCTTTCAGCAATTTTTACTGTATTTTCTATTGCATCAGGAAATGCTTTAAAATAATCTATCATTTCTTCAGGTGACTTTATATATAGCTCATCTGTATCAAACCTCATTCTATCTTCATCTGTCATCCTTTTTCCGGTTTGGATACATAATAGAACCTCATGATTATATGCATCTTCTTTTTTCAAATAATGGGCATCATTTGTTGCTACAAGTGGAATATCCAATTTTCTAGCAAGTTGCACTAATCTTTGATTTGCAAGTACTTGTTCTTTCAAGCCATTATTTTGAATTTCTATATAATAATCATCACCAAATACTTTTTTATGCCAATTTGCAATCTCTTCTGCTTCATCTTCTTTTCCATTCAATAAAGCCTGATTAACAGCGCCTGCAAGACATGCACTTAAACAAACTAGCCCCTCACTATATTTTTCAAGTATTTCATAATCAATTCTCGGTTTATAATAATACCCTTCAGTAAAACCAAGTGAAACAAGTTTACTCAAATTTTTATATCCTTGTATATTTTTTGCAAGTAGTATTAAATGATTATATCTATTATCAATACCAGGTTCTTTATCAAACCTATTCCTACCACGAGGCGCAACATATACTTCACATCCAATAATTGGCTTAATACCCTCATTTTTGCATGCTTTGTAAAAATCAATTGCTCCATACATTACACCATGATCAGTAATTGCAATAGAATCCATTCCTAGCTCTTTTGCCCTTTTAGGTATATCTTTTATTCTATTTGCACCATCTAATAAACTAAATTCACTATGAATATGTAAATGTACAAATTTGCCCATATCTTCTCCTTTCATTTTCAAAAGGGGACGGTTCTTTTTTGAAAGAGAACCGTCCCCTTTCAAAAAAGAACCGTCCCCTTTTTAAAGAGAACCGTCCCTTTTCAAAAAAGAACCGTCCCCAATTGAAATTAAATAGTTACTTTACCGTAAACTCCTCCACCACCAGAGTGTACTTTTGCTTCTCCATGACTTGCTTTATATATGTTATTTGCTATTTTTTCTCCTACAACACCTTCTAAATCATCTTTTCCAACATTGTGTAAAATATTCATTTCTGTTTCAAAATTTGATAATAACTTATCTATCGTTTTTCCACCAACTCCTGGTATAAATGTTAATGGAACTTGATAAATATATGGTGGTCTGTTTTTGGGACTTTTCGTTTTTGGCTTATCCTTTATTAATTCTATTCTATCAAATACTCCAAAAGTTATGTTTTTTCCATGGCATCTTGGACATTCTGTTGCTGCTTCATCAATTTCTATTGAATCATTACAGTCTTCACAAAAACTTCTATGATATTTTCCAAGTTTTGGATCTAACCCATAATTAGCTATTATTTTTCTTCCATCTTCATTTTTTAATGCTTTTACAACCTCTTTAAAACTGATATCCTCTACTTGCATTTTGTTATATTCTCTTGCAATTCTTGGCAATGAATGTGCATCTGAATTTGTTACAAATGTTTTATTTTCAAGTTCACTTATTTCATCAGCTAAAAATGTATCTGAACTTAATCCTAGCTCTACTGCAAATATTTTATCATATTTTTCCTTAAATACATCTTGTAATCTGTCTACACAGTTTCCATAATAACTCTTAAATGGAGTAAAAATATGTGCTGGAATAAGTATTCCATTGTATTTTTCTACAATATCTATTAATTCATATCCTGATATATCTGAATGTTGAGTACTTAAAGTAATATTTTTTATATGATGACTCATCTCACTTGAAAATGCTTTTATATCTTTTAAATAAGGAAAAAAGCACACATTGTGTGCACTCCCTCGTTTTCCATTTCTACCAGTTTCTGTAGTTTCCACTTCACTTCCAAGTAATATGCAAACTTTGTCTTTATATATAATTCCACCATCTCTTAATTCATATGCATCTCCTGTTCTTAAAAAATTTTCTATATCTTCAATTACATAAGGTGATGCACAATCAATAATTCCAACAACATTTATTCCCTTTTTCTCTGCACATTCTTTTGCAATATTTGCAAAATTTAAACTTCTTGCTCCTGTTATTTTTATAGGTTTTCCATTCTCACTTCTTCCAATATGTACATGTAAATCTGCAAATATTTCATACATTTATTATTCCTCCTAAGCTTTTATGCATCAATTTTCTATTTTATACACTGATTTATGATTCATTACTCTATCTGCTACTTCTTGACTAAATAGAGCCTTGTTAGCATTACTTTTTTGTATAACTCTTGTGTATCTATGAACTGTTTGTACTGTTTTTCTTTTTGTTTTTGCTTTATTTGCTGCTGTGGTTAATATATTATTTTTTTCTTTTTTGCCATCCATTGAAAATAGTTCCTTTGATTGTTTTTTTATGTTTTTACCAATTAGCTTATCTATTTCTTCTGCATATCGATTTTGCAATGCTGAAATATATGATTTTGTACTATGTTCTCTTTCACATAAAAAAGCTAATTTCCTAAGAACTGGCACCTCTGTCGCATCTTTTATATATAATGTTTCCATAGCATTTACAAACAGAATAAAATCTTCTAAATATCTATTATTAATATTTTTTAAATTTCTTTCTTTTAAAATTATTAGTGCTTCTTGTGGCGTAAAAGCTTCTCTTTCCTCTCTTCTTAATATTAATCCAGCAAATTGATCTACTAATTCTAATATATCACTTTCTTTTTCTCTTTTATCTGTACTACTATATCTATTTAACCCTTCACAAATTTTGCAGAATTTCTTTTCAAAACCTAATGTGGCTAAATAATCTGCCCCCTCTTTTGCATAGGTTTCCAACTTTCCTAATTTTTGAGAATTATCTACTTTTTTGCAATTACATAATAACATAGCAGTTAGTACTTCGTTTTCATCAACATCTAAACTAGCATAATCTAAAAACATCTTTGCTATTTGTGTTCTTAAAATTATTGATTTATTGAAAAATATACCTGTTTTTTCTGACATATAATATGCTATAATCATTTTTTGTATATAATCATCTTCATTTAATATGTATTCTGCAAAATCTTCCATAATATTCCTCCTAAGTATTTTTATCTACATTAATTATATGTTATATTGTTTTTATTTTCAAGTCTTTTTTTTGTTTTTTTATTAATATATAAAAAAAAGCCCTCTCAGGCTCTTTTTTCTTTTTTTATAAACTATTATATTCTCTTATTTTCTTGAATGAATATGCTGCTACAATTACACCTAATACTGCAATAATTGCTAAAATACTTGTATCTGCTGCTCCGGTATATGCTAAAGTATCAACATTATTGTTTTCATTTGAAGCATTATTTGAGTTACTATTTGAATTACTATTTGTATTTAAAGTATTATAGTTACTGTTACTATTAGTATTACTGTTAGTATCTGCTGTGCTTAAAGTATTATAGTTACTATTACTGTTAGTTCCTGTATTTGAAAATGAATTTGAATTACTATTTGTGTTTAAATCATTTGTATCTGATGTTGTAGCATTTTCCCATCCACTATAACTTGAGTTTGTATTATCATCAGCTAATACAATTGATGATAAATTTAAAACTAATACTCCACTTAATAAAATTACAACTAAACTTTTTAATAAACTTGATTTTTCCATTTTTTTCCTCCTAATAATTAACTTATCTTTTTATATACATTTTAATTATACAACTTTTTTTCCCATATGTCAAACATTTATTGATTTTTTTTCATTTTTTTTTCAAAAAAGAGCTTCTTTAACAAATTTTACCATCAAAAATTCGTTTATAAGTTATATATTCATATTGATAAGGATTTTTCTCATTAGTTATTCCTTTTTCTTTTTTTATAACTTTCCATTGGTTTAAATCAATTTTTGGAAAATATACATCTCCATCAAAATCTTCATCAATTTCTGTAATGTACATTTTTTTGCAATATGGCATTAACAATTTATAAATTGTTTCCCCACCTATAACAAAACACTCTTCTTCTGTATTGATATACTTTTTCAAATTTTTAATATCATCTAAAACTTCAACATTTTCATCTTTAATATTAAAATTTTCTTTATTTTTTGATAAAACTATATGATACCTATTTGGCAGGACTCTTCCTAAACTTTCAAATGTCTTTCTTCCCATTATTATGGTGTGTCCTGTTGTTAAATTTTTAAATCTTTTTAAATCCTCTGGTATGTGCCAAATTAATTTATTATCTTTGCCTATAACATTGTTTTTTGATTTTGCTACAATTATACTTAACATATTCCAACACCCCTATTTCATTTCTAAATTAATTAATAAATAATAATTTTAATTTAGCATGAAAATCTAAATCGCTACAGGGATTTTTCCTAATTTTATTTCTTTATTATAGTCATATCCTTGTATTTCAAAATCTTCTACTTTAAATTCATAGAAATTTTTAGTATTATTATTTATTATTAATTTAGGGTGAATATCTTTTGGCTCTGCTTCTATTAATTTTTTTATTAAGGGAATATGTCTATCATATATATGGCAATCACCTATATTATGTGTTAATGTACCTACTTCAAGTCCTGAGCATTGTGCAAACATACAAAGTAGTGCAGCATATTGCATAGTATTCCATCCATTTGCAGCTAGCATATCTTGTGAACGCTGATTTAAAATCAAATGCAATTTTCCCTCTTTTACTAGCCATTGTGTCCCATAAGCACACGGTTCTAGATTCATATCTTTTAAATCTTCAAAATTAAAAATATTTGTCATTATTCTTCTGCTTGATGAATCATTTTTTAGTAAATCTAATACATAATCTACTTGATCTATATTCTTAATTCCATTTTTAGTCTTAAAATCATATTTTTTTGCTAATTGATAGCCATAAGCTTTTCCAATTGATCCATTATCATCTGCCCATTGATCCCATATATGTGAATTTAAGTCATTTACATTATTAGACTTTTTTTGCCAAATCCACAAAATTTCGTCAATTGCCTTTTTTACAGTGTTTGTATTATTTCTAAGTGTAATTATAGGAAATTCTTTTCCAACATCATATTTATTTGTTACTCCAACTATTGAAATGTAATTTGCTTCTGTTCCATCTTCCCATCTTGTTCTAACATTTGTACCTTCAGATGAATAACCATTATTTAGTATTTCTTTACATGTTTCAATAAAATTCTTATCTGCTTCTGTCATAGTTATTCCTTTCACTAATAATCTTGAATTATAAATTATAAGATATTAATTACTGATTATTATTTTCTTCATTATTTGCTTCTGAATTTATTTCTTCTTTATGTTCTTCCGAATTTGTTTGTTCATTATTATTTTCTTTATTATCTTCTTTATTATCTTCAACCACTTCAGCTTCATGAACTACCTCTTCTGGTTGTTCTGCTCCACATGATGGGCAATATTTAGCACTTTTATCCATTTTTGTATTGCAATTTGCACACAATTTCATATCAGATAATTCTAGTATTTGATTTTGATAAACTTTGATTTCTTCTTTTAATTCTTCAATTTTTGATAATTGTTCCTCAATAAATTCTGTTTTCTCACTCTTTCCATTAACTTCGATTTTTTCATAAACTTTTTTACCTATTTCTTTATATAAATCTTTAATTTGTGAATTACAATCTCCAATTTTCATTTTTAACTTTGTCTCACTTGCTACTTTGCTTGTTTTTTCTGCAGCACTTTTATATGTTTCAGATGCTTTTTTTCCTATTTTTTCAAAAAATTCCATTTTAAAATTCCTCCTATTGTTATTTTTCTTTATTTTTTTATTTTTATACATCTTTTTCTTTTATTTCTTGTCATCAATATTTCAACTGCTTTATTTGAAACTAATTTATTAGTCTTCTTCTTTTTTATCTCTTGTCATAAGCATTTCAACCGCCTTATTTGGTTCTAACTTATTATATAAAATATCATATACAACATCAACAATTGGCATTGAAACATTTAATCTTTCACTTAATTTTTTTGCAACTTCTATATTGTCTATGCTTTCAATTGTCATTCCTACTTCTTTTTTTGTTTCTTCAATTGTTTTACCTTGTCCAATTAATTTTCCTGCTTTTCTGTTTCTACTATGCTCACTTAAACATGTAACTATTAAATCTCCAAGCCCACTTAAACCATATAGTGTATTACTCTCTGCTCCCATTTTTATTCCAAGTCTTCTTATTTCTGTAAGACCTCTAGTAATTAATGCTGCAAATGCGTTATCTCCATATCCAAGTCCTGCAATAACTCCAGTACAGAATGCTATAATATTTTTTAATGCTCCTCCAAGTTCAACTCCTTTAATGTCATCTGAAGTATAAATTCTCATTTTTTCATTCATAAAATTATCTTGAATAAGGTGTTGAATTTCTTTATCTTTTGATGCTACAACTAATACTGTAGGTGAAGCTATAGAAACTTCTTCTGCATGACTAGGTCCTGATAAAGCTCCTATTCTTGCATTAGGTATTTCCTGTTTTATAACTTCATCTAAAGTTAATGATGTATCTTTTTCTATTCCTTTTGAGCATATTATAATTGGCTGTTTTTCACAGTCCACAAATTGTTTATATTGTTTTACAATGTTTCTTGTAAATTTTGAAGGCGTAACATGTAAAATAATATCTGAATCCTCTATAACCTCTTTGAAGTCAGTTTTACAAATAACATTTTTTGGTACAACTGCATTTGGTAAAAACTTACACTTTCCATCATTTATTAAATCTGCTTCTTCTTTTTCAAAAGACCATATTTTAATATTATGTCCCATATTTGCCAAGTGAATTGCAAGTGCAACTCCCCAACTTCCACTTCCTATTATTGCTATGTTTTTCATTTTTCCCATCCTTACTAATTATTTAGGTTTTAATGGATTTCCCATAACCAATTATGAATTTTTAAAACTTAATTTATTTTCAGTTCCATTTAATATTCTCTTAACATTTTCTCTATGATTAAAAATCACAAATACCGCTAATATTAAACTGAAAATAAAATATTTTAGTCCTGATGCTGAAACAATGTAGTGTTCATTTATAAATATTGTTAACACAGGAAATAATATTGCTGCCCCTATTGAACCCATAGAAACCATTTTTGATGCTATTATTATAACCAAAGCAAATGTTAAACAAATAAATCCTATTTTCCAATTTACCATAAGTAAAACTCCAAATGATGTAGCTACTCCTTTTCCTCCTTTAAATCCAAAAAATATTGGAAAAGTATGACCAATAACTACTAAAATTCCTGCAATTTGTATTAACAATGCTCTATCAACATCTTTTACTATTTTTCCAACTAAAAATGCTATTAATATTGAAACAACGCCTTTCAAAATATCACATACTAGAGTTAGAATAGCTGCTTTCTTTCCTACTGCTCTTAGCATATTTGTACTTCCAGCATTTCCACTTCCTTTTTCTCTAACATCAAAACCTGCCATCTTTTTACTTAATATAACAGAAAAATTTATGCTTCCAATTGCATATGCAATTATTGCTATTATTATGTATGAAGCCATATGTCTACCTCCTTGTTTAGTTTTATTATATGGCTATTATATTATATTTGTTTTTTTTTATCAATAGGTTTTTAAAATTTTATTTTTTTTGTGTCTAAAATGTAAATTCGACATGTTATTCCTTGACTTTATGTCACTTCTGTTATATTATATAATATGTATTATTTTACGAGAAAATAAATTTTAATTTTTTCATTAAATAAATTATACAGAGAAATGAGGATATGCTTATGTTATGTAATATATGTAAAAAAAATCCTGCCGTTATATTTTCCAGCAAAGAAGTTGATGGAAAAAGAGTAATGGAAGGATTATGTATAAATTGTGCTAAAAAACAAGGAATAAATACAGATGAAATATTAAAAGCACAGAATGAGGTTAATAAAAATAATCAATCTCAAAATATGAATGTACAACTTGAAGGCTTATTTAAGAATTTAGCAGAAAGTTTAAATAATATTGATGGTTTAGAGTTTGATGCTACACCATTTGTAGAAAATTATGATAATTCATCAAATGATGAATCAGATGAAAACTCAAATCCAAATGTTAATCCAATATTTGCAGGTGCAATTCCTTTAGGATCTATTTTTGGTGAGTTTGGAGGTTTTAGACCACAAAATTCTTCTGATGAAATATCTAATGGAAATGTAAAAAAGAAAGTAAAACCTGAAAAAAAATCAAATAAAGCCAAGAGGAAAAAATACCTTGATACATATGGCACTAATTTAACTCTTAAGGCTAAAAATAAAGAATTAGACATGGTAATTGGACGTGAAAAAGAACTTCAAAGAGTTATACAAATCTTAAATAGGAGAACTAAAAATAATCCATGCCTTATTGGTGAGCCTGGTGTTGGAAAAACAGCTATTGCTCAAGGTTTGGCAATAAAAATTGCAAACCAAAGCGTTCCTGCAAAGCTTTTAAATAAAGAAGTTTATTTACTAGATATGACTTCTGTTATGGCCGGGACACAATTTAGAGGTCAATTTGAAGCTAGAATGAAAGGAATTATTGATGAATGCATCCATTATGGAAATATCATTTTAGTAATTGATGAAGTACATAGTATTATAGGAGCAGGTTCTGGTGGTGAAAATGACTCTATGAATGCAGCAAATATTTTAAAACCAGCACTTGCTAATGGTCAAATTCAATTGATTGGTACAACTACTATTAAGGAATATCGTAAATACATAGAAAAAGATACAGCTTTAGAACGTAGATTTCAACAAGTTATGATTGAAGAGCCTTCTGTAGATGATGCAATTGGAATTCTTAAAGGTATAAAAAAATATTATGAAGAATATCATAAAGTAAAAATATCTAATGATGTTATAAAACAAGCAGTTATTATGTCTGAAAAATACATTCATGATAGACATTTACCAGATAAAGCTATTGATATATTAGATGAAGCTTGTTCGAGAATAAATTTAGAAAATAAAGATTTATTTAAATTAGAGTTATTAAAAAATAGACTTAAAGAAATTCAAGAACAAAAAGAAGATGCTGCAAATGCTGATTCTACAGAGGATTATCAAAAAGCAGCTCAATTAAAAACTGAAGAATGTAGACTTATTGCACAAATTGATGAATTAAACTCTAAAATGAAAATAAGAAGTTTAACAGTTCAAGATATAGCAGGTGTAATAGAAAACTGGACAAAAATTCCTGTTAAAAAAATAACAGAAAAAGAGACCCAAAAATTATTAAATTTGGAAACTAATCTTCATAAAAGGATTATTGGTCAAGATGAAGCAGTTAATGCTGTAGCTAGAGCAATTAGAAGAAATCGTGCAGGACTTAAAAGTACAAAAAGACCACCATCTTTTATATTTGTTGGTCCTACAGGCGTTGGTAAAACAGAACTTGCAAAAAGCCTTGCTTATGAAATGTTTGGTACAGAAGATTCTATTATTAGAATTGATATGTCAGAATATATGGAAAGTAATTCAACAGCAAAGTTAATAGGTGCTCCTCCAGGATATGTTGGCTATGATGATGCAGGTCAACTTACAGAAAAAGTTAAACGTAAACCTTATTCTATTATTCTTCTTGACGAAATAGAAAAAGCACACCCAGACGTATTTAATATACTTCTTCAAGTGTTAGATGATGGTAGACTTACAGACAGCCAAGGAAATACAGTAAGCTTTGAAAATACTATTATAATCATGACATCAAATGCAGGATCTAACCTAAATAATAATTCAATTGGTTTTGGAAATGAGTCTGTAGATAAATTAAAAATTGAAGATAGATTGAAAGATACATTTAGACCAGAATTTTTAAATAGAGTTGATGAAATCGTTGTATTCAATTCATTAACAAAAGAACAATTATTACAGATTGTAGATTTAATGCTTAATGATACAAAGAAAGTTTTATTAGATAAGGATATTTCTTTACAAGTTTCAAAACTAGCTAAAGAATTTATCTTAAATAAAGGAACTAACCTTAAATTTGGTGCTCGTCCACTTCGCCGTGCAATTCAAAGATATGTTGAAGACGAAATTTCAGAACAACTTTTAAGAGGTGAAATTAAAAATGGTCAAACTATAATTGTTGATTCAGATGGTTCAAATCCTGATAAACTAATTATAACTGGCAAATAGTTAACATTTCACAGCTTTGAAACTTATATAGTTCTGCAACAGGTAAAAGTTTTCTTAATATTTGCACCTCCCAATATAATTTGTAAAAATGCTTCGCTATTTACAAATTATATTGGTCCACATTCGGTGTGAATATTAAGAAAATCTTTTTTTATGTGCGGACTTTAAACATTAAATAGCTGTGAATTGTTAACTAAAAAGCCCTTTTTATTATCATTCAAAATCTTCTAATATTTTATTTAATTCTTCTGAACCTACCACTTCTATTCCACTATTTAAATCATCTAAATCTTCTTGAGACAAATATTCTGTTGAAATATCAGTTTTTTTGTATAAATATTCATCATTATTTTTATCTAAATAATATACATCAATATAATTATCTTCATTTTTTAATACATATCTTGTGTCATCTTCTCCTATATCAGAACCTGTTTCTTTAACATCCTCATTTAGATATTGTGCATAATCTTCCCACTCATTTATACATTCATCTGAAACAGTCTCTTCTTCCCTATTTTGTACATTCTCATAAATTTTACTTTTAGCTTCATCTAAATTTTTACTTTTATTTTTATTGCTTGATACTGCTTGATATATCATTATTGCAAAACTTAAAAACAATATACTTCCAATTAAGATAGTAAAATATCTTTTTTTCATATTCTCATCTCCATTGTTTTCTAGTATTTACAAAATAATGAAATTTATACATTTTAATTCCATAGGATACTTATTTCTCCATCTGTATCAGTTCTATAAACTTTTACTCCATTTTCTTTTGTTCTTTGCTCTACTACCCCAACATCAACTTGATAACCTCTCCTTTTCTTATAACATTCCATCCTATTTTATTCATAATATCAATAGTTTTATCTAAAAAAAAATGTAAAATTACAGTTTTTTTTAGATGGATATTTATAAAAAATAAATTCAAATTATTATGCAATAACTTGAATTTATTATATTTTTAGTTTTCTTTAAACTCTTTATAATCTTCAAATATACCTACTATTCTATCTTTATTTGGATTTGTTATTAAAGAATTGAGGGTGTATAATAAAGTATGGAGATTTATAAAAGTCATTACACTTTACTTGACACAGTAATCTTATGTTATGTCTAAAAATATCCATCAATGACATACATATCACCACACTTTCATACCATTATTGCTATTTGCCAGTATTATGGTATAATTTTGTACTATTATTCACAATGAAGCATATAGCCCAAAGATTTTTGTTGGATATTTTTTACCTACATTTCTCGCTATTCTATAAATTTTAAAATTTTAGAAGAAATGAGAAAATTTTAGATGTTGGAAATCATTTTAAGTTGTATTATTTTCGTTTGTTGTATTTCAATTTGTTTTCTTGTTGCTTATGTAATAGACTCTATAAAAGAGCAAAAGAAATATTATAAAGAACAAGAAACAGACCATTTACAAAAATTATTGCAATGTCAAAGAGATGAAACATATCAAGCAATAGAATTATATGAAATCTATAAAAAGGAAATTGACAGATTAAAAGAACAAATACAAGAACTTGAAAAAAAAGAAACAGAAGAATTGAAATCACAGCCATCAAAAATATGGAGTGATGAAATGAAATATAACGGCATCTATGAAGGTAAAAAAGCACTTATTGGTAATTACGATAATTTTTCTGCAGATATGACTAGAAAAATATTAAGAAACTTCGGTTTATCTGTTGAAAGAGTAAAAACTTCTACCGATTTATTAGAAAAAGCCAAAATAAATCATTATGACATTATATTTACCAATAATATCTATCAACAAGGAGTTGATGGACCGACTTTATTAAAGCAATTAAGAGAACTTGAAGGATTTAATACTCCTGTTGTAATTCATACAATTTCTACTAATCAAAGATACCATTTCGTTGATGATCTAGGGTTTTATGAATACATAGAAAAACCTATACAAATTGCAGATATTGAAAGAGTATTAAAAAAGTTCTTATAATGAAAAAAAGTTAAGGGTCGCCTCCCCTAACTTTTTTCATCTGCTAATTAACCTTTTTAATTGTATATTGAGTTTATTCCTATCTTATAACAATTTATTTAATTATATTTATAAGTTATGAGATGCTATAAATTCGCTTATTGCACCATTCAGTAATCTAGTAAATGATATTCCTGTTTTATTATGGAATTTATTTAATCCATCTTCATTGTTTTTTCTAATCATAATACTTCTATTGGTTGCAAGTGCATTTTCTTTTTTTGCATAATATACAGGCTTATTCTTTTTTATATAATCTTCTATTCAAATATTGATAATCTCGCTTATAGTAGCGTCATATTTCTTTTCTGATAATTCCTTTAATTTATCATATAGGTTATCATCTAAATTTACACATTTTTGAATCTTTTTATTTTCTTTTAGATATAATTTTTCTTCTACATCCATCGTTTTAACTCCTTTGCATATATTTACCAACTTGATTACGAATATTATATTTTAAAATTTCAATAAATAATATCTAGGCTTTTCGTATATCTATATTCTTAAAATAGTTGTATTTTTATATAAAAAAGTATATAATATGGTAAAAGAAATAATCTAATTTTTTTTACAAAAATATAAATATATTCTTTGATTTAAAAAATAATAAATGGAGGATTTAAAATGAGTAAAATATTAAATAATTATAATAATTTAAAAAAACAAAATTCTGAAACACTATATCTTTTTAAAAATGGTGCTTTTTACATAGCACTAGAAGATGATGCTAAACTATTATCAAAAGAATTTGATTTAAAACTAACTAATTTAAATAAAGATGCTGTAAAATGTGGTTTTCCATGTGCAAGTTTTGATAAATATTTTTTAAAATTACAGATTTTAAAAAAAGAATTTAAAATAATAGACAAAGACACTATATCAAATGCTACTACCTATTTAGAAAATCAAAAAATAAAAAACTTGATAAATGATATAAAATCAATCGATATAAATAATTTATCTGTTTCAGAGGCTTTTGCTTTTATCGAAAAATTACAAAAATCCTTAATAAGTTTTGAATAAAAAATAAAAATAAAAAAAGAAAATTAAGATAAACAACTTCTTAATTTTCTTTCTTTAATAGGTTTTTATAGCATATTCTACAAGATAAATATCTCATCAAATCTATTTTTCCAGTTCTATATAAATACTCTCTTTTTCTTATATTTCTTTTAATACTTCTGTATTTAGCATATTTACCTTTTTTATCTCTTCCTAGAAAAAGAAAATTATTGGTACTCTTATATATTCTACTTTTTTTATTTAAAGTTAACTTTTCTTTTTCAAGAAATTTTTTTATTTCTTCAAAACAATATTTTAAATATTCTTTCGATTCATGAAACAGCAAAAAATCATCTTGATAACGCACATAATACTTTATTTTCAAATTTTCTTTAATAAAATGATCCATATCATTTAAATAAAAAATTGCTAATACTTGACTTGTCATATTTCCAATACCTAATCCTTCTGGTTGACTATCTATAACTTTAAATACAATATCTAATGCTTCTTTATCTTTAATCTTCTTTAATAATTTTTCCTTTAATCTATCTTTATCTATACTTGCAAAAAATTTACTAATGTCGCATTTTAGTATATAATATTCTTTATATTTTATTGTGCATTTTTTATGAAATTGGTTTACTAATTTTATTCCATATCTTGTGCCTTTATTTTCTAAACTTGCTACATTTTCATCAATTAAACATGGAATTAATGAAGGATATAATATTTGTCTGCTAATTAGATGATTTATTACTTTATCTTGCAAATTCTGACTTACAATTATCCTTTCCTTAGGTTCATATATTGTAAATACATTATAACTTCCTACTTCATAATTTCTTTCTAATAGAATCTTATATATTCTGCTAATATAAATACATCTATATTCTTTATAATTTCTTACTTTTCTTTTATTTCTCGTATGTGAACATACTTCATTATATGCTTGTTCTATATTTTCCATTTTCAACAAATTATTATATAAATTATTTTTCCTTTTCATTGTTTCTCCTATAAAAAAAGTAGCCAAATCGCTACTTAAAAATAGTGCTAAAATATATTCCCCTTCAATTCCTTTACTAACAAATATATTTATCTATTTTTATTTTATCGCATAAAGCGAAGGGACAATAGTTTGTTTCTATATTATCTCTTATATAGTCAATAACTATATAACCACAGTTTATAGAATCTACAGGGCGCACAGCCATCCATTTCGCATTGGAATTGCCGTTCGAATTGAACAAGTCATTGCCAGTGCCAGCATTGCCTCCGTTGACATCCCCTGGACCGAAATTGCAATAGTTAGAGCCATTCATGTTGACACCAGAAGACGCAAGCCACTACAACTATGCCCCATCATCCTTTTTTGAAATTGATTTTTGCCATCCTATTGAGTATTTTAATATATCATCTAACTTTTCTCCAAATTTTGTATATCTTTTCATATTTATTATTTCTTTGTCATAACATAAGTTTAATAAGAAATCTAATACTTTTATTTTAGCAATTATATCATTTATATATTCTATCTTATTTTCTTTAGTTATATTTGCCTTATATGCTAATTCTAATAAATCATAAGATATATTTCTAATTCTGTTTTTTATTTCAATGTCTTTCTTTGGAAAATTATCTAAATATTTGTCTATATAAATAACTAATTCTCTAATAAAATTGATTACTTTAAATTTTTCTTCTTTCATTTATAGTTTTTTCAACCTCATATATTGTATTTTCATCATTGCATAATAATAAATATTTATATATTTTTTCAATTCGCATTTTTTTTGCAATTTCTTTCCTGGCTTTTTCATAAAATTTTTGATAATTATTCAAATTCTTGTTGTTATCTTCTTCTTCTACATCATAATTATTTCTTTTATCCAATACTATATAATTTATTTTATTCTTTTCTAATATTGATAAAACTTTATTATACGCACTTTTCGGAAAAGAAGAATTATATATGTTGTTATCAAGAATATTTATCTTATATCCTAACAAATACGAAATAATATATGAATCTCTACCATAGCAATTGTAAAAATTTCCTGCTCTTACCAATACAACATATTCCTTATGTACTTCTTTCACATTCTTTACTATATTTATAATTCCCATAATCTATCCCTAATAATTTTCCCAGAAGTCCAAAGGACCTTCTGGGAAGTCTTCATAATCTATTTTGTTCTCTTTTTTTATCCCTACCATCTTATATTTTACTCTGTGATTTGTCCGTATTGTAATGGAGTTCCGGTATAACTATTTGGAATTGTTGTTGTCCATTCTTCTTCACTACCCGTTGAAGAAACAGACAAATCATCAACAGTGACTCCAGATTGTAGATAAACTACAGGGCGCACAGCCATCCAAATCGCAATGGAAATGCCGTCCGAAACGAACAAGCCACGGCCAGCGCCAGCAAAGCCTCCGTAGACACCCCCTGGACAGAAAAAGCAACAGCGAGAGCCATACAAGCGGACACCAGAAGACGCAAGCCAGTAAGATTTTCCGTTTGACCCACTTTCTGTTCCCTTAAATAATACATCATATAGTTTGCTAGATTGATCAACTATACTAGAATCTGTGTACATATACATAAATGCTGTCCCATCTACACTATCTCCTGATTTCTTATTTGTTAAAGAACTATATTTTGATGGATATTTTGCTTTCAAGTAATTTTCTGGTGCATAGTCATTTGTTTTATATGTATAACTTTGTCCAAAGGACCCTTGATATGCTGTTAATGCAGTTTTTGATTCATCTGCAGTTTTATATAATTTTCCACCTGCTACTGTTTTATCTAATGTTAAGCCTAATGCTGTATTTATGTCTTCTATTCTCATACTCTTTGTATCAGTAGCATATCTTCCCGCATAAATTGCACATACTTTATCTAATATATTATTAGACACTAATTCATCGTTAGTATTATACCAACCTTCTGCTTTGTCTAGATATAGATATGGATCTTTTTTCCAATCCTCTGTTGCTGATGAATCCATTTCTTTTTTAATAGGGCTTCCTGTGGTTATTACTAATTGTGTTTCATCTTTATTTAATCCTAAAACTCTCCATGTTGTATTTGTATTAACTTTATAAGTTTGCGTTCCACCATCAAATCCTGTTTCTTCTGTTGTCAAACTTGCTGTTGCATTAGAGTTATTCAGTGTTGAATTATAATTTGTTATATAATCTCCTACATTTATTTCTCCATCTTTAAACGCCTGTACTAATGTTTTTGCATTAGATATAGGGCCAAGAACACTAAAATCTATTGTTATTCCACCTATTGTTATTACATCATTTTCTTCTAAAGTTGCAACTTCTGCATCTGTTAATTTACCATTAGCATGTAATTCACTTATTACTTGAGCTCTAGTTTTCTTCGTTCCTCCTAAATATTCAGCACCTGCATTATTTGCAGCCTCTAATGTGACAGTTTCTTGTACTTCTCCCCCTCTTGTTGCATCTTTCGCTTGTGTCGCTTTATTTAATATTCCATTATCTCCCGATAGCATAGAAATTGATATTCCAGCCAATATTAAAAGCACAATAATCGTTATAACAAGCGCAATAAGAGTGATTCCTTTATTAGTTTTTACAAAGTTTTTCATAGTTAAATTCCTTTCTTTCGTTTCCTTTAATACTCCCGAATATATTTCAAACATAATTCAAACTATATTTAATATATTTATGGTCATTACTTCTTTGGTAAAATCTATTTAATTCTCATTATTTATCAATTTTATTAGTTTAAATTTTATTATTCTATATTTTGGAATAGTTAAATAAAAACTTTTAATAAATTTTTCTGTAAATATTATGACACAAATTTTATTTTTTTGCAACATATTTTTTTAAAAAATAAGGAATTGAAAACATTTCGAAAAATAGACATGCTTTAGTTAATCGTTACGAAAAATTGTATAAAAAAGCTTAGCAAAGAAGCCTATTTATTTTATAAACTTCTGTATATTAACAATTTCTCCATTCCTGTTTACAACAATACTTATTTCTCCATCTGTATCAGTTCTATAAACTTTCACTCCATTTTCTTTTAGTCTTTCAATTACCTGTTCATTTGGATGTCCAAAAGTATTATTCTTTCCAACCCCAATCAGAGCAATTTTAGGAGATATGGTTTTTAAAAAATCCTCTGTTGTAGAAGTCTTAGATCCATGATGAGCAATTTTTAGTATATTTGCTTGTAATTTATTTATATTATCTGAATATTGCTCTACAATTCCTTTTTCAGCGACTTCTTCTATATCACCAGTAAACATTATAGAAAAATCTTTATATACTAACTTAAACACCAAAGAATTATTATTTATCCAATTATCAACAATCATATCTTTTTCATTAGGCCACAAAATATCTATATATAGGCCTTTTTCAATATTTATTCTTTCACCTTTTTGAACTACATAAACATTTATTTTTTTATCAATTACTATTTTCAAAAACTCTTGATAATTTTCAGATGATTCATATTGTTTTCCAATAATTATATTTTTTATCTTTATGTTTTTTATAACATAAAAAAGTCCGGTTGCAATGGTCTGTATCAAAATGACTAAAAATCATATAATCAATACTTGTAATTCCTCTATCTAGCAGATATGGAAGTAATGTATTTTTTCCAACATCATAATTGTCATTTCCTCCACCATCTATTAGAATACTGTAATTTCTTGGTGTCATAATTAAAGTACAATCACCCTGTCCAACATCGACAAAATATATTCTTAAATTTTTGGGTATTTTTACAAGAATTCCGAAAAGAATCATAATTATTATACAAACAGAAATTATCTTTTTTTTATTTTGGTTAAATCTATATTTTGCTAAACTTATTAAATTTTTTACTCTTTTCCTAAATGCTTTATTTAGATTTATTTTTTTTGATTTATACACTATGTACATAAAAATTAATATAAATATAATAAAATAATAGTTTAATAAAGAAAAAATACTTGGTGTTTTTACATAAATTTTATTTAAATATAGATTGCTTCCAAATTCTGAAATTTTAAATAATACATCAGTTATAATTGATAACATTTCTTTTATAATTGGTAAAGAGATTTTTATAATATGAAATAATTTAAAGTTTGAAATAAATCCAAATATTAAAAATATAAATCCTATTATCATAATTGGTTCAACAATCACTCCTATTATAGAGCTTATTAATAAACTAAAGATAGAAATTTTATTAAAATATATTGCAATAACTGGTAATAATATAATATTTAAAAAAATTGTTAATTTAAATAAATTTAATATTTTATTTTTGATTTTGAAAATTTTTGAATATATTATAATTCCAATTGTTCCTAAATAAGATAGAACAAGTCCAATATTGTTGATTAAAAATGGATTGAAAATAATTAATACTAACAATGATAAAAATATGCTTGTTAATATATCATTTTTTTTGTAAATTAATTTTGCTGTAATCATTAATATCGCCATTATTACAGCTCGAATTGCTGATACATGAAATCCAATAATTAATTGATATATTATTAATATTATAATTGTAAAAATACCAGTTTTCCTTTTTCCTAATTTATTTTGAAATATTTTACAAAACAAAACTATATATCCAATATGCATGCCAGAAACTGCTAAAATATGTGAAATATTACTTTCAGAAAATTTTTCTTTTATTTCATCATCAATTTCATCTGTATAACCTAATAATATTCCTAATAATATATTTGCTTTTCCTTTACTAAAATTCTCTTTAATATAATTTTGTAAATTCAATAAAATACTATTAAAAAATTTCGAAATTTTGTGTTTCCTTATATTTTCTGTTTTCACATAGCTTGCATCTATTATTCCATAGATATTAAGTGTTTTTAAGTATTTACTATAATCAAATCCACCAAAATTTTTTGCTGTATCTGGTTTTGAAAATTTCCCATTGATATCAACTATTTCGCCATAATTTAATTTTTTATCTTTGCTAATTTTAAGATACACTTTTTTTCCTTTTAAATTTGAATAAAAATTTTTGGAATCTATGTTCTTTACTTTTAAAATTTTTATTTTATAATTATTACTATATTTATTTTCTTTTGAATTTGATATTACTACACCCTGTAAATCTACATCTAAATCATTATATAAATTTTGTATTGTAAAATATTCTTTGTTTTTTACTAAAACAATTGAATTTGAAATTATAGAACTAATTATTAATATAATAAAAACATTTTTACTGACTATTATTTTTATATATCTAAAATATCTTTTTGCTGATATTAATTTGAATTTTTTTATATTCGGTTTTTTTAAAATTGAATATATAAAAAAGATAATAAAATATAAAAGGACTATACTAAATTTAAAGTATAGCCCTATAATTATTCCTATTATATATCCAATTGCTATTACCACAATTGGTCTATTTTCTAGCATATTTTCTCCTTAATGATTATTTTATGACTCTTCTTGCACACTTATATTTTGAAGCATAGTATCTTTCAGACAAAGATGAGATAATAATTCCTGTTTTAGGTGTTGAAGCATGAATCATTTTATTTCCCCCAATATAAATTCCAACATGTCCTGTAAAACATACAATATCACCAACTTGCAAATCTGACTTTGAGACTGCTGTTCCAACTTCAGCTAAAGCACTTGATGAATGTGGTAATGAATATCCAAAATGTGCATAAACCGACATAACAAATCCTGAACAATCACAACCATTTGTTAAACTAGTTCCTCCCCATACATAAGGATTTCCTAAGAATTTTTTTGCATAAGCTACTACACCTGAGCCTGATGTGCTTGATGAACCCGATTTTTTTGAAGTGCTTGAACTTGATGAACTTGATTCTCTTGAAGAATTTGAACTCTTTGAAGAGCTTGATTTCTTTGAAGAGTTTGAGCTTTCTGATGAATTCTTTTTTTCATTATTTGAATTACTTGAAGAATTATCAAGGTTTTCTTCAAAATCTCTAGTAGTTTCTGTGCTTCTTGATGTGATTTCTGCTTTATCATTTGATAGATATTTTGTAGCTACATAACCTGTGTAATTATTATATTTAATTTTGCTCCAAGTATTATCAACAGTCTCTACAACTTTAACTTTATCATTCAACTTTAATTGTACTACAAGACTTGATGATGTATTTGCATCTTTTCTCACATTTAATGTTGTTGTACTAACATACATTGTCATTTCTTTTTGAGAAACTTCTTTGTCTTCCTTTTCATTATTATTATCTTTATTATCCTGTTCTTGTTTCTCATTATTAGCAGTATTTTCTACAATACTGTCATATAATTTATTTTTAACAATCCAACCATCAGCATTTTCTGACTGAATATGACACCAATTTCCAACTGTTTCTTCTATATTTATTTCACTATCTTTTGATATATTGCCAATCTTACAAGAATAAACTAATGGTAATAATTTTATATCAATATCTTTGTTTAACTTAAATGTAGCTGATTCTACTATTGTTTTAGTTTCAGTAGTATCATTTGCTACTGTTTCTGTATTCTCTTGATTTTCAGTGTTTTGAGTATTTACAGAATTTTCACCATTTACTGTACTTTCTGTATTTTCAATATTCTCTGTACTCTTTGTTTTTTCTGTAGTATTTTCACTTTTCTTTTCCGAATTTGTATCTTCATCTACTTTTAGCATATCTTTTCTAACATATCCTACAAATGTACCATCATTTTCAGAAACATATTTTATTTTATACCATTCTCCATCTTCTTTTACTACTTCAACTTCTTGTCCTTTTGCCATTACAGCAATTGCTTCTGAATCTGTTGATGCACTCCTTCTTATTCTTGTAAGTCCATTGACTGTAGAACCTGATATAGCATATACTTTTGTTCCTAATAAAAATGTTGCTATAAATACTGCTATAAGTACTATTGCAATTCTTAATTTTCTATTCATAAATTTTGTATGATATATATTTTTTATATATCATGCACTCCTTTCTTATATTAGAATTAAAAAGCTTATACAAAACTTTCTAAAAATCAATATGTTACTAGTATATACTTTTTTGGTAAAAATGTCAATATTTTTCCATAAAATTTCAAAATTGTAATGTATTGTTTTTTTATATTACATTATAAATATTGTTTGATTTAAATGCTTTAATCTATAGCTAAACAATTATAATAAAAAAATGGAATTCACATTCCATTTTTTCCTTTAAAAATTACACTTCTGCATTCATATTAGAAACTTGCTCAAGCTTTTTTTCTGTATTAATATGAATGTCTTGATATTTTTTCATACCAGTACCAGCTGGAATTAATTTACCAATAATAACATTTTCTTTTAATCCAACTAAGTCATCTTCTTTTCCTTTAATTGCCGCCTCTGTTAAAACTCTAGTTGTCTCTTGGAAAGAAGCTGCTGATAAGAATGAATCTGTAGCAAGAGAAGCCTTTGTAATTCCAAGTAATACACGTTTTCCTGTCGCAGGCTTTAATCCTTTTTCTATTGCTTCTGCATTTTTGTCTGCAAATTCATACATATCTACTAAAGTTCCTGGGAACATATCTGTATCTCCATTATCTTCAACTCTAACTTTTTTAAGCATTTGTCTTCCGATAACTTCAATGTGTTTATCATTTATATCAACACCTTGATTTCTGTATACTTTTTGAACCTCTGTTGTTAAATATTCATAAACACCTTCTGGTCCTTTTATAGCTAAGATATCTGATGGATTTATTGATCCTTCTATTAATGGATCCCCAGCTTCTACAATATCTCCATTCTTTACTTTCATTTTAGAACCAAATGGAATTGTATATGTCTTAGAATTGTTATCTGATGTAACAACAACTTCTTTCTTTTTCTTTGTTTCTTTAATCTTAACTTTACCAGCAATTTCAGTTATTACAGCCAATCCCTTTGGTTTACGAGCTTCAAATAACTCTTCAACTCTTGGAAGACCTTGAGTAATATCTGTACCAATAGCACCACCAGCGTGCTTTGTGTTCATTGTAAGCTGTGTACCAGGTTCACCAATTGATTGTGCAGCAACTATTCCAATAGATTCTCCAATATTTACTAGGTCATGTCTTGCTAATCCCATACCATAACATTTTTGGCATACACCATGTTTTGAGTGACAAGCAAGTACTGTACGAACTTCCACTCTATCTATTCCTGCTTTAACTATTTTATCTGCAATTTCATCTGTAATCATTGTATTTGTATCAACAATTACTTCTTTAGTTTTTGGATTTATAACATCTTTTGTTACAAACCTTCCAATTAATCTTTCTTGCATCTTTTCTATTAATTGATTTCCATCTTTAATATCATATACCCATAGTCCTTCAGTAGTACCACAATCATGATCTCTGACAATTATTTCTTGTGCTACATCAACAAGTCTTCTTGTTAAATATCCTGAATCTGCAGTTCTTAAAGCTGTATCTGCAAGTCCTTTTCTAGCCTGGTGTGAAGAAATGAAATATTCTAGAGCGTCAAGACCTTCAGCAAAACATGATTTGATAGGAATTTCGATAACTTTACCTGTTGTTCCAGCCATAAGTCCTCTCATACCAGCTGATTGTCTCAACTGATTAATATTACCTCTTGCTCCTGATTTAACCATTAAGTTAATTGGGTTTTGAGGTTCAAGTCTTTCTTCTAGAGACTTTCCAACTTTAAGTGTTGCATTATTCCAAATATTTACTACTTCTTTAAATCTTTCATCATTTGTTATCAAACCACGTCTATATTGTTTTCTAACTTGTGCAACTTGCTCTTCAGCTTCACCCAAAATTTGTGGTTTATCTTCTGGAACTTTAACATCTTCCATAGAATATGTAAGTCCAGATTTTGTAGAATATTTAAATCCTTTTGCTTTAACATTATCAAGTAATTCAGCTGAAATTGATAAACCATGTATTTTTATACATCTATTTATTAAATCTCCCAATTTCTTTTTATCAACTGGAAAATCTATTTCATATTGAAACATTTCGTCTGGATTTGTTCTATCTTTAAATCCTAAATCTTGTGGAATTCCATCATTATATATAATTCTTCCAACTGTTGTTTCGATTTTTTTAGATTTCATCTCTCCGTCTATTTCTAATGTTCTTCTAACATAAATCTTTGCATGCATTCCAACTGCTTTATTTTCATAAGCCATAATAGCTTCTTCTGGATCTTTAAAATATTTTCCTTCTCCATGTTCACCATCAACTACCATTGTTAAATAATATCCACCAAATACCATATCTATTGTAGGCACTGTAACTGTTTTACCATCTTGTGGCTTTAATAAGTTATTTGTAGATAACATTAAAAATCTTGCTTCTGATTGTGCTTCTGGTGATAATGGTAAGTGAATAGCCATCTGGTCTCCATCAAAGTCAGCATTAAATGCAGTACAAACAAGTGGATGAAGTTTTATTGCTCTACCTTCCACCAAAACTGGCTCAAAAGCTTGTATTCCAAGTCTATGAAGAGTTGGAGCTCTATTTAACATTACAGGATGATCTTTTATAACTTCTTCCAATATTCCCCAAACTTCTGGATTTAGTCTTTCTACCATATGTTTAGCATTTTTTATGTTATGTGCAATTCCTCTTCCTACTAATTCTTTCATTACAAATGGTTTAAACAACTCAACAGCCATTTCCTTTGGAACACCACATTGATATATTTTAAGTTCTGGTCCAACAACTATAACTGAACGTCCAGAATAATCAACACGTTTTCCAAGTAAGTTTTGACGGAAACGACCTTGTTTTCCTTTCAACATATCAGAAAGAGATTTTAAAGGTCTTCCTCCTGCACCTGTAACAGGTCTTCCACGTCTTGAATTGTCTATTAAAGCATCTACAGATTCTTGTAACATTCTTTTTTCATTTCTTACAATTATTTCTGGTGCTTCAAGTTCTATTAATCTTTTTAACCTATTATTTCTGTTTATAACTCTTCTATATAAATCATTCAGATCTGATGTTGCAAATCTTCCACCATCTAGTTGTACCATAGGTCTTAAATCTGGTGGTATAACAGGAACAACATTCATAATCATCCATTCAGGTCTATTTCCTGAAATTCTAAATGATTCTACTGTGTCTAATCTTTTTAATAATTTTAATCTTTTTTGCTCACTTGATTTTGAAATTTCTTTTTTAATTTCTTCTGATAATTTGTCTAAATCTATTTCTTCAAGTAATGTTCTTAAAGATTCTGCACCCATACCAGCTTTAAAAGAATTTTTGCCGTATTTTTCTATTGCTTCATGATATTCTTTTTCTGATAAAACTTGGGCTTTTTCTAAGTCTGTATTTCCTTTATCTGTAACTATATATGAAGCAAAATATACAACTTTTTCAAGATTTCTAGGTGATATATCTAGCATTAATGCTATTCTACTTGGTATTCCTTTAAAATACCAAATATGTGCTACTGGTGCAGCAAGTTCAATATGTCCCATCCTTTCACGTCTAACTTTTGATTTTGTAACTTCTACACCACATCTGTCACATACCACACCTTTATATCTTACTCTTTTATATTTACCACAATGACATTCCCAGTCTTTTGTAGGTCCAAATATTCTTTCACAGAACAAACCATCTCTTTCTGGTTTTAATGTTCTGTAATTTATTGTTTCAGGCTTTTTTACTTCACCTTTTGACCATTCTCTAATTTTCTCATCTGAAGCTATTCCTATTTTTAGTTTATTAAATGCTTCTTCCATTCTTAGAAGCCCCTCCTTTATATAAAATTATTCATTGTCTTCTTGATTAAAGAATTTACTTTCATTTTCATCTTCGCTTAGCTGCTCAAAAAAAGTATCATTTTCTTCATTAAAATCTTCATCATCTGATAAAGTTTTTTCGTCTAAATCTTCTTCATCTTCATCATTCACATAATTTTCTTTAATCTCTTTGTCTACAGCAACATCTTCATTTTCGCCACTAATCATTTTCTTTGTATCTCTAATACTGTTAAAATCAACAGCATCATCAATATCTTCTTTAAGTTCTAATTCTTTGTCATCATCATAAAGTCTAATGTCTAATCCTAATGCCTGTAGTTCTTTTACTAAAACTTTAAAGCTCTCTGGAACTCCAGGTTCAGGGATATTCTCGCCTTTAACAATTGCCTCATAAGTTTTAACTCTTCCTACAACATCATCTGATTTTACTGTTAGCATTTCTTGAAGTGTATATGCTGCACCATAAGCTTCAAGAGCCCAAACTTCCATTTCTCCGAATCTCTGTCCACCAAATTGAGCTTTTCCACCTAAAGGTTGTTGTGTAACTAATGAATATGGTCCAGTTGAACGAGCATGAATCTTATCATCTACTAAATGGTGAAGTTTAAGCATATATTGGACACCTACTGTAACAGGCTTATCAAATGGTTCTCCAGTTCTTCCATCATAAAGAATTGATTTTCCATCTGGAGATAGTCCTGATTCTATAAGTAATTGCTCTATTTCTGCTTGATCTGCTCCATCAAATACTGGTGTTGAAATTTTCCATCCATTTTGCCTTGCTACCATTCCTAAATGAACTTCAAGAATCTGTCCTAAGTTCATACGAGAAGGTACACCTAATGGGTTTAACAAAATATCTATTGGAGTGCCATCTGGCATAAATGGCATATCTTCTACTGGTAATATTCTTGAAACAACACCTTTGTTTCCATGACGTCCAGCCATTTTATCTCCAACTGAGATTTTTCTTTTTGTTGCAATATAACATCTAATAACTTGATTTACTCCAGGTGCTAATTCATCTGAATTATCTCTTGTAAATATTTTGACATCTACTATTGTTCCAGCTTCTCCATGTGGTACTCTAAGTGATGTATCTCTAACTTCTCTAGCTTTTTCTCCAAAGATAGCACGTAATAATCTTTCTTCAGCAGTGAGCTCTGTTTCTCCCTTTGGAGTAACTTTTCCTACTAAAATATCTCCTGTTCTAACTTCTGCACCAATTCTAATAATTCCGTTTTCATCTAAATCTTTTAACTGGTCATCGCCAACATTTGGAATATCACGTGTAATTTCTTCTGGTCCAAGTTTTGTGTCTCTACATTCACAATCATATTCTTCTATATGTATTGAGGTAAATACATCTTCTTTAACAAGTCTTTCACTTAGTAAAACTGCATCTTCATAGTTGTAACCTTCCCATGTAGAAAAAGCAATTAGAACATTTTTTCCAAGTGCCATTTCACCATTTTGTGTTGATGCTCCATCAGCTATTGCATCTCCTTTTTTAACTTTTTCTCCTTTAACAACTATTGGCTTTTGATTTATACAAGTACCACCATTTGTCCTTTTAAATTTACGTAAATGATGTGTAACTGTTTTTCCATTTTTATATTTAATTGTAATTGATGTACTATCTACATGTTGTACAACACCATCTTCTTCTGCTAAAACTAATATTCCAGAATCTTTTGCTGCTCTATATTCCATACCTGTTCCAATCATTGGAGATTCTGTAATCATAAGCGGAACAGCCTGACGTTGCATGTTTGCACCCATTAATGCTCTTTTTGCATCATCATGCTCTAAGAATGGTATCATTGCTGCAGCAATAGAAACTAATTGTTTTGGAGAAACATCCATATAATTGACTTCTTCTCTTTCAACTTCCATAATTTCATTGCCATATCTAACTCTGACACGTTCATGCTTAAATGTACCATCTTCATTTAATGGTTCTGAAGCTTGTGCTATATAATATTTGTCTTCTCCTTCAGCACTCATATATTCTACAATATCTGTGGCTTTGTGTGTTTCTGGATCTATTTTTCTATATGGAGTTTCGATAAATCCATATTCATTTATTTGGGCAAAAGCTGTTAATGCTGAAATAAGCCCTATGTTTGGTCCTTCTGGTGACTCTATTGGGCAAAGTCTACCATAGTGTGTATAGTGAACATCTCTAACTTCGAATCCAGCTCTCTCTCTAGATAAACCTCCAGGTCCTAATGCAGAAATTCTTCTTTTATGCGTTAATTCTGAAAGTGGGTTTGTTTGATCCATAAACTGAGAAAGTTGTGAGCTTCCAAAGAACTCTCTGATTGCTGATGTTATTGGCTTTGTGTTGATTAATGTTTGTGGTGTTACACTATCTATATCTTGAATTGTCATTCTTTCTCTAACAACTCTTTCAAGTCTTGCTAAACCAATTCTAAATTGATTTTGTAATAATTCTCCAACACATCTAATTCTACGATTTGCTAAGTGGTCTATATCATCTGGCTTTCCAAGTCCTTGTGCTAAATTTAATAAACAACTTATTGATGCAATCATATCTTCTGTCGTAATATGTTTTGGAACTAATTCATCATATCTATCTTTAAGTGCTTTTGCTAAGTCTTTTTCTTCTGTATTATCTAAAATATTTTTCAATACTGCATAATTTACATTTTCTTTAAAATGTAATTTTCCAAATTTAAAATCTGGTAAAACTTTATAAATATTTACTGTTCCATTTCCTATTATTCTAACTTTATTGTCATTTACTTTTACATCTACTATGTTGATTCCAGAATTTTGTATTTCTTCTGCAACTTCTTCTGAAATACGCTCATCAGCTGAAGCAAATATTTCTCCTGTTTCTGGATTTACAATATCTGAAAATGCTATTTGTCCCGCAATACGATTTGCAAGTCCTAATTTTTGGTTAAATTTATATCTTCCAACTTTTGCTAAATCATATCTTCTATTATCAAAAAACATATTGTTAAATAATGTTTTTGCTGCTTCTTCTGTTGGAAGTTCTCCAGGTCTTAATTTTCTATATATTTCTACAACCGCTTCTTCTTGAGTTTTTATAGGATCTTTATTTATTGTTGCTTCTATAAATGGTGCATCTCCAAACAATTCTCTTATTTGATCATCTGTAGTGACACCAATTGTTCTTAATAATGTTGTTACTGGAACTTTTCTTGTTCTATCTACACGGACGTAAAAAATATCATTACTATCTGTTTCATATTCAAGCCAAGCACCTCTTAAAGGCATAACAGTTGAAGTATATGTTTTTCTTCCTGTTTTTGGATCAAACACCGCATCATAATAGCAACCAGGTGAACGAACTAACTGACTTACAACAACTCTTTCAGCACCATTTATAATGAATGTTCCTGATTCTGTCATAAGTGGAAAGTCTCCTAAAAAGATTTCTTGCTCTTTTATTTCTCCTGTTTCCCTATTTATTAGTCTAACTTTTACATGTAATCTTGTTGAATATGTTGCATCTCTTTCTTTTGCTTCTTCTTCTGTGTATTTTGTTTTTTCTTCCATAAAATAATCGAAAAATTCAAGAACTAAATTTCCAGAATAATCTTCTATTGGTGAAATGTCTTTTAATACTTCTCCTAAACCTTCTTCTACAAACCAATCATAAGAATCTTTTTGTACTTTTATAAGGTTTGGCATTTCGATAAAATCACCAACTTTTGAAAAGTCTTTACGTGTTGCTTTTTCATACTTAATTTCTTTTAACTTCAAAAAAATCACCTCAAAAAAATATTAAAGCAGAATAAAAATATATAAATATATGATAAAAAAAGTCCTTCTTAATATTAACACAAAACAAGCGAATTTTAAATTGCCTGCTCTTCAATTCTTAATTCGCCTTTTGTAATTAACTTAATTCCTCTTTTTTTATCTAATAATTATCTCTTTTGATTAAAAATTTACACAATAATTCTATTGTATTACAATATTTTAATTTTACCATCTTTTTCCTTGTCTGTCAAGGCTTTTTAGAAACTTTTACACATATTTGTCAATCTTTATTATGAATCTTCCACTTCTTGTATTTCCAGCAATCTCTTTAAACTCAAATCTTCCTTTTCCTCTAATAGTAATAACATCTCCAACATTAACTTGTTTTGAAGCTTTAGTCTCTAATTTATGATTAACAAATACTCTTTCTTGTCTTAAAATTTCCACAGCCTTATTTCTTGAAGTTCTAGCCAAAACACTTACAATATTATCTAATCTTAGTGAAATAACTACAAAAGACACTTCTACTTTTGTAACCTCTGTTTCTTTTAGTTCATCAATATCTTCCAAAGAGATTTCAGAGCTTTTAAATCTTGTTAAAAATTCTAAATTTTGCATTATATATTTTGTAATCTCCTCTTTTGCTATTATATCTGCTCCAGTTTTTTCTACTAAAATATCTCCTATCTTTTCTCTCTCTACTCCGATTTTTATAATTGATCCTAGATATGTCCTATGATCATATTCTCCAAATAATTCATTTGGTAATTTTATTCTTATAATTGATAGAGCTTTTTTATCATTTTTTCTTGACATTTCTTCAGTTAATTTTTCCGGATAACACACAAATATTTTTCTTTCTACATTTTCACCGCCTCCGAAAAAATAATAATTCGAAAAATTTATCTTTTTAAGTAATCTCATGACACTTTCTTGTTCATTTAAATTCAAAAAATCTGAATATTGTATTTTATTTTTTGTTTTAGTAAATTCAATCTTATCTAATATTTTAGCCATAAGTAATCTTTCTTCTTGTTTTTTATATTCATCTAATATTTCTGTTTTATTCATTACTATTATCCCTTTCATAAATACTTCATTTTAAAAAATACTAGATAATAGTTTTATAAATATATAAATTAAATAAAACTATTATCTAGTAAACATATAAATAATTTTTATAACTTTTTTATGCGGTCTCTTGATTATCAATATTTGGTTTTGCCTTCCTAATATCTGTAGTTGGATTTACTATATCTTTTCTAGTTTCATCAATAACTATTTCTGGTTCTTCTTTATTTTCTACAGTTTCTCTAGTAATAATGCATTTAGAAATCTTATGATTTGAAGGTATTTCAAACATAATGTCTGTCATAATTTCTTCTATTATAGAGCGAAGTCCTCTTGCACCAGTTTTTCTTTCTATTGCTTTATCTACTATGGCTGATATTGCTTCATCTTCAAATACTAATTCAACATCATCCATTTCAAACAATTTTTTATATTGTTTTACTAATGAATTTTTTGGTTCAATTAAAATTTTTGCCAAAGCATCTCTATCCAATTCTTTTAAAGTAGCTATAATTGGAAGCCTTCCAATAAATTCAGGAATTAAACCAAATTTTAATAAATCTTGTGGTAATAATTGTTCGAAAACTTCATATTTGCTAACTTCTTTAGGACTTTCTATTTTAGATCCAAATCCTATTGTTTTCTTTCCAGTTCTGTCTTTTATTATATTTTCTAATCCTTCAAAAGCACCACCACATATAAACAATATATTGGATGTATTTATTTGTATCATTTCTTGATGTGGATGTTTTCTTCCTCCTTGTGGTGGAACTGATGCTACAGTACCTTCTATAATTTTTAAAAGTGCCTGTTGAACACCTTCTCCACTAACATCTCTTGTTATTGATGGATTTTCAGATTTTCTTGTAATCTTATCTATCTCATCTATATAAACAATTCCACGCTCTGCCCTTGCAACATCTCCATCTGCAGCTTGAATTAATTTTAAAAGAATGTTTTCAACATCTTCTCCAACATAACCAGCTTCTGTTAAAGTTGTTGCATCTGCTATTGCAAATGGAACTTTTAATATTTTAGCTAGTGTACTTGCAAGTAATGTTTTTCCACATCCTGTAGGTCCAAGTAGCAAAATATTACTTTTTTGTATTTCTACATCATCTTTTCCCTTTAAATTATCTTCGTGGTTTATTCTTTTATAATGGTTATATACTGCAACTGATAATATTTTTTTTGCTTCTTCTTGACCTATTACATATTCATCTAAAATTTGTTTTATTTCTTTTGGGCTTATTATTCTTTCTTTAGTTTCTTCTTCGTCTTCATATTCTTCATCTAATTCGCGTTCTAGAATTCCATTGCATAAAGCAATACATTCGTCACAAATATATACTCCTGGACCTGCAATTATTTTTCTAACTCTGTCTTGTGTTGAACCGCAAAAAGAACATTTTACATTTTTTAGTTCATCATTTTTTGCCATATTCTCAACATCCTTTCTCTATTTTCTCTTAGTTAAAATTTCATCAATCAATCCATATTGCAAAGCCTCTTCAGCAGTCATATAGTGATCTCTTTCTGTATCTTGCATAACCTTTTCAATTGGTTGACCTGTTGTATCACTTAAAATTTTGTTTAGTCTTTCTCTAGTTTTGATCATATTTTCTGCATGAATTTTAATATCTGTAGTTTGACCTGTAAGTCCATTTCCACCAATTAGTGGTTGATGTATTAATATTTCTGCATTTGGAGTTGCATATCTTTTTCCTTTTGCACCATTTGCAAGAAGCACAGCACCAAAACTTGCTGCTAAACCTATACATGTTGTAGATACTGGACATTTTATATAATTCATTGTATCAACTATTGCTAATCCATCTGTTACACTACCTCCAGGTGAATTTATATATAAATTAATTTCTTTGTCTGGATCTTCAGATTCCAAAAATAAAAGTTGTGCTACAACTAAACTAGATGTTGTTGAATTTACATCTTCTCCTAAAAATATAATTCTATCTTTTAAAAGTCTTGAGAAAATATCATAAGACCTTTCCCCTTTACTTGTTTGCTCTACTACATAAGGTACTAAACTATTGTCTATCATAAAATTCCTCCTTAAAAAATTTTATTAATTTTTAAAATAAGGGGGAAAATATATTATAACCCCCTCACCCTAATTATTTACTAGCTTTTTTACTGTCTTTTTTACTTGTTTTTTCTGTTTTGTCTTTTTTATTTGTTTCTACAGTCTCATCTTTTTTAGAATCAGCTTTTTTTGTTTCTGTTCTAGTTTTTGATTTTTCTACTATTAAGTCTAAAGCTTTTTCATTTTTTATTCCCTGTGCTAAATATTCTTTGACATCTTCATTTTTCTCAAATTCTTCTGGCTTTCTACCATAGTTTTTAGCCATTTCTTCAACTTTAGCTTTTACCTCTTCTTCAGATGCTGTTATATTTTCTTGTTTTATTATTTCTTCTAAAGCAAGCCTAGATTTTATAGATTCTATAGCTTGAGGTTTATAGTCTTCTCTAAATTCTTTTTCAGTTTTGTTTATCATTTTTAAATATTGTTCTAGTTTTAGACCTTGATATGACATTCTTTGTTCCATATCTTTTACCATATTGTCTATTTCAACTTCTATCATTCCTTTTGGAATATCAACCTCCATCTCAGAAGTAATTACTTTCATTACTGCATCTTCTTTTTCATATTTTTCTTTATCTTTGTTTTCTTCTTCTAGTCTTTCTTTGATGCTCTTTTTAAGTTCATCTAATGTATCAAATTCACTAACATCTTTAGCAAATTCATCATCTAATTTTGGAAATTCTTTCTTCTTTATTTCATGAACTTTAACTTTAAATGTTGCATCTTTTCCTGCTAAATCTTTTGAAAAATATTCATCTGGAAATTTTACTTTAATATCTTTTTCTTCGTCAACTTTCATTCCTATAATTTGATCTTCAAATCCTGGTATAAATGATCCACTTCCAATTTCTAAACTATAGTTTTCTGCTTTTCCACCATCAAATGCTTTGCCATCTGTAAAACCTTCAAAATCTATTATTACAATGTTTCCTTTTTCTACAGGTGTTTCTACACTAACTTCTCTTGCATTTTTTTCTTGCATTTGTTTTAGGTTTTCTTCTATGTCTGAATCTTTTACATTATACTCGATTTTTTCTATTTCTATACCCTTATATTTTTTTAGTGTAACTTCTGGTTTTGTTTCTACTACAGCTGTAAATACTAAATCTTGTCCCTTTTCCATTGTAACTATATCTATTACTGGTTTGCTTACAATTTCTAATTTGCTTTCTTTTACTGATTTTTCATATTCTTCACCAGCTATTTCGTTAAATGCATCTTCGTAAAATATTCCTTTTCCATAGTATTTTTCTACAATATTTTGAGGTGCCTTTCCTTTTCTAAACCCTGGTATATTAAAATATTTGGCATTTTTAAAATAAACCTTTGTTATTGCATTCTTAAATTTTTCTGCTTCTATTGTGATTTCAAATTTTACCTCATTTGCATTTTTTGTTTTTTCTACTTTAAAACTCATTTAAAATCTTCCTTTCATTGTTTTAATCATACATTTTATAATTATAACACATTTTCAAGAAATTGCAACAAATTTTGAATTTTTTTTGAAAATTACTTGTATTTTTTATAATTTTATGATAAACTAGATGATAGTCAGTTTTATATTTTATTTAGGAGGTGCAATAAATTATGGCAAAATGCGCAATATGTCAAAAAGAACCTGTTTATGGAAACAAATTAAGTATTACTCGTTCACATATAAGTAAAAGAAGCACTCGTACTTGGAAGCCAAATCTAAGAAGCGTTAAAGCTGAAGTTAATGGTGAAGTTAAGAGAATAAAAGTATGTGCTAAATGTTTAAAAAATGGAAAAGTTAAAAGAGTATCATAAAAAAATGGCAATTTTCATGCCATTTTTTTATTTCTTAATTTTTTACAGAAAGTTTGATTATTAAATCCATATTATCATCTTCTGCAGCTTTATTCTTTTTTACTTTTCCACATTTTTTGCACTTAAATAAAATAACATAACCCTTTCTATTGTTTATTTCTATTCCTATAGGTTCTAAATCTCCACAGCAACTTTCTGCTCTATCTCCAGGGTTTATGTCAACATGTTTTGAATGCAAACAATATGGGCAGTGATCTCTGCTTGAATATCCAAGTTTGGATACTTTTTTTCCACAATTTTCACATATAAATTCTTCGTCTCTGGCTAAAAATCTTTTTGTTTCTAACATTTTTATATCCTTATCTAATTTTTACTTTACTTAAATCTATATCTTTTGGGTCATATTTTTCAATATAGTCTAATATTTCATTAACATCTGTATATACTTTATATAATTCCTTGCAATCATCTGTAATAAATTTTTCTTGTATAGATTTTGTCATCATCGTATCTAATTCATCATAAAAGCCATTTATATTAAATAAAACTATTGCTTTATTGTGTCTTCCTAATTGTTTTAATGTTAATATTTCAAAGAACTCATCTAATGTTCCAATTCCACCTGGTGTTATTATAAAAGCATCACAATGTTCTTCCATTTGTTGTTTACGTTCTCTCATAGTTTCTGTATATATAAATTCAGAGCACTCTTTAAAAGATACTTCGCTATTTGCTTCTTTAAAAAATGATGGAACTACTCCAAGTATATATCCTTTATTTTCATAAACTCCTTCAGCTGAAGCACCCATCATTCCATTGTTTCCTCCGCCAAAAACCAATCCATGACCTCTTTTAGCCATTTCTCTACCTAATTCTATTCCTGCTTTTTTATATGAATCATCAATTAAACTACTAGCTGCTCCATATACTGCAATATTCATATTTTTTCCTCCCTCTTTTTATTATAGCAAAATTTATTATATCACTATATTTTACTTTATGCAAGTTCTATTTGTATTAAATTTTTCGTTTTCCATAATTTTATTTCCTCTTAAAAAATCTAAAATATTCATTTTTCTTGCATTTTCTCCTTGTATTTCCAAGACTTTTATAACTCCATCTTTTGCCTTAATGTATAATCCATCTTTACTATTAGAGATTAATACTTTGCCATTTTCTTTATTTGATGGATTTTCTCCAAAGTCTTTCATAAATTCTTCATATGTTAATTTTTGTACATTCCAAAATTTAATTTTTTTATCTTCTATATAAGAATATGCACCCATAATAGGATTTAGACCTCTAACTAGATTTTTTATTTCTTGTGCAGTTTTTTCATTCCAATCTATTTTAGCAATTTGCTTATCAATCATTGGTGCAACTGAAAAATCGTCTCCTTGTATTGTTCTAGTAACTGTTCCTGTTTCTATTTCTTTTAATGTTTTAATTAATAACTCTCCTCCTGTTGTTGCAAGTTTTTCCCATAATTCTCCTGTTGTTTCATCTTCACCTATTTCTACTTCTTGTTTTAAAATGATATCACCTGTATCCATTCCAACATCCATATACATTGTAGTAACTCCTGTAATTTTGTCTCCATTAATTACTGCCCATTGTATTGGGGCTGCACCTCTATATTTTGGCAGTAAAGATCCATGTACATTAATACAGCCACAAGATGGAATATCTAGGATTTCTTTTGGAAGAATCTTTCCATATGCTACAACGCAAATAACATCTGGATTTAATTCTTTTATTTTTTCTATAAATTCACTATTATTCCTAATTTTAGCAGGTTGATATACAGTAATTCCTTTTTCTAAAGCAAATTCTTTTACTGGAGATGCAAACAGTTTCATGCCTCTTCCTTTTGGTCTATCAGGATTAGTTACCACCCCAATTATTTCATATCCAGCATTATAAATTTTTTCTAATGAAGCTTTTGCAAAATCAGGTGTTCCCATAAATAAAATTTTCATAATTATCCTCCGTTTCAAACTAGAATAGCTTTGTTCTTCACTGTTCTTATTATTTTATACTATTTATAACTTTATTGCAACTGCTTTTTAAAAAATAAAAAAACATCTATCTTGTAAGTGAAAAGTCTTCACTTTGATAAATGCTTTTTCATATTATTTTATTTATACTACTCTAAGAATCCTTTATAGTGTCTCATTACTAATTGAGATTCTAATTGTTGTATTGTTTCTAACGCAACTCCTACTATGATTAATAATGCTGTTCCTCCAAAAGTAACATTTAGGCTTGTAAATCTTAAAAGCATTGGCAAAATTGCAATTACTGCTAAATAAAATCCTCCAAACCATGTTAATTTTGAAATTACAGATGTTAAATAATCTGTAGTTGGTTTTCCTGCTCTAATTCCTGGAATAAATCCTCCATTTTTCTTTATATTCAAAGAAATTTCTGCTGGATTCATCATTGCATAAGTATAGAAAAATGTAAAACCTACAATTAATAGTAGATATACTATAGCATTTGCAACTGTATATCCTACTCCTACACTTGAAGATGATGTTGCTATTGAAAATTTATATACTCCAGCCCAAAATCCTGATGCTGTTTCTATGTTTCTATTAACTATTGATATTATCATAGCTGGAAATGTCATAAATGCAGATGCAAATATTATTGGCATAACTCCTGCCATTGCAAGTTTTAATGGTATAAAAGTATTCTGTGCTCCTACCATTTTTCTTCCAACGACTTTTTTAGAATATTGAACTGGAATTCTTCTTTCTGCAACTTGCATATATACTACTGCTGCAATTAAAACCAATGCACCAACAATAATTCCTAAAACAGTTAATAATCCTGTTGTGCTAAATCCTTCTGAATTAACTATCAAGTTTGAGAATGTTGTAATAACTGATGGCATCCTTGAAATAATACCAACAAAAATTATTATAGAAATTCCATTTCCAATTCCTTTGCTTGTAATTTGCTCTCCTAACCACATAAGTATTGAAGTTCCTGCAATAAATCCTGCAACAACGACACATGCAGTTAGTACTCCGTCATTTATAAATACTCCATAGCTTTTGTATGAAAAGTATAATCCAAGTCCCTCAAATAATGCTAAAAATAAAGTTAATATTTTTGTATATTTGTTTATTTTTTTTCTTCCTTCTTCTCCACCTTCTTTAGTTAGTTTTTCTAAAGATGGAATAACAAATCCTAAAAGCTGAATAATAATTGAAGCATTAATATAAGGTGTAATACTCATCGCAAATAATGAGAATCTTGAGAAAGCTCCTCCTGAAATTAAATTTATTAATCCCGCTATGCCATTTGTACTACTTGACATTAAGTCATTTAATTTAAATACATTTACTCCTGGTATAGTGATATAACATCCTAATCTAAATATGATAATTAATATTAGTGTATGCCAAAGTTTTTTTCTAACCTCAGGTGTTTTTAGTGCATTTTGCATTGTTTTAAACAATTAAATCACCTCAGCCTTTCCGCCTAAAGCTTCTATTTTTTCCTTTGCTGTATTTGTAAATCTGTTAGCTTTTACATTTAATTTTTTATCTAAATTTCCTGTAGCAAGTACAACAATGCCATCATTAACTTTACCAATAATACCTTCTTCAAGTAAAGTTTCTGCAGTAACATCTGTAGCCTTGCTCTTATTAAGCATAGTTAATGTTACTTCTGTATATGTTTTTGCATTAAAATTATTAAATCCTCTTTTTGGTAATCTTCTATATAATGGTGTTTGACCTCCTTCAAATCCACGTCTTACACCACCACCAGTTCTTGCTTTTTGACCTTTTTGACCTCTTCCAGATGTTTTGCCAAGACCTGATCCAATACCACGTCCAACTCTTTTTGATGCTGCTTTCTTCATTGCTGGTTTTAATTCTTCAATTTTCATTTTTGCACCTCCTCTTGCCTAAATGAATTTTATTATATTCTCAAAAAAATTTCAATATATTTTTTCATTTTTTATATTTAAAAATTATAATATTTCTGATACTTTTTTGCCTCTCTTAGCTGCAACATATTCAATTGTTTGCATTGATTTTAAACCCTCTATTGTAGCATATACAACATTTCTTGGGTTATTTGTTCCAATAACCTTTGTACGAATGTTTTTATATCCTGCAAGCTCTAATACAGGTCTAACACTTCCTCCTGCTATAAGTCCAGTACCAATATCTGCTGGTTTTAATAGTACATTTGCACTACCAAATTTTCCTATATATTCATGAGGTACTGTTGTATTTACTATAGGAACTTCTATTAAATTCTTTTTAGCTTCTTGAATTGCTTTTTTTATTGCATCTGGAACTTCAGCTGCTTTACCATTTCCAACACCTACATGACCATTGCCATCACCAACAACAACAACTGCACTAAATCTAAAGTTTCTACCACCTTTAACAACTTTTGCAACTCTGCTTATGGCAACTACTTTTTCTTTTAATTCAACTTCTTGCTTTTCCATGTAATTTTTTTACCCTCCTTTAATTATAGTGTTATTAATTAGAATTTTAATCCATTCTCTCTTGCTGCTTCAGCTAATTCTTTAACTACTCCATGATAAATATATCCACCACGGTCAAAAACTACTTCTGTTATATTTTTTTCAGCAGCACGTTTTGCAATTAAAGTTCCAACTTCTTTTGCAGCTTCTTTATTTGAATGTTTAGTTTTTATAGATTTGTCTAATGTTGATGCACTAACTAAAGTGTTTCCTGCAACATCATCTATTATTTGTGCATATAAATTTGTATTACTTCTATATACACATAATCTTGGTCTTTCAGCTGTTCCACTTACTTTTGTTCTAACTCTTTTATGTCTTCTTGTTCTTTCTAATTTTCTATCAGTATTTGAAACCATATTATTTCTCCTTTCTAAAACTATTTACCAGTCTTACCAACCTTACGTCTAATTGTCTCATTAGCATATTTAATACCTTTTCCGCCATAAACTTCAGGTGGTCTCTTTGTTCTTATTTCTGCTGCTATTTGACCTACCATTTCTTTATCTATTCCTTTTACAATTATTGTATTTGCATTTGGAATATCAAAAGAAATTCCTTCTGGTGCCTTATATATAACAGGATGTGAATATCCAAGTGACATATTTAAATCATTTCCTTGTTTTTGAACTCTGTAACCAACACCATTTATTTGTAATTCTTTAGTAAATTCTTTTTGTACACCTTCTATCATGTTATTTACTAAAGTTCTTGTTAATCCATGTAGGCTTCTATCTAATCTATCTTCACTAGCTCTTGTAAATGTTAAAATTCCATTTTCTAACTTTATAGTAATTTCTGGATTAACATCTCTTTCTAGTGTACCCTTTGGTCCTTTTACAGTAACATGTTGTCCATCTATTTTTACTTCAACTCCTGCTGGTACTGTAATAGTTTTGTTTCCTATTCTTGACATTTAGGTTTTCCTCCTTTACTTTATTTGTCACAGGATAAATTTAAAACTGATTTATCCTTATAATTATATTACCATATATAAGCTAAAACTTCTCCACCAATTCCTGCTTCTCTTGCTTCTTTGTCAGTCATAAGACCCTTAGATGTAGAAATTATTGCTATACCTAATCCATTTAATACCTTAGGTAATTCTTCTTTATTTGCATAAACTTTTAATCCTGGTTTACTTATTCTTCTTAAACCATCTATTACTCTTGTTCCATTTTCGGTATATTTTAGAGTGATTCTAATTGTTCCTTGAGCATTATCATTTAATTGCTCAAAAGATTTTATATATCCTTCTTTGTATAAAATTTCAGCTATACCAACCTTCATCTTTGAAGCAGGTACATCTACTGTTTTATGTTTAGAAGTATTTGCATTTCTAATTCTCGTTAGCATATCTGCTATTGGATCTGTAGTGTTCATTACTAACCTCCTTTTTATCTACTTAAACTAATATCATCATTTTATTACCAGCTTGCTTTTTTTACTCCAGGAATTTCGCCTTTATTGGCTAGTTCTCTGAAACAAATACGGCAAATACCATATTTTCTAATATAAGCATGTGGTCTACCACAAATTTTGCATCTATTATATTCTCTAGTTTTATATTTTTGTGGTCTTTGTTGTTTTACTTTCATTGACATTTTTGCCATTGAACAATTCCTCCTAATTTTTATTTTTTATGCTTTAAAAGGCATTCCTAATAATTTTAATAACTCCCTAGCTTCTTCATCAGTTTCAGCTGTGGTTACAAAAATTATATTCATTCCTCTTAATTTATCTACCTTATCATATTCAATTTCAGGGAATATTAATTGTTCTTTTAGTCCCATAGAATAATTTCCTCTACCATCAAAAGAATCTGGTGATACTCCTCTAAAATCTCTAACTCTTGGAAGTGCCACATTAAATAATTTATATACAAAATCATACATTTTGTCTTTTCTTAATGTAACTTTGCATCCTAAATCTTGACCTTCTCTTATTTTAAATGCAGCAATGGATTTCTTAGCTTTTGTTACAATTGGCTTTTGGCCTGTAATTTGAGCTAATTCTTTCATCGCATTTTCTAATGATTTAGGATTTTCTCTAGTATCTCCTAAACCAATATTTATTACTATTTTATCTAATTTTGGAACTTGCATTGATGAAGTATATTCAAACTTTTTCTTTAAAGCTGGAACAACTTGTTTTTCATATTGTTCTTTTAATGCATTCATTTAACTAGTTCCTCCTTTCCATATATATTATTTTAATTCTGCACCACATTTTTTGCAGATACGAACTTTTTTATTATCCTCAATTTTATATCCAATTTTTGTGGCTTTTCCGCATTTTGGACATAAAAGAGCAACTTTACTACTATGTATTGGAAATTCTGATGGTATTATTCCACCTTCTTCTCCTGCTTTTCTAGGTTTAACATGTTTTTTTCTTATATTTATACCTTTTACAATTATTTTTTGTGTTGATGGTATAATTTCTAAAACCTCACCTGTCTTGCCTTTATCATTTCCTGATAAAACTATAACATTGTCACCTTTTCTTAGTTTCATTGTAGGCAATCCTCCTTTTCTAAAATTATAAAACTTCTGGTGCTAGAGATAATATTTTTAAATATTCTCCATCTCTTAGTTCCCTTGCAACAGGTCCAAATATACGTGTACCTCTTGGTGTTTTGTCATCTCTTATTAATACAGCTGCATTTTCATCAAATCTAATATATGAACCATCTGCTCTTCTTATAGGATTTTTAGTTCTAACAACAACGGCTTTAACTACATCTCCTTTTTTTACAGTTCCACCAGGTATTGCATTTTTTACAGATGCAACTATTATGTCTCCTATTGTAGCTGTTTTTCTATAAGATCCACCTAAGCATCTAATAACCATTATTTCTCTTGCTCCTGTGTTATCAGCTACTTTTAATATACTTTGTTGTTGTACCATTTATAGTACCCTCCTTCTTCTGGTTTTATTAAAATACATATTATACTTTTTGTACTTAATTTTTAATAAAAACTTTTTATTTTACTTATTTTATAACTGCCTTTTCTACTATTTCAACTACTCTCCATCTCTTATCTTTAGAAAGTGGTCTTGTTTCCATAACTTTAACTTTGTCACCTATTTGGCACTTATTTTCTTCATCATGAGCCTTTAATGTATATGTTGTTTTTACTGTTTTTCCATATACACCATGTCTTTTATGCTCTTGAACAGCTACTACTACAGTCTTATCCATTTTGTTAGATTTTACTGTACCAACTCTTACTTTACGAAGATTTCTTTCCATCTAGTTTTCTCCTTTCTTTTCAGCGATCTTTCTTTCAGTTAAAACAGTATTAATTCTTGCTATATCCTTTTTGACTGATTTTATTTTCATTGGATTATCTAATCCATTTGTAGCTAAGCTGAATTTTAATTTAAATAATTCTGTTTTTAATTCACCTAGTTCTTTTTCTAATTCAGGTGAAGACATTTTTGTTATTTCATTAATTTTCATTATTTTCACCCTCCTTAACAACTTCTCTTACAACAAATTTTGTTTTTACTGGTAACTTATTTGCTGCCAACCTTAATGCTTCTCTTGCTATAGGTTCTGATACCCCAGCAATTTCAAACATTATTCTACCTGGTTTAACATTTGCTACCCAAAATTCTGTATTTCCTTTACCTTTACCCATACGAGTACCAAGTGGTTTTCTTGTTACTGGTTTGTCTGGAAATATTTTGATCCAAACTTTTCCATCTCTTTTCATATAACGAGTCATTGCAACTCTGGCTGCTTCTATTTGATTTCCTGTAATAGCTGCTGCTTCTAAAGTTTGTAAGCCAAATTCTCCATCTGTAACAACTATTCCTCTTGTTGCCTTTCCTCTATTTCTACCTTTTTGTACTTTTCTATGTTTTGATCTTTTTGGCATTAATGGCATTATTGTTCTCCTCCTTCCATTTTTTTGCTAGGAAGAATTTCTCCTTTATAAATCCATACTTTTACACCG
>OCTW011591342.1_pt1 | contig 80163 bp, 57 predicted proteins | sample 1539671 | NCBI WGS metagenome assembly OCTW01 (sample SAMN02144230, study PRJEB22623) | gut metagenome | biome: sheep rumen | host: Ovis aries | place: New Zealand | reverse complement strand
TCGGGCACTCCATCTCGCAGGCGCGGGTGTTCGTGCAGTTACCGAAGCCCAGTTCGTCCATCTTGGCGACCATGGCACGGGCGCGGCGGGCGGCTTCCGGCTTACCCTGCGGCAGCAGGGCGAGGGAACTCACGCGGGCGGCCACGAAGAGCATCGCGGAACCGTTCTTGCAGGTGGCTACACAGGCGCCGCAACCGACGCAGGCGGCGGCATCCATGGACAGTTCCGCGTCATCGTGCGGGATGAGGATGGTATTGGCATCCTGCGCGGCACCGGTACGGACGGAAACGAAACCGCCGGCCTGGAGGATCTTGTCAAAGGCCCGACGGTCCACGACGAGGTCCTTGATCACCGGGAAGGCGGCGGAACGCCAGGGTTCCACAGTGATGGTGGCACCCGGCTTGAAATGGCGCATGAAGAGCTGGCAGGTGGTCACCTGATCGTCCGGACCATGGGCGCGGCCGTCCACATACAGGGAGCATGCACCGCAGATACCCTCGCGGCAGTCGTGGTCGAAGGCGATGGGTTCCACACCCTGGCGGATGAGCTGGTCATTGAGGATGTCCAGCATTTCGAGGAAGGAGGCGTCCTCCTCCACATCGGTGACATGATAGGTCTCGAAGTGACCCTTGGCTTTGGCGTTTTTCTGGCGCCACACTTTCACGTTATATTCCATAATCGTCGTTAGTCTTTATAGTTACGGGTCGCAATCTTGATGTTCTCGTACTTGAGCGGCTCCTTGTGGAGTTCCGGTTCCTGACCTTCGCCCTTGTATTCCCAGGCGCCCACATACATGAAGTTCTCGTCGTCACGCTTGGTCTCGCCTTCTTCCGTCTGCATTTCCTCGCGGAAGTGACCGCCGCAGGATTCGCGGCGATGCAGGGCGTCACGCGCCATCAGCTCACCGATGTCGAAGAAGTCCACGAGACGGAGGGCCTTCTCGAGTTCCTGATTGAATTCCTCGTTCGTTCCGGGAACGCGGACAGTCTTCCAGAATTCCTTTCTAAGGGCCTCGATTTCCTCGATGGCCTTCTTCAGGCCGGCCTCGTTGCGGGCCATGCCCACATACTCCCACATGATGTGGCCGAGTTTCTTGTGGATGCTGTCCACGGTCTCGGTACCCTTGACGGCAAAAATCTTGTCGATGCGCTCGCGGACCTTCTTCTCGGCCTCGGCGAACTCGGGGGCGTTGATGTCGGTCTTGGGCTCTGCAAACTTGTGGGACAGGTAGTCGCCGATGGTGTACGGAAGAATGAAGTAACCGTCGGCCAGGCCCTGCATAAGGGCGGAGGCGCCGAGACGGTTACCGCCGTGGTCGGAGAAGTTGGCTTCGCCGATGGCGTACAGGCCCGGGATCGTGGTCTGGAGGTCGTAGTCCACCCAGAGACCGCCCATGGTGTAGTGGATGGCCGGATAGATCATCATCGGCTCCTCCCAAGGGGAAGAAGAAGTGATCTTTTCGTACATCTGGAAGAGGTTGCCGTAGCGCTCTTCCACGCGCTGGTGACCCAGGCGCTTGATGGCGTCGGCGAAATCCAGGAAAACGGCGAGACCGGTCTCATTCACGCCGTAACCGGCATCGCAACGCTCCTTGGCGGCGCGGGAAGCGACGTCACGGGGAACGAGATTACCGAAAGCCGGATAACGACGCTCCAGATAGTAATCGCGGCGCTCCTCGGGGATCTGGGAAGGCTTGATTTCGTGCTTGCGGAGCTTGATGACATCCTCCATGTTGTTCGGAACCCAAATACGGCCGTCGTTACGGAGGGATTCGGACATCAGCGTAAGCTTGCACTGCTGGTCACCGTGGACCGGGATACAGGTCGGGTGGATCTGCGCGAAGCAGGGGTTCGCGAAGAAAGCGCCCTTGCGGTAGGCCTGCATGGCGGCGGAACCGTTGGAATTCATCGCGTTGGTGGAGAGGAAATAGGTATTTCCATAACCACCGGTGGCGAGGACCACGGCATGGGCGCCGAAGCGCTCCAGTTCACCGGTCACGAGGTTGCGGGCGATGATACCCTTGGCCTGGCCGTTGATCACGACGAGGTCCAGCATCTCGTGGCGCGGATAGCTCTTCACGGTACCGGCGGCGATTTCCTTGTTCAGGGCCGCATAGGCACCGAGGAGAAGCTGCTGGCCGGTTTGTCCGCGGGCATAGAAGGTACGGGACACCTGCACGCCGCCGAAGGAACGGTTCGCAAGATATCCGCCGTACTCACGGGCGAAAGGAACACCCTGGGCCACGCACTGGTCGATGATCGCCGCACTTACCTCGGCAAGACGGTACACGTTGGCTTCGCGGGAACGGTAGTCACCGCCCTTGATGGTGTCGTAGAACAGACGATAGATGGAATCGTTGTCGTTCTGGTAGTTCTTCGCGGCATTGATACCGCCCTGGGCGGCGATGGAATGCGCCCGGCGCGGAGAATCGGAGATGCAGAAAATCTTGACATTGTATCCGAGCTCGCCCAGGGACGCAGCTGCAGACGCACCGCCAAGACCGGTTCCCACTACGATCACCTCGAGCTTCCGCTTGTTGTTCGGAGAGACGATCCGGATTTCGGCCTTGCGCTTCGACCATTTCTCGGCGAGGGGCCCTTCCGGAATCTTGGAGATAAGTTTAGTATCGGCCATATCGGTTAAGGATTATTGTTGTATGATTTCAAATAGTTTGCAATTTTACGCAAAAAACAGGATATATCCAATTTAATATAGGACTTATCGGTTTTTTCTTACAGTCTCATCCCTTTTTCGGTATAAGGACGATACGGATTCTTGTCCGGAAAACCGAGGGAAGCCCACATCGTCCCGCCCTCGAAAACGATGGCGGCGGTGGTGATGGGACGGAGGATGGGCGCACCGCTCCGGGAAATCTTGTTGATCAGGAAATCATGGTCCCATTCGGAGATGGGAATGCAGGTTTCCTCCAGGAGCCGGGACGCTTTTTCGTACCGGTCCACCCCCTTGTGATCCGCTTCACGGCCCTGCCAGGTGAAGTTCGTCACCACGCGGTACCCCTTCTCTTCCTCATTCACGTCGTACCGGGCCCGGATGCGCCAGTTGTCCACCTCATAATAGACGGCGCCGCCCTTCGCGTCGATCACGCCGAAATTGGCTTCCACCCCCATCGGCTTGGAAAGCGTATCCAGGAAATGTTCAAAGTCCTCCACGGTCGCGCACACCTCCAGCGCCCGATACATCAAGTATCCCTCCCGGTCCATTTTCTCCGCCGGGACATCATCGTCCTTGAGGTCGTAAGTCGCCGTATTCATGATGCTGAATCCGGCACTGTTGGTTCCGGCCCAGACTTCCGGCTCCAGCGGACCGTCCGTGTTCACCAGGCCGATAAAACTGTATTTCTTCCCTTGAAACCACTTGATATCGTTCGTCTTATGCCCGGTGTCCCGGTGCTTGTACATGACCGGTTTCCCGTCGGCACGGACTTTTCCGCTGATGATGACGGAAGTACAGCAGAAGGCCGGCACCGCTGCCAGTGCCAGCAAAAGAGTCATGAGGTATCTTTTCATATCAAAAGAGTAAACCGTTGTCGTCAGGGGTGTACCGCCGCTGGGGAAGGTACGCTTCCATACCCAGATGCGCATAGGCCAGTTCGGTGGCGACGCGGCCCCGCTGGGTGCGGATGAGAAAGCCTTCCTTGATGAGGAAAGGCTCATAGACTTCCTCCAGCGTACCGGCATCCTCGGAAATGGAAGTCGCCAGGGTTCCCAGTCCCACCGGGCCTCCCTTGAAGGTCGTGATGAGGGTCCGGAGGATCTTATGGTCGATGGAATCCAGTCCCCGCTTGTCGATCTTGAGCTTGTTCAGGGCGAACTGGGCGATATTGAGGTCGATGCGGCCGTCCCCCAGCACCTGCGCAAAATCGCGCACCCGCTTGAGAAGGGCGTTCGCGATACGGGCGGTACCGCGGCTGCGAAGGGCGATTTCGTAAGCCGCATCTCCGTCGATTTCTATTTCCATGATCGTGGCGCTGCGGATGACGATCTTCCGAAGGTCCTCCGTATCATAATATTCCAGCGCACAGTTGATGCCGAACCGGTCCCGGAGAGGGGCGGTCAGCAGTCCGCTCCGGGTCGTAGCTCCCACCAGGGTGAAAGGATTCAGGGCGATGCGGACGCTCCGGGCTCCCGGTCCCTTGTCGATCATGATGTCGATGACATAGTCCTCCATCGCCGAGTACAGGTATTCCTCCACTTCCGGGGGAAGGCGGTGGATTTCGTCGATGAACAGCACGTCCCCCTTCTCCAGCGAGGTCAGGAGACCGGCCAGGTCGCCGGGTTTGGCCAGGACGGGTCCGGACGTGACCTTCATGTTCACGCCCATCTCGTTCGCGATGATGTGGGCGAGGGTGGTCTTTCCGAGGCCCGGAGGACCATGGAACAACGTATGGTCCAAGGCTTCGCCGCGCATCTTCGCGGCCTTGATATAGATCTGCAGGTTGGAAACGATTTCCTTCTGTCCGGTGAAATCATCCAGTTCCTGGGGGCGGATAATTCCGTCCAATTCATTATCTTTGCGGTCTGTTGTGCTGCGGGGGTCGAATTCGCTCATCGTCAGGGTCCGGTCTTTCCAGTTACAAATATAGTTTATTTTATTTGAAATTGGATGATGATAATGTTTGTGTGGAATAGTTGAAAACCTCATAAACAACTGATAATCATCCTACATAGCTCCTTGAAAACTGTTGAAAACACTGTGATTTCCGTCTTGATAACCGGTGGAAAACCGGGGCGGGAATTTCCGGGCAGGTTATCCACATCTCCATGAACAGGGTTATCAACAGGTTTTCAACAGGCATTTTGGGCAATATGTTGATAAGCACGTCATCGACAGAGATGCTCCGCCGCAGGATGAATTCCTCCAGGGAAACGTTCTGCAGCGGACTGTTCTTGTCTGCACGCTGGTTCGTCCTGTCGGAGGCGGCCGGAAAAGGGACTCATCTGGTGGTACTTCCTACGCGGGAAGCGGCGGAATACTGCTCTTCCGACCTGTACAATCTGGTGGAAGGGGACCGTGTCTTCTTCCTGCCCGACAGCGGCGGTGCCGTGGAACGGAGCAATTACAAGTCTTCGCTGGGCGTCCAGCGGACGGCGGCCGTCGGCAAGATCCTGGATCCGGGCGAGGGTCCGGTCTTCATCGTCACCTATCCGGAGGCCCTGGAAGAAGCGGTTCCGGATGAAAAGAAGATCGCCGGAGCGCTCCTGACCGTCCGGAGCGGCGAAGAAATCAGCTACGAAAAACTGAAGGAGACGCTGGCCGGACAGGGGTTCGAACGGGTGGATTTCGTATCGGCACCGGGTCAATACGCCATTCGCGGCGCGGTCATCGACATATTCTCCTATTCCCTGGAATATCCCTACCGCCTGACTTTCTTCGGAAACGAAGTGGAAAGGATCCATACTTTCGACTGCAACACCCAGCTTTCCAAGGAGACGGTGGACAAGGCCGATATCTATCCGGACATCGTCGCGGACAATCCGGACGAAGGCGGGGTAAGCATCCTGACGCTCCTGAAAAAGGATACGACCGTCTGGCTGGATTCTTCCGACATGTATCGGGACCGGTCCTTTTTCGAAGACCTTGTCGGTTTCCGCCATGTGTACCTGGATATTCCCCTTTCCCGGCAGAATGAGGAAAGCATCGTCTTCTATATCACGCCGCAGCCTGTCTTCAACAAGAATTTCGAGCTGCTGCTGTCCGATATCCGGACCAGGATGGAAAACGGATACAAGGTGCGGATCTTCGGTGAGAAAGAGGCGCAACTGGAACGTCTTCGCTCCATCATCCTGCAGGACGAGCATGCCCTGCTCCCGGAATTCGTGAAAGGAAAGGTGATCCATGCGGGTTTCATCGACAATCAGGACAAGGTATGCTGCTATTCCGACCATGAAATCTTCGACCGCTTCCATCGGGTACGGATCCGGCGGACGGTGGAAAAGTCGGAACAGCTTACGCTCAATGACCTCAGTGCCTTCAATATCGGTGATTACATCGTCCATATCGACCATGGGGTGGGCGTATTCGGCGGTCTGGTGAAGATGGCCGACGACAAGGGCCGCATCCACGAAGTGGTGAAACTCATGTACAAGGACAATGACGTGGTGTTCGTATCCGTCCATTCCCTGCACAAGATTTCCCGCTTCCGGTCCAAGGAAGGGGAAATGCCCCGGATCAACAAGCTCGGGTCCAAGACCTGGACGACGATGAAATCCTCGGCCAAATCCCGCGTGAAGGACATCGCCAAGGAACTCATCCAGTTGTATGCCCGCCGCAAGGCCTCGAAGGGATATGCCTTCTCTCCGGACAATTACCTGCAGGAGGAACTGGAATCTTCCTTCATGTACGAGGATACGCCGGATCAGGAGAAGGCGACGAAAGCGGTCAAGGAGGACATGGAAGACAACTGCCCGATGGACCGGCTCGTGTGCGGCGACGTAGGATTCGGCAAGACGGAAGTGTCCATCCGCGCGGCTTTCAAGGCCGTCTGCGATTCCAAACAGGTGGCCGTCCTGGTTCCGACGACGATTCTCGCCTTGCAGCATTTCGAAACGTTCAAGGCGCGGCTCAAAAACCTTCCCTGTACGGTGGAATATGTCAGCCGCCTGAGGACGGCCAAACAGATTACCGAAATCAAGAAAAAACTGAAGGAAGGGAAGATAGATATATTGATAGGTACGCATAAGATCCTGGGTGCCGGTTTTGAATTCAAGGATCTGGGACTGCTCATCATCGACGAGGAACAGAAGTTCGGCGTATCGGCCAAGGAAAAACTCCGTCAGCTCAAGGCTTCCGTCGATACCCTTACCCTGACGGCCACTCCGATTCCGCGTACCCTCCAGTTCTCGCTCCTCGGGGCGCGCGACCTGTCCATCATCAACACTCCGCCGCCGAACCGGATTCCCGTCCAGACGGAGATCATCCTGTTCGATGAGCAGGAAATCAAGAGTATTGTCAATTATGAATTGAACCGGGGCGGCCAGATCTTCTTCCTGCACAACAAAGTGGAGGAACTTCCGGCCATCCATGACATCCTGCACCGGCTCGTACCGGATATGCGGATCTGTGTCGCGCACGGGCAGATGGAAGCGAAGGAACTGGAAAACAAGATGTTGGACTTCATGCGCGGAGACTACGACATGCTCCTTTGCACGACCATCATCGAAAATGGCCTGGACATTCCCAACGCCAACACGATCCTTGTGAACCAGGCGCAGAACATCGGCCTGAGTGACTTGCACCAGCTGCGCGGCCGGGTAGGACGCTCCAACCGGAAAGCCTTCTGTTATCTGATTGTTCCGCCGCTGGTGTCCATTACGGACGACGCCCGCCGCCGGCTTCGGGCCATCGAAGAGTTTTCCGACCTGGGAAGCGGTTTCAACATCGCCATGCAGGATCTGGACATCCGGGGAGCCGGCAACCTGCTGGGCGCCGAACAAAGCGGATTCATCACCGACATGGGCTTCGAAACCTATCAGAAGATCCTTTCCGAGGCGATGGAGGAACTGGGGATGGAAACGGGCATCACGACGCGCGGAAAAACGGAATCCTTCGTGGAGGACTGCACCGTGGAAACCGACCAGCCCGCCCTGATTCCGGACGATTACATCGATGTCACGGCGGAGAAAATCCGGATATACAAGCAGCTGGACAGCCTCACCGACGACCGGGAGATCGACCGGCTGGGCCGACAGCTCGAGGACCGGTTCGGACCGGTTCCCGTGGAAGTGCAGAATTTATTGAACGTCGTGAAAATAAGGAATTTGGGCGCTGAGTCCGGATTCGAGAAGATCATTATCAAGAACGGCATGCAGATCATGTTCTTCGTTTCCAATCCCATGTCCGGATTCTACAAGTCCAGGCAGTTCGAGCGGATTGTGGGACGGATCAACGACCAGCCGGCCCTGTTCAAGGTAAACCAGGACAAGGGAAAGCTCCGGACGGTGACAAGGGGAGTGGATTCCATGGAAAAAGCGCTCTCTACCCTGCAGCGGTTGCAATAAACGCGTAAAATTCTTACATTTGCAGGCTATGTCCAATCTGCTAGTGGAAATCGGAAATACGGCGCTCAAGGCAGCCTGGGCCGAGGGAATGACTCTCGGAAAGACTTTCCGTTACCAGGGGGAGAACCGGTTGGAATTCATCCTGTCACTTACCCGGCGGGACAAGCCGGAAGTGATGGTGGTTTCATCCGTCTATCCGCTGGGGTCCGACGAAATAGGGTCGCTTGAAAAGGAATGCAGACATTTTCTTCTTTTGGACAAAAACCATAAAGAAATCCTTCTGAGCCATGGACTTCCGGTTTATCTTTCCTATGACCGGGCAGCTTCCGTCCTGGCGGCTCGTTACCTTTTCCGCGGAATGGCCTGTACGATCGTGGATTTCGGAACGACGCTCAGCGTGGATTTCACCGACCTAGAAGGACGTTACACCGGCGGCAACGTATCCCTCGGCTGCCGTACCCGCTTCAAGGCCCTGAACCGGTATTCCCGCGCCCTTCCGCTGGTGAATACACCCGCTTCGTGCGATGTAATAGGCACTTCCGAATTGTCTTCCATCGAAAGTGGCGTCGTTTCAGGCATACAATTTGAAATAGAGGGATACCTGGCGCTTCATCCGGAAAACGTCCCCGTCTTCACGGGCGGAGACGCGAATTATTTTGCAAAACGGATGAAAAGTTCCATCTTTGTAATTTGTAACCTCGTGATGATGGGGTTGGCTTTAATAGCTGACGAATATGTCAAGAAACTGGTTTGACAGACTATGGATCACAGCGGCGGCCATTTTGATGGCCGCTTTGCCGGTATGTGCCCAGAACGGCACCTACAACGGCTACTCCCCGTATTCTGTCTATGGAATAGGTGACCTGCACGGTTCCGGAACTTCTTTCAACGCGTCCATGGGCGGAGTGGGTATCGCTACCCGTAACCGCCGGTTTGTCAATACGATGAATCCGGCATCGGCCACCGCCCGTGACTCCCTTTCCTTCATGGCGGATTTCGGTCTGTCCGGTAAGACTTCCCTTTTTACCGAAGGTGACCTGAAAGGAACCAAGACGATCTTCAACATCAACGATTTCGTGATTTCCTTCCCGATGTGGCGCAAGACCGCCTTCATGGTGGGCATCGCCCCGTTCAGCGACACGGGATTCTCGATGTCGTATGTGGACAAGATCACTTCGGGCGAGCAGAGCATCGGCTACACCGGCAGCCGGGCTTACGGAGCCTTTGGCGACGGAGGCATCTACCAGCTTTTCGCCGGCGCATCGGCCACGTTGTGGAACCGCCTGTCCGTCGGTGCCCATTACAACATGTTCTTCGGCACCATCAGCAAGTATTCCGCCAGTACTTTCACGGATGCGAGCTACCGGAGCGTCACCCTTGGCGATACCCTCCAGGTCCGGGCCCATACGGCCAAGTTCGGTCTCCAGTACGAACAGCCCGTCGGAACCGGGAAATTCACCTTCGGCGCGACCTATCGCCTCAAGGCGAAGGTGAGCGGCTATGCGGTCGAATACAGCAACATCTCGGAAATGGACCAGGGCAATCATTCCCTGAAGGAGGACCATATTTCCTTCGGTGACGAAATCGGCCTGGGCGTGGCTTATGGACAGGGTGAGAAATGGGCCGTGGAGGTCGATTACCTCCGGGGCGACTGGCGCGGCAGCAATTTCGACGCCGTCCGGGGATTCCGGAACAACGGTACCCATAAGTTCACCTCCGGCGTAGCGCAATCGGTGAAGGCGGGATTCGAAATCACCCCGAACCGGAGCGATATCCGCTACCGCTGGAAGCGCATCACCTACCGGGTGGGCGCCTATATGGACCAGTCCTATTTCCAGGTCGATGGACAGAACATCCTCTCCGCCGGCATCACTTTGGGAATGACGATTCCTGTTTATCAGGGCTACAACGGCATTACCTTTGCATTAGATGCCGGGCAAAGGGGTATCGGTGCCGGATTCGTGAAGGAAAACTACCTGGGATTCCACCTCGGATTCAACATTTTCGACATCTGGTTCCGGAAACCGCAATACCAGTAAAACGGACAAATACAAAATTCTGACGATATGAAAAAATTAACCTTCATCCTGCTGGCCGCCATGGCCGCCTTCCTGGGGCAGAACGCCTCCGCGCAGGGAAAGTATGGCGCTGACAGCGCAGAGTGCATCAAGTATCTCTCCTACTATCAGGAGTATTACAAGCAGAAGAATTACGATTCCGCCCTTCCCAACTGGAGAAAGGCCTATTCCATCTGCCCGGCTACCGCTTCGCAGAACCTGTTCGTGCACGGTTCCACCCTCATCAATCGTGAAATCAGCAAGAACCGCAAGAACGTCACCTATTTCAACGCGCTTGTGGATACCCTGCTCACCCTGCAGGACCAGCGCCTCCAGTTCTATCCGCGCACTCCGAAGGGTGTGGACCAAAAGCCTACCATCCTGAACAACAAGGGTCAGTACATGATCAACTTCCGTGGTGAGGATTCCCAGTACCTGTACGACAACCTCACTCCGATCATCGCCGACCTGGGCAGCGAGACCAAGGGCGGCATCCTGGTGAACAACCTCCAGGCCGCGATCAACCTCTATCGGGAGAACAAGCTTACGGCCGACGATGTGATCAACATGTATGATACCGTCTCCGAGGCCATCGCCGGCGCCACCGCCAAGAGCGATGCCGAGGCGGAAGAGAATCTCAAGACCAAGGCTACCATCGAGAGCGTCTTCGCGGACAGCAAGGTGGCTTCCTGCGAGAACCTCATCAGCATCTTCACCCCGCGCTTCGAGGCCGATCCGAACAACATCAATGTTGTTGCGAACATCGTGAAGCTCATGAACAACGCCGAGGACTGTGCTACCAACGACCTCTATTTCAAAGCCGTCACCCAGATGCACAAACTGGATCCGTCCTACCGCAGCGCCTATGGCCTGTATAAGCTGAACGCCGCCCGCGGCAATGTCGCCGACGCCTGCCAGTATCTGGACGAGGCCATCGACTCCGAGGATTCCGACGAGGCGACCGATGCCCAGTACCTGTATGAACTCGCCCGCTTCTGCTATGCGAACAATATGCGCGGCCGCGCCTTCGACGCCGCCGGCAAGGCGGTCCGTCTGGACAACGGTTATGCCGGCAAGGCCTACATGATCATGGGCAACCTCTGGTCTTCAGCTTCCTGCGGCGGCGATGTGGACAAGTACGCCCGCTACTGGGCCGCTACCGATTACTATCAGAAGGCCCGCGCGGCGGACGAGACGCTCGCCGACGATGCCAACGCCGCGATCGGCAAGGTGAGCATCTACTATCCGGAGGCCAGCGAAATCTTCATGTATGACCTGAGCAAGGGTCAGGTTTACACGGTCTCCTGCGGTGGCATGACCACCACCACCACGGTCCGCGTCCGGTAAGACAGTGAACGCAACCCGCATACTGACAACGATGGCAACCGCGCTTGCGGTTGCTTTCGTTGTCTATTCCTGCAAGGGCAACCTTTCCGAGGCGGAGAAGCTGGACCTTTCCGTCACGCCGCTCCAGGTCGTGGACAGCATGTTCTTCATCCAGACGGAGAACGGGAAACTGAAGATGCGCGTAGAAGCGCCTGTCATGGAGGTTTACGACCACGACAGTCTCTCTTACGAACTGTTCCCGAAAGGGATTTCCGTGTACGGATATACGGAGGAAGGATCCCTGGAAACGACGATCAAGTCCCAGAAGGCCCGTCATGACACCCGCAAGGACCAGGAGGACAAATGGTCGGCTTTCGGCAGCGTCGTGATCCGGAACATCGTCAAACAGGAGACGATGGAAACGGATACGATCTACTGGGACCAGAAGAAGAAGGAAATCTGGACCGACTGCTATGTCAAGATGTATTCTCCGGCCGGCTACATGCAGGGCTTCGGGATGCGGTCCGACGACATGGCCCGCAACGCCATGATCCAGCGTCCTTTCAACAGCTACGGCGTCGTGGAGCAGGATACGACCAAGGTTGTCCTGGATTCGATCAATTTCATCGGGCCTTTCCCCCGTCCGAAGGGGGCAAAAAGGGCTGATATGCGAAAAAATAGTGGTAAATTGAAAGAAAATCACTAAATTCGCACCCTTGACTGAAAATTGACGAAAATTTTAAAAAAGTAACGATAAAATGGCAGTTTTAGAGAAACTTCGCGGTTGGGGCATTGTCCTATCCATTCTGGTGGCCCTCCCGCTCCTCCTCTTCATCATCGATCCGAGCCAGATCATCCAGACGGTCCAGTCCGTCTCCTCCAAGTACGATGTTGGCAAGATCGCCGGCAAGTCCGTGTCCTACACGGATTTCCAGCAGGCGGTGGAACAGTATTCCCGTATCAGCGAGCAGCTTACCGGGAACTCTTCCTCCTCCGAGCAGCAGCAGCAGCAGATCCGCAACGCCGTCTGGCAGAACTTCGTGGACCAGAACCTGTTCATCAAGAACGCGAAGGCCGCCGGTCTCAACGTGGGCAAGGACGAACTTCTGGACCTGACCAACGGGGACAACATCTCCCCGATCATCGCCTCTGTCTTCGTGGACCAGAACGGGAACTACTCCCCTGCGCAGCTCCGTTCCTTCCTGGAGAATGTCGCCGACGGTGACGAGAATGCCCGCGCCATCTGGAACTACCTCCAGGACGCCGTCGTCACCAGCCAGTACTACAACAAGTACAACAGCCTGTTTGCCGGTTCCAACATCCAGAACGCCATCCAGGTGAACCGCAACATCGCCGACAACAACACGACGGCCGACGTGGACTTTGTCATGAGCCCGCTTTCCTTCGTGACCGACAGCACCATCGTCGTGTCCGATAGCGAAATCAAGGCTTTCTACAACGACCACAAGGACTTCTTCAAGCAGGTGGCTACCCGCGACATCGAATATGCCGTGTTTCAGGTGGTTCCTTCCGCCGAGGATATCGCCGCCACGAACGCGGACTTCGTCAAGCAGTATGACGAGTTCACGACGACGGACAATGTGCGTTCCTTCCTGCAGCGTCACTCCGACGTCCAGTGGAGCGACCGCTGGTACAAGGCCGGTGACCTGAAGTCCGTGAACGCGGAACTCGACACCTTCGTCGCCGAGCACAACGAGGGCGTTTCTCCGGTGTACACCGCCGGCAACACCTTCTATGCCGGCCGCATCATGGCCAGCGCCACGATGCCGGAGAGCGTGACGGTCCGTCACATGATGTTCTACAGCAACGAGGACGGTCAGCATCTGGCCGACAGCCTCCTCGGAGTCCTGCGTGCCGGCGGTGACTTCGCCGCCCTGGCCCAGGAGCACTCCCTCGACCGCGGTTCCAACGCGGACGGCGAGTTCGGCAAGATCGGCGAGATCACCCAGGCAACCGTTTCTTACCTGCCTACCGGCTTCGACGCCATCTTCACCGCGAAGAAGGGTGAGCCGTTCATCCTCCAGTCCAATGTCGCCACCCACATCGTGGAGGTGACCGAGACCGGTGCTCCCGCCCTGTTCAAGCAGGTCGCCCTCTTCCAGAAGGAGACCCTCGCGAGCAAGGAGACCTTCAACAAGTATTACAACGACGCGAACCGTCTGGCCACCCTGGCCGGCGGCAAATACGCGAACTACCGCGCCGCCTGCGATTCCATCGGCACGTATTCCCACAACATGACCATCAACGAGGCGACCGATACCTACGGTGCCATCGGCCATGCGAAGGAAGTCACCCGCTGGGCATTCGACAACAAGCCGGGCAAGGTGTCCAACATCATCACCGTGGACAACAACTACTTCTTCGTCGTTGCCGTGAAGGGTGCGCACAAGGAGGGTTATGCGGAGGTTTCCGAGGTTGCCGAGCAGATCAAGAACCAGCTCTATTCCGAGAAGTACGCCGAGAAGCGTCAGGGTGAGATCGCCGCGCAGATCGCCGGCATGGACGACCTGGAGGCCATCGCCGAGAAACTCGGTACGACCGTGAGCCACCAGAACGACGTCGCTTTCGCCGCGATGTCCGCCCGCAGCCTGGATCCGAAGTTCGTCGGTGCCATCGCCGCCGCTCCGGAAGGAAAGATCAGCGGTCCGGTCGCCGGCAGCTACGGTGTCTATGTGTTCAAGGTGCTCGGCCGTGAGACCGGTTCCTTCTACACCGAGTCCGATGCCAAGAACGCCGACGCCCAGCTCCTGAACTATGCCGTGCAGATGATCGTCCCCGTGATGATGCAGGATGCCGACGTGAAGGATAACCGCGCCAGATTCTATTAGTCTATGGCTCTGAAATGTGGAATAGTCGGACTTCCCAATGTTGGGAAGTCCACTTTATTTAACTGCGTCAGCTCCGGGAAGGCTCAGAGCGCCAATTATCCGTTCTGCACCATCGAGCCGAATGTCGGGTCCACCAACGTACCGGACAAGCGGCTGGAGGTATTGACCGAGATCTGCCAGCCGAAGCGGACCATCCCTGCGACGGTGGAAATCGTGGACATCGCCGGCCTGGTGAAGGGTGCCTCCAAGGGAGAAGGCCTCGGAAACCAGTTCCTGGCGAATATCCGGGAAACCGATGCCATCCTGCATGTCCTCCGTTGTTTCGACGACGGGAACATCACCCATGTCGATGGTTCCGTGGATCCGGTCCGGGACAAGGAAGTCGTGGATATGGAACTGCAGATCAAGGACCTGGAGACGGTGGAAAACCGGATCAAGAAGGTCGAGAAGCAGGCCACGACGGGAGGTGACAAGGAAGCGAAGAAGCTGCTGGCGCTGCTCCAGCGGTACCGCGAGGCTTTATTGCAGGGTCATTCCTGCCGGACCGTCGTTCCCGAGAACGCGGAAGAGGAGCAGATGGCCCACGACCTGTTCCTGCTGACGAACAAGCCGGTCATGTACATCTGCAATGTCGATGAGGCCTCTGCCGTGTCCGGCAATGCGTATGTCGATGCCGTTCGCGCCGCCGTCGCCGCCGAGAATGCGGAAATCCTCGTCATTGCGGCCAAGACCGAGTCCGAAATCGCCGAGATTGAAGAATACGAGGATCGCCAGATGTTCCTCGAGGAGATGGGCCTGGAAGAGTCCGGTGTCGTCCGTCTGATCCAGGGTGCCTATCGTCTTCTGGGACTCCGTACCTTCTTCACGGCCGGTGCCGATGAGTGCCGCGCCTGGACCATCCATGTGGGCGACAAGGCCCCCCGCGCTGCCGGCGTCATCCATACCGACTTCGAACGCGGTTTCATCCGTGCCGAAGTCATCAAGTACGAAGACTTCGTGCAGTACAAGACCGAAGCCGCCGTCCGCGCCGCCGGCAAGATGGGCATCGAAGGCAAGGACTATGTCGTCCAGGACGGAGACATCATGCACTTCCTGTTCAACGTGTAGGGCGTCTTTCTTAGCGAAGTTCCTTTGTCCTTCCGAGCGAAGCGAAGGAATCTGTTTCACAAATCGCCGTTCCATCAGTATGGAATGGCGATTTTCTTTATGTTTCTTTGAAACAACCGGAAAAGATTTCGCCACATTTTTACGTTTCCGGTCCCCGTTTCCACGCCAGCGCCCTAACTTGGGCGCATGAGAACGCACTTTCCTTGCTCCGGGCCGTTCCGCCCGTTATTTCATTTACGGAGAAAACGGTTCTTCGTTTTCCTTCTCCTTGTACATATTTCGTTTGTACAGGAAAACCCTTGTCTAGGAGCCTCCGACTGTTCAAATCAAAAGGAAAAGGCCAAAGACAAGCCTTTTTCGGGAGATTTGTACACAAACAGTTCGGTTGAAGGCCAAAAACTTGTTCAAACCACATTTGTACAAGGTGGGGATGGGGAACCGGGGAGAATGCTGTCCGTGCTGTTCTGGAACGTGGAGAACTTTTTCGACTGGCAGAATGATTCGACGACGGTATCGGATGCGGAGTTTTCGGCGGCGGGGGAGCGGCATTGGACCTGGAAACGGTTCCAGGCTAAGGCGAACGCTTTCGCGAAAGCCTTGCTGTGGGTCGGGTCGGAGACGGGCCGGCTGCCGGATATCGTAGGCCTGGAGGAGGTGGAGAATGCCTTCGTACTCCGGCAAGTGTTGCAGAAGACGCTGCTCCGGAAACTGGATTACCAGTATGTCCACTATGATTCTCCGGACCGCCGCGGCATTGACGTTGCGCTCCTGTACCGATCCTCCGTTTTGGAACTGCAGGAAGCCAAACCATGTCACCTGTATTCCGGAAGCATGGTCAGTCAATCCGAAGGAGCGGTGTCCCCTTCGGATACCGTCCTCGCAACCCGCGACATCCTGCTCTGCCGGTTCCGCACCCGGGACAGCGTGGAATTCGCCGTTCTGGTGAACCATCATCCGTCCAAATACGGTGGAGCGGCCGAGTCGGAACCCCGGCGGCGCATCGCGGTGCAACGGCTCCGATTCCTGGCGGATTCCCTGGCGGCGGAGGGCATCGACAGGATCATTGCCGGCGGTGATTTCAACGACACTCCGGACAATCCCGTTTTCTGTCTGCTGGAGCCCTCCCTGTTACCTTTGCATAGGGATTTTTTTCGGCGCGGAGAAGGAACGATCAAGTACGAAGGAAAATGGGAACTCATTGACCATGTGTATGTTTCTTCTGCGTTAATGAAACATCCTTCCCGGCCCCCGACCCTGTGCATCCTCCGCATTCCCTTCCTCCTTACCCGTGATACGGCCTACACCGGCGACAAGCCCCTGCGCACCTATCTGGGCCCCCGCTACACCGGCGGTGTCTCCGATCATCTGCCTGTGCTGGTGGTCGTGAGGCTCCCTGGACAGCATATGGCCGCCGAGCCGCCATGACGGGGCCCTTTGTTCCGGCCGTGAATAATCCGGAGTCCCCCGTACGAGTCTCGTTTGTACAAGTATTTGTGCATGATAGACCGAAATCCTGTTCAAATCTCAGAGATAACGCAGGAATCTGTACTGTTCGTGGGAGATTTGAACAAATAAACGATGTTTCAGCTGGAGTTGGCTGTACAAACCCAAAATGACATAGTATGCTCAAGACTTATCACCTTTGTTTCAGTTCCCATCGGGAAGTGATGTATCGGAATGCCGAGGATATGAACCATTCCTTCAATTGTTTATGCTCCGCATTATATAAGACGGGAAGCCGTTGCCTGGCGGAGAATGACATGCCGACCCATCATCATGGATGTTATGAGACGGAGTGTCCGGATGAATTGATCCGGACCAAGCGCCATGCCTACACCCTTTATTTCAATGAAAAGTATGACCGCAAAGGACCTCTTGGGGACCCGGGATACTTTTCCCTCGTGCTGGAAGGCCTGCGTCATTTGTTGGCGGCCTTGTCCTACATCATCAGAAATACAGTCCATCATGGCATTACATCCACGCCATTCGAGTGGCCCTATTGCTCGGCCAATGCGTTCTTCCGCAAGGAGTTGGGAAAACTGTATTGTCCTGATATCCTGCTATCTCCGGAACAGATCGAACGAACTTTGCCACGCCGTGCCGCTTTCGATCCGCAATGGAAGATGGGGGTCGAGGGGGTCTTTCTGCGCGAGTCCGTCCTGGAAGTGCCCATGGTGGAGAACCTGTACGCGACTCCAAAGGCTTTCAACTACTTGATCACCCGCCTCAGCGGGGAGGATTGGTCCAAAGAGCAGGAGGCCGACGGCAACGGCCTTCCGCCCATTACGCTGGAGAACATAGAGTCTTTGATCCTTCAGCATGCCGCTTCCCGGGAGCAAGTCATCGCAGATATGCTCCGTAACGAAAAAACCCGCTATGCCCCTGCCCGTCTGAATGATTTGCAACTATGTGAAATTATAGACAATCAATATGTTACAAAATATCATGCCTATTCCGTCTATCATCTTACAGCCTTACAGAAAAACGAGATTGCCAATGAATTGTACTGCCGCCATCGTGCAGGCGTCGCCCAGATCCGTCGTTGTCTGGTCATGTGACGGATTCCGCTCAGGAACAAACCTCGTTTGTACATCTTGAGCACAGTGGCGAGTGGTTTTCATGTTCAAATCTCCTGTTTTAGTCCGATTCTTCCACGGATTCCCGAGGTTTGTACATGTAATCAATGTTTGAAGGGTAAATCGTTGTTCAAACGGGGTTTGTACAAAAGAGGGCAGGGCTCCTGATGTCCTTCCGTCAAGCAAAAGTGGATCCGGGAATCCGTAACTCCTAAAAAAACACGGAATACTCCTAAAACAATTAGGAGTGTGGAGAATTTTGTTTATATTTGCACCATGAAACAGAAACTGACTGCAAAGGAAGAGCAGCTGATGACCCTTTTCTGGGAGCATGGCGACCTCTTCATCCGCGACCTGGTGGCCTTGCTGCCGGAGCCGCGACCTCATTACAATACGGTGGCTACCCTGGTCAAATTCCTGGAGGAGAAAGGCTTCCTGGAGCGTGAGCCGATGGCGAATACGTTCCGTTACCATGTGAAAGTGTCCGAGAGACAGTATCGCGGGGAGACCGTGGGCGAAGTCGTAGCCCAGTACTACAACAATTCTTACGCGAGCCTGGTATCGCAGTTCGTGGAGGAAGACCGCATGGACCTGCAGGAACTCAAGGACCTGATTGCCCGGATCGAAAGCGCAAGGAAATGACCCCCATCCTCTTATATATCGCCCGAAGCAGCTTGTACCTGGCTTTGTTCTACGCATTCTTCCTGCTGGTGATGCGGAGGACGACCTTTTTCCGCCTGAACCGCGTTCTGCTGCTGGCGGGTACGCTGGCGAGTTTCCTGCTTCCGCTTCTGCGGATCCGGACGGTGTTGCTTCCGTCCCTGGCGGCCGGGCCCCTGACGGAGACGGCTTCCGAGCCGTCCCTGACGCCCGGCCCTTCCGCTACCCCGTTCCCGTATCTCGAGATCCTTTACTGGGCCGGTTTCCTGGCCGTGCTGGGATGGACTTTGGCTGCGGTGGTCCGGATGTACCGAACCATCCGGAAAGGCTCCGTCACGCGCCTGGAGGACGGTACCAAACTCGTATTGACAGAAGCCCGGATTCCCTCCTTCAGCTGGGGCAAGACCATCGTCATGAGCCGGAACGACGCAGAAAAGGACGAGGTCATCCTGCTGCATGAAAAGGCCCATGTTCAAAAGAAACATACCCTGGATATCCTGCTGTTTACGGCCGTCACCCTGGTCCATTGGTTCAATCCCCTCGTTTGGATCACCCTCAGTGAACTCAAGCTCCTGCACGAGTATGAGGCCGATGACGCTGTCCTCAACCATGGCATCGATGCTACCCAATACCAATTGCTGCTGGTCCGGAAGGCCGTCGGGGAAAAGCGCTTTTCCCTGGCCAACGGATTCCAGCACGCCAAACTCAAAAACAGAATCGACATGATGCTGTCCCATCCCACCGCCGGATGGCGCCGCCTCTCCTGGCTTGCCATCCTTCCCTTCCTCGCCGGGACGATGTTCCTGTGCAATCCCGTCCGTGCCAAGGTCATTCCGGTGGAAACGGCGCCGGATCAGCCGGCTTCCGTCGCTCTTCCCGATACGACGAAGAGCCTTCCCTTCAACCTCGTCGACGTCAAACCGACCTTTAACGGAGGCGATGCCAACGAGTTCTCCAAATGGGTCAATGAAAACCTCCGGTATCCGAAAACAGCCAAAGACGCCAAGGCCCAAGGACGTGTGGTGTTGCAATTCTCGGTCTATCCCGACGGCAAAGTCCAGGATGTCAAGGTTCTCCGGGGCGTTCATCCCGATCTGGATGCCGAGGCGCTCCGCGTGGTTTCTTCCTCCCCGGATTGGACGCCCGGCTACGTCAATGGCAAACCGGTAATGGTCACTTACATCTTTCCGGTCATCTTTAAATTGAAGGGAGGCGAATCTGGCCCCAACACCTCTAAAAAGGATCAAACCGTTGACGTAGTCAACATCACCGACGGCATCTATACCATCGAAGGCTTGCCGCAGGGGGAGGGAGTCTTCTTAGTAGGTCCCGACTCCGGGTCCGCGTTGTTCATCTTGGACGGAAAAGAAATCACGAAAGCACAATTGAAAGAAATCAATCCGGCAACCCTTGAATCTATCCAGATTCTGAAAGACGAAAAAGCCGTTGAGAGATATGGTGAGAAAGGCCGTAACGGCGTCGTTATTATTACTTCCATGAAACAATGAAACGCCTCCTCCTGACCGCCGCCCTGCTGGTCTGCGCCGCCACCCTTCAGGCGCAGACCAGGGGCGATCTGGCGCGTCTGGACAGCCTCCTGTCCGCCGCCGAACCCCGTGAAGTACGGGAGTTGACCCTCCGGAAAGCTTCCATGCTCAAGCGGATGTACCGATTCGACGAGGCGGCGGAAGTCTTGGCGAACCTGCTGGAGCCGGGTCGCATGGACCCGGAGATCCTGGGAGAGATTGCCGACAATCACTATCAGGCCGGCAATGCGGAGGATGCATCGGCCCTGTACGGTATCCTGACGCAGTTGCAACCGGACAACATCGGATTCCGGGTCCGGTATCTGAATCTCGCTTTCCGGGCGAAGGCGTATAAAGACGTGGTTTCGGACGGCCGGGACATCCTGCAGCGGGATACGCTGCTACCCGTATTGACCCTGGTTGCCGATGCATTCCAGAAACTGGAACAGCCGGATTCCGCCCTGGTTTACTACCGGGCCGCCCTTCGGAAAAAGCCCAAGAACGCATCCGTCGTCAGCAAGGTGTCCGACATCCTGCTGACCCGGAAACTTTATGACGAGGTGCTATCCCTGGCGGAAAGCTACCTGTCGATGGATCCGGACAACATCCCGGTCGGGAAGGTCAAGGGCCTGGCGCTCTACCTGAAAAAAGAGTACAAACCCTCCAGCGAAGCTTTCGAACATGTCCTGGCCATGGGGGACGATTCCTATGGCTCTCACTATTATCTGGGACGGGACTTTCACGAGCTGCGCTTGCCCAAGGAGGCGGATGAACACTATCTGAGGGCTTGGCAGATCGATTCGTCCGACGTTTTCCTGGCGACCGCCATCGGCACGAACCGGTCCACGGGTTATTATCCCGATTTCGAAAGAATGGTCGAGCCCTGGTTCCGGAAGGCCCTTGAAATGATGGAACCGGACCAGGACAAGCTGGCGGTCATCTACCAAAGTTACGGAGAAGCGGCCTATGTCTGGAACCGCTGGGACGACGCGCTTCCGCTTTACCGGAAGGCGGCCCAATATAACCCGAAGAACCTGTCCTTCCTTTCCACGATCGGCTATATCTATGAGCAGAAAAAGGACTACAAGTCGGCCCTGGAATGGTATGAGCGCTATCTTGCTCTCGGAAAACCGGGGACGAAGGCCTATCGGTTCGTCGAAGAATCGGTCCGGTATCTCAAGGCCGAGAAATTCATGACGCAGGAGTGAGTTTTTTTCCGTAACTTCGCGGAAAAGAACGGACAATGAACAAGAATACGAAATCGCTCCTGTCGGCGGCGGCCCTGGTGGTGCTGTTCGCCACATGGCTGATCATCCAGCGCACGGGAGGAAGTTCCGACCGCATGGCTACGCCGGTGGCTGCCCTGGATCCGGAGGACCTGCTGGAGCTCCCGGCGCAGAAGCCGACCGACAAAATCAAACGTTACCAGGGGTATGTGACCTCCTACAATACGGAAACGCTCATTCCGGACTGGGTGGCTTACGAGCTCACCGCGGAGGAAACCCGGGGCGAAGCCCGACGGGCCGACAAGAACTTCTCCATGGACCTGAGTTTCAAGGGGAAACAGGCGATGCGGGAGGATTACATGGGCTCCGGCTGGACCCGGGGGCACATGGCGCCGGCCGGGGACTTCTTCTGGAGTGACGAGGCGATGGCGGAGACCTTCTATTTCCTGAACGTCTGCCCGCAGCGGGAGGAGCTCAACAACAAGGACTGGCAGTACCTGGAAAAGCAGGTGCGCTCATGGGCGAACCGCTACGGCAAGGTCTGGGTCGTGTCCGGGCCCATCATCGGAGACAATATCTACGGAACCATCGGCCGGGACCATGTGGTCGTCCCGGACGCCTTCTTCAAGGCGGTCCTGGTCCATGACGGGCGCCGCTACCAGAGCATCGCCTTCGTGATGGGCAACGATGCCGAGCGTTACTGGCTCCAGGACTGCGCGCTGTCTATCGACGAACTGGAGGAGTTGACCGGCCTCGATTTCTATCCGGCCCTTCCGGACGACGTGGAGGAGGATGCCGAATCGCGCTACGATTTCTCGGTCTGGGGTATCCGCAAGCGCTGAAAAATCGCTATATTTGTAAATCGACACTAAACGAACCACTGATATGATGAAAGAAAAAATCCAGGAGAAATTCCAGACCCTGTTCGGCGAGCACGGCGACATCTATGCCTCCGCCGGCCGTATCAATCTCATCGGCGAACATACCGACTACAACGGCGGTTACGTGTTCCCGGGCGCCATCGACTGCGGCATCATGGCCGAGATCAAGGTCAACGGCACAGAAAAGGTGAAGGCGTTCGCCCTCGACAAGGACGAGTTCGTGGAGTTCGGCCTGAACGAGGAGGACAAGCCCGAGCAGTCCTGGGCCCGCTATATCTTCGGCGTATGCCGGGAGATGATCAAGCGCGGCGGCAAGGTGGAAGGCTTCAATACCGTCTTTGCGGGCGACGTGCCCCTCGGCGCCGGCCTGAGCTCCAGCGCGGCCCTCGAAAGCACCTATGCCTATGCCCTGAACGAGATCTTCCAGAACGGGATCGACAAGTTCGACCTCGCGAAGATCGGCCAGGCCACCGAGCACAACTACTGCGGCGTGAAGTGCGGCATCATGGATCAGTTCGCCTCCGTCTTCGGAAAGGCCGGTTCCCTGATTCGCCTGAATTGCAAGACGCTTGAATACAAGTACTTCCCGTTCAAGCCCGAGGGCTATCGCCTCGTTCTCATCGACTCCTGCGTAAAGCACGAGCTCGCTTCCAGCGCCTACAACAAGCGCCGCGAGTCCTGCGAGAATGCCGCGGCCGCCATCCGCAAGAACCACCCCGAGGTGGAATTCCTCTCCGACGCCAAGCGTGTCTGGCTGGATGAGGTCCGCGAAGAGATTCCCGAGGAGGACTTCCTCCGTGCGGAATATGTCATCGGCGAAGTCCAGCGCGTCCTGGATGTCTGCGACGCCCTGGAGCGCGGCGACTACGAGACCGTGGGCGAGATGATGTATCAGACCCATTTCGGCCTGAGCCGTCTCTATGAGGTCTCCTGCGAGGAACTCGACTTCCTGAACAAGCTGGCCCGCAAGATGGACGTCACCGGCTCCCGCGTGATGGGCGGCGGTTTCGGCGGCTGCACGATCAACCTGGTGAAGGACGAACTCTACGACAGCTTCATCAACGCGGCCGTGGGCAAGTTCACCGAAAAGTTCGGCCATGCCCCGAAGATCTACAACGTGGTCATTGCCGATGGTGCCCGCAAGCTGTAGCCGCTGCGGCGGAACCCATTCCGTCGAGACTTTTCCGAGTATCAATACCGCCCTGGATCCGGACCTGAAGGCCCGGGTCCGGGACGGTTCCTTATTCGTCTGGGAATGCCCTTACTGCGGCGCCCGGAACCTCCTGAAATACGAAACGTTATACCACGATCCCGCGGAAAGGCTGATGGTCTGGCTGCTGCCCGGCGACGCCCTTCCGCCCGCCCAGGTGGCCGATGCCGTCAAGGATCTGGAGGGATATACGCTCCGTCTGGTCCGCGAAGTGGGCGACCTGGTGGAAAAAGTGAATATCCACGCCAGCGGCCTGGACGACGTCATCGTGGAAATGTGCAAATATGTGACCCGGATGGAACTTTCCGACCAGCAGCGGAATCCGGCCATCCTGGAAGCGCCGCTCAAATTCTACCGCATGGACGGGCCCGACAACGACCTGGTCTTCTCTTTCCCGCTGGACGGGGACATGAAGACGGTGAATGTGGGCTTCCATGTATATGAAGACGCCCGGGGAATCCTCGGGCGCCATCCATCGGTCCGTCCCGAACCGGGCTTCGCGCAGATCGACGCAGCCTGGCTGGGGCGTTATTTCCGTTAAAACTGAGGCAGTTCGAACAGGGAAGCGTCCACCGGACCTTCTTTGAGTTCCACGACGGTGGCCGTGACGGACATGCCCATGACCTCGGTAACGGTCTTCATCGGGATACCTTCCCAGACGGAGGCCCTGGCCTTTGCCGTCTGACCGCGTTCGCTCACCTCCATGGTAAAGACGAGGCAGCTCTTGCCGCCGACCTCTTCCGCGCCTTCGCTCTTGACCTTGTATTTCTTGACGGCTTCGTCGTTGAGGTTCATGTAATTGATGGTTTCCTGGGCGGGCATTTCCTGGACCTGCTTGTCTCCGTAGTTGATCATGTAGGTCTTGCCGTCCTTCATGAGGGTGCCCATGTCCAGATCCACGCCCATCATGCTCATTTTGGTTTTGGTGAGCTGGACGGCGCCGTATTGGTCGAAATACGTCGTGGCGGTGACTTTCTGGCCCATCATGTTGGTTTCAGTCTTGAACTCGCCGGACTTGATGCCGTACCGTTTGACCGCATCCTGGCCGAACGCCGCGGCCGCCACCAGCAGCACGGCGCAGAAAGTTGTGAGGAATCGTTTCATAATCAATGTTGTTTGGAACAAAGATACACAATTTTTCAAATATACCTACCCGTTACGCTGTCCGGATTGGCCGCTAGCTCAGCCGGCGTACCGACAGCGACGATCCGGCCGCCTTGGAGGCCGCCGCCGGGGCCCATGTCCACGATCCAGTCGGCGTTCCGGATGACGTCTAGGTCATGCTCGATGACGATGACGGTGGCGCCGAGGCCGATCAGGTGGCGGAAGACGCCGAGGAGCGTCTGCACGTCCAGGGGATGCAGGCCGATGGTGGGTTCGTCGAAGACGAAGACCGTGTCTCCCTGGCCGCGGCCCATTTCGCTGGCGAGCTTGAGCCGCTGCGCCTCGCCGCCGGAGAGGCTGGGCGTGGCTTCGCCGAGGGTCAGATACCCGAGGCCCAGGTCATGGAGGACCTGCAGCCGGCTCCGGACGAGCGAAAGGTCGTCGCATTCCGTAAGCGCCTCATCGACCGAGAGGTCCATCACTTCCGGAAGGGAGAGGTCCTTGTTTTTCCGGTGGACGCGGAAGGCCTCGCGGGCGTAGCGCGAGCCGTGGCAGTCCGGGCAGGGGATATCGACATCGGGCAGGAACTGGACGTCCAGGCTGATGGAGCCGGTGCCGTCGCAGGTGGGGCAGCGCAGGTTGCCGGTATTGTAGGAGAAGTCGCCGGCCTTGAAGCCTTTCGCCTTCGCTTCTTCGCTCCGCGCATAGACCTTGCGGAGTTCGTCATGGACATTGCTGTAGGTCGCGACGGTGGAGCGCACGTTGATGCCGATCGGGGTCGCGTCGATGAGCTTGACCTGGCCGATGCCCTCGGCCTCGATGCTCAAAACATGCCCTGGAAGCCTTTTTCCGGCGATTTGGGCCTGCAATCCGGGGATAAGGCTCTCCAGCACCATCGTCGTCTTTCCAGACCCGGAAACGCCCGTTACGACGCTCAGGCGCCCCTTCGGGAACGCCACCTCCAGCGGCTTCACCGTATGGATCGCCCCCGTCCGCATCTTTACCGCCCCGTAGGCGAAAACGTTGTCCTTTGTCATTCCGAGCGAAGCGAAGGAATCTCTTCCCTCTCCCAGGAACGCCCCGATTCTCGACGCCGGATTCCGGCAGATATCGGCCACAGATCCCTCTGCAATGACGTTTCCACCCTTCGCCCCCGCCTCCGGGCCCAGCTCGATGATCCAGTCCGCATGGGCAAGGATCTGTGTGTCGTGGTCCACCAGGACGACGGAGTTGCCGTCGGCCACGAGGTCATCCATCACGCCCGTAAGCCCCTCCAAATTAGAAGGATGCAGGCCGATGGAGGGTTCGTCCAGCACATACAGCACGCCCGTCGTCCGGTTCCGGACGGAGCGGGCCAGCTGCACCCGTTGGCGCTCCCCCGTGGACAGCGTCGAAGCCGCCCGGTCCAGCGACAGGTAGGAAAGGCCCAGGTCCACCAGCCGCTTGGCCGTATCCTGGAAGGATTCGCAGATGCGTTCGGCCATCGGGCGCATGGGTTCGGGCAGGGAAGCCGGGACGCCATCGACCCAGTCGATGAGTTCGGAAAGGGTCATTTGGCAGGCCTCGGCGAGGGAAATCCCGCGGAGCCGCGGCGCCCGGGCGGCCTCCGACAGGCGCGTTCCGTGACAATCGGGGCAGGGGTCCTCCTTGAGGAACTTCTCCACCCGCTTCATGCCGGTTTCGTCCTTGACCTTGGCGAGGGCGTTTTCCACGCTGTAAACGGCGTTGTAGTAGGTGAAATCCATCTCCGCGAAGTTGTTCGTCTTCTCGTTGCGGTACAGGATATGCTTCTTTTCGGCCGGGCCGTGATAGACGATCTCTTTCTCTTCGGGCGTCAAATCCTTGAAGGGGACATCGGTCCGGACGCCCATCTCCCGGGCGATGTCCTTCATCAGGGACCACATCAGCGTTCCCCAGGGCAGGACCGCCCCTTCGTCGATGGTCAGGTTCTCGTTGGGCACGAGGGTCGATTCGTCCACGGTGCGCACGATTCCCGTTCCTCCGCAAGTGCGGCAGGCGCCTTGGCTGTTGAAAGCAAGTTCCTCAGCGCCAGGTGCATAGAAGTGCGCTCCGCAGACGGGGCACACCTGTTCCTGCTCGGCGGCGACGGCGAGGGACGGCTCGAGATAGTGCCCGTTGGGACACCGGTGGCTGGCAAGGCGGGAGAACATCAGCCGCAGGCTGTTCAGCAGTTCCGACATCGTCCCGAACGTGCTCCGGATCCCCGGCACTCCCGGTCGCTGATGCAGGGCCAGGGCCGCCGGCACATAGCGCACGTCATCGACCTGCGCCCGCGCCGCCTGCGTCATCCGGCGCCGCGTATAGGTGGACAGCGACTCCAGGTACCGCCGCGACCCCTCGGCATACAGCACTCCCAGCGCCAGCGAGCTCTTTCCCGAGCCCGACACCCCGGCGATCCCCACAATCTTCCCCAGGGGAATGTCCACATCGATATTCTTCAGGTTGTGCGTCCTTGCCCCGCGCACCTCGATACAGTCCTTTTTCATAGCGGGAACAAAGGTACGCATTTTTTGCGGGGTATGCGGCGGGGATGCCAGCCCCTAGCCCGTGGCGCGCTACGAAAATGCAGGAAAACGAGCCTGTTTATCGGCAGGCCTTCCTGACGAGCAGCCAGGCGAGGGCGGCGACGGCGAGGGCTTCGGAGAAGACGATGGTTTCGAGGGCGACCATGCCGGCGGACTTGGAGAGAAGGACGGTGCCGGCATCGACCCCGGCGTGGAGGAGGATGGCGGCGGGGAAAAGCCAGAGCCAACGGCCGCCTTTGCGGACGGCCAGCCAGACAAGGACGGAAAGGCTTACCTGCAGGATCAGGGCCGATGCACGCTCCCACAGGCCCAGCAGGTAGTCCCCGGGCTTGGAGGCGACGAGTTTGTCAATCTGCTCACTCACCTGCGCCTGCGCCTCGGCGGGAGTCTGGCTGAGGAGGGTATCGGCCTGGCCGGCATTGACCATGACCGCCATTGCGAGGTAGGAAATCATCGCCATGCCGAAGACGAGGATCATTTCCGCGCCTCCGTGGCCGATGCCGTAGGCAATCCCCGGCAGGGCAGTCGAGGGTTCCTTTTTCAGAAGGAACTTCATGGCGAGGAACCGGCCGGTTTCCTCAAAGAGGCCCGCCATCAAACCGCCGTACAGCGCATAGTACCAAACATTTCCCTGAATCGCCGCACCGTGCGGCCCCTTCAGGACCACCTGATGCACCAGCGCCTCCAGCACCAGGGCGAACACAAAGAATGTCGCCGCGCCGATGAGGATCGTGGACCATTTCACGTGATACTTCCGGACCATCCACCAGGCCAGGCCGATGGGAACGACGAACCCCAGCACGAGGTTCAGGACAATCATGACAAGAGAAGATGCAGGGACCATGGTCGTTCAATCAAAAGTTTCTGGACAAAGATAGTCGTTTTTTATTGAAATACAACAAACAATATCGAAAATTCAACAAATCAAGGCGGGACTTTCCATTTCGTGTACAAATCTCGTTTGTGCAATTACATGCCGATCTTTCGCCGATTCTTTGTACAAACGGACTGGGAAACAAGGCAAAGTACAGGTTTATTCTGAGATATGAACAGAAAAGGACTCACAGGATGCCGAAACCGTGTACAAACGAGATTTGTACACCGAAAAGGCAGGACGATGAAGATGAAAATGCCTCCGAGTGAACGTGATTTGCCGAATTACCGCTATCTTTGCAGTCCCAAAATGACAGAGACCATGAAAAAGATAGAACTGGACATCCATACCCATACCATCGCCTCCGGGCATGCGTACAGCACGCTGTCGGAGATGATTGCGGAGGGGCAGCGGAAGGAATTGTCCATCCTGGGCATTACGGAACACGGCGAGTCCATTCCGGGAACATGCAACCGGATCTATTTCAGGAATTTGCATGTCATTCCGAGGCAGTGGGGCGAGATGCGCCTCCTGCTTGGGGCGGAGCTGAACATCCTGGATACGAAAGGGACGCTGGACATGGACGAGGATACCTGGAAGCGGCTGGATATCCGGATCGCGGGCATCCATCGGCTCTGCTGGACGGGCGGTACGGTGGAGGAGAATACGGCGGGGATGGTCGCGGCCATCCGGAATCCGTGGACCCATATCATCAGCCATCCCGGCGACGGAACGGCGGAACTGCTGTACGAGCCCATCGTCCTGGCGGCGAAGGAGACGCATACCCTGCTGGAAATCAACAGTTCCACGTTCAGGCCGAGCCGTCATTTCCCCCACGCGCGGGAGAACAACCTGGAGATCCTCCGGCTGTGCAAGCAGTATGATGTGCCGATTATCCTGGGCAGTGACGCGCACTTCGCGCTGGACATTGCGAATTATGAATACTGCTATCCGCTGCTGGCGGAGACGGAATTCCCCGACGAGCTGATCGTCAATTACGATCAGAAACGGTTCCTGGGGTATCTGGGGCTGCAGTAGCCTCCGCTTGCTCGCGGGCTTCCTTTTCTGCGGCGCGGGCAGCCTTTTCGGCCTCCTTGGCCGCTTTTTTCTCCGCGCGTTCGCGCTCCTTCTCCAGATACCGTTCGAAGATACGGCGTTCCTTGGCGGCTTTCTTTTCGAGCTTCTGAAGGGCTTTGAGCTTGCGCTTGCGCTCCTTTTCCAGTTTCTTCTGGGCCTTGGCGGCCTGTCTTTCCTCGTACTTCCTGTCTTTCTCGGCCCACTTGGCTTCGCGCTCGGCTTGCTTTTCGGCCTGGATTCGGGCCTTTTCTTCGGCTTTCAGGCGCTTCTCCTCGGCGCGACGGGCCTTTTCGGCCTCCCGGGCGGCCCTCTCCATTTCCTTCTTCTGGGACAGCGGGTCCAGGGTCGGGAGCGGTTCCTCCTTCGTCATGAGGGAATCCCGGGCGGAAGCGACGCCCAGCGAGTCAGCCGCGGTCTTCAGCGAATCCAGCCCAACGGCTGTCCCCAGCGAATCCAACCCGGTTGCCACCCCCAGCGAATCTGGAGCCGGAACCCTTCCCAGGGAGTCCGGCACAGGGGCCGTCCGCAGCGAATCCAGGGAAGGCCTCGTGCCCAGGGAATCCATCGCCACCCGCAGGGAATCGTCAGCCGCGGAGAGCGGTTTCACCGGGTCCGCGACGACAGGCTTCTCCTTCGGTTGCCGGGCTTTCACGACCGCCATGGAGTCCCGATAGGCGATGTCCTTGTATATCTTGTTGATATGCCCCGGGAAATAGACATTCGTTTCCTTGAACTGCGCATGCGGGCGGGCCAGGTAGGAGGTTCGCTGGCTGGAGCGGGCGACGAGCGGGGTAATGTCCTGCGGCCCCTTGGGTTTCCTTTCCGGATCCCACCGGAACCCCTTCATGTATCGCTCGTCCTTCGGCAGCTGGACCACCGGATAGGCGTCGTTCTTGGCGTTGTCAAAGTAATAGATCTTGTCCAGGTTCCCCTTGTCGAAGAGGGCATAGAGCATCTTGGACTCCACCTTGTTCACGGTTGCCAGGGCGTTGTTCTCCGTGAGGAAGAACAGGGCGGTGGCCCCGCCCAGGGCGTCGAAACGCCGGAGTGTCCGGGTGCTGTCGAAATAGGCCATCATCTCGGCGCCCTTGATCTGGTCGTAGCAGAGCGTATCCTCCTGGGTGGTGATGAAGGCGTTGGACATGAGCCGCGCCCGGTCCGCCTTCCGGTTCTTGATGACGACATAGATGCTGTCCGCCGAATACTGCCGGTTCCCTTCGTTGAAGACAAGCGGATCCCGATACAGCCGGACCAGGGAATCCAAATCATTATAAGCCAATGAGTCACAGGACATCTGGATGTCCTTCCGGAAAAGCTTGACCCGGCCTTTCGCCCAGATGAAAGAGATTTGCGTCGTATCCACGACGGGCGGTACGGCGGCGAGGGAGTCCATCGGGGCGGTGGCCGTCGTGTCCATCGGAACGGTCGCGGTCGAGTCCATCGGCATCGGGGCCGTGGGATCAACCGGCATGGTCGCCGGCGGGTTGTCCGTCTTTCCCGGCGGATCCTCCTTCTTTCCGGCTCCCTTCATGCCATCGGGACCCAGGTCCCTCCCGGCCAGGGCGTTCGGGTTCTTCTTGGCTGCTTCTTCCGCCGCTTTCGCCGCCGCTTCGGCCGCTTTCCGGCGGTATTCGGTCACCGGATCGCCCGTGAGGTCTTTCAGGCGCACGTCCGCATCGACCTTCCACAGGGAGTCCACCAGGTGGCGCTTGATGCCCCGGTAAACGATCGTATCGCCCCCGAACCAGACGGTGTCGCGCTTCTCGTTCTCTTCGGAAATGCCCATGACGGCGGGCGTACGGGTCATTTTTACGCGTGACAGGGTGTCCGTGTATTCCAGGCGGCCGGCCAGGGCGAAGACATTCCGGGTCGTGTCCATCAGCTCCACCTGCCCCAGCATTTCCACGTCGTTCAGGGCACGGCGGTAATAGAGCGTATCGGACCAGGTTTCCTGGTCCTTGGTCAGCAGGTGCACGTTCCTCCGGAAGAAGAACAGCTCCTTGTCCCGGTCGTACCAGCCGTCATTGGCGGAGAGCATGTTGTCGTCCTGCCACATGTCGGTCCCGTAGCCGAAATAGGCCGTATTCAGGTCGCTGCGGTATTCCAGGCGGGAGGTTTTCACGAAGGTCGTGTCCATGTACATGTTCACCTGGTCGTTGAACACGAACAGGCGGGCCTTGGAATCATAGGAACCGTACAGGCTCTCGATGATCTGCCCGTCCTTGTCCCGCATGGACGCTCCGTTCTGGAAAATGGCGACGGAATCCTTGGTGTTGTAGTCCAGATAGCGCGTGCGGAGGGTATTCTTGTCCTTGTCCTCGAGCTGGACGAGTCCGCCGCGGAATTTCGCGAGGTTGTCATCCACGACATACTGCAGGGATTCGGAGGTCAGCCGGGTCCGGTCCTGGATGATCTGCACGTGGCCCATGGCGTCGATGATGTTGGTCGAGACGTTCCACAGGGCCGTGTCGCACAGGAGATAGGTGTTGTTGTGCAGGAACCGGGCGGGACCCACGACTTTTCGGAAATTCTGTCCGCCCCGCTGGATGAGCTCGGCCGATCTGGCGCTGACCAGGGTGACGAGCGAGTCCTTCCTCTCCTGGGCCCGAAGCGGCATTGACACTGCCCAGAAGGACAGTGCCGCCAGCAGATATGGGACGAGCCGCCGCACTAGAACTTGGTATGCCAGACGGAGCGCCGGAAAGCGCAGTCCTTGTACATCGGGTCAATGACGATGTAGGTATCCTTGATCTTCTTCTCCAGGAATTCGTCGATCGCCGCCATCTGCCGCTGGTTGCGGACGCGGTTCTGCAGCTCGGTATAGTCGTTCGTGAATGTGGCGGTGTGGGCCGGAACGATCTTGTCCACCTGGATGATCTTGTACACGGTATTGCCCTGGCGGCCCTGCTGGACGCCTTCGTTGTCGGTGGATTCCACCGGCTCCGAGATCTCTCCCACCTTCAGGTCCTTGATGGCGGCATAGTCCGCCGGCTTGAGCTGGTCGATCTCAAAGTAGGACGAGCCCGTGTTGGGGTCGGCCATCTGGCCGCCGTTGGTGCGGGTGGCCGGGTCCTCGGAATAGAAACGGGCGGCGAGCGGGAACTCGATCTCCTTTTCCAGGATCTTGGTTCTCAAGCTGTCCAGGCGGGAAAACGCCTTTTCGCGGTCCTCCTCGGTGTACTTGGGCTTGAGCAGGATGTGGCGGGCGTTGAACATGTCCCCCTTCTTCTCGATCACCTCGATGATATGGAAACCGTCCGGGGTTTCCACGATCTGGGAGATGGTGCCGGGGCGCAGGGCCAGGGCGGCGTCGGAGAAGGCCGGCCAGAAGATGGACTTGGAGGCCATGCCCAGCTCACCGCCCTTGCGGGAGCTGCCGTCCTCGGAATAGATGCGGGCCAGGGTGGCGAATTTCTCTCCGTTGATGATGCGCTCCCGGAGCGAGAGCAGCCGTTCCTTCACCGCCAGGTTGGCCGCTTCCCGGTCGGGATAGATGCAGATCTGGCTCAGCTGGTACTTGATCGGGACGACCGGAAGGTCCTCCACGGAAACGGTGTCCAGGTACTGCTGGACGTCGAACGGGGTGATTTCCGGAATCGCCCGGGCGATGGTGCTCTGTTCCTCCTGGATCAGGCTCATGTCCTCGAACATCTGGCGCCATTCCTGGCGGAGGCGGTACAGCGGCTTGCCGAAGTACTTTTCCAGCTCTTCGTCGCCACCCAGATAGTAGCGGAAATTGTCGATCCGGTTGGTCAGCTCCCCCTCCACCATGTCGTTGTTCACGGTCAGGGAGTCGATGCGGGCCTGCATCAGGAAGATCTTGTTCTCCATCATGTTTTCGAGGATGGTGCAGCGCATGTCCCGGTCGGAGGAACGCCCTTGCGCGCGCTCCTGCTGCACTTCGCTCTCGATGTCGGAAATCAGAATCACTTCGTTGCCCACGACGGCGACGGTCTTGTCGATCAGGCCGCCCTCATATTTCTGGGCGGAAAGGGCCGTGCATGCAAGCAGGGCCGCCGTGAGGACGATCACTCTTGGCTTCATATCAATAAATCACAAATTTATCCTTGTTCTGGGCGTCTATCAGCAACTCCCGTTCCAAACCGGACACCAATTCATGCTTCCGGGCACTCAGGATGATGTCCCGGATCCGGTCCGCGCAATATTCCAGCGGTGCCGGCTCCCCTTTCCTGACGAGATCCACCACGTAGGCCACCCGGATGTTGCCGTCGTCTCCCTTGAACTCGATGAACTTGTTCTTCAGGGACTTCATCATGGATTCCTCGTCCGTTCCCAGTTCGCGGGCCAGCAGGAGGGCGTCCAGCCAGCTGTCGGAACTGTCCACATACCGGAGGGCGGCCGTGAAGGCCAGGCTGTCGGCCGCGATGGCGTCCATCGCATCGTCCGAGCCCATGAGTTCCTTGATGGTCCGGAAGCTCCGGGAATCGGCCGGGATGACCATGTAGCGCGCTTTCAGGACCGGCCGGTCCAGGGTGAAGCGGTCGGCATGGGCCTCATAATAGTTCCGGACTTCGGCGTCGGTGATGAGGGTGTCCAGCCGCTCGTTGATGTAGCGCTCTTCGTAGCGGTATTTCAGGAGCGTACGGCGGTATTCCTCCAGCTCCTTGTCCACATTCTTCTCCTCCTTGGAGAGCTGCGCTTCCGCCATGTCCAGGAAGAGAAGCTCCTCCGCCCAGGAGTGGATGTACTGCTGGGCCAGGGCCAGGCTGTCCTCGGACGAGGCGCCGGCGGGGATGTACCCCGCAAGCTCTGACCGGAACAGCTTGTGGTCGCCCACGCGGGCCACGACCTCGTCGCCGAACAGTTCGGCCGCCGTGTCGGAGACCCGGTGGACCAGCTGGCAGGACGAGACCGCAAGCAGAAGGAGCAGCAGACCCTTTTTCATAACCTGCAAATATAGGAAATATTTCCTATATGTCGAAACTGAAGACCATCTCGACGCTCCAGGGCTTCCGGCCGTCGGTGGCGAGGGTGTCGTAATACGGCCCGCCGGTCCAGGAGGCGGAAACGCCGATGGAGCAGGGGAAGGGGACCCAGAGGAAGTTCGCGAGTTCCACCGTGAAGTCCGCTCCGGCGCTGAAAAGGGAAGAGGCGGTGACTGGGCCCTGTCCATTGCGGGCGCCGCCGAAGGTGGTCCAGTCCACGTGCGGAATCAGGAGGAAATGCGTGATATAGGCGACCGGGGAGAACCAGGAGATGTCGCCGACATACAGGGGAACGGCATAGTCCGCGGTGAGGCGGAGCGCCCGGGCGGAATGCCGGGCGATGGCGGTGCCGTCGGCGGGGGTGAAGCCGCGCGGAATGACGGAAACGCCGTATTCTCCGAAAGGTGCGCCGGTGGCGAACTGCTGTGCGCCGATGGCGGACAGGCGCAGCCCCTGGGTGCGCGTGAGGCCCGGCAGATAGCCATAGACATAGCCATAGCAGGCCGGTGAATAGATCTGCGAGAGGCCGGGCCGGAAACCGGCGCCGGCTTCCGCGCCGATGCCCAGCCGGGGATAGACCTGGCTGTCGGCCGCCTGCTGCATCCAGTAGCCGCGGACCGACCCCCGGAGATTCTGCATGAGGATACGCTCGCCCGGATCGTAGCCGAGATAGGCGGCATGGGCCTCGTCCCGAATGAAATCGTCATGCATTTCCAGGTGAGTGACGCCCGTGTCGAAGGGATTGTTCGAGACGCTCCAGCTCACCTGCGGGATCACGCCCCGCTGGATGCCGTCCTTATGGAAGCGGAAAGGGACATAGGCGGAAACCTTGCCGGTCCACGTGAGCCGGTCGAGGTCCCTGCGAAGGATGGCATAGCCCATGTGGTCCGGGTATTCCCGGTCCTGGAATTGATACAGGTACGCCCCCTTGTCATAGATGTCGAAGGTGGCCTCCAGGACGGGATACAGTCCCGTATGGGTGAAGTGCAGATGGCCGCCATGCCGCCATTCTCCCGCGCGGTCCTCGTCCGGATGTGCGGAGTAACCGACTGCTCCCCAGGTGGTTCCGAGGTCGTTCTGGAACAGGCCGACCAGACCGGGCGAGGCCGTGTCGTAGCTGAAATCGCCGCTCATGGACTCGATCAGGTCGTAGTTGAACCAGATCGGCGCCCAGGAATGGAACTTCATCCAGTGCAGCGGTTTCAGGTACCGTTGAGGCTCGCTGACGACCGTCGTTCCGCTTTCCCGGTTCCCGGCTGCCTGCAGCAGGGCGTTCTCCTGTTCCGACAGCTTTTCCGCCACCCGGTCCCGGTGGACCTGCCGGAAGTCCACTTCCACGGGCTCCGGCGCCCGGGCCTTGAAGATGGCGTTTCCTTCCGGGGTCATGGACCGGAACCAGAGTTCCCCGTCGTCGCTCATGGAAAAGTCGTTGGCACCATAGCGGGTGTTCGAAAGCTGCCAGGCCTTACCGGTTTCCGGATCGTAGCGGTACAGTTCCTTGACGCCGTTCCGGTCGCTGACCAGCTCCAGCATGTCGCCGCCGTCCAGGTTCTCCATCATCTGCGGGCTGGGTTCCAGCACGCAGGTCCAGCTCCCCTCCCGGAGCCGCCAGATTCCGTATCCGCGGTCGTCCAGGCCCAGGCAGTGGATGTCGTTGCCGATCCAGGCCGATTCCGTGAGCTGGATTCCTTCCGGAGCCGGTGTCCGGCGGAGGATGGAGCCGTCCTTTTCGTTGACAATCAAAAGATTGCAGCCTCCGTCCACCGGATATTCCACGACGGCGAGGACCCCGTCCGGACCGGGCTGGGGATTGTACATCCTTCCCTTTACGGTCAGATCATGCCGGTGTTTTCCGTCCAGGTCCATCCATCGCAGGATGGATTCTCCGTCCAGGTCCCAGCGCACGCCCGGCAACGTTTCGGACCAGAAGATACGGTCCTCGCCCACATAGAAGGAACTGGTGCTGCCGGAGAAGGAGCCCATGTCGTGCTCGGTTCCGTCCGGATCCAGGCGGATCATCCGCGTCGCCGTGGTCTTGCCCTCCTTGATCACATAATATTTCCCGTCTACCCAGGTTCCGCCGGTGTAGTCGGTGGCGAAGGAGGGAGTCCGGGTCACCTGTTCCATGGGCATGAAGGGCCCCCGGGCGTCGGCTTCCTCGGCCCATTGGTCGCGGAACCCTTCCTGCAAGGTCCGGAATGTCTTTTTGAAGGACTGGCCGGAAAGGGTGCGGATATAGCGCTGCAAAGGCGTGACGGGGAAGGGATGGCGCGTGACCCAGTCGAAATAACCGGCCGTGAAAGCGGGCTGGTCATAGAAATACCGCATGCCCGCGATCGTCATGTAGCCGGTCGCATAGTAATCAGGGGCGGCCTTCTTGAAGGACCCGTAGATCCATTGGTACCAGTCGCGCCAGTCGCCGCCATCGAATGCGACATGGTAATAGTTCAGGAAATCCCCGTCCCGTCCCCTTCCGGAGTGCGTCAGGGCCGTTTCCGTGACGACGGCATCGCCCTCCAGGAACGGTTGCGGAGTGAAAAGGGCCGAGACGGCCCCGGGCCACATTTCTCCCACGAGGTAATTCACCCAGCGGAAAGGGCGGCGGTAGGCGAGCTGCATCTGGGCGACGTGGCGGGACTCATGGACCGTGAGCTGCGTCATCCAGGAAAGGGGCTGGGAACCATACGGTTCCGGGTGGGTATAAAGGTCCATGCGCTTGGGGGCCCAGGCGACCGACCCGTTGGAATGGGGATAGTAAGGGTGGAGGATGACCGGCAGCCGGCCCCATTGGAGTCCGACCGGGTCCATGCCGGCGCTGACGCCCACGGAGGGCTGCCACTTTTCCAGGTCCAGGATATAGGCCCGGGCCAGGGAGTCTTTCCCTTCCGGGTACATGATGCGGTAGTGCTCCGTGCTCATAGTGGACCATCGGCCGAACGGGTCGGCCCCGTTCTGGTAGAACTGGGCGCGGACCGGAATCCCGGCGAGGAGGCCGGCGGCAAGCGCGAAAAGGAGGGTGTTCCTGGACGTCGTCATGATACAAAACTACTAATTTTTATTTATTTTTGCGTCATGCGACAGTATGTTAGTCTCATAGCGGTCCTTTTCCTGTGCGCCTGCGGGCCGCGGAATGCGAAGACGAACGCTCCGGTGCCGGCGGTGCGGGACTTCCCGCAGGTCGAGATTCCGTCCATGTACACCTCCGCCCCGGACCGGGTGGCCTATGCCGCCGGGCATTTCTGGGACCGGTTCACGGATACGGCGGCCGTGTACGCTTGCGACTCATCGACCGTGAACGGCGTTCCCGTCACGGCGCTGGAATCCCAGATGGGGATGTTTGCCACCCTCTTGGAACAACTGTCGCTGGACGAAGGCGGAAAGGCCGTCTCCCGGCTCTACGACCGGATCGAAGCCTTCGAGCGGAAGTCCCCGGAAACCAACGTGTTCGAGGAACTGTGCCGGCTCACGAAACACTATCTATACGATCCCAACTCCCCTGTCCGGAACGAGGATCTGTATCTCCCCTTCGTGGAAAAACTCGGGCAGTCAGACCTCATTGACAGCGGCTATCGGGCGGGCTACGAGTGGGATGCGCGCATGTGCCGGCTTAACCGCGTGGGCACCCCGGCCGCGGATTTCTCTTTCACCGACACCCGCGGCCGCGTCCGGACGCTCTACGGCGTGAAGGCGGAATACACGGTCCTGATCTTCGGCAATCCCGGCTGCAAGGCGTGTCAGGATATCATGGACGCCATGGCCTCGACCCCCGAAATCGCTTCGCTCATCGACGAGGGGCGCCTGCAGGTCGTCGATGTTTACATTGACCAGGACATCGATGACTGGAAGGCGCATATCAGCGAGTATCCCGCCGCCTGGATCAATGGGTACGACCACCATTACACCATCCGTACGGACCTTCTTTACAACGTCCGCGGCATTCCGTCCATTTATCTGCTGGACGCTTCCAAGACCGTATTGATGAAAGACGCCGTCCAGGAGAAGGTCCTGACGGCGCTCATGAATCTGTAAGGGACGGTTCCTGCTTATGCGGTAAAGGCCCAGATGATGGCCTCCTCGAGCACCTCGCCGGGGCGGAGAAGCGTCGTGGGGAACTGCGGCTGGTTGGGGGCGTCGGGCGTGTGCTGGCACTCGATGGCGACGGCGTCGTAATCCTCGTACTCGCGGCCGGATTTGCCCTTCGGGCAGCCCTTGAGCCAGTTTCCGGTATAGACCTGGACCGCCGGCTGCGTCGTGAAGATCTCCACCTTGCGGCCGGACTTCGCGGCCCAGAGCTCCGCTGCGCTGGAAAGCTGTCCGGGCATGGCTCCATCGATGAGCCAGCAGTGGTCGTAGCCCTTGCCGATCTTGAGAGCCTCGAAATCCGCGTGGATGTCCTGGCCGATGGGTTTGGCCTCCACGAAGTCCATGGGCGTTCCGGCGACGTCTGCCGGCTCTCCGAGCGGAATCTGGGTGGCGTCCGTCGGAAGATACTGGGAGGCATTGAGTTCCAGCTTGTGGTCGAGAACCGTTCCGGAGCCTTCTCCGTCCAGGTTGAAATAGACATGGTTCGTCAGGTTCACGACGGTGGGGGCGTCCGTTTCGGCCGTCAGGATGAGCTTGAGTTCGTTCTCTTCGCTCCATTCATAATGGGCGATGACCTTCATGTTGCCGGGGTAGCCGGCCTCGCCGTCCTCGGAGAAATACATGAATTCCACGGCGTCTCCCTCGATGCGGCTGTCCCAGACCTGGTTCTGGAATCCCTGCGGACCGCCGTGCAGGTGGTTGGGACCGTTGTTGATGGGCAGGGTGTATTCCACGCCTTCCACGGTGATTTTCCCTTGGGCGATGCGGTTCGCATAGCGGCCGGGAACCTTGCCGGCGCAAGGGCCGTCGCCAAAATAATCCAGGGCGTTCGGATAGCCCAGGACGACATCGTCCAGCTTGCCTTCCTTGTCCGGGACGACGATGGAGACGATGGCTGCGCCGACGCTGCCCAGCTGCACATAGGCGCCGGAGGCGTTCTTGAGGGTATAACGGAAGATTTCCTTCCCGTCCGGGGCGGTGCCCCACAGTTCTTTCGTGATTTCCATATCCGTGTTCGTTTAGTGTCGTGTACTATCTTACAAATATACTCTTTTTTGCGAATTATTCGTACATTTGCATCCTATGAAACAATACCTGGACCTCCTGAGACATATCCGCGCAAACGGCGTGATGAAGGAAGACCGTACCGGTACCGGCACGCAGAGCGTGTTCGGCTATCAGATGCGGTTCGACCTGTCGGAGGGTTTCCCCCTCCTGACCACCAAGAAGGTGCACCTGAAGTCCATCATCTACGAGCTTCTCTGGTTCATCGCCGGGGATACGAACGTGAAATATCTCCAGGACCACGGTGTCACCATCTGGGACGAATGGGCCGACGAGAACGGAGACCTGGGCCCGGTTTACGGCCACCAGTGGCGCTCCTGGCCCGCCCCGGACGGACGGGTGATCGACCAACTTTCGATGGTCATCGACACGATCCGGCGAAATCCGGACTCCCGGAGGATGCTGGTCTCCGCCTGGAACCCGGCGGAGGTGGACCGGATGGCCCTGCCGCCCTGCCACTGTCTGTTCCAGTTCTACGTGGCGGACGGAAAGCTTTCCTGCCAGCTCTACCAGCGGAGCGCGGACGTCTTCCTGGGCGTTCCGTTCAACATTGCGTCCTATGCGCTCCTCACGATGATGATCGCGCAGGTGTGCGGCCTGGAACCGGGCGAGTTCGTCCACACGACGGGCGACACCCACATCTACCGGAACCATTTCGACCAGGTGGCGACGCAGCTTTCCCGCGAACCCCGTCCGCTTCCCCGGATGCGGATCAATCCGGAGGTCAAGTCCCTCTTTGATTTCACCTACGAAGATTTCACCCTGGAAGGCTACGACCCGTGGCCGGCCATCAAAGCCCCCGTCGCCGTTTAATCATATGGAAAAGAGCCTTATCGTCGCGATCGCCGACAACCATGCCATCGGCCGCAAGAACGCCCTGCTGTGGAACCTGCCGGGCGACATGAAATACTTCCGGCAGCAGACCACCGGCAGCGCCGTCATCATGGGCTGGATGACCTACCAGTCCATCGGCCGTCCGCTTCCCAAGCGGCACAACATCGTCATCTCCCTCTTCCCCTGGCCCGAAGCCCCCGCCGAAGTCACCGTCGTAGATTCCCTGGAAAAGGCCTTCGCCGCCGCGGATAAGTACGACGATGATTCGGAGGTACTCAAACGGGCGTTTGTGATCGGTGGGGCCTATACCTATGCCGAGGCGATGGAAGTTGTTGACAGCATGTATATTACCCATGTGCATGATGCGCCGGAGGATGCCGACGCCTTTTTCCCCGAGATCGACCCGGCCGTCTGGCGCGTGGATTCCCGCAGCGACCTGCAGACGGATCCGGGAACGGGCCTCACCTACGAATTCGTCGTTTATCGGCGTGTTTCGGAAATACTTGAAGAACAGTAGGATACGAAAAACCTGCTTGTCGGGTGATTAGGAAAAACGGTCGTCCCCCTGATACAACCGTTTTCCGACAGAACGAACGAGACAAATGAAACAACGTGAACACTTCGGCGGCCGGATGGCCGTCATCATGGCGATGGCCGGATCGGCGATCGGCCTCGGAAACCTCTGGCGCTTCCCGTACCTGGTCGGACAGGACGGAGGTGCCGCTTTCATGGTCGTCTATATCCTCTTCTCCATCATCATCAGCCTTCCGATCTTCTTTGCGGAATCCATCGTCGGACGGCGGAGCGGGAAAAACTGCCGCGGGGCATTCGTCGCCCTGGCTCCGGACTCCAAGTGGCGGTTCCTGGGCTTTCTCATGGTTTTCACCCCGATGTGGATCGTCTCGTATTACAGCGTCGTGGGCGGCTGGTCCCTGGAATATCTTGTGCAGGCGCTCCGGCTGGAATTCACCCACCATGCCCCCGAAACTTTGACCGGTTCGTTCGCCCGGTTCATCGCCCGGCCCAGGCTGCCCATTGCCTGCCATCTGGCTTTTCTGGCCGCGACGGTGATCATCGTCGCCCTCGGCGTGAAATCCGGCATCGAGAAATTCAGCAAGATCAGCCTGCCGATCCTGTTCATCCTGGTGGTCGTGATCGCCATCTATTCCATCTCCCTGCCGGGCGCACAGAAGGGCGTTTCCTATCTCCTGAAGCCTGATTTTTCGAAACTTACCCTGGATTCCTGCCTGGATGCCCTGGGACAGTCCTTCTTCTCGCTGTCGCTCGGCATGGGTATAGTCATCACCTATTCTTCCTATATCAGCAAGAAGGAGAACCTCCTGGTCGCCGGTGTGGGAACGGCGGTATCGGACTTGCTGTTTGCGATGCTGGCGGGCTTTGCCATCATGCCGGCGGTGTTCGCCGCGGGCATCGAACCGGGCAGCGGCCCGGGGCTGATCTTCGACACCCTTCCCTATATCTTCTCCCAGATGGGCCAGACCATGCCCTGGATCAGTGCCATTGCCGCCATCCTGTTCTTCCTGACCGTCCTTTTCTCGGCCCTGACCTCGTCCGTTTCGCTGATCGAGGTGGGAGTCGCCTACCTGACGGAAGAACGGGGGATGAAGCGGGGATGGGCCTGCGTCCTGCTGTTCGTCCTCACCGGTGCGGCGGGGGCGCTGTGCTCCCTGTCCTTCGGTCCGCTGGCGGACCGGACGATCTTCGGGATGACCCTGTTCGACTTTTTCGATACCGTCGCCTCCAATGTCCTCCTCACGATCGGCGGCCTGCTGGTCGTCCTGTTCGTGGGCTGGAAGATGAAGAAGTCCGATATCCGGGATGAGTTCACCAACGGAGGAACCAAGGTCTGGAACGCCCGGCTGTTCGACTTCTTTTATTTCCTGATCCGCTACGTCGCTCCCGTGGGTGTCGTCATCCTGTTCATTTCCAATTTGTTCTAATGGCTCCGCGCGAAAACTTCGGCAGTCGTTTTGCCGTGATTATGGCGATGGCCGGCAGCGCCGTCGGCCTGGGCAATATCTGGCGGTTCCCGTACATGGTGGGAGAACATGGCGGCGCCGCGTTCGTCATCCTGTACATGCTCTCCAGTTTCATCCTGGTCCTGCCGATCTTCTTTGCCGAAACGATCATCGGCCGCCGGAGCCGGCAAGGGACCTTCGGGGCGATGGAGAAACTGGCGCCTGGCACCCCCTGGAAGTGGCTGGGACTCTTTACGGTCGTTTCGCCCATCATCATCCTGAGCTACTACAGCGTCGTGGGCGGCTGGTCGGTGGAATACCTGTTCAAGGCGGCCTGCCTGGACTTTACGAATGCGGAACCCTCTGAGATCCAGGGGTTCTTCGGCCAGTTCATCTCCTCCACCGGCGGTCCGATCGCGGTCCATACCATCTTCATGCTCCTGGTCGCGGGAATCGTCCTCGCCGGCGTGAAGAAAGGAATCGAAGGCTTCACGAAAGTGACGATGCCGATCCTGTTCATCCTGATCATCGCCCTGGCCGTCTATTCCATGACCCTGCCGGGCGCCTCGGAAGGCATCACCTATCTCCTCAAACCGGATTTCTCCGAAGTCGATGCGCACGCCGTCGCAGCCGCCATGGGACAGGCCTTCTTTTCGCTGTCGCTGGGCGTGGGCACCATCCTGACCTATGCTTCCTATATGCGCAAGGAGGAGAATATCCTCGCTTCCGGGGTGGGAACGGCCGTGTCGGACCTTCTGTTCGCCGTCATCGCCGGTTTCGCCGTGATGCCGGCCGTCTTTGCCGCCGGGATCGAACCGGGTGCGGGCGCCGGTCTTGTCTTTGACACGCTGCCGTTCATTTTCAACAAGATGGGCGTGGGAGCCCCCTGGCTCAGCGCCATCATTGCCATCATCTTTTTCGTGACCATCCTCGTCGCGGCCCTCACCTCGGCCATCTCCATGATGGAAGTGGGTGTGGCTTACCTGACGGAGGAAAAGGGGATGCGGCGCGGTTCCGCGGTCCTGGCCATTACGGTGTTCGCCTGGTGTGTCGGCGTGCTGTGCAGCCTGTCCTTCGGTCCGCTGGCAGATGTCAAACTCCTGGGAAACAGCATCTTCGATTTCCTGGACAAGCTCTGCTCCAACTGGCTCCTCCCGGCCGGCGGCCTGCTGTTCACCCTCTTCGTGGGCTGGAAAATGTCCCGGGCCGACGTCTATGACGAATTCACTAACGGCGGCACCCTGAAGGCGAATGTCGCCCTCTTCAACGTCGTCTGGTTCCTGCTGCGTTTTGTTGCTCCGGTGGGAATCGTCGTGGTGTTCCTGACGAACCTCTTCCTGTAAGGCTAGACCCCCAGCTCGTCTTTCATCGCCCGCAGGGCATCAAAGGCCTGCAGGGGTGTCATGTTGTTGAGATCCAATCCCTTGAGACGGTCCCGCAAAGATTCCAGCAGGGGATCGTCCAGCTGGAACATGGACAGTTGGATGGAGCCGTCCTTTTCCACGCGGCCCTCTTTCGTCGTGTGCGGTTTGATGGGGGTGAGGGCGCCGATGGCTTCCAGCGCCTGGGAATTCTCCAGGGCCTTGAGCGTGCGCTCGGCGCTTTCCAGCACCGGCTGCGGCATGCCGGCCATGCGGGCGACATGGATACCGAAGCTGTGGGCCGTACCGCCTTCCTTGATCTTGCGGAGGAAGATGACCTCCTTCCCGACCTCCTTGACGGTCACGTGGAAGTTTTTCACGCGCGGGAAAAGGCCTTCCAGGTCGTTCAGTTCGTGATAATGGGTGGCGAAGAGCGTCTTGGCACCCTTCCCGTACTCGTGGATGTATTCCACGATGCCGCGGGCGATGGACATGCCGTCGTAGGTCGAGGTGCCCCGGCCGATCTCGTCCAGCAGCACCAGCGACCGGGCGCTGAGGTTGTGCAGGATCATGGACGTCTCCAGCATCTCCACCATGAAGGTGGATTCGCCGCGGGAAATGTTGTCCGTCGCGCCCACGCGGGTGAAGATCTTGTCGAAATAGCCGATCCGGGCCGATTCCGCCGGGACGAAGGACCCCGTCTGCGCCAGGAGGACGATGAGGGCCGTCTGCCTCAGGAGGGCCGACTTACCGGCCATGTTCGGACCGGTCAGGATGATGATCTGCTGGGACTTGGAGTCCAGGAAGACATCGTTCGGGACGTATTCCTCGCCGGCGGGCATCAGGGTTTCGATGACCGGATGACGGCCCGCCTTGATGTCCAGCGTGAGGGTGTCGTCCACGACGGGCCGGCAGTAGTGCCGGTCCAGGGCCTGTTCGGCGAAGCCGGCCAGCACGTCCAGCTTCGCGAGGATGCGGCTGTTCTTCTGGATGGCGACGATTCCGTCCTGGATATGGGCGATGAGGGCGGCGTAGAGCCGGGTCTCGATCTCATAGATGCGGCTTTCGGCCGTGACGATCTTCTCCTCGTATTCCTTGAGTTCCTCGGTGATGTAGCGTTCGGCGCTCACGAGGGTCTGTTTGCGGATCCACTCCGGCGGGACCTTGTCCCTGAAGGTGTTGCGGACCTCGATATAGTAGCCGAAAACGTTGTTGTAAGCGATTTTGAGCGAGGGGATTCCGGTGCGTTCAGCCTCCCGCTGCTGCATCTGCAGGAGATAATCCTTCCCGCTGCCGGACAGGCCGCGGAGCTCGTCCAGCTCTTCGTCCACCCCCTCCGCGATGACCGGGCCCTTGCCGATCTGGGCGGCCGGCTCCGGATCCAGGGTGTTCACGATTTCCTTCAGGATCTTCTCGCAGCCTACAAGTCCCTTCATGAGCCGGTCCACGGCGTCGCAGCCCTTGCCCATGCAGTTTTCCTGGAGCGGCTTCATCTGTGCGAGGCCGCGGCTCAGCTGCAGGACCTCCCGCGGGAGGGCCTTGCCGTTGGCGATCCGCCCGAGGATGCGGTCCAGGTCGCCGAGCTTCCCGAGTTCTTCCTGCACGGCGGCGAGGGTTTCCGGCCGGTCCACGAAGAACTGCACGATGTCGTACCGCAGGTTCAGTTCCTTCCGGTCCAGGATGGGCATCGCCAGCCAGCTCCGGAGCATCCGCGCGCCCATTGGCGAAGAACAGCGGTCCACCGTCTGCACCAGGGACACGCCTTCCCGACCCGATGCGGCCTGGAACACTTCCAGGTTGCGGAGGGTGAAGGGATCCATCCAGACCACCTTGGCTTCGTCGATGCGGCCGAGGGTGGAGATGTTGCGGAGGCCCGCATGCTGCGTCTGCTCCAGATAGACCATCAGGGCCCCGGCGGCGCAGATTCCGAGCGGCATCGTGTCCACGGCGAATCCCTTCAGGGAGTCCACGCGGAGCTGCCGCTTGAGCTTTTCCACCGCAGCGTCATACACGAAGGCCCATTCGTCCAGGCTCGTCACGTAATAGTCGCCGAAGCGGTCCTTCACGCCCCGCTCGTAACTCCGGGGAACGACCAGTTCCTTGGGCGAAAGCGAGCCCATGAGGGTGCCGATGTACTCGAGCGAGCCCTGCGCCACCTGGAACTGTCCCGTGGACACGTCCAGGAAGGCGGCGCCGCAGCCGTCGCGGTCGAACGCCAGCCCGCACAGGAAGTTGTTCTCCTTGACTTCCAGCATGTTCTCGCCGAAGGAGATGCCCGGCGTGACGATCTCCGTCACCCCGCGCTTGACGAGTTTCTTGGCGAATTTCGGATCCTCCAGCTGGTCGCAGATGGCCACCTTGAAGCCCGCCCGGACCAGTTTCGTGAGGTAATTCTCGATGGCGTGGTGCGGGAAGCCGGCCATGGGGATGGGGCCCTTGTCGCCGTTGGATTTCTTGGTCTGCACCAGTCCCAGCACGCGGGAAGCCGTGACGGCGTCGTCCGAGTAGGTCTCGTAAAAGTCGCCGACCCGGTACAGCAGCAGCGCCTCGGGGTGCTGTGCCTTCACTTCGAAAAACTGTTTGATCAGAGGGGTGTCTTCCGCCAGTTTCGCCATTTGGGTGCTTCTAAAGGGTAAATGCAAAGATACTGTTTTTTTATTAACTTTGTACCTTGTATGAAGCGCGTCCTCGTCGTCACCTACTACTGGCCGCCCTCCGGCGGTTCCGGCGTCCAGCGCTGGGTAAAATTCGCCAAATACCTGCCTGCAGAGGGCTGGCAGCCGGTGATCTATACGCCGGAGAATCCGGAGTATTCGGCCATCGACCACACCCTCGAGGCGGAAATCCCGCACAGCGCCGAGATCATCCGCCGGCCCATCCTGGAGCCCTACGGCATCTACCGCTGGCTCATGGGCAAGGGAGCCTCGACCGACATGAAAACCCTGACGGCGGGCGCCTCCAAGGGGGAGGTCACCGAAATCTCCTCCGGCCGGAAGACCTTCAAGCAGCGCCTCTCGCTCTGGATCCGGGGCAACCTGTTCGTCCCCGATCCCCGCGTGGGCTGGGTGCGCCCCAGCGTCCGCTTCCTGAAGGAGTATCTCAAGGAACATCCTGTCGATGTGATCGTTACGACGGGACCGCCCCATTCGATGCACCTCATCGGACAACGGCTGCACAAGGAACTCGGCATCCCCTGGATTCCGGATTTCCGCGACCCTTGGACCCGGATGTACTATCTCAAGCACCTGCCCATGTCGGCCCGTACCTGGAAAAAACTCCGGGCGATGGAACAGTCCGTGCTGGACGAATGCTCTACCGTCCTCGCCGTCACGCCGCTTGTGCAGGAGGAGTTCCAGGCCCAGACATCGACCCCTGTCGCGATGATTACCAACGGTTATGACGGAGGCGATTTCGAGCAGGCGGTGGAGCCGGACGAGCACTTCAACATCGTCCATACGGGCCTTTTCGCGGCCGACGGCAATCCGCTCACTTTTTGGAAAGTGCTGGGAGCGAAGGCCTGGGCGGAGCCGGACTTCAAGGCGGCCCTGCGCCTGCGGCTCGTCGGCAAGGTGGACCGGGAGGTGTATGACGCCATCGAGGAAGCCGGTCTCAAGGACAACGTCGTGGACCTGGGCTACAAGGACCACCTGACGGCGGTGCGCGAGCAGCTCGCGGCCACCGTCCTGGTGCTGCCGCTCCGGAACGATCCGGAGTACCGTCCCATCCTTCCCGGCAAACTGTTCGAGTATCTCGCTTCCCGGAGGCCCATCCTGGGAATCGGCCAGGAGGACGGCGCCATGGCCCGCGTGCTGGCGGACACGGGCGCCGGTGTTACGGCCGATTGGGACAACCGGGATGCCATGCGCCTTTTCATCGACCAGGCGTGGGAGCAGTTCCAGCAGGGAGGCGTCCCTTCCGTGGCCGGCGACATCACCCGTTTTTCCCGCCGCAGCATCACCCATGAACTCGCCGTCCTGCTGGAGCGGGTCTCACCAGAAAAATAAACCACCATGGATCAGAAGAAACTGTTGAAAAACATCGGGATAGGCCTCGGCGCCATCGTGTTCTTCCTCGTGCTCAGTTACGGCTTCATGCCGCAGGTGCTCGGCGGGAAGATCGTGAACCAGAGCGACATATCGGGTTTTATCGGCATGTCGCACGAGATGAGCGAATGGAATGCGGCGCACCCCGACGACCCGACCTACTGGACAGACTCCATGTTCGGCGGAATGCCCACGACGGCCATTTCCACACAGAATGGCGGAGACTATACGCAATCCATTTATAATCTGCTGCTTACCGGAAAGCGACCGGCAACCTACCTGTTCATCACCCTGCTGGGCGCCTTCCTGCTCATGCTGGCTCTCGGCATCAGCTGGCCGCTGGCCCTCGGCGGCGCCGTGGCCGTGGCGTTCTGCTCGTACAATTTCCAGATCATCCAGGTGGGTCACAACACGAAGATGCAGGCAATCGCCTTTTTCCCGTGGGTGCTGGCGGCGCTGGTGTACACGTACCGGAGCACGAAGGCGAAGTCCCGTTACCTGCCCAAGGTGCTCCTCGGAGCCGTGCTCTTCGGCCTGGCGCTGAGCATGCAGATCAAGGCGAACCATCAGCAGATCACCTACTATCTCGCGATTCTGGTGCTGCTGTATGCACTCGTGGAACTGATTGATGTATTGACGAAAAGCAAGGACCGGATCGGCCGGTTCTTCATCGCTTCGGCCCTGCTTCTGGTGGTGGGCGGAGTCGGGATCGCGACCAATGTGAACAAGCTCCTGCCGCTGGCGAAATATACGCCGAACACGATGCGTGGCGGCTCGGAACTTACGCAGGACGGGGACGTGAAGGGCGGCGGCCTGGACCTGGACTATGCCACGGCGTGGTCCTATGGCTGGGAAGAGTTGCCGAACCTGATGATCCCGAACTTCAACGGGGGCGCATCGGCCCAGGCCGTGGATCCCGCGAAGTCCGAGACGATCCAGCTGCTGAGGCGTGCCGGCCAGTCGAACACCCGCGAAATCGCGAAAGCCCTGCCGATGTACTGGGGCCCCCAGCCCTTCACGGCCGGACCCATGTATATGGGCGCCATTACCGTCTTCCTGTTCATCCTGGGCCTGTTCTGCTACAAGGGAAAGGAGAAATGGTGGCTTGTCGCAGGAACGGTCCTCGCCGTCCTCATGGCGGTCGGAAACCATTTCATGGCCTTTACGAAGCTCTGCTTCAATATCCTGCCCCTTTATAACAAGTTCCGGACGGTGTCCATGGCCCTCGTTGTCCTGCAGGTCACTTTGCCCATGCTGGGCTTCCTGGCCCTGGACCGCGTCGTCAAGGACGGAGTGGACCCGAAGGACTTCCTGAAAAAGAGCGGCATCGCCTTCGCCCTCACCGGCGGCCTGAGCCTGCTGTTCTTCCTCATCCCGACGCTCGCGGGAGACTTCACGTCGGCTTCCGACGCCGGGCAGCAGGACGTCCTCGTGGAGGCCTTCCAGCAGGACCGCATCGCCCTCCTGCGCCAGGACGCCCTCGTGTCCTTCCTCCTCATCGCAGTCGCCTGGGGGCTTCTCCTTTGGGCCGTCTTGCCCAAGGACGCGCCCCGCTACCGCAAACTCATCGCCGGCGTGGCCATCTGCGTCCTCGTCGCGGTGAACCTCTTCTCCACCGGCAAGCGCTACCTGAACGCCGACCATTTCACCACGCCGAAGGACTTCAACAAACCCTTTGCCGAGCGGCCCGTGGACCAGATGATCAAGGCCGACCCGGATCCGTCTTACCGCGTCCTGGACCTCAGTGTCAATGTGTTCAACTCGTCCGTCCCCTCCTACCACCACAAGAGCGTGGGCGGTTACTCCCCGGCGAAACTCCAGCGCTATCAGGATCTCATCGAGCACTACCTGACGGGGGAGATCAATGCCATCTACGGGTCCATGCAGGAGGCGGAGACCATCGACGACGTGGAGGCCGGACTGCCGGCGACTCCGGTCCTCAATGCGCTGAACACCCGATATATCGTCATCGGTGGAGACTATGCGCCGGCATACAATGCGGGCGCCCTGGGCAACGCCTGGTTTGTCGATGAGGTCGTTCCCGCCGCCTCCCCCGACGAGGAAATCGCCTTCCTGGGCAGTGTCGATCTGCGGCATCAGGCCGTCATCGGCCGGGACATGCCGGCGGTGAAGGCGGCTCCGGCCGATTCTACGGACACGATCGTCCTGACTTCCTACGCTCCGAATGAGCTCCGCTACCACTACCAGGCCGCCGGCGACCGTCTCGCCGTTTTCAGCGAGATCTACTATCCCGACGGGTGGAAGGCGCAGGTGGACGGTGCTCCGGCGGAGGTCTTGCGCGCGGATTGGACCTTGCGGGCGATGGCCCTGCCCGCGGGCGGGCACGACATCGTCATGCGCTTCGAGCCCGATTCCTACCGCGTGGGTGCAGGGATCTCCCGCGCTTCCTCCATCACGCTGATTCTCCTGCTGTTACTCTCGCTGGGCGGACTCTTCTGGAAAAAATAACTATTTCAGTCCTTTCTCGATCTGCTTCGCCAGGCTCTGCCAGTGGGCGTGGGTGGCGGCGTCGGAAGACTTGGCCTTGCCGGCCTTCTTCTGGATGTCCAGGAGCTGGCCCAGGAGGAGGGTCCGGCCGTCCGTCGTCTCGGCGGCGGGGCTGTTCACGACTTCCAGGGCGACCGTGACATAGCGGCGCTGGAGATAGCGGCGGTAGCTGTCGGTGGCGCGGCCCTTATAGAGCTCCTCGAAGATCATGCCGGCGAGGTCGTCCAGATACTCCTGCGGGGAATAGTTGTCGGAGCCGTAGGTCGTAAACTGTTCCATCCGGGAGAGCTTCTGGATGTTCAGGAGGTTGGAAGCGCTCACGACATTATTCACGAGGGTGTATAGGTAGGTGTCCGGGCGGTCCGTGAGGTTGAAGATCCAGGGCTCGGCCACGAGCCAGGACGGCTTGCGGAACAGATTGTCGTTGAGCCAGTTCAGCGCTCTCTTCTGACGCTCCTTCGGCACGGGGGCATACTTGTCCACGCCGGCCTGCTCAATGCTGTGGTTCGTCACGAAGCGGCCGCCGATATTGGCCGAGACATGGCCCAGGTAGCGGTTGTACTGGCCGGTGAGGGAGGTGTACATCCGGGAAAGGTTCTCGTACTGGTCGGCCTCCTCGGCATTCCACTCCGGAAGCTTGCCGATGATGCGTTTGAGGTTCGCGATACCGTAATTGCTGGCCGCGACGGCGTCGTCACCGAGGTCCTCGCGCTGGGCGCGCGGGTCGGAGTCGGTACCCTCGCCACCGAACCAGAGCTCGGGATGGTCCTTGAGCCGCTCGATGATCACCTTGTTCCAATAGAGATGGTCTTCCTTCGGGGTCTTGAATTCCGTAGGCTTGTAACCGTATTCGATGGCCCACTTGTCATAGTCGTTGATCCGGGGGTACAGCCCTTCCTTGCCGATGCCGTCCTCCGGCTGCGCCACGTAGTTGAAACGGGCGTAGTCCATGATGGAGACCGTGTGGCCATGCTTCTCCACCCATTCCTTGTCGCGGAGCTTCTCCACCGGGGTGAAGCTGCTGGAGCCCATGTTGTGCCGGAGGCCCAGGGTATGGCCCACCTCGTGGGAGGAGACGAAGCGGATGAGGTCGCCCATGAGCTCGTCGTCATACTTGAAGGAACGGGCGCGCGGATCCACGGCGCCGACCTGCACCTGGTACCAGTCATGGACCAGGGTCATCACGTTGTGGTACCAGCCGATATGGCTTTCCAGGATTTCGCCGGAGCGGGGATCATGGACATTGGGTCCATAGGCGTTCGCCGTGGAGGAGGCGAGGTAGCGGATCACGGAGAAGCGGGCGTCCTCCATGCTCATGTCGGGGTTGTCCTCCGGCCATTCCTCGGCCCGGATGGCGTTCTTCCAACCGGCCTGCTCGAACGCTTTCTGCCAGTCGTTTACGCCGGCGATGAGGTACGGACGCCACTGTTTCGGGGTCGCCGGGTCGATATAATAGACAATCGGCTTGACGGGCTCCACGAGCTCGCCGCGCTTCTGCTTCTCCACATCCTCGGGACGGGCTTCCAGGCGCCAGCGGGCGATGAAGCGAACGCGCTCCACGGCCTGCTGCTCGTCGGAGAACTGGGTGTATCCGTCGGCGAAGTAACCGACGCGGGCGTCAAAGAGACGCGGCTGCATGGGCACTTCCGGGAGGAGGACCATCGAGGTGTTGAGCACCAGCGTCACCACACCGGCTTCCAGGCCGGCCGGAAGGATCGCGGACATCCGGGCGGGGCCACCGGCGCCTCCCTGGGGAAGACTGTATGTATAAGTCTTGGTGACCGTCACCTCCGTATTGATCGGATAGGTCCGGATGCTTTCGATGAAGCTGGCATCACCCTTGAGGTTGCCCAGGTTGTAGGCTCTCTTGGAACGGGAGCTCAGGGAGAAGGCCTGCGTGTCGCCCTCGAACAGGGAAGTGACTTTCACGCGGGTACATCCCGGAGCCGACTTCTTCTCCGGCTTGAGCGAAGCGATGATCGGGTTCTCGGAGCTGGCCCGGACGGCCCGGGCGATTTCATCGTCGCCGTCGGCATGGACCGTATAGGGATCTACGCGCAGGAGGAGGTTCCCGTTGGAGGCTTTCTCCCAGTAAATCATCTGGCTCTGAAGCATTTCACCACCGTATTCGGAGGCACCGGACGTGTGGTTCACAAAGCGGGTGACGGCCAGGATACGCCGGCCCAGCAGGGAGTCCGGAACATCGAAATACCAATCCTTTTCGTGATGGGAAACGCCGACGAGTCCGTCCGTTACGGTCAGTTCCGGCTCCGGTTTCTCCGGAGCTTCCTTTTTCTCGGTATCGGCTTTCTTGTCATTTCTGGGTCCGGGCTTCTGGGCCAGGGTGAGGGGAGCCGCGGCCACAAGCAGCGCCACCGTGGTGAGGAGGAGTCGTTTTATCATATCTATCAATATTTTCCGTGAAGATAAGGATATTTTTTGTAACTTTGACCTTGACCCATGAAAGAATCAGTTTCCAGTTTCCTGAGCAATGTCCTGTCCGTCATCCTGGGTATTGCCATTACGTTCGCCGTCCAGGGAATGATCGACCGTTCCCAGGTCCGGCGGGAAGTCCGTTCGGCCCTGAAGTTGATCCGGACAGAACTGCAGTCCAATCAAGCGGATATCGCCACAATGGCGGAGTATCTGGATGCGGAGCGCGATGCGGCGAAGTATTTCCTGTCGCTGGACGACGGGTGGACCGGCGCCTCCCCGGATTCCGTGGACCTGTATGGCGGGATCCTGCTGTCCGACGCCTCCATCGCCTTGTCCGACGACGCCCTGGAGCTCCTGAAGATGTCCTCCCTGTTCCAGTCCATCGGCAACGACGCCCTGTCCATGAAGATCATCCACGCCTATGACACGTGCGAACTGATCGCCGCGGCGCTGAACCGGCATATCGAAGCCCGGAACGCCCGCCTGGGCGACGTGGAGGATATCCGGACGTTCTTCGCGTCCGCCGAAGGCCGGAAGGCGCTCCGCCTGATCTCCCTCCAGGCCAATCCCGCCCGGATCGCCGATGCGGAGGACCTGGAGACGGCAATCCAAGCCATCGACAAATACCTGTAACACCAATACGATCATGAAGACGATCAAGAGCCCCTCCAAAGTAATCATCATCCCCCGTCCGCCCCAGCAAAACCAGCAGACGGAAGCGGCTCCGCAGCAGGCGGAGGAAACGGCTCCCAAGACAACGGCCCAGAATACAAAAGAAACGGCGTCTTCGGAAAAAGACACCGTCAGGGAAGAGAAGGAATAGGCTTTACTTCGTGCCGAAGATCCTGTCGCCGGCGTCGCCGAGGCCCGGGACGATGTAGGCGTTCTCGTTGAGGTGGTCGTCCACCGCAGCGAGGTAAATGTCCACATCCGGATGTTCTTCCTGCACCTTGGCAATGCCTTCGGGGGCGCCGACGAGGCACATCAGCCGGATGTGCTTGCAGCCGCGCTCCTTGAGCATCGTGAGGGCGTCGCAGGCGCTGCCGCCGGTGGCGAGCATCGGGTCGGTGACGATGACCGTGCGCTTCTGGATGTCTTCCGGAAGCTTGCAGTAATAGACGACCGGTTTGTGCGTCTCCTCATTGCGGTACAGGCCGATGTGGCCCACCTTGGCGACGGGGACGAGCATCTGCAGGCCTTCGACCATGCCCATGCCGGCTCTCAGGATCGGGACGATGGCGAGCTTGTGTCCGGAGACTCTCTTCGACGTCATCTTGCAGATGGGCGTTTCGATTTCCACGCTCTCCAACGGGATGTCGCGGGTGACCTCGTAACCCATCAGGAGGGAGATTTCCTTGAGAAGTTCCCGGAAATCCTTGGGTCCGGTTTCCTTCATGCGCATGATGGTCAGCTTGTGCTGGATCATCGGGTGGTCGATAACATGCAATTGGCTCATAGTTTCGGTTACTTGTTGATTCGGTTCCTCAAAGTTAGCAAATAATCGTGAAAATGACTATCTTGTCCGCATGAAAACAAAAGCGTCGAAAACGATTTTCCGGGTCATGCTGGGCCTCCTTGCCGCCGCTATCGTCGGCGGGTGCCTCTACTTGAACTCCCTCATGCCCATCATTACGGGTTACGCCGCCAAGAATCTCGCCTCGGCCGTCTTCGTTTCGGGGCGCGACCAGGCCGACGTGGAGGCGCTGGACCTCCACTTCTCCTTCATCAAGTTCAACAGGAACCAGGTGGACTACGAAAACAAGACGGTGACGAGCCGCTTCCTGTGGGCCAAGTCCACGGCCGTGTACCGGGAAGGTTACGGTGTCACGCTGCTGCGGGGAAAGACCGTTCAGGAGCTGCAAGCGGAGAAATATCCGTTGGCCATCGAAAATGGTCTGTTGGTCCTCGATTCCCTGTCGTTGGCCCATACGACAACGCTGTCCGCTTCGGAGGATTCGGCCCTTTGCAGCCGTTTGGAACCCTTGGCGAAGGCGTTGGTCGATGACCGGAGTTACAACGGAACGCCCTTTGCCTTCGTCGTGCTTCACGAGGGCAGGATCGTGGCGGAACGATATCGGGAAGGCATCACGCCGGAAACGCGGCTGCTCAGCTGGAGCATGGGCAAGAGCGTCACCAGCGCGCTGACCGGGTGCATGGTGGAAGACGGCCTGGTGGACCTGTACGCGCCCATGGACATTCCCGAGTGGCAGGGCGACGACCGTAAGAGAATTACCTTGAACGATTTGCTGCAGATGCAGAGCGGTCTTCAGTGGAATGAGAACTACGGTACCCGCTCGGACGTGAACCTGATGCTGCACCGGGAGAAGGACATGGGACTGTTCGCCCTGTCCAAGCCCTTGGAGCACCAACCGGGGACCTATTGGTATTATTCCAGCGGCACGACGAATATCGTTATGCGCTATCTACGCAGCCGGTTCGCTTCCGACGCGGAGTTCCTCGCTTATCTCCGTGACGAGATTTTCGCGCCCCTGGGCATCCGGAACCCCTGTTTCGAGCCGGACATGAGCGGGACTCCCGTGGGTTCTTCCTACCTGTACATGACGGCGAGGGATTTCGCCCGTTTCGGCCAGTTGTACCTGGACGGCGGCCACGTCGGGGACCTGCGCATATTTCCGGAAGGGTGGGTGGAATACTCTGCCGCACCCGCTTCCGGGAGCCAGGGAGAATACGGGGCCTTCTTCTGGTTGAACCGGGGAGGCAAGTATCCGGACGCCCCGGCCGACATGTTCGAATGCCGTGGACACGATGGGCAGGAAATTTTTATTCTCCCGTCCCAGGATCTGGTGGTCGTCGTGCTGGGCTACTCCCCGAAGCCGGACCGCGTCGTCGAATGGAACCGGCTCCTGAAAGACATCCTCGCGGCTTTAGGGTAACTAAGACACAGCTATTTTACTGTAAATTTGCGGCATATTAGGGGAATTGTCCGACAATAGGTAGGTTCTTCCTACGGTTAGCTATTTGTCTTTAACTTACAATAGAAATGGCTATTTTGTTATCCAAAAAGTTCCCGTCCACGGGTCGGGTCATCCGGACACAAATATGTCATGGCGGTTGATACCTGTTGAGTACTGAGTCTCTAACTGATCCTTTTATAGTTTATAAGGGTTCGTCGGAGGATTTTCGCAAAATAATGTATATTTGTGGATGTTATGGAAACTCGACAGCAAAAAATAGATGAGGGAAAAACCTCCTTTGAGAGTCTTTTCAGGCGTTACTTTCCGCGTTTGAAGGCTTATGCTGTTAGGTTTGTTCAGGAAGAGGAAGCAGCAATGGATATCGTGCAGGATTGTTTCCTCCAGTTTTATAGAAAGAAGTACGATGCAGCGTCGCCATCGGCACCATCCCTATTGTTTGCGATGGTGCGGAATGCGTGTATTGACGTTTTGCGTCATAAGAAATTGGTCCGGTTTGAGTCTATCGATTATTTACTCACATTGGACGGCGAAGAACGCCTGTATCATACGGATTTTGGTTTTACTCTACAGGATGTCCTGTTGTATGATGAGCTACAATCTCAAATTAAGGAAGTGATTGATTCTCTATCTCCAAAATGCCGTGAAGTATTTCTAATGAGCCGTTTTGATGGTCTGAAAAACAAAGAAATTGCAGAAAAGATCAACACCTCGGTAACCAATGTAGAAAAGCATATTACTCGAGCGCTTGCCGCTTTCAGTCGCCACTTCAAAGAGCGTTATCCGGTGGATGTTTACATTGTTATCCTCGCTTGGCTATTAAAAACGTATCTATAATTTTTACGAATTGTAAGTTGGGTAAAAGGCCTTTCATCCGTTTTATAGATGAAAGGCCTTTTGTTTTAGAGAGTTAACCATATGAATAATAAGCTTAACCAATTAGCCTTCAAGTATTTCGACGGAATTATTACTGGCGACGAAGAACGCAGTTTGTTTCAAATGATTCAGTCCGCAGAGGGCTTGAAAGAATTTCGGCTTGCAGAACAAAAATGGCAGGAATCGACAGAATCCTCCACACAAGTTAACCAACAGTGGAATCGGTTAAGGAGTAGGATAAGCGTCATTGACTCCATGAAAACAGTCGCACCCAGGCGACGCCGGCTTAATCCTTGGCTTTTCACTACCATCGCAGCCTCTTTCGTCATTGCCATCTTGGGAATAGTCATACTACAAACCCCCGAACCCTCATACATTACCTTCGAAGCTCCTCCCGGGTCTAGAAGCAAGACCGTTCTCCCGGATAGTAGCGTAGTTTGGCTTAACTCCGGTTCAAAGTTAGCTTTTGCTAATAGTTTTGGCAAGAATAATCGCGAGTTGAAGCTCACGGGGGAAGGATATTTTGAAGTATTCCATAACGAGGAAAGCCCTTTCGTGGTTCATACGGATGTTTGTGATATCACAGTCCTCGGCACTCGTTTCAATGTCACTTCCTATGAAGAAGATGACATAGTCAGAACCAGTGTTGTTGATGGAAAGGTGCGTATAAGCAACGGCATTCAGGCTGTCTCCATCACAAAAGGACAGTCTGTCGAATATTCAAAAAAAGCCGCATCTTTCACGAGGAAGAATACGGGCATTTCAAGTATAGCAGCTTGGACCGAGAACAGGCTTGAGTATGCCGATATCACTCTAAGGGAGTTGGCGGATATTGTTTCGCGTAATTACAATGTCCAGATTGTAATAACAGCCGATAAGTACGCTAATGAACACTTGAGTATTTCTCTTAGAAATAATGAAACACTGGATGAAGTTCTTGACGGCATTCGCCGTGTCTTACCCGTCACAGTCAAACGTCAGAACAATATCATTTATCTTCAATAACCACAAATAACTGCTTTATGAAACTAAAAACAAGAGCAATCTTCCTTCTTGCCTTCGTTTTTGTGCTTTTTTCTTTGGAAATGAATGCACAGAACATCACAGGCAAGTTCTCCCAACAGAAATTGGGAACAGTTCTCAAGGAAATCGAGAGACAAAGCGGTCTTTCGGTCATCTTCAACAAAGGCGAGTTGGACGAATCCAAAATTGTCTCTGCCGCTTTTGACAACACTCCTGTAAAAGATGCTCTGAAGAGCATCCTTGGCGATAATGTGAATATCGTTATCACTGATAAGATGGTGACCCTGTCCCAGGTGAAGAAGCAACAATCAGAAACGCCCGCCTTTACAGGGAAGGTCGTTGATGATAAAGGAGATCCTGTACCAGGAGCCGGTGTCATGATTGTTGGTACATCCAAAGGGACGATTACCGACATCAATGGCACATTCTCAATGCCGGGTATGAGGGATGATTCTGAATTGGAAGTTTCATGCGTAGGATATGAAACGACCGTCGTTCGAGGCAAGAGAAACGCACGAACCATTGTTCTTCGCGAGGATATCCAACTGCTGGAAGAAACAGTTGTTATCGGCTATGGTAAACAGTCTCGTGCCAAAGTGACGAATGCTATTGCGAAAATAGACGGATCAAAACTGATAGAAGATATGAATGTCAGCAGTTTTGATCAGGCCCTCGGTGCCAAGCTGCCCGGTGTTGTTATTCAGCAGACATCTGGTGCCCCTGGTGCCGGTGTAAATATTAAAGTTCGTGGTACCAATTCTATCAATTATAGCGGATCTCCCCTTATTGTTGTTGATGGTGTCCCTCTGTCTGGAAATGCTTCTAACGATACTATGCAGGGTAGTGCGGATATTGTTTACAATCAATACACCGCTAATCCGTTAGCCCTAATCAATCCGGCCGACATTGCGAGTATCGACGTTCTTAAGGACGCCGCGTCCGCAGCTATTTATGGCTCCCGTGGCTCTAACGGCGTCATTATCATAACCACCAAACAAGGTCAGGAAGGAAAGACTCGTATCAACTTTGGTTCGTACTGGGGATTCTCCCAGATAACCAAGAAACTTGATGTGATGGATGCATATGAGTTGGCTGCTTTCACAAAAAATGCTCGTGACCTTGCCTATTTAGCCAACAATCCCGGAGCATCAGCAGACGATCCGATGAGCGCTCGCGCTAATGCCAACTGGCGGTACCCTGATTATATTATGCCATATGTCAAGGGCGTCCAAGGTCTGACTAATACGGATTGGCAGGATGAAATCTATAGGAATGCCTTTCAGCAGAATTATGACCTCAGCATCAGTGGAGGCAACTCCAAACTGAATTACTACGTATCTGGCAATTTCACGGACCAAGACGGTATTATCATCAATACCGGCATGAAGCGCTACGGCGTTCGAACCAACTTGAACGCAAAGATTACCGATCGTATTACCATGGGGCTGAGGATGAGTTCCTCCCGAACCGACAATAAGATGGTCATTTCTGAAGACGCCTGGTCTCGCGAGGCTTTGGTTATCGTAGCTCTAATGTACCATCCGATGCTTCCTGTTTACAATGAAGACGGCTCTTTGGCTACAGATCTGATGCTTCAGGAATCCGCAAAAGGCACCAATGTCGCATCCCTCGTGAATCCGGTTGCTTTGGCAACCATGGTTAAGAACAACTTGATCTCCAACAATTTTAACGGCTCTGTCGATTTCAATTGGGCGATTACTGATGACCTTTCCCTCAAAACTTCCTTCGGTGTAGAGTCCGTCGGTATGAATAGGGAATACTATCGCCCGAAGTCCCTGTCTCACCGTTATCAGATGGCTCCGACGACAACCTACAACACGGGATTTGACACACGGTCATCCATCTTCAATTGGATTTCGGAGACGAACCTTACCTATAACAAGCAAATTGATGACCACAGTTTCGAAGGATTGTTAGGTTTTTCTGCTCAAAAGGAACATTCTTCCTATGTGCAGGCGAAAGGAACGAACTTCCCCAACGACGTGGTGACGACGATTAATGCAGCTGCAACTACTACCGGTAAATCTTATGCGCAGGAAGCATCAATGATTTCTTTCCTCGGCCGTGTAATGTACTCTTATAAAGACAAATACCTTTTTACTGCTTCCCTTCGTCGGGATGGCTCATCCCGCTTTGCCGCCAATACCAAATGGGGGTGGTTCCCTTCTGTCTCTGCGGGTTGGAATATTAGTAGGGAAGATTTCTTCCCTAACAATAACGCAGTCACCGATCTGAAACTGAGGGCAAGCTATGGTCTCACGGGTAATGCAAACATTCCATTTTATGGAGGCACTGCCTTGATGGGAGCCAGTAACTATGTCTTTGGAAACAGTGCTAGTCGTGCCGCCGGTTTTGCTCCTTCGAATTCTCCTAATACAGATCTTTCCTGGGAGAGCACGGCCACCGTCAATCTTGGTATCGATGCGGCATTTGCCAATAATATGTTTAAACTGGCCGTCGATGCCTATCAGTCTAACACGACCGGCCTGTTGTTGAACGTGACTGTCCCCGCTTCTTCAGGTTTCACTTCTGCATTGCAGAATATCGGTCAGGTTCGTAATCGCGGTATAGAAGCCATGCTTTCTACTACGCAGCGTCTTGGGCGCGACTGGACCTGGGAAAGCTCTCTGGTAATGTCCTCTAACCGGAATAAAGTGCTTGCCCTTGGTCCAGGACAAACACAAATGACTCAACGTAGTGGCTTGAACGATTACTCTTACATTGTACGTGTCGGGGAATCCCTTGGTTCGTTCTACGGATATGAGATTGATGGTCGTTTCCTCACACAGGAAGAATTCGATAGCTATCCGCATATCAACGGTAGTCAAGGGGTCGGTGATTTCAGATATGTAGATACGGACAATGATGGCGATGTTGATGCAGATGACCGCGTAATACTCGGTAATGCCAATCCGAAATTTACGTGGGGTTTCAACAATACTCTTCGCTGGAAAAACCTTGACTTTACTTTCAATATAGAAGGGAAACATGGCCAGCAGATTTTCAATGCGACACACCGTTATCTGGCAGAAGCGTGGGGCAACAATTTGCGTTATTGGGGCTCCGCAGATGCACCGCGCCCGGTTTGGGCATATGGCACCGCTAGTCACACCCGTGCTTCCCGACTGCACGTGGAGGATGCCTCCTTCGTGAGAATCAGAAACATCTCTCTGGGTTATACTATCCACAATTTGCTGGGAATAAGTCGTGTCAGAGTCTATGCTTCTACCACGAATCCTTTCACCTTCACCAAATACTCCGGTTATAACCCCGAAGTGTCCAACCATGGAGGCGACGCCATCATCGCTGGTGAAGACTTCGGTAACTACCCGGTAAGCCGCTCTTACATTTTTGGTTTTAATGTTTCTTTTTAACGAGTGTGTCTTATGAAAAAAATAGCGATCATAATCCTTTGTGCCGCCTATGCCGTTGCCTGTAATGGCTTTATTGATTTGAACCCTATTTCACAGCAGAGTGCAAATGGTTTTTACAAAGGAGAATACGAAATGAATCAGGCACTTGCCGCCGTTTATGCTACTCTGCAAAGTGGAGACCAATACGGCTCTCAGAATGGTTATGCCTGTTTTATGGAGCTTCCTTCCGATAATACTTATAACCTTAATACCACCCAGAATGGAGGTCGATATGCAGATTTTGACAACTTCAGGGTAGCCCCCGATAATGCAGCCGTAGAGGCCACCTGGGTTTCGTGCTATAAGACTATCCAGAACGCCAATATCGTTATAGATCGATCCAATTCTTCGGAGGTAACCCTCTCAGAAACCGCTAAAGCCCAAATAACTGGCCAGGCATATTTCCTTAGGGCGCTTACTTATTTTAACATGGTTCGCATCTGGGGAAACGTCCCGCTTGTAACGTCGGAAGTTCTGAATGTCAATGACGCATTCAACCATACTCAGTCTGCTCCATCAGCCATTTATCCTGTCATTATTGAGGACTTGGAAAAAGCCATTAAGAGCCTTCCTGAGTCTTGGCCGGCAGCAGACGCAGGAAGAGCCACCAAGGGGGCGGCCTACACTCTTCTCGGAAAGGTGTACCTAACACTGGGGGACTGGAATTCGGCAATGACCCAATTCAAGGCCGTCATCGGAAAGTATAGTTTGCTTGATAATTTTGCAGATGTTTTCTCTGTTACCAACAAGAATAATGCAGAAACTATTTTTGCAGTAAAGTTTGACAAGACGGCAGAGGGCGAAGGTTACCCGAGTAGTTCTGATCCTATGCAAAATGGCAGTGATGTCAACAATCTTCCTTCCAAAAACCTGATTGCGCTTTTCAATGCTAATCCCGATGACAGAAAGGATGCTACTATCATTGATGCGGGAGCAAAGGGAATTCGCAATTACAAATATCACGATACTGTAGGTAGTAACAATGGATTAGGATTCGATATCATTGTTCTTCGTTATGCGGATGTTCTTTTGATGGCGGCAGAGGCGCTGAATGAGCAGTCTTACGGTGGAACAGAAGCACTTGGCTATTTAAACGATGTTCGTAAACGTGCTCATGCGACGGAATACAGCTATAGCGACCTGCCCGATCAGGTTGCCTTCCGTGAAGCAGTTGCAAAAGAACGCAGGTTAGAACTTGCTTTTGAAAACCACCGTTGGTTCGACCTAGTCCGTACGGGGAAAGCTCTTGAAGTTGTAAATGCCAATGACGGAGGTTCCGTGCTAGAAGTCAACGCCAAGGCTTACCAGCTTTTGTTCCCGATTCCTCAGGCAGAAATTGATGCCAGTGCCAAAAAGTTAGTTCCTAATGAAGGATATTAGTTTAAAAAGAGGTTGGTTGATCCTCTGTCTGTTCCTGGGGTTTGGTTGTACGCACAAACCCCAGGATACAGACAAAATCGATCTACTTCGCTCCAAGCAGCCCACGGATTATGTCTGGGTCGCAGCTCATCGGGCAGACTGCCTCTATGCCCCGGAAAACTCCATCGAAGCAGTTAAACATGCACTGTATTTCGGTGCCGATATAATTGAAACGGATGTCCGGATGACGAAGGACGGGCATATCGTCATCATGCATGATTATACCGTTGACAGGATGACAGATGGTACCGGAACCATCTCTGAAATGACACTTGCTCAGATCAAGAGTCTTCGTTTAAAAACCAACTGGGGTGGACGTACAGATTTCGAAGTTCCCACCCTGGAGGAATTCATTGAACTGACAAAAGGAAAGATATGCCTTTATCTAGACAAAGCCAGCTATGATATTCCGGGCAATGAACCAGGGACTTTGGTGCGAACATTACTGGAGATTCTTCGACGCTACGATGTTTTGGAAGAATCCGTTTTCGTCCTGGATTGGCCTTACGAAAAGGCAAAAAGAATCTTTGGAGAAGATCTGGAGAAGGTTATTTACTGTCCTGTAATCGACGACAAGATTGAGAACCTTGGCCCATATGTAGACGAATATCTCGAAAAACTACATCCAATAGCCTTCCAGTTTAGGATGAAATCGCTTGATTCCGAGACGTATAGGATGCTTCCGAAGATTCTGGATTCTGGGTCAAGGGCATTCATTGCTGCTACTTGGCCAGAACATACGGCTAACCATGATGACCAGACATCTATTTTTGACGACCCTTCAAAAGGTTGGGGTTGGCTTGTCGATCAAGGCTTTAATATCTTGGAAACTAACTATCAGAACGATTTGATTCGATTCTTAAAAAATGCGAAAAGACGCTAATAGATACAGGGCCGGTTTGCCGGCCCTGTTTTGCTGCCTGTTATTATTGACAGGTCCTTTTGCCACTGCTCAGTCGTTAACCAGACAAGAACTGGGAAGCATATTCCACAATAATCCGGAAATGCTTTATGGCTATTTTTTCAACTATTCGACGTCCGGAATTCATCAGGTCGCACCGCCCAAAGGATATAAACCCTTCTATTTGAGTCATTACGGAAGACATGGAGCAAGGAGAACACATCAAGAGGATTTATACAAAAACGTCCTGGGCGAGATGGACAAAGCATTTGAAACAGATGGTTTGACCGATCATGGGAAGGACGTTCGCGAAAAGGTGCTGTTGGCCTACGAAGAAGCACAGGGTCTATTCGGTGAACTCACACCTTTGGGTGTTCAACAACACAAAGAGATTGCCAGGCGCATGGTAGAGTATTATCCGCAGATTTTTCTCCGGAAAGGTGTTGTTATTGATGCTGTTTCCAGTAATGTCAGGCGCTGCATAATGAGTATGGCGGCATCAACCTCCCAGCTTTTGGTAATGAATCCCAGCATGAAGTTATCTCTTTCAACGGGAGATAAATACATGGATTATATTGCTTATGACTCACAGGAATGGCAATCTTTCAATGCAGACACGTCGGCCTGGCATCAAAAACTCTATGAATTTGAACATCAAAAGATAAAACCAGATAGGCTGCTATCTTCTATTTTTCTTTCGCCGGAAAAAGTGAAGGATCCGGTTGGCTTTGCTATTAGCCTTCGCTGGATTGTGGCCAATACCAATGCCTTGAATCTCGGAATTAATTATGATGACATTTTTACTGAGGAAGAACTAAAGGATATCTGGGAAACGGTTAATTATAAGTTTTATACGCTTTATGGACCAAATCCGGAGAATCGGGGAATCCCCAAGCAGGATGCTTGTCGCTTGCTTGCCGAGATGCTTGCTGACGCGAATGCTGTTCTGAAACAGAACGACGGGGGTGCCCATTTAAGATACGGTCATGATGTGTATATTATGAAGTTGATGAACTTACTTCAGAATCAGAAAAATACTTCTCTAACTATATGTCCAGAAGATGCTGCTTTAGTGTGGCAGGATTTTAGGATCACGCCTATGGCAGCCAATGTACAGTGGGTTTTTTATCGGAACAAAATGGGAGATGTTTTGGTAAAACTCCTTCTCAATGAAGTAGAGACGAGGCTTCCTCTTGAGACGGAGTGTTTCCCCTACTATCATTGGACAGACTTTCGAACCTATTGCGAACAGTTGATTGACAAATGGAAGCCTCATCAATAAAGCAACTAATCTTTTTGGCCATTGTTGTGGTGGCTCTTTCGTGTTCCCACGAAAGAGCCAATAATTCATTTGTTTTGCATAATGGTATTTGTTTGCCTAATTGTTGGCCTCCCAAATATGATGAACCGGAACAGCGCGGGATGATGCCTATTCCTTATCTGGAGAAGAAACCGAATGTAATTCCTGTCGATGTTGGCAGGCAGTTGTTTGTTGATGACTATCTCGTTTGGGCTACTGATCTTGAAACCATTTGCCATACGCCTGAATTGTTTATTGGCAATCCTGTTCTATTTCCAGTCGAAGAGTGGGAAAAGACTAGCGAGGGTGTTCCCTATGCTGCGCCGTTCAGTGACGGTGTGTGGTACGATGAGGCGGAAGGAAAATTCAAGTTGTGGTATTTGACTGGAGGATATGCCGTTGGAAAGAGGTTTTGTACTGCGTATGCTGAATCGACAGACGGAAGAAATTGGATTAAACCACAATTGGATATAGTACCAGGGACAAACCTCGTTGACACATGCGAAAGAGATGCCTCAACAGTCTGGTTGGATAAACAGGAAATAGATCCTATCAAGCGCTATAAATTTTTTAATGTTGAGCGCAACATCGCCAACAACAGCTGGCAATTTGTCTTAAAATACTCCTCTGATGGCATTCATTGGACAAAGGGAGTAGCCCAAAGTGGGAATATCTTGGATCGATCCTCGGCTTTTTATAATCCTTTCAGGGGAGTCTGGTGCCTTAGCTTACGCCACAAAACAGCCGTATCGGCAAGGTCCAGGGCCTATTTGGAATCCGATACCGCGGAGGATGCTGTGTCGAAAGCACATAGAATAAAAGCAGACGCAGAGGATCAGAACATTGTTTTTTGGTTCACACCGGATACCCTGGAATCCCGCCATCCAGAATACCCGGATATTGACCCGGGAATTTATCATTTCGATTGCATTCCTTACGAGAGTATAATCCTTGGACAGTATTCAGTGTGGCAGGGACCGGAAAATGCCGATTGTCAAAAATTTGGCGTGCAAAAAAGGAACGAGGTCATGTTAGGCTTCTCCCGAGATGGATTTCATTTTTCTCGGCCTTCACACCAAGCATTTATTGGTGTTAATCCAATAGCGAATGCCTGGAATTGGGGGAACGTACAATCGGTCGGCGGAGCCCCGCTCATTGTTGGGGATTCCCTATATTTCTACGTCAGCGGAAGACGATTGAATCCTTTTCACTGGGATGCATACTCATCTTGCGGGTTGGCAACGCTCAGGCGAGACGGCTTTGTCTCGCGAAGGGCTGGAAAGCATGGTGGCTATTTAATCACGGAACTTCTTACCTTCAAGGGTAAATATTTGTTTATCAACGCTAATGTAAGAGGGTCCATTAGGGTTGAAGTCCTTTCGGAGCAAGGAAAGATCTTACAAGAAAGCCCCGTGTTCGGCCCTTTCAATGCCACGAAAAAGATGGTACTTGACCTTTCGCGTTTCACGACAAAAAAAGTGAGACTCCGTTTCTCTCTTTTTGATGGCGATTTGTATGCATTCTGGGTTTCCCCATGGAGTAGTGGAGAGAGCTTAGGATACACAGCTGGCGGTGGGCCAGGATTATCTTCTGATGGTGTAGATAAACATATATAGTTTGCCTTCCGAGTCCAGACTCTGATTTTCGAAAAAGCATGTTTTGCCGCCTGTCTATAACGCCCCCAATACTGTGTTCAGAATATAAGCTTTGTAAGACCAAAACATCGCCGCCCCCACCATTCAAAGTGTGAGGTCTTTACGACTCTGATATTGGCTCCGCGCATGATCATAGTCGGTCCTCCTTTATGATTTTGTACGCATCCCGCACCAAACCCCTTTAAACGCCCCTTTCGCGGGAGATGCGAACAAAAATCGCCACGGGGCAAACCTTTCCGTGTTCACATCAGATGCGTACACAAGAAACAACTGGTTCGAGAGAGCAAAGAGCACTACTTATTTTCCCTGACGATCCACTCACGGAAGAATGGATCCTTCATTTCATAATGGTCAGAGTATACAAGTCGCTCCGCAATACAGTTACAGACCTAGCCCGATCTCCCGAAGAGACGATACCAGTCTCCCGGCCCCATCGACACCAGGGACGATCTCTTCCTGGTGAAAATGTCCGGTGGAGTTGATATTGCGATGTACAAATCTCGTTTGTGCATCGAAATACGCTTCCCTCTGGAGTTTTCTGTTCAAGTCTCTCGGAATCGGGTCGACAATCGGCTAAATCCGTGAGACTTGTACAAGAAAATGCCGGTCTGAGGATGTTTTCTTGTACAAACGAGGTTTGAACGCAACATGCCGGGAAGGGCCAACCCGCCAGGGCATAACAAAAACGCCCCGCATTCCTGCGAGGCGTTTGGAGCGGAAAACGAATCTCGATTCTTCACGTATAATACCAATAGAATCAATCACTTGCGAAAACCAAGATGAAGCCGGGTGTAAAATAGGAGTAAAAATAACTATCCTTCAATTCCCATAGAGAAAGGGAATTCAAGGGAAGATGAACCGAAATAGAAAGGGAAAAGAAAGACGTTAGATCGGCAAGATGCGGTCAATTAACCGCAAATTTTGCGGTTTAATGGTTGCAAAAAGACCGAAAAACACTATCTTTGCGAAAAAGGACGTGTGATGAAGTATATCTACGACTCCCCGCAATGGCCGCATTTCACCTGGAATCACGAGCTGGTTTCCGATGCATTGGCCAGGGTCAATAAAGAGGCGGGCTTCCTGGCAGGGAGGCTCAGCGCCATCGGTTTGGATGCGCGGATGGGAGCGGTCGTGGAGACCGTCACCCACGATATCGTGTCTTCTTCCGAGATTGAGGGGGTCGTCTTGAATACCGACGAGGTGCGCTCTTCGGTAGCCCGTCGTCTTGGGGTCGACATCCCGCAGAGCAGGGACTCTTCCCGGTACATCGACGGTATCGTGGACATGATGTTGGATGCTACTGTCCATTACACGGAGCCTCTTACCCACGACCGCCTTTTCGGGTGGCACAACACGCTGTTCCCGAACGGGCGCAGCGGATTGGCCGTCATCGATGTTGCCAAGTACCGCTCCGGAGAGATGAGTGTCGTTTCCGGCATGCTCGGGAAGGAGAAGGTCCATTATGTCGCGCCGTCTCCGGATAGGATAGCGAAAGAGATGGACGCCTTCTTGGATTGGTTCAATGCGGAGAGTACGCCCAGGACTTATCTCAAGTCGGCCATCTCGCATCTGTGGTTCGTCTGCATCCACCCCTTTGACGATGGGAACGGCCGCATCGGCAGGGCCATTGCCGACATGTCGCTTTCGCAGGCTGACGACAGCCAGATGCGGTATTTCAGCATGTCCCGGCAGATCAATGCCGACAAGAAATCCTATTACGACATCCTGGAGAGAACCCAGAAACAGGACGGAGACATCACCGCGTGGCTGATATGGTATCTGGACTGCATGTCCAGGGCCATTCACGCCTCCGACGAACTCCTTTCCCGTGTTCTTTGCAAGGCCGTTTTCTGGCAGACACATGCCGGCATTCCGTTCACGGATCGGGAGCAGCAGGTCCTGAATGTCTATCTGGATGGTTATGAGGGCAAGCTGACCGCCAAGAACTGGGCGAAACTCTCAAAGGTATCATTGGACACCGCGGCAAGAGACATCAAGCACCTGGTTGAGGCCGGTATCCTCATTCCCCAGCCGGGAAGGGTGCGCGACGTCTCTTATGGTATCCGTTGCTCTGCAGATTCTGTTTTGGTTCCCGGGCCGGAGCGGTCTTGATTATTCTTTTACTAGCGAAGCCACGTATGAGCAGGCACAAGCAGTCCAGAAGAATTGATGAAGGAGGAAGAAATTAGAAATGAGCAGACATCCAGATTCCGTAGATGGGACATGAACGCGTCTGAGACGGATTTGTATTGCTCTTTGTTTATCTGCAGAGCAGTAGTATCCACGAACGAGCTGATGGTTTGAGGGTTTTCATCGCCGAGGGAAGCAATGCCGATCAGCAGGTTATTATTCTCAATGAATCCGAGGAAATGTACCTCTGGATTGGCGAATTCATCTTCGTATAAAGCAATAGGCCCGGAAAGCACATAGAGGGAGTCTATTTCTCCGCGAAAGTCAAACCAGACGCTGGCGCAGACGACGGAGTCCGGATAGAGGTATCGACCTTGTTCTTTCTCTTCGTCAATGTGCATGGAGACTGCCAAATCAAGTTTTCCTTTTAGAATAGCTGAAAGGGATTGTTCAACCATTGCCACATGAGGCAGATCAGGATACTCCAAGACGCGGACTCCCCGTCCGCTAGAATCCGTTTCCAGGTAGATGGTAAAGGGTCCACGATCTCCGCCGGAGTTCCTGATTCGATAGATCTTGTGAGGGCGAAGATTCTGGATCAGAAGCGGTTTTCTACCAGCGTCATCACCAGGGTCGAAGTGAAAGTCGAACTCCAGCCCCTTGTCCGAACTGAAAAACTCAACATGTTTCAAAGCCCCCGTAGAATAAAGGCTTTGACTCTCCACGTCAAAGTCAATATCATTGTAAGACGAGCACCCGACAATGATCGATGTGCCCAAAAGAAAAAACAGAAGCAAAGTTTTTCGCATAAATTATTTGCTGCAAGAATGCTGCCACACAGGGTTGGCACCGCGCCGGCCAGAAAGTGCACAAACAAAAACGCCTCGCAGCAATGCGGGGCGTTTGGAGCGGAAAACGAGACTCGAACTCGCGACCCCGACCTTGGCAAGGTCGTGCTCTACCAACTGAGCTATTTCCGCAGTATTTCAAAGACGTTCACGTGGAACGGGATTGCAAAGATACGGCAAAAATCTGAAACTCCAAATATTTTTTAAAAAATTATCCGATATACTTTGCAATCAGGCGCGCCAGGAGGTCGTTGAGGGGCTCGACCTGGAATTCGCCCACGGAGGGTTCTACATGGGAATTGCCCACGCCGCTGTCGTCGGTGAGGAAGACGTAGGTGCCGCCGGTGAGGACGGCGAAGAAGCGGCACATGAATTCGCATTCCTTGGAGGGGCTGCTGCAGAACACGGGGATGAGCTTGATGCCCATGGCCGCGTAGGCCTCGATGGATCTCTGGAGGCTCTCCACGACGCCCTGATGGTCCTGGTGGGCGGGGGCGTCCAGGATGAGGAAGGCCAGGCGGGCACGGGCGTCCAGGTTCCAGTGGAGGTTCTGCAGCCCGGCTTCCAGGGCGGTATGGACCGCTTCGGGAAGGTCGCCGCCACCCGCGGCATACTGCTGTTTGATATAGTCGATCGTCTTGCGGTAGTCGCCCGTAAAGTCGGAGTGGCGGGTGACATATTCGTCACCTTCATCCCGGTAAAAGAGGGCCCCGGTGCGGAGTTCGACGTCTGCCTGGCCGCCCTTGACGCGGTCCAGAATGTTCACGAGGTCTTTCTTGAGGAAGTCGATTTCATCGGCCATCGACCCGGTGGCATCGACGATGAATGCGACGTCGGCCTTCTTCCCGGCGGCTGGAACCGGACCGGTCTGGAGCTGGTAATAGTTGACGTCGGCTTCCGCCTGCTGGACATTCCAGGCCGTCACCTTGGGGGCGTCCGGCATGCGGACGCCATCGACCAGGATGCTCAGGCCGTCAATCCCGGCCTCTTTCTGGAAGGGAGCGACCCAGAGTTCCGCCTCGCCCTGGTTGTCCGTGAGGGCGCTCCAAAGGACCTGCTGGTCCTGCTCCAGGACGACTTTGACGGCGGAAAGGCGCTTTCCGGTGCCATCCGCCACCCGGACGGAAACCCGGCGCGGGGTGTATAACCGCCAGTAGGCCGACATTCCCTGGTACTCTTCCGAGCCCATGACCCTGCTCCAGAAGTCCCAGTGGACGAGATCGTTCCACTCTCCGGCCGTCAGGACGCCGGCCTGCCCGCCGGGGCGTCCCTGCCCGGCGTCCGCCGTGGACGGGCCGTCTCTCTTGGGGGCAAGCTCATCGGAATACGCTCCGTCAAAAAAATCTTTGCTGCAGGAAACCAGCCCGAGAAGGGCGGCCAGGCATATCAGGAATCTGTTTTTCATCGTTTTTCTGATTAAGGACCATCCACAAAACCCCGATGTGGCGCAATCCTTGCATCAAACGTCGCAAAAAATTTGCGCAAAACGGAAAAAAAGGATAATTTTGGAAAGTCAATACGCGAGTAAACTCATTAACTCCTTAATAATTATGAAGAAATACATTCTTATGTTCCTGTGCGGAACGATGATTTTCTCCGGTTGCGGCATGTCCAACCTGGGTAAGGGTTCCCTGATCGGCTCCGGTGCCGGCGCCGCCCTGGGTGCCGGTCTCGGCTATCTGATCGGCAAGGACGGCAAGGGTGCCGCCATCGGCGCCGCCATCGGTACCGCCGTGGGTGGTGGAACCGGTGCCATTATCGGCAACAAGATGGACAAGAAGGCCGAGGAACTCGCTGCCCTGGAGAACGCCCAGGTCGAGACCGTCGAGGATGTCAACGGCCTTAAGGCCATCAAGGTCACTTTCGACAGCGGTATCCTCTTCGACTTCAACAAGTCCACCCTCCAGCCGAACGCCAAGAAGCAGCTGGACAAGTTCGCTGCCGAAATGGCCGACATGCCGGACACGGACATCACCGTCCTGGGCCACACGGACAACGTGGGCTCCGCCGAGGCGAACCAGAAGGTCTCCGACAACCGTGCCAAGGCTGTCTCCAGCTACCTCCAGAACAAGGGTATCGCCGCCAGCCGCATCATCGCCGAGGGTCACTCCTACAACGACCCTGTCGCTGACAACAGCACCGCCGAGGGCCGCGCCCAGAACCGCCGCGTCGAGATCTACATCTCCGCCAACGAGAACATGATCAAGGCCGCTGAGAACGGCACGCTGAAGTAATCGACTGCAGCACACACCGAAAGCCCGGACCGTGATGGCCCGGGCTTTTTTATGCGCCGGCTTCCGCGGCCGGTTTTTCGTCGTTGAACATCGGGAAGGCCTCCCCTTTCACCAGCCAGGCGAAGCCGAACAGGTGCAGGAGGAGGATTTCCACGACCATGACGGTCCAGCCCGGGGCCTTCAGGAGCCGGGCGGCGACGAAAACGACCATCAGCGCCAGCATCCCGTAGCCGCAGAAGCGGTAGATTTTGTTGCGGAGCTTCTTCTTTTCGGTCATCGTTTCGCCATGCTTGGTGAACTGGAACAGGCTGTTGAAGGCGATGGCGAGGAAGAAGAGGGCCGCGCAGACCGTGTGGATGACATTGGAGGTCTTCATGGGCAACTGGAAGAAGCCCACGGGGGTTTCGGGATCCATCCAGCTCACGCTGCACGGGAACAGCACGATTCCCAGGCCGAAGATGCCCGCCAGCGACGTAATCAGGTTGTCCGTCCAGTCATAGCCGATGTAGGAAATCAGGACGATGCAGGCCGGTACCAGCACGCCCACCAGGGCAGGACTCTGGTAATATGTGGCGGAGATGCTCCACCACCATTCTTTCTGGGCAGCGGGGCCCACATGTTCCGCGATCCCGGCGGAGAACAGGGCCAGCCACGGAAGGATGATCCCGAGCAGTCCGCACAAGTTTCGGATCCGCAGGTACATTTTTTCTTCTTTGGAGGAACGGGAAGCCATGGTTATTGAAAAGTTAGGGTTATTCGTGTGCTTCAATATAGTGGTTCCGGGCCACGAGGCAGGCCCCCACGATGCCGGCGTCCATGCCGAGGGCGCTCCGGCAGATGCGGGTGTCCTTGCTCACGAGGTGGATGGCATGCTTGTTCACGGCCATGCGCATCGGGTCCAGCAGGTAGTCGCCGGTCATGGCGAGTTCGCCGCCCACGACCACGAGTTCCGGGTTGAACAGGTTGATCAGGCCGGACGTCTTCTCGCCGAGCAGGATGCCGATTTTCTCGATGACATCGATGCACAGGACGTCCTCCCGCGCGACGGCGTCCATGATCTCGCTGAGCATCAGGGGCTTTTCGGATTCGAGGACACGCTGGCTCAGGATGGAGGACTCCCCGGCGCGGATGCGCTCCACGAGGTTCCGCTGGAGGGCTTGTCCGGAGATCTCCGTTTCGTTGCAGCCGCGCTTGCCGCATCGGCAGATAATCTGGTTGTCGAACCCATACACATGCCCAAGTTCCCCGGCGTATCCGGATTTCCCGGAATATAGTTTCCCTTCCATGACGATACCCATTCCAAGGCCCCAGTTAACATTGATCAGCAGCATGTCCTGTGTGCCAACTCCGGCTCCTTTTATGTATTCACCGCAGGTCATGGCGCGCGTATCGTTGAGCAGCGAGATCGGGAGTTTCAGTTGTTCCTGTAGGCGTAGGGCCAGAGCTTTTCCGGGTTCGTAGAAGTACGTGTAACTCTCTCCCGTGCGCTCGTCGATTCGGCCGGGAATGGCGAGGCACACACCCATGATCGGATAGCCGCTCTCCTGTGCAACGGCAATGGCCCCTTGCAAAATGGTGCAGAGTCGGCCAAAAGCGCCTTTCGATTCCAGCGAGAAGCCTTCTACGATGCGCTTTTCGCGCAGGTTCCCCTGGAAGTCCATCAGGCCTACATTGACATACCGGTCGTTCACTTCCAGGCCGAGGAACCAGCCGGTGTTGGCCCGGAGGCTGTACCGGTGCGGGCGCCGTCCGGTGACGGATTCCGTTTTGCCGCAATCTTCCAGGGCGTTCTCCTCCAGGAGAAGGCCCACATATTTGGTGGCCGTGCCGATACTGATTCCCAGCGCGTCCGCTATCTGGGGAATCGTGGCGCCGTCCCTGCGGGACAGCAGGGTCAGGATTTGACTTTCCGGGGTGTTCATCAGGCTTAAGTTTCAGATTTCAGGGGAAAAATAAGTAATATTATGGAATTATGAAAGAAATTCATATAAAAATAAATAAACATGTGTGCAAAAAGTGGTTTTTTGGCGGAATTCTCGTTGTGAAAGCGGATTTTAATGCATAATTTTGCCCCGTAACCAATTTATCAACCAAATAACCCAACTATGCGTACATCACAAAAATTGCTTGCAGTCCTTTCGCTGCTTGGCATCGTGCTCCTGGGAGGAGGCAACCTCTTCGCCCAGAACCGGACCTGCCAGGGAACGGTGAAGGACGCACAGGGCGAGCCGGTCATCATGGCCTCCGTCCTGATCAAGGGAGCTCCCGTCTCCACCGGCGTGGTGACGGACGTCGAGGGTAAGTTCGTCCAGCCGAATGCGAAGGTGGGCGACGTCCTCGTCATCTCCTGCATCGGTTACGCCACGACTGAGGTTGCCTGGAACGGCAGTCCGCTCAACGTCGTGATGGCCGACGACCAGAACCTCCTCGAAGAGACGGTGGTCACCGCCTACGGCGGCCGCCAGCTCCGCACGAAGGTGACGAACTCCATCTCCTCCGTCAAGGAGGACGTCCTCGCCTCCGGTATGCATACGAACCCGGCCCAGGCCCTCTCCGGTGCCGTCGCCGGCCTCTCCGTCCGGCAGACCTCCGGTGACCCGGGCGCCACTCCGACGATGGTTCTCCGCGGCGGTACCGACCTCGACGGTTCCGGTTCCCCGCTCATCATCATCGACGGTGCCCAGCGTTCCAGCCTCGGTGACATCAACCCGAACGACATCGAGTCCATCGAAGTCCTCAAGGACGCCGGTGCGACCGCCATCTACGGTGCCCGTGCGGCGAACGGCGTGGTCCTCGTGACCACCAAGCGCGGCAAGGAAGGCTACAGCGCCATCAACGTGCGCGCGAAGTTCTCAGCCAACTACTTCCATACGCCGTACGAGTTCCTCCCTTCCGACGAGTACCTCTGGTACATGCGTATGTCCTACAAGCGTGGCGCCGAAGTGGCGAAGCTCTCCGACGGCTCCTGGCGCGGTTTCGCCTCAATGGGCTCCCTCACCGGTGTCCAGCCTTACGGTACCGGCAACCTTTATTATGACAGCGACGGCAAGACCCCGCTCAACGGCCGCGTGAGCAACCGCGCCCTCTGGGGTGTGCTCGACAACTCCACCGGCGCCTATTCCTCCCTCCTTTCCGACCCGCGCTGGGGCGAAATGGTGGACCCGGTCTATGGCGGCAAGATGGTGTTCTGGCAGGGCGAGACCGTGTCCGACCTGAACTTCAAGTCCCCGGCCTTCTCGCAGGACTACGGCGTGGACTTCCAGGGCGGCAACGACAAGGGTTCCTACTATGCCTCCATCGGTTACAACCGTTCCGAGGGTAACGCCCTGGACAACGACTACAACCGGATTTCCTTCGTGTTCAACGGCGACTACAAGATCCGCCGCTGGCTGCACTCCAGCTCCTCGTTCAACTTCTCCCACAACACGTGGACCCCGATCAAGAACGGCAACAGCCACCGCAACTACTTTGCGCGCGCCCTGTCCCTGCCGCCCACCTTCCGCGTGTACAATACCGACGGCGAGTACAACCCGAGCCCGCGCGGCAACATCCAGGACTCCGCCGTGGCCCTGTCCAACCCGTACCGCACCTACGACTACAACACGGACAAGTTCAACATGAACCAGACCTTCACGGTCATCTTCGCCCCTTGGCTCAACTTCAAGGCCAGCGCCAGCTGGTACTATGAGGACACAAAGCAGGAGTACTTCATGCGCGACTATCTCCGCGGCCCGAACAACTGGTACCGTTCCCGCGAGTCCTACGACTACTACAACCGGAACCTCAACCAGACCTACAACGGCATCCTGAACTTCAACAACACCTTCGCCGAGTACCACAACGTCACCGCGATGCTCGGTGTCGAGTATCTGGACCAGGGCTCCAAGGGCTTCAACGCCTACGGCTACAACGCTCCGACCGACGACTTCCAGGATCTTTCCTACGCCGACAAGGACACCCGCGACATCGACTCCTGGCACAACCAGAACCGGATCCTTTCCTTCTTCGGCAAGTTGGACTACGACTACGATGCGAAGTACCTCCTCTCCCTGGTCGCCCGGTATGACGGCTACTCCCGCCTGCTGGACAACCGCTGGGGCTTCTTCCCGGGCATTTCCGCCGGTTGGGTCTTCTCCAAGGAGGATTTCATGGCGAACACCCGCGACGTCATTTCCTTCGCCAAGCTCCGCATGTCCTACGGCGCCAACGGCAACATTCCGATGTCCGGCTCCAACGCCATCGGCAACTACACCCTCCAGGGTGCCTACGGTTCTCAGACCGAGTACAACGGCAACAAGACCATCCTCCTCTCCACCCTTCCGAATCCGGCCCTCCGCTGGGAGAAGTCCTGGACATACGAAGTGGGTCTGGACATGAGCTTCTTCCAGAACCGCCTGAACACGAACATCACCTACTACAACCGCCACACGGCCGACAAGATCGCCCAGGTCACGGTTCCCACCCACACGGGTGTATCCGGCATCCTCTCCAACAACGGCGAGGTCCAGAACCAGGGTGTCGAGTTCGAGATCAGCGCCCGTCTCGTGAATACGCGCGACTGGAAGGTGAATCTGGGCCTGAACGGTGCCTACAACCGCAACAAGATCATCAAGCTCCCGTTCAACGGCTTGGAGAACAACCGCCAGAACGCGTTCCAGTGCTACGATCCCAACACGGGTGATCTCATCTGGGTGGGCGGCTACCAGGAAGGCCAGACTCCGGGCGACCTCTACGGCTTCGTCGCGGAAGGCATCTACCGCAGCTACGACGAGATCCCCGGCAACCTCGTGGACGAGTCCACGGCCGGCTGGGCCTCTTCCTCCATCCACCTCTACGGCCCGAAGGCCTGGGATGCGCTCTCCGACGCGGAGAAGAAGGCTGGCCTTCCCATCCAGCCCGGTGATACGAAGTGGAAGGACGTCAACGGTGACGGCAAGATCGACAACTACGACCGTGTGAAGCTCGGCAACACCGTTCCCAAGTGGACCGGCGGTTTCAATGCCAACGCTTCCTGGAAGGGCCTGACCCTCAGCGGCCGCTTCGACTACGCCCTCGGCCACAAGGTCTTCGACGGCGTCACTCCTTGGTTCATGGGTAACATGCAGGGCACCTTCAACACCCTCGTCCAGACCCGCGAATCCTTCAACCCGGAGACCGGCGAAGGCAAGTACCCGATGTACTACTGGGCCGACCAGCTCGGTAAGCGCAACTACTACCACGACAACACCTCCATGTTCGTGTACGACGCTTCCTACCTCGCCATCCGCGAGATCACCCTGGGCTACGACCTTCCGAAGAATCTCACCAACGCGATCCACATGCAGCGCGTGAACGTGTTCGTCTCCGGTCAGAACCTCGGCTACATCACCAAGGCCAAGCTCCTGTGCTCTCCTGAATACGGTGCCGACAACTGGGGTGCCTACTCCCTGCCGCGCACGGTCATCTTCGGTGTCAACCTTACCTTCTAATCCTAATCCAGCGACACATCATGAAAAAGATATTTTCCTATATCGCCATCGCCGTTTCGGGCATCGTTGCCTTCAGCGGCTGCAACGCCCTGGATCTGAGCCCGATCGACTTCGCTGCGTCCGGTAACTACTGGCAGAACGAAGCGCAGGTCGAGAGTGAATACTACGGTCTGATGACCCACATGCGCGGGATGTACAACTATCCCTTCGTGCTGGGTGAGGTCCGTGGCGGCACCCTCAAGCAGAATGCGACCATCGAGGGCGTGTCCACGTCCTACCAGACCATCGCCCGCAACGCCCTCTCCAAGGACGACACCGGCGTTTCCAACTGGGCCGGCTACTACGGCCGGATCCTCCAGGTGAACAACTTCATCGAGCAGGTCCGCGACCACTGCGAATTCTTTGACGAGAGCGGCCGCAACTACTGGCTCGCCCGCGCCTACGGTATCCGCGCGTACTACTATTTCATGCTCTACCGCACCTACGGCGGCGTTCCGCTGGAGGAAGACGTGGTCCTGTTCAAGACCAACCAGCTGGACGAGTACTACAAGGCCCGCTCCGGCGCTGCCGACATCATGGCCTTCCTGAAGGAGGAAATCGGCCGCTCCGAGACCGCCTTCGGTTCCGACCGCAGCTTCGACCCGCACGAGTGGAGCTACTATGCCACCGAGATGCTCAAGGCGCAGATCTACCTCTGGGCCGCGAAGGTCACGACCGACGACGGCATCGGCAAGTTCACCGCCACCGGCGCTGCCGACCTGAACACCGCGAAGTCTGCCCTGCAGAACGTCCTCGGCGGTCCTTTCCAGCTCCTGGACGACTACGCTTCCATTTTCAGCGCCGGCAACAAGGGCAACAAGGAAGAGATCCTCGCCCTGTTCTTCAGCAAGGACGAAACCACCAACGCCGGTACCCAGTTCGTGTACCAGGCCGCCATCTGGTGCAACTCCTTCTACGATGAGGACGGCAACCTCCTGGGCGACCCGCTCGACCTCAAGGGCGGCGGCATGCACCGCGACGAGTACATCGAGTCCTTCGTCAAGTCCTACGACAAGACCGACCAGCGCCGCGCTGCGACCTTCCACGAGTGCTACTCCTCCGCCGATCCGGCCGACCGCGTGTTCGGCTCCGCGATGCTCAAGTACATGGGCCACACCGAGGGTTCCAACCGCTACTATGATTCCGACGTCATCATCTTCCGTCTCTCCGACGCGATCCTGATGATGGCCGAGGTGGAGAACGGTCTGGGCAACCAGGGTGCCGCCGCGAACTACATCAACCAGATCCGCAAGCGCGCCTATGGTTCCAACTACTCCAGCGAAGTGGAGTTCAAGTCTGCCGATTTCGCCACGACCGAACTCGCCATCCTCCGGGAGCGCGACAAGGAGCTCGTGGGTGAGGGCACCCGCTGGTTCGACCTCGTCCGCATGCACGACGCCTCCGGCAACCCGCTGGCCTTCAGTGCTGCTGCGGCTTATCCCGAGACGCTCGGCGGTACCGCGACGCCGGTCCTTTCCTCCAGCGAGAAGTATAAGCTCCTGTGGCCCATCGACGTGAACGTCAAGAACGGCGACAAGCTCATCTACGATCCCGCGAACGGCATCGACCAGCAGAATCCGGGCTATTGATCCCGAATTGACTTTCGATAAAAGGGCGGCGGCAGACACCGCCGCCCCTTTTTTCAAACACTAAACCTGAATGCAAATGGAAAAAATCATCGGTCTTATCGACGCACCTTTCACCCCCATGAAACCCAATGGGGATATCAACCTGGAGCCCATTCCGGCGTATGCCGCGATGCTCGCGAAAAACGGTCTCAAGGGCGTGTTCATCAACGGTTCCTCCGGCGAGGGATACATGCTTACACCGGATGAGCGGAAACAGCTGGCGGAGGCCTGGATGGCCGCCGTGCCGGCCGGGTTCAAGGTGATCGTCCATGTGGGCAGCTGCTGCCTGCGGGAATCCGTCGAACTGGCGAAGCACGCCGCTTCCATCGGTGCCTGGGGCATCGGGTCCATGGCGCCGCCGTTCCCGAAGATCGGCCGGATCGAGGAGCTCGTGAAGTACTGCGAGGCCATCGCCGCGGCCGCTCCGGAACTGCCGTTCTACTACTACCACATCCCTGCCTTCAACGGCGCGTTCCTGCCCATGCTGGACTTCCTGAAGGCCGTGGACGGGCGCATCCCGAACTTCGCGGGCATCAAGTACACCTTCGAGAGCCTGTACGAATACAACCAGTGCCGGCTGTACGCCGGCGGCAAGTTCGACATGCTGCACGGCCAGGACGAGACGTATCTCCCGTCCCTCGCGATGGGCGGAGCCCAGGGCGGCATCTGCGGTACGACCAACTACAACGGCCGCGAACAGGTTGCCATCGGCGAGGCCTGGGCGGCGGGTGACCTGGAGAAGGCCCGCGAGCTGCAGAACTTCTCGCAGGAGGTCATCAACGTGATCTGCAACTTCCGCGGCAACATCGTGGGAGGCAAGCGGATCATGAAGCTCATCGGCCTGGACCTCGGTCCCAACCGGGTCCCGTTCCGCAATGTGACTGACGAGGAGGAGGTGGAGCTCAAGCGCCAGCTGGAGGCGATCCATTTCTTTGAGCGTTGCAATCGTTTCTAAACTATGACTACTGAACAGATTGAGTATTTGCGTTCGTGCCGGCAGCGCGTCGGCATGGACATCGTCGCCGATATCCTTCCCTTCTGGCTGGAGAATGGCCTGGACAAGGAAAACGGCGGCATTTTCACCTGCCTGGACCGCGACGGAACCCTGATGGACACCACGAAGTCCGTCTGGTTCCAGGGCCGGTGGGGCTATATCGCTTCCCTGGCGGCGATCCAGCTCGGGAGCGAGGAATGCCTGGATGCGGCAGCGTCGGCCATCGACTTCATCGAGGCGCATTGCTTCGACAAGGACGGCCACATGTACTTTGCGGTGACGGCCGACGGCAAGCCGGTGCAGAAGCGCCGGTACGTGTTCTCCGAGTGCTTCGCGGCCATCGCGATGGCGGAGTACAGCCTGGCTGCCGAGGATCCCGAGTATGCCGAAAAGGCCGTGGCGCTGTTCAAGAAGATCCAGTGGATGCTTGCAGAGCCCGGATTCCTTCCGCCCAAGTTCGACTTCGAGGCCCGCGGGCACTCCATCACGATGATGCTCATCAATGTGGCGAACGTCTTGAAGCAGGTCTCCGACGACCCGGTGCTGGACGAGCAGATCGACAAGAGCATCCGTGAGTTGAAGAAGTACTTCATGAAGCCGGAGTTCGGGTCCATCCTGGAAATGGTGGGGCCCAACGGTGAGTTCATCGACACCCTCGCCGGGCGCGTCATCAACCCGGGCCACTGCATGGAGACGGGCTGGTTCATCCTGGACATCGCGAAGAGCCGCGGCTGGGATCCGGACCTCGTGAAGATGGGCACGACCATCATCGACTGGGCCTGGAAATGGGGCTGGGACGAGGAGTATGGCGGCATGATCAACTTCCGTGACTGCAAGGGCTTCCCGCCGCAGGACTACTCCCAGGACATGAAGTTCTGGTGGCCCCAGTGCGAGACCATCCTGGCGGGTCTGTACGCCTACCAGGCCACGGGCGATGACAAGTACCTGGAGATGCACAAGAAGGCGTTCGACTACGCCTACCGCGTCTT